>Ga0137361_10003341_pt1 | contig 10392 bp, 10 predicted proteins | sample Mad1_80_16metaG_FD_104923 | JGI IMG/M metagenome (GOLD analysis project Ga0137361, IMG submission 104923) | Vadose zone soil microbial communities from Angelo Coast Range Reserve, California, USA - Mad1_80_16 metaG | ecosystem: Environmental > Terrestrial > Soil > Vadose zone | place: USA... | reverse complement strand
CGTCATCAGTGAGGAGAAAGAGATGTTGCAGGAAGATATACGTACAGAATCAACCGTCGAGGTAATCAAACAGTTTAGCGATGCCTTTAACCAGCACGACGTTCAGGTGGAGGTGGCTCCGACTACCATGATATACTATGATCAAAAAGTATAGCACGTTAGCTGGAGCACTTCCATGTCATCACCCATTCGCATCTTAGCCATTGACGTTGGCACCGGCACCCAGGATATTCTCCTTTTCGAGAGTGGCAAAACCATCGAGAACTGCTTCAAGATGGTCATGCCATCACCAACTGTGATCGTAGCCGAACGTATTAAGCGAGCAACAGAGCATGGGCAGCCATTGCTGCTGACGGGCGTGACGATGGGAGGCGGTCCTTGCCATTGGGCTGCACGCGATCACGCTCTGGCCGGCTATCCTGTGGCTGTGACACCGGAGGCGGGCCGCACCTTCGATGATGACCTGACGATGGTTGAACAGATGGGCTTTGAAATCGTCGATGAGACTGAGGCCCCACGGCGGGCAGAGAATCCCGCTGTGGTGCATATCAAGCTACAAGATTTTGCTGCCGAGGCTATCGTTACTGCCCTGCAAGCCTTCGATGTTGATCCTCGCGTGGATGCGCTGGCTATCGCGGCGTTCGATCACGGAGCGGCTCCTCCTGGGTATAGTGATCGGCGTTTTCGCTTCGATTTCATTGCCAGAACGGTCCAGCGTGAGCCGCTACCCAGCGCTTTTGCCTATCCTGCACAGGAGATACCCGCCAGCCTGACACGTTTGCGTGCTGTTGCTGAGAGCACGACCCATTACATCCACCTGAGCGGCTCAGATGCACACGCACCTACCTTGCTCATGGACACGGGCTCAGCGGCGGCCCTGGGTGCGTTAGAGGACCCGGTGGTGCGCAATTATGCCGAGAGCCTGCTGTGCAACATCGGTAATTTCCACACTCTTGCCTTCCACCTGGTGCATGGGCGTATTATGGGTATTTTTGAGCACCACACAGGCGAGATCAGCCAATCCCAGCTTGAGCAAATGCTCGTGAAGTTAGCACGTGGCACGCTGACTAACGAAGAGGTGTTCATGACCAGTGGTCATGGTGCGTTGATATTGCAGCAATCTGCGCCCGGTAGCAATGGTTTCCCTTTCCTGGCTGTTACGGGGCCGCGACGAGCGTTGCTACGAGGTTCGGTGTTACATCCCTACGAGGCTACTCCACAGGGGGGCGATATGATGTTGGCGGGGTGCTACGGGTTGTTGCGTGCACTCGCGGATCATGAGCCGAGCCTCGCGCCGATGATTGTGCCGTCGCTGCTGCCCAGGCTGTAATTTTTGGCATCCTGCCCCCTTGACAACACGGGAGGGTCTCGGTTATACTTGATTTGAGACTGAACGGTCTCAAATCTTTTTGACATAAAACAGACCGAACGGTCTATTCGCGATATCGTAGTGAAGCATTGCAAGATGGATGTTCAGGGGGCAACGACCTGCTTCCCGTCGCATCAGTAACTCCCTGTCGTCACTGTCTCCAGGCAGTGTACCTTACTAAGGAAGGATGAATAAAGATGCACCAAACAGCACGCACGACTGTTCGATTGCATGAACTACTCACCTGGGAAAACGTCATCTCCCATGACAAAACCCTTGCTACTCCGGCGGGGCCAGTTTTCCTCCAGGATCGTTGTCCCCCAGCGCTTGTCGAGCGCCTCAGAGCCGACAGCGGGCTGCGAGCCTTTGCTCGCCTGCCTGAGCGCGAGCATACCCTTTTGCTTGGGCTGGCGCGGCGCTCCGATTGCAGGCTCGCCCTGGCGTATACTGCTACCGGAGAAATTGTTGGACAGGTCACACTCGCTCCTGCCGATGCCTGGTGGGAGGGGATCGCGAACTTGTATGAAATCGCTGTCGAGGTCAGTTCTGGATGGCGGCTGCTCGGCATTGCGCGTCAGCTCCTGACGCTGGTATTCCAACGGGAACCGTTGGAGCACCTGATCATCTTAGGCATGGGTCTCTCGTGGCATTGGGACACAGAAGGGCTGGGGATCAGTCGATTTCGCTATCGTCAATTGGTCGAACAGCTCTTTGCGTCCTATGGCTTCGCCGAGTACCTCACCTCGGAGGCCAATATCCTTATGGACCCTGCGAACATCCTGTTGGCGCGTCTTGGTTCCGCTGTCGACCAGGAGACGATCAGGCAGTTCCTCGACCGTCTCCTCCAATCTGACACGCTACCAGGATTGTAAGAAGGAGTAACTCATGAGTAAAGGTGAACAGACACGAGAAATGATTCTGGCACAGGCAGCCCAGCTGTTCAGCCGACAGGGCTACTTTGGCTCGTCGCTGTCCGACATCATGCATGAGACGGGATTAGAGAAGGGAGGCATCTACAACCATTTCTCCAGTAAGGAACAACTGGCCCTTGAGGCCTTCGATCACGTCATTGCGCTGCTTGAGCAGCGGATACGTCGTCTCCTCAGCGGAAAGACGCATGCCATTGACCGACTACTCGCGCTCGTCTCCCACTTTCAGAGCCTGCTCGACGATCCCATTGTTGTTGGTGGATGTCCGATCCTCAATACTGCGATCGAGGCGGATGATGCGCATCCAGCCCTGCGAGATCGGGCGAGAGCGGCGATGGACCGCTTGCGTGACACCATTGAGCGCATCATCACCAGGGGCATTCAGCGGCAGGAGATTCGCTCCGAGGTAGATGTGGACACCTTTGTGACGGTGTTCATTGCCACGTTGGAAGGAGCGGTGATGTTGAGCAAACTCTATCAAGACCCGGCGCATATGCGGCGGGCTGCTGCATATCTGACCCACTATATCGAAACCGTCCTGCGAGCAGAACATGCCTCATAAGAGGCGGCGTACCGTAGCAAAAACACCTTACTTTTTGTAACTCCCTCAGGGCTCTACTATTTTTTAGGAGATCTGATCGGGATGGGCTCTTTCTTCGTGCCAGCGTTACGAGTTGCTGTGTCCTGGAGAGTTTTGGGAGTTGACTGAGAGGATGCTTTTTTCGGTTGAATGCGAGAGACTTTTTCGCGGATGAGCGTGATTTGCGAGTGAACAGCTTGACGAGACTGCTGGAGCTTGCGAGCTATTTCCGACGGGCGTTCGCTACTGACTAAATACCGACAAATCACCTCTTGCTTCTTAGTGAGGTCCACTGCCGGGTGTTCCAAGGCTGTTCGGGCTATATCTTCCAGTTCACCGTACTTGCTGCGTCTATAAGCATCCAGGTCACTGGGGGAGAAGAGCCATCGGTCAACAACGCGTACACCCGGTATCCTTCCTGCCTCTACAAGGTGCATAAAGTGCCAGTAACTTAAATCTAGTTGTTTTGCGGCCTCGTGTGTGGTCAGCATGCCATTCAGGTGTTGCAGGTTGCGATGTAGTTCATCGCTCCTCAGAGCCATAGCAGACGCCTTTCTACGGATTGCCGTTCTTGATTGCATACGAAGTCAAGGTAAGTATACCATAGGACATGAAGGCGTGCAAGGCTGTGTAACTCCCTGGGTGCGGTTCATTTTGTTGCATTGAGCACGAGGTGCTGAGCATGGCTGGGGCAAGCCCAGCCACTACTATACCACGCAAAGGCCCTCGTGGCCGTCTATAGTAGTGGCTGGGCTTGCCCCAGCCATGCAACAAAATGAACCGCACCCTAACTCCCTGGGTGTGCGTAAGATTTTTGCAAGGAGGGTCCTAGAGCAGGGCGGAGGCAGTAGAGTGCCGATTTATCGAGCACGTCTCCGCCCCTACCAACTGGCCGCTGGGTCCACCTCGTCAACGTGGTTAGTAGGGGCGGAGCTTGCCTCCGCCCTGGGGTTGGGTGGTTTGGCTCCGCGCAAGGAAATAGAGTAGATCGCTGAGGACAAAACGTACACGGATAAAATGTCCATTTTGTACCGCAAAGTCGTACTCTTCCTGGCTGATGGGTGGCTCCAGGTCTTGAGGAACAAGCGGTGCCCCTGCCTGGGCAAGAATAGAATGGACGATCTGAGGCGAGCAGACCAGCGAGGCCAGTTTTGGACGATGCACATGGTGCCAATTCGTGCAGAATTGTACGAATTGTGGGCGGTTCTGACGCCATAATGCCAGTTTTTTGCTGTAATCGTGCCAGCATTCCTGGGCCATCGCTCCACTGGAATCAATAGCAGAAAAAAGTTGTCGGATGTGTGCCTGCAAGGAAGCATCATCAGGATAGCAAGCATCGATATTGATGTTTTGTGGATCAAAGCTGCTCAGGAAATGCTGGTAGAGTTGCGCGGCGGTGATAGTGGCTACTCCAACCTGGGCACCATGCAGCGCAAGGCCGCGCTGGTAGTGGTCGGCAATCATATCCAAGACATGCGAGGTGACGTGTTCCGTGCCAGAGATGGGAGCCGACATGTTGACGATGGATTGAGCAATACCGGCAAGCAGCAAGGCGCGAGCAACCACTGCTTCCCCTTCATGTGAACGTTGACCAATGCCTGCCGCGTGCTCTAACAAAATAGCATCCAGGTGCGCTAACAGGACAAGAGGGACCTCACTGTAGAAGTCAACCAGTTCCAGGGCACTGGCAAGGTACCAATCACCATAGGCGACAAAACGGGCACAACAATCGCCCAGGCCAGCAACCGTCATAGCTTTGGGTGCAGAGGCGAGTACACGCAGGTCAGAGATGATGGCTGTAGGGTAGCGCGAAGGAATGGTACGCTTGACGCCATCTTTGAGAAGCACTGCCATATTAGCCGCAAAGGCTGTGACGGAGTTGGCCGTCTGGCAACAAATATAGATATTTTTCGCTTGATCGCTATGTTCCTGGTCATACAGATAGGCAGCGTGCTTGACGATATCGGTCACTGTGCCCGAACCAAGCGCAACGAGGGCAGTTCCAGGTTTGATGGCACCATGAACCCGTTGGACTTGCTCAAAGTCGGCATGGACAAGATCATACCGATCACCTTTGAGCCAGAGTGTTTCGACCTGGTAGTCGGCATTGTGTAGCAATGCCTGTACAAAAGATTTCAGGTCCTGCTGCTCACGGCGCATAGGTGTTTCGTCCATCACCAGCAGCACCTGCATGCCGCTAGAGATGCCTGCACGCTGTAAGACTGCGGGAAGTTGTAGCAACACATCCGGGCCGATGAGAATTTCGTCAATGTCAACAGTACGCAGGTTTCTCCAGTCATTTTGCGTCATGAGCCAGCGTTTTAAGGCAGGCATATCGGCCGGGTCAATGGGAAATGTAGGGAAAGCTGTTGTCATCGGGCTGCCGCCTTTCGGAATGGCTCTTGTAAAGCGTCATAGACTTCGCGATAAAGTGTATAGGCATCATCATAGGCTTGACGATGCTGTGAATTGGGCTCGACATACGTTGTGATGCTAACGGCAGCCTGTGCAGCTTCCTGCAGACTGGCAAACAGGCCACCAGCTACACCTGCCAGCATGGCTGCACCCAGTGCTGTCGTCTCAAGTTCACGCGGCACGCTCACAGGAAAACCCGTGAAGTGAAGCTCCCGGCGGGGAGCTCCACCCGCTCAGGCCTCTCGTTATGGTTGAATCAGGGATATCGGGAGCGCTCACCTGGCTCTTTCTTGCCTCTAAATGTGGCTTCTTCTTTCCGTCATCAACACACGCCAGATCGTCCCCAACACCACCTGCGATTGCCTGACCACCTCTGACATTGCGTGTTGTAGCAACTCTGGCAACTCCTCCCCCTGTATGCCACGCTCGTATGACTCAGGGGTGACACTTAGCTTGCGCTGTAAGTGCAGTGCAAGGAATGGCAATGCCCAGACCCACAAGCCGCGCAGGAAGGCCCACTCGAAACCAGGGAGCCCAGGTACAAAAGTATTTAATGGTTTCCAGGTAAAGAAGCAGTAGAGGCTCAACAGACTAAAAGTAAATAAGTGTACAGCCAGGGGTAGACGCAAAAAGCCAAAAGACGCCCCTTCACGGCTGCTGGCTTCAATGAGGGCATAGAGTCCGAAGAAAGTGAAAGTGTACCAGGACCAGAACCAGGGTGTGCCAACAGCACTGTAGAGCAACCAGGCTACGGCTAGCCAGCGAATGAGACCTGGAAGAGTGCCGATAGACCGCGGTGTGCGACTAGCTCGCCACCAGAGCAGAGCATAGATGATGACAAAGATGCCTATGCTCAGCCGATGAGCAAAATGCTCAGCCGATGAGCCGGTATACTTGACAATAAGTTGATAACCAGATACCTTCGCAATAGCATTGTAGATGCCGTTATAGAGGTCGCCCAAGAACTCGGGCAGAGTATTGATGTTGCGAGAGGCGGTAGGGTTGACCCACAGGACCTGGAGGACCGCACCGTCTTGCCAGAAAGGGGCATAGAGGAGCAGGATAATGCTCAGGTAGGTAGCTATAGCACCAACAATATTCCGTATCTTGTGGGGTTGCAACCAGAGAAAGAGAAGCAAACCAGGAGCGAGTAAAACAATGTTTAGCTTGATACAAGTTGCCAGGGCAAACAGGGCAGCAGCAAGCATATAATCTCGAGTCGTTGCCTGTGTTCTTCGCGCGAGAAGCCAGATGGCAAGCAGAACGAAGAACAGGAGAGTGACATCATTGTGCGCATTGACGCCAGCTTCAAAGAGCAGGAGAGGGTTCCAGGCAAATGCAAGCATCGCTCGTAGGCGTTTTTCCGGCGAAATGAAGCCATAGTTGCGTTGCAGATGTCCACTTATGGACCAGATGAGCCAGCTAGACCCCAGATGCATGACCAACGCGAGTAGGCGTAGCGCCAGCACCATAGATACGATGCCTGTAAAGCCAAAGGTGAGAGTGAGCCATTGCAAAAAACTGGCAATAAGCGTCCAGCTGGGGCCGTAAGCTGACGGTTGCGTAGACCAGGAGATATGAGGATAGACGGGGTCTTTATGAATCGCTGCTGGCAACGTGGCTAATGGGTTAAGATGGTAGATCACTCCTATACGGGCATAGGCGATATATGAAAATAGGTCCGTTGAGGGGGTTACAGGGATGCATACACACAATATGCCCAGTAGCAGCGTAGAGGCCAGTATATAACGGTGGCTAATACGCCGAGGCAGAAGACGTAGCGCCAACAGATAAAGCAAGAAGAGATTCAAGAAGACAGCAAGCAGCAACCCTGTGTGCCTCCACCTCCCTGGTATCGACAGATGTACCATATGTATATGAGGTACATATGCTGTGACTACTTGATGAGGGAAAAGGATAGCCGTTGGCAAGAGAGGCCACGTACCAAGTTGTGTCAGTAACGCATCATTAAATTTGAGACCATAGAGAGGCAGAACCGCACCAAGCAGCAAAAAAGTACACATCATAACAAGAAGGAGGGCGAACGGAAGGAAATTATGCTGCTGGTGGGGATACTGATCGTTCGGCCTGGTAGCTGTTTTCATTCGATGTCCCCAAATTCATACATTTATCAGCTCATACATAATGAATTCCAAAGAATCGTTGGAAATTCCTTGGAATCATTCCCTCTTCTACTGAGAACGAATGAATATGGGGAAAAGTCTCATTTCCTCTTTGACTGTTGCAAGCAAACAAAAAAACACGTAAGACAAGCAAACAAGTAAATAAGTAAGGCACCCTTTGACTTGTCTCATCCCCTATGAGATACTGTGTGTGTATGTAGTAGCAGCTACACGTTAGCCAAGAACAGTCAACGCAGACTACTGGAGGCATATGATAGTAAACATTCGTGCTACTGAAACCGACGTCACTGCACAGCCGCTGGACCCGATTGCGCTTTACCGCACGATGGTCACGGCCCGCAGCATCAACGACCTGCTAAAAATTCGCAAGACGCAAGGGAAATTTCCTTTTTATATCGGATGTGCCGGTCATGAAAGCATGGCCGCCGTTGTAGCAGCGCTTAATCAAGATGACTGGCTAGCCCTTTATTACCGCGACATGGCAGCATGGTTACAGCGCACAGGAGATATGTATGGGCCACTACGTGAGGCCTATTCACGTACCACAGGACCGATGGGAGCCGGTCGCAACATGCCCTCTCACTATAGCAGCAAACGCCACCGCATCTTGCCCACCTTCAGCGAGGTAGGAGCGCTGGCCCCCTTTGCGGGTGGAGTTGGCTTCTCCTTGCAAAGGCACAACAGTAACGAACTGATCATGTGCAGTACCGGCGATGGTGGAGTAGCAACCAATGACTTCAATGCACTCTTCCGGCAGGCGGCAGTCCACCAGTTACCAGTACTGATAGTGGTCGAGGATAACGGCTGGGCGATCACCACAGCGTCGTCCATCCAATGGGCAGGTTCACTCGTCGAGTGGGCCAAGGGCGGCGGCGTCTATGCCGAAGAGGTTGACGGCACCGATGCCATGGCTACCTATGAGGCTGCTACTCGCCTCGCCCACTGTATTCGTTCTGGCCAGGGGCCAGCCCTGATGCACCTGCGCCTGGGCTTGCTTGACTCGCATTCTAGCAGTACTGATATCAAATCCTACCGCAAGAAAGAAGAAATCGAATTCACTACGGCCACCAAGGACCCGGTGAAAAACCTTGGCCGCTGGCTGCTAGAACACGGCCATCTCCAGCAGGCTGACCTCGACCGCATCCGCAAGGAGGTGCGTGCCAAACTGGAACAAGCCGAATCTCAGGTGTTACAGGAGCCAGAACCTTCAGCGGACCGCGTGCTGAATCATGTCATCCAGGTCCCCCAATGGCAGGAGAACATCCCGCTCGGGAAGAAACGGCGCACCCCGATGCTGGGTGCCATCAACGAGGCACTGGCAGAGTTGGCGCAGCGAGACTCAGGCTTCTTCGTCTACGGGCAAGACGTGGGTAGCCCCAAAGGAGGTGTCTTCGGCGCAACCAATACACTCGTCACGCAATTCCCTGGACGCGCCATCAGCAGCCCATTGAATGAGCAGCTCATCGTTGGCATCGCCGCAGGTGCAGGCATGATCGACGGAAAAGCCCGCTGTGCCGAGATTCAATTTGTCGACTACCACCAGTCTGCCGCCCAGACCATTCGTCTAGCCGCACGTGTCTCCTACCAGAGCTACGGCGACTGGACCGTGCCACTGCTTATCCGCACCAAGTCAGGTAGCGGTGGTGGGGGCCCCATCTCCAGCAGTACTGCTGGTGGCGGTGCCTTTGGCCATTCCAATACGGGTGAGCAATGGTTTACCACTATACCAGGCATGATCACCATCTGCCCGGCGACCCCGTTTGACGCTAAAGGTTTACTGCTCGAAGCAGCACGGTCGCAGTCACCGGTCACATTCCTCGAACGCGGACGCCTCTATCGTTCCGAGCCACCCAAAGATAGCCAGGGCAACATCATCCCGGCCATCGCCGAGTATTGGCAAGTGCCCGATGGATACTACACCCTCCCGATAGGCAAGGCTCGCCGCCTACGCATCGGTGAGGGACCAATCAGTCTCGCCATCATTGCCTGGGGTACGATGGTGCTGGAAGCCTGCACTGCGGCTGCCAACGTCGTCAACTCTGAAGGTGGCGCCATCGAGATAGTCGATCTGCGCACTCTCGCGCCATTCGATGAAGAGGCTGTAGCAGCAGCCGTTCATGAAGCGAACCGCGTCATGGTGGTGACGGAGGAAATCGACCTGACGAGCTTCGCACGCCATGTTCACTCGTGGATCGTGCAACATTGCTTCTATGATCTAGATGGCACACCCGCCTTCATCTCTGCTCTTCAGGCTCCTCCGGCACCCTACAACGCACCCGAGGAGACGGTATTCTACCCGACAGCCAGGACCATCCAGGAGAAAATCGAGGATCTGCTGGCGGAATAACCGGCGACCCGGCGGGAGCATGCTCCCGCCGGGTCTGTCCTGGGTTCACCCACCGTCCTCTGGTTCTTCCATCTCTTTATTGCCTATGTTATAGTACCTAAAAATCTTGTGTTTTATTGCACGAGCTTCATGGGACTACCAGCGGGCCTCTTCGGAGGCAGAAGTTAGGATGGTCACGACACCGGCGAGATGGTGCCCTATGACCGAGAGCAGTTCTATCAGATCATCTTTCGCCCCCGTCGCACGCGGCGGCAGTACCATGATTTGCCGCGCAAAGGTCAGGGACGAGTGAAATATCAAGTAAACGACGAACTCGAAGGCTTCCGCAAGGGCGATATGGTACGCGTCAAAGGGAAGTACATCAAGCAGATCAATTCCATTTACTCCAACGGGTATCTGGCCTTTAAACGGATCAAAGGAGAGCCATTTCAAGCCAGACCGCGGGATTGCCAACTTCTGGAAAGAGAGCGCACTGTTCTCTGGGAAAAAGTGTCATAAAACGCTAGGAAACGCTAGCGTTCGCTAGACTTTTGAAAACTTGTTGCGATACTGAACCCACCTTCATCTATCGACCTCTCTATAAGCGAGGAAAGTATGTCCCTGGCAGG
>Ga0137361_10003337_pt1 | contig 10396 bp, 8 predicted proteins | sample Mad1_80_16metaG_FD_104923 | JGI IMG/M metagenome (GOLD analysis project Ga0137361, IMG submission 104923) | Vadose zone soil microbial communities from Angelo Coast Range Reserve, California, USA - Mad1_80_16 metaG | ecosystem: Environmental > Terrestrial > Soil > Vadose zone | place: USA... | reverse complement strand
TCTGTCGCAATGCACCCGCGTCGACCTTGAAAAAGACAACAACTGCCAGCACCTCTTCACTCCGGTGCAACAGTTCTGCGAAGAACGAGCGCGGAAGGGAGACTAGGCTCCCTCTCCCTTTGGGAGAGGACTGGGGTGAGGGCTTAGCGAAGAGGAATCAAGAATAATCACCTTCCTTTGCCAGCGAGAAATCTGCCTGACAAGTCCCGTAGGGATGCGATGTTTATAGAAAAGATCTGGCCCAAAGTCAGAGGGAGCCCATTTATGGGCGCACCGGAATTAGTGCCGCTCCTAAAGGAGCTTTCGATGTCAATCAATTCAGGATTCCATAAACATTCCACCGCTACGCGGTTTTTCTAATAGGCGCTTACACCGCGCTAGTCATGAATATCGATCGCCTCTCCATCCGCTCCCAACCTCGCGGCTGGCCGCTCATGCATCAGACCTGGGCCAAGCTGCTCTTCATGCATTGGCCCATTAGTGCTGAACTTCTTCGGCTGCTGATTCCTCAAGAACTTGAAATCGATACGTTCGATGACGCGGCGTGGATCGGAGTCGTCCCCTTCACAATGTGGGGCATTCGCGCATCGTTCCTGCCTTCTATTCCGGGAACGAGCGCGTTTCATGAACTCAACGTGCGCACGTACGTGCACTACCAGGGAGTGCCGGGCGTTTGGTTCTTTTCATTGGACGCGGCGAGCCGGCTGGCGGTGTGGGGCGCGCGCAGGTTCTATCACCTACCGTACTTCAAAGCGGAAATGGATCTTAGGCAAAACGGAAACACGATTGCATATTCATCGCAGCGAATAGATGCGCTTCTTTATGGCGAGTTCTTTCGTGCTGAACGCACCGGATTTGCTGCTGACTTTAATGTGCACCGTTTTCGCGACGTTGAGCGCGCCGAGTTGAAAGTGAATTGGACTATCGCCGAACCACTGCCGCCCTCAAAGCCGGATTCGCTCGCTTTCTTTCTGACTGAGCGATACTGCCTTTATTCTTTGGGTCGCGGCCAAATTTATCGCTCGCGAATTTTTCATGAACCGTGGCCGCTACGAAACGCTACACTCTCGTCGCCGCAATCGCAAAGTGCTCTTAGCTCTACGATGATTGAGTCGCTAGGCATGTCACAACTACCCGGTGATCCAGTCTTGCATTACGCCGAATCAATCGCGGTGGACATCTGGCCGTTGCGGAAGGTTTGAGATTTCCATTACAGAGTCTGCGCAATCGCTCTTCACCACAGGTGAAAAGATGATCGCTTCTGAGCCGTTCAATAAGGCCAGGCACGATCAGCGATCACAAATAGTTCGACTGAGCCGACAGTAAAAGGCCGGCAGTCCAGTGAGCCAAACGACTCTCTAACTCCGAACCCGGCTCGCTCCAACATCCTGCGGATCTCTCCCGCAGTATAAATCCAGTGCTTAGCCTTCCTACTTTCGATATTGCCATTACGCTCAAAGATGTATTCACTATCCACGCAACTCTCTTCCGCGAGGTACTGCTCTCTAATGATCACGTGGATGTCGCCAATCTGGTGCGAACTCTCCGCTTCAAATTTGGGTAGAATTGATTCCGCCGCCATCCCGGTTTCGATAACAAATCGCGCGCCCGGCTTCAACGCGCGCGCGACGCCGCTCAAGAACGATTCCATGTCCGCATATTCGAGAAAGCCAAAACTATTTCCAAAACAAAACGCGCCATCATAAATCGCTTCGCCTTCAATGCGCCTCATATCGCCGAGCACAAACTCAACCGAGTCAGAACCGCCTGCGGTAGCGGGCGGTTGATCTTTACTTAATCGAATCACCGATGAGCGAGCCTCGTCAATAAACTCTTCCGAGATATCGACTCCTGTCACTCGATATCCACGCTTTGCCAACTCAAACGCGAGCCTCCCATTCCCACATGGAACATCGAGCAGATGTGTACCAGGATCGCATTGAAGCGCCTTGACTATGAAATCCGCTTCAGCCTTACTCTTTTCCGGCGGTATCGCCATGCGCCACAAATCGAGCGGGACACCGTGAAAGAAGTCTTCGTACCAGTTGGAAGGAATCTCTGACAAATTGATTACTCCGGCCGCTCCAACGGCGGCAACACCGCGATGAAATCCTCACTAAACCGCCGCCCGTAGTCATCCAGCAATTCAGTGACGCGTTCGCGGCTCTTCGATCTAACGATTAAGCCAGCGTGATGCTTTTTCTTGACTCGATAAACTATTTCGGGATCATCATACGCGAACGTGTCGGGAAACTCCTGGCGCGCCAGCGAGAGAATGATTCCAGCATGTTCTTTTCGCGGCTTCAATCTTGTGCGGGCCGCAGAATCAGAGACTTCGAGTTTTGCCCATTCGCGCCAAAGGTTAATTCCCGACGCGGCTTCCAAGACATCGGCGATATACGCGCCGCCGACACGCGCCGCAATTTCGAGGAAATAGAAATCACCATCAGCCTCGCTCTTGATGAACTCCGCGTGCGTCGCGCCGGTCTCCATGCCCATGGCCTTGATGAGGCGGCGATTAATCTCCAAAAGCTTTTTCTTCTCCGCAGAATCGTGCGCGATGGTTTGGGAAATGTACGCGCCGCCGCCGTGCGCGACTTGCAGTGGCGGACGGCCATACTTGTTCACACCGGCAAAGACTACGCGTCCTTTATCGACGAGCGAGTCGACGTGAAACACTTCGCCTGGAATGAAGCGCGCCAGCAGATAATAAGACGCGCGCTCGCGCAAAATTTCCCGCTGGTTCATCTCTTCGACGAGCCGCCAGACTTCTTCAGCAGTTTCCAATTTCTTAATGCCGATGGCGGAAACATCAGAGCGCGGCTTCATCACCCAGGGCGGCGAGACTCGATTAAGATACTCGCTAATTTCGTCTGTATTGATCGCCGCGATGAAGTCCGGAACGGTGATTCCCGCATCGCGCGCTTTGATGCTCATCGCCAGCTTGTCGCGAAAAGTCTTGGCCCGGCTGCTGCTCATTCCCGGCATGCACAAATGCTCGCGCGCCAGCGCAGCAATCACGACATCGAACTCTTCCAACGCGACGACGCGATCGGGTTTGGTGGTCTTGGCGATGTGACTTGCGAGATCGAGAAACAATTCCACGGGCGCGTCATTCGGCACGGCGAAGACTTCATCGAGCACGTCGCGGGGCCAGTCTTCATGCAGCATCTTTTCCTTGGTAACAAGGATGAGGTTGCAGCCTTGCGCTTTGCATTCGCGCATGAAATCGCTGCCTTTGAAGAAGGTGGCGAAACAGATGATGTTGATTGGTCTTGATGGCACGGCAGCGCAGTTTAGAGTTCAGCCTTTAGGCTGCTGGATTAGAAAAGAGCAAACTGAAGTTTGAACCCTGAACATTGTCAATATACAACGGAAGCTCCGTCAGGAGCGGAATATTTATTTTATAGACTATCCTAACAATGAATACTCCCGCATAGTCAGGAGTGGTAAAACCGATCCTGACTATGCGTTTGCTCAAATGATGCCGCGTACGCTATAAACATCGCGCTCCTCCGGAGCACATGCAGATAATGATCTTTCGCGGACCATATCCCGACGTCACAATCCCCGAAGTTTCGCTCACCGACTTCATCTTCGGCTCATTCGCTGAAATCAAAGACAAGCCGGCGCTTATCGACGGGTCCACAGGGCGCATGGTTACGTACAAACAATTCGAGAGTGCCGTGAGGCGGACTGCGGCAAGCTTGTCACAAAGGGGATTCAAGAAAGGCGACGTATTCGGAATCTTCAGCCCCAATTGTCCCGAGTACGCGATTGCTTTTCATGCTGTGGCTATGCTTGGTGGCGTGAATACAACTCTGAATCCACTGTACACGGCGGAAGAAGCAGCCTGCCAACTCAAAGACTCGCGCGCTAAGCTGCTGGTCACAGCGCCTTTATTTATTGAAAAGGCGCGCGTCGCCGCTCATGCATCGATGATCGAAGAGCTGTTTGTGTTTGGCGAAGCAGAAGGCGTCACGTCGTTTGATTCGCTGCTGGAAAGCGATGGCGCTGCCCCCCCGGTGGCGATTAATCCGCGAGAAGATTTGGTAGCGCTACCGTATTCGAGCGGAACAACCGGACTGCCAAAGGGCGTAATGCTCACGCACTACAATCTGGTCGCGAATATGTGCCAGATGGATGGGCTCGATTACTTTAGTCGCGACGATACCCTCCTTTGCGTGCTGCCGCTCTTTCACATTTACGGGCTGGTGGTCGTGCTCAATATGGGTTTGCATCTAGGGGCGACGATTGTGACGATGCCACGATTCGATCTGGAACAATTTCTCGGCCTGATTCAAAAGTATCGCGTAACGCTCTCGCACATAGTGCCGCCAATCGTGCTGAAGCTGGCAAAGGATCCGTCGGTCGAGAAATATGATCTGTCGAGCTTGAAAATGATTTTCTCAGGCGCGGCGCCGCTGGGTCCGGAGCTTTCGCATGAATGCATGCAGCGCATCGGCTGTGGTATTCGCCAGGGATACGGCATGACTGAAACCAGTCCCGTTACGCACAGCAGCCCAGCCGATCCGGCCGAAATGAAGCTGGGCTCCATTGGCCCGCCAGCGCCGAATACTGAATGCAAGCTCGTCGATCCGGCGACCGGCGCAGAATTAGGACCTAATCACGAAGGCGAGGTCTGCGTCCGCGGGCCGCAAAATATGAAAGGCTATTTGAATAACCCCGAAGCTACCGCGCGTACTATCGACCAAAACGGCTGGCTTCATACGGGCGATATAGGTTACGCCGAGGAAGACGGACACTTCTACATCGTGGATCGCGTCAAAGAGTTAATCAAATATAAAGGTTTTCAAGTTGCGCCGGCTGAGCTGGAAGCAATTCTTCTGACGCATCCGGCAGTAGCCGATGCCGCGGTAATACCTTGCAAGGATGACGAGGCCGGTGAAGTGCCAAAAGATTTTGTGGTAGTGAAAACCGAAACTTCACCAGCAGCCATCATGGATTTTGTGGCAGCTCGCGTGTCGCCGCACAAAAAAATTCGCGCAGTCGAGTTTATCGATCAGATTCCAAAATCTCTTTCAGGTAAAATCCTGCGGCGCGTGTTGGTTGAGAAAGAGCGCAACAAGGTTCAGACGGTTAGGTGAAAACAACGTGCGCATCGATAGGTTAGAGTGGGATAATTATCGAGTCGAACACGCACGCGAGATGACCGGTGGCGAGAGGCGTGGATTCAGGAGACTAAGAAGATGATCAACCTGGAAGTACCGGAGTTCGAGACTTACGAAGATGAGGCTACCTTCTGGGACAATCTCGACACCGCCGATTTCATGGAGGACGACGGTGAATGGTTCCATTTCGAAACAGAAAACCAACGAGCCGCGCGTGTGGCGATACTACCCGAGGTCTTGAATGAACTTTCCGTGCGCGCACGCGCTCAGGGAGTGTCAATCGAAACTCTAGTGAATGCCTGGTTGATAGAGCATCTTTCGGCTAACACCGGCCAAACCCAAGAAAGGAATAAATGAACGAACAGTTTTCATCTGACAAAGTCTCGCGCGCAGTGCGCGGATATTTTCTGGCTATTCGCGCCATGGACGCGGATGGCTTCGCCAACACATTTGCAGAGAACGGAACGACGTTCGATCCCGTGGGCTCGCCCGCGATCACCGGACGCAACGCCTTACGCGAGTTCCTTCAGTCGATCTGTAAGAACTTCAAGAGCGTTTCATTGACGGAAGATTCTGTTTTTGTGGCCGCTAATGGAGCGGCGGTGAAATGGATTGGGCACGGCACCAGCACGAGCGGACGCGAAGTAAACTTCGAAGGCATCGACGTCTTCGAAGTGAATGACGACGGCAAGATTCAAACTGTCCACGCCTACTGGAACCCCGCGGAAATGATTGCACAGTTGTAATGCCGGACGTGAAGTGGATCGTTCATAAATTCGGCGGCACCAGCGTCGCCAATGCCGCCGGCTACGGGACTGTCGCCGGCATCCTTGCTACGCAGCACAGGACTGGCGCACGCACCGCAGTGGTCGTTTCGGCGATGAGCGGTGTCACCGACGCGCTTATTGAACTCGTTGAGATTGCCAGGACGCAAGACGATTCTCATCCGGCAAAAGTCGAAGCGCTGAAACAGCGACATCTGGATACGCTCGCCGAGCTCGGCCTGGACCAGACGCGCGCACGAGAACTCGCCGTGACCGTCGAATCCGACTTTCGTAATATATCGGAAGTGCTAAGGGGAGTCTCGATCGCTCGCGTAGCTTCCGAACAAATCAAAGAGTTCGTGTCAGGCCATGGAGAAATCTGGTCGGCGCAATTTCTGGCCGCTCATCTTTCGTCAATCGGTCATCCGGCAACCTGGCTCGATGCTCGGCAGGTCCTCACCGTTGACTCTGAAGGCAGCCAAATCAAAGTTGACTGGACTCTTTCCCAGGAAAAGTTGGATCACTGGCTCGCGGGTGACGCACCTATCGGCGAAACGATCGTTATTACCGGCTACATCGCTTCAACTCAGGATGGCGTTGCCACCACACTGAAACGAAACGGCAGCGATTTCTCGGCATCGATCTTTGGGGCATTGCTGGGCGCCGATTCGATCACGATCTGGACCGACGTCGACGGCGTGCTCAGCGCCGACCCTCGACGAGTGCCGGACGCGATGGTAATTCCCGATCTCTCCTATCAGGAAGCATCGGAACTGGCGTATTTCGGCGCGAAAGTCATTCATCCGAACACGATGTTTCCCGCGATCACGCGCGGCATTCCCATCTGGATCAGAAACACTTTCAAACCGGACGCCCGCGGCACGGCCATCTCGGCCACGTCAAAATCTGAAGCGCCGATTAAGGGATTCGCTACCGTGGACGAGATGACCTTGATCAATGTCGAGGGTACCGGTATGACCGGTGTCCCCGGCGTCTCGCACAAACTCTTCGGCGCGCTGCACGCCGTCGATGTTTCCGTCGTAATGATTTCGCAGGCCAGCTCCGAACACTCGATCTGTTTTGCCGTGCCGGCGCGACAGGCTTCCTTGGCGAAAAAGACGATTGAAGATGCGTTCGAAGCGGAGATCCGCCGCGGCGCCATACAGACTGTAGAGGTCGTCAACGACTGCTGCATCCTGGCCATGGTTGGCGATGGGATGATCGAACGGACCGGTATCGCCGGCAAATTTTTCCACGCGCTCGGCAAAGCCGGCGTCAACGTGCGCGCGATCGCGCAAGGGTCGTCAGAGCGAAACATCTCGGCAGTCATTGAGCAACACGATTCGACGAAAGCGCTGCGCGCGGTGCATTCGGCCTTCTATCTTTCGCCGCAAACGATTTCCATCGGTGTCATCGGCACGGGTTTGATCGGCGGCGCCTTTCTGAACCAGCTTGCCGAGCGGATACATTTATTGCGAACGGAGCGTGGCATCGATCTGCGCGTGCGCGGGATAATGAATAGCCGCAGAATGCTCTTGCACGATCGGCATTTGGATTTGGAAGCATGGCGCGAACGGTTGGAAGCCTCCGACACCGAGGCGGACATGGCGCAGTTTGTGGAACACATTCAACCTGGTCACCTTCCTCACGCAGTGATCATTGATGCGACCGCCAGTGCCGACCTGCCGCGCCAGTATGAATCGTGGCTCAGGAGCGGACTCAACATCGTCACGCCAAACAAAAAAGGAAATGCGGGACCGCTTAATGAATATCTAAAACTGCGCGACGCCGTGCGCGGGTCCGGCCGATATTTTCTTTACGAAACAAACGTCGGCGCAGGGCTGCCGATCATTCACACGCTCCGCAATTTGCTCGACACGGGCGACACGATAATTCGTATCGAAGGAATTCTTTCCGGCACGCTTTCGTATCTCTTCAACTCGCTTGACTGCACGCAACCCTTTTCCGCAATCGTGCGCGCCGCACACGATCGTGGATTCACCGAGCCCGACCCTCGCGACGACCTTTCGGGAATGGATGTTGCCCGCAAATTGATTATCCTGGCCCGTGAGATCGGTCTCGAGATTGATCTGGACGACGTGCACATCGAGAGCCTGGTGCCGGAAAACCTGCGCGGGTCGAGCCCTGAAGAATTTCTCGATGGTCTCGAAGAGCACGATCAAGCGATGTCCGAATTAGTGAGCGAGGTGCAAGCCAATCGTCAAGTTCTGCGCTACGTTGGCGCGATCGAGGCGAATGGCAGCGTCTCAGCCTGTCTGCGAACTCTTCCTGCCGATCATGTCTTCGCGAATCTTACGGGCAGCGACAACATCGTGAGCTTTCAGACCGCGCGCTACAACACTCAACCTCTGATCGTCAGAGGTCCCGGCGCGGGTCCCGAGGTCACCGCGGCGGGAGTGTTTTCGGACTTGCTGAGACTGGCTTCGTTGCTGGGGGCGCCGCTATGAACGCCGCCACCGCGTTTGCTCCCGCTACCGTATCGAACGTCGCTGTTGGTTTCGATATTCTCGGATTTGCCATCGAAGGTGTCGGCGATCTGGTAACAGTCTTGAAAATCGAACGGCCCGACGTTTTGATTGCCGAGATCGTCGACAGTACCGGGAGCCTGAGCAACTTGGAACTACCCTCCGACCCGAAGCAAAACGCCGCTACGGCCGGCCTCGCCAAACTGCGCGCCGATCTTAAATTGGAGTTCGGCTTTGAGGTGAGGCTTCGCAAAGGCATTGCGATCGGATCGGGCATGGGTGGCTCTGCAGCTTCAGCGGTGGGCGCCGTTGTGGCCGCGAATGAGCTGCTGCCTGATCGCTTATCCAAAGAGGAATTGGTGAAATACGCGCTCGCGGGCGAGGTAGTAGCGAGCGGCTCGGCGCATGCAGATAACCTTGCGCCATGTCTCTTCGGTGGATTGACGCTGGTAATCGGGATCGACCCCGTGCGAGTAGTTTCGATTCCAGTGCCCAAAGAAATTCTCACCGTGCTGGTCCATCCACGTCATCGGATTGAAACTCGGAGGGCGCGGGACATACTCAAGACCGAAGTGACGCTCGCCGACCACGTGCGACAGTCGGCGCATCTGGGCGGTTTCATTGCCGGCTGTTACTCGAACGATCTTGACTTAATTAAAGAATCGTTTCGCGATGTGCTCATCGAGTCCCAGCGCGCTGCTCTAATCCCTGCTTTGGCCGAAGTGAGAGAAGCCGCGTTAAGAAATGGCGCTCTCGGGGCATCGATTTCCGGTTCTGGGCCGAGCGTATTCGCGTGGGCCACGTCTTGGGAAACGGCATCCAAAGTCCGCGACGCGATGCTGCAAGCATATCAAACTAAAGGCTTGGCCGAAGTCGATTCGTGGATTTCGCCGGTCAGCACGCAGGGAGCCAGAATCGTCGCATGAGATTTCGCAGCACTCGCTCATCGTCACAATCTCTCACGCTCTCTGAAGCAATAGGCCAGAGCATCGCTCCCGATGGCGGACTCTACGTACCGGCGATCTTTCCAACTTTCAACGCTGAAGATTTTGCCGGCGTGAACGCGTGGAACGAAATCGGCAAGCGCCTGCTTGAACCATTTTTTCGCGACGATAATCTGCACGCTCATCTATCGGACATCTGTGACGAAGCCTTCAACTTTCCGATCACGCTGAGGTTTCTCAATAATGACACGGCAGTGCTGGAGCTTTTCCACGGGCCGACCGCCGCGTTTAAAGATGTGGGCGCGCGCTTTCTCGCGGCGTGCGTCGCGCGCATGCCGGGACGACGAACGATTATTGTGGCAACTTCGGGAGATACCGGCGGCGCGGTCGCTGCCGCTTTCGCTGAACGTAGCAACGTGGAAGTTGTCATTCTTTTTCCCAAGGGAAAGATTTCGACCCGCCAACAGCAACAACTAACCTGCTGGGGCGATAGCGTGCGCGCCTTTGCCGTGCGCGGCGTTTTCGATGATTGTCAGCGCATCGTCAAAACTGCATTGGCCGATCGAGAATGGTCCGGGCGACGCGGCCTGTTATCGGCCAATAGTATCAACCTCGGCCGACTGCTGCCGCAGACCGTTTATTATGCGGCGTCGAGTCTCTGGTACTTTCGACAATGCGACACGCGACCGGGATACATCATTCCCACTGGCAATCTTGGCAACGCAGTTGCAGCCTTCTGGACCAAGGCGATGGGTTTGCCAATCCGCGAGATCGTCTTGGCCACAAACCGGAACCGCACCCTGCCTGATTATTTCGAAACTGGCGACTGGTCACCGCAGCCGACCGTCGCCACGCTGGCGAATGCAATGGATGTCGGCAATCCGAGCAACTTCGAGCGACTACAGAATCTGTATTCACTTGCCCAGATCCGCCAGATCGCGCGTGCCTTTTCAGTTACTGACGAAGAGATCTCACAAACAATTGCAGCCGGCATCGATCGTTGGGAGCAGATCTGGTGCCCACACACAGCCACCGCAGTTCACGTCCGCGAACGTTTAGCTGAACCGGAT
>Ga0137361_10003334_pt1 | contig 10398 bp, 7 predicted proteins | sample Mad1_80_16metaG_FD_104923 | JGI IMG/M metagenome (GOLD analysis project Ga0137361, IMG submission 104923) | Vadose zone soil microbial communities from Angelo Coast Range Reserve, California, USA - Mad1_80_16 metaG | ecosystem: Environmental > Terrestrial > Soil > Vadose zone | place: USA... | reverse complement strand
GGCTGCTGTATCATCTGCATTAGAAACTGCTTGTAAATGAACGGCATCCCAAAGGGCCAACACTGGTTCGAAGGATTCGGAAACGTAATGCCGGCGAGCGAGATTTCGCCGAATTTCTTCACCACCGCGGCCGCCCACGGCTGCAAGATCGGACTTTTGTAATCCCCGACCAGCTGGTCGTAGTTGCTGATACCAACCTTGCTGGCAGGCAAAGCAGCCGAACCGCCCTGAGTTTGGGGCCGCTGCTCCGGCCAGCGCGACAAGTTCGTTATCGGGCCGGGGCCCGATGCGGGCGGCTCGAACCAGGGAAAGGCCGGATGATTCCATACGCGGGAAAAGTCCGGGATCGCTGCGGCGCTGTGCGCTTCGCGGCCGGCCGGCCCGGCCGCCGAAGGCGTTTGCGCCATGGCGGGCACCGCGGCCGCTGTTGCCACTGTTACAAACAGAAGGAAATCCCGCTGCATACACATTGGTCACCTCCCTCTCATGAGTTCGCCCGTTCCGATCGGGCTGCCACACTCCTCATATCTTTTATATCTTATGCCAAAGTCGCGAGGGGTGCGAGGGAAGTCGAAGTTGCGGTTTGACCACTTAGGACTTGTCGGTGATTTAAGTGAATCATGCCCCGCGAAAGCGCCGGCATATATCCTCGGGAGGGCGCATGAAGCGACGCATATTTGTAGCCGGAATAGGCGGCTTTCTTGCGCAGCCGTGGGTCGCGTCCGCCGTCTCGCCCAGACGCTATCGCGTCGGGTTTCTGGACACGGCCCCGCGCGCGGGCAACGGCAATTTTACCGCCTTCCAGCAAGTGCTTCTCGAGCATGGCTATACCGAGGGGCAGAACCTCACCTTTGAATATCGTTCGGCGCGTGGCCGCAACGCGAGCTTTGCGGACCTGGCGAGCGAATTGGTGAGCCTGCAAGTCGATGTCATCGTGACGCGGGGAACGCCGGCAGCGCTAGCCGCACGCTCCGCCACTGCGACCATACCGCTGGTGATGGCCGCCGCCGGCGATCCTCTGGCGATTGCCCGCAGCCCGGATCGCCCGGCGCTAAACATGACTGGGTTTGGCGCCTCGGCGCGCGGTGTGGAGCGCAAGCGCGTCGAAATTCTCAAGGAGATGCTGCCGAACATCTCGCGAATCGCCGCCATCACCAACCTGTCCAATCCCTCGCGTCAAGCGGAATGGCAGGAGATCGAAGCAGCCGCGCGGTCCTTAGGTATCGAGCCGCGCATCCTCGACGTTCGCTCAGCGGCCGACATCGAAAGATCATTCGATCTGGCTCGGTCCTGGGATGCCACCGCGCTGGTGGTCGGCAGCGACACGCTCATTCAGACCAATCAAAGTCTTATCGTTCAATCCGCCGCTTCCCATCGGCTGCCCGCCATCTACACCTTTCGGGATTTTGTCGACGCCGGCGGGCTCGTGTCCTATGGGGCGAGCTTGTCGGATCTTTATCGGCGCGCTGCGGGTTATGTCGATAAAATCCTGATGGGGGTGCAACCTCGCGACTTACCGATCGAGCCCGGGGGCGATCTTGAGCTGGTCGTCAACGCGAAGACCGCGGCGGTGCTGGGAATCGCCATCCCCGCCGCGATGGTGTCGCGTGCTCATATGGTCGAATAGCCGTGCCCTCGGCACATCGGCCGCTTCTCCTGAGCCATGAAAAGACTTGTTGCACCAGAAACAGGGGCGGATTTCGATCGACTGAAATCGCCAATACAAGGTGGGCAGAGGCCCGCTCTTGCGGCGCCGTGCCTGCCCCCTCGTTTAAGCGGGGGAGGCAGGGAGGGGCAAGGGTGGGCAAAAATTCTGCTCGATGGATGAATTTCGTGGAAGACCGCACGTAAATCAACCTGCTAGCCTCCCGACACCACTTTGAAGTGGCGAAACCAGGGAGGAAGCCATGCTCCAGCTCTCGAAGCTGCGGACGGCCTTGGGCGTGCCGGCTGATGCGCGACAAGCCTCAGGCCGGCGTCACATAAGCTCGCGCAGCCCAAATCCGCACAGCTTAAGTCCACGCAAAACGTCAAGGAAGACAGGCCTCACCTTCGGGCTTGCGGTCGCGTTTGGAACGCTGTGCGCTTCATGGCCTGGCGTGGCCGCGGCGCAGGATCAAACCACCGAAAAGAAACCGAGCCCGGTTGTTGAGACGAAAGAGGGGCCGGTCCAGGGTTTCATCTCGAACGGCGTCACCACGTTCCTCGGCATTCCCTATGCCGAGCCGCCGGTCGGCAATTTGCGCTGGCGACCGCCAAAGGATCGTGCGCCGTGGACCAATGTTCGCAAGGCCACGGAATTTGCGCCGATCTGCGCGCTGACCACGACGCTCGGAGTCTTCTCGGGCCCGCCGAACAACAATGAGGACTGCCTCTACCTGAACGTCTTCACGCCGGACCTCAATCCGTCGGCGCGGCTTCCGGTGATCGTGTGGATTCACGGCGGCGGCAATGTGGACGGCGAAACGCCCGGCTACGACGGCAGCAAGCTGGCGTCGCAGGGCAAAACCGTCGTCGTCACCATGGAGTACCGCCTCAACCTCATGGGCTTCCTGGCGCATCCTGCGCTGGATAACGAAGGCCATCTGTTCGGCAACTACGGCATTCTCGACCAGCAGGCCGTGCTGAAATGGGTCGAGCGCAATATCGCCCGGTTCGGCGGCGACAAGGACAACGTTACCGTGGGCGGTCAATCGGCAGGAGCCGTCGACACTGGCCACCACATGCTTTCGCCGCTCTCCGCCGGCCTGTTCCATCGCGCGATCTGCCAGAGCTTCTGCCTGGCCTTCACGCTGCCTACGAAGGCGGAGGCCGAGGCCAAGGGCGTCGCATTCGCAGAGGAGGCTGGCTGCGGCTCAGGCGCTGGTCCGGAGGTCGCCCAATGCCTGCGCAATCTTACGGCGGCGAAGGTTGAAGAGCTCGCCGGCACGGCAAGCACGCAGGGCAAATTCATATCGGGCCGAGGTCTGGTGGACGGCCAGATCCTCCCTGACCAGCCGCTGGCGCTCTTCGGCAATGGCCGGTTCAACCACATGCCTCTGATCAACGGGAACACGGCGGATGAAACGAACTTCGGCCTCGCGATCACGGAGTACTTCTCCAATACGGACAATGTGCTTCGCACCCCGCCGACCGCGGAGCAATATCTGAACTACGTCAACACGACCTACGTCCCGCCAGCCTATCCTGACGGAACCGCGGCGAAAGTTCTGGCCGTCTATCCGCTCAGCGCCTTCAAGAGCCCGCAATTGGCCTGGGATCGGGTCGGAACCGACTCAGGGATCTGCAACCAGCGAAGACTCGATAAAGTGCTCGCTCCGCAAATCCCGGTCTATGCTTATGAGTTCGCCGATAAGACGGCACCGTTCTTCTTCCCGGAAATGCCCGGTATGGAGGCGCTCGCCTATCATACCGCCGATATCCAGTATCTGTTCCCGCTCTGGCATGGCGGGCCTCTGGGCATTCCCCATCCGCTCAACCGCCAGCAGACGATGCTGTCCGATCAGCTCGTCGCCGCCTGGGCCAATTTTGCCCGGACGGGCAATCCGAACGGATCAGGCAATAATCCGTGGCCGCGCTATACGGCCAGCACTGACGCGCCCGCCTGGCTGATCCAAGACCTGCCGGGTCTGTCGACCTTGACGGATGCGCAATACGCGGCGGTTCGCCACTGCGACTTCTGGGACTCGGTGACCGCGACCCAGTAAAGGGGAGAGGAAATTTCGTTGCGCCGACGCGCGCGGGTCAGACGACAAGGTGACGGCCATGGCCGTCACCTTTTGCGAATGTCGTAAGCGTCCGGCCACCCGGCCATCATTCGCCCGGAAGATTTGATCATTCGGTTTCCTGCAAGCAAGCGACGGTACGCGGCGAGCGCGTGAATATCACATCGCTCAAAGCGGGCGACCTCGTTGACCATATGTCTACGGTTCTGGAACCGGTCCGAAGTCCGGCGGCGGAATGCGGTGTTTTGTTGCTGCCTCGTACGCCGAAGCGATGCGAAAGAGCGTCGGCTCGGAAAAAGGCCTGCCGAAAAACATGATCCCGAGCGGAAGTTTTGCCGGAATGGGCGGCGCCAGGCGGGTTCCGTCACGAGCCGTGGCATCGCGGACTCTATCAAACACGCGAGTGGTGAAACCCGTTGGGACGGACAGTGTAGAAAAACCGTGTTGTCCCAAGAGGCCCCAGACAGAATTGGTCCTGCCCGCCAACGGCGGCTCGACAGGCGCCCCCAAGACATAAGCCGGAATGTTCCCCGCGGGAGAAACCACGGCGTCAAGGTTCTCTTGCGCCATGCATTGCAGAACGACTTGCTGATAGGCAAAGCGGTCTTGAAAGACGTTCGCCATATCAAGCGTCGAGCTGCTGTTCAATTCCTCGAGCGCTGCTTTTCTATCGATAAAACCCGCCTCTGGACGAATATCCCGATAGAAATTCGATTTGTCGATCAAGTCCCTGAGGGACTTGATATTGGCATCGCCGCGCTCTCTGAGGTAGCGGTTGAGCATGTATTTGGTCAGTCCCGCATTGGACGCCGATCCGATGTTGCGGATTGTGGAGCCGGCCGGGACGAGGGATGGATCGAAGTACATATCCACCAGCCGAGCGATGCGGTCCGTTGACGGTTTCCCGTTAGCATCCACCGGAAAGAGATTGGGAAACTGTTCGATGAACACCCGGTTGCGGTAGAGCGGAACATACCTGTCGATGCAGCTCTGAAAGAGTGCTCCCCGCGTTCCCGGGTCGATGATCGTGGCGCCCAGTCGACGCAGATCGCCAATGGCACGCTCGGCAAGATCGATGGCTTCAACGTCGGCCTCGTTGAACACCTTCGGATCCATATGCTCGCGAATGACGCCGATCCGGATTCCGTTCAACGTCTGCTCGTTGGCGAAGCTTCGATAGGGCTCTGAGGGCAGCCGGCCAATGCTGAAAGCCGTCAGCTCATCGTTCGGATCGTAGCCGGCGATGACCTCGAGCACGCGGGCCGCATCCTTGACGGTGCGGCACAGCGGTCCCACGCGCGTATTCAGTGCCGCGCCAACCATTCCGGCGCGGCTGACCAGTTCTTGCGTCGGCGCGAGTCCAACAATGCTGTTGTTCTTGGCGGGGTGATGGATGGATCCCCCGGTTTCCTCTCCGATGGAGCACGTCACCAGGTTTGCGGCAACCGATGATCCGGAGCCGCCGCTGGAGGTGCCGGGACTGCGTTGCGTATCGTAAGGGTTGCAGAACGGCCCGCCGAAGGAACTCCGCGAGTTCGGCGTTCCCATTTCTCCGAGGTTCGCCTTGGCCAGGATGATCGCACCGGCTTCTCGCAGGCGCTTGACGAAAGTGGCGTCGCGCGGCGGACGATCGTTCGCATAAGCGGCATCCATGCCCGCAGTCGTGCGCATATCGAAGGTGTCGTACTGATCCTTGATGGAGAACACCACGCCGTGGAGAGCGCCGATGAGCTTGCCGGTGGACGCGAAGTAGGCGTCTTGCTTGGCCGCCACTTCCAATGCATCGGGCATCGCCGGATCGCTGTCCGCCGGATCGGTGATGCTTCGCGCTTTTCGACCATCAAACCCCAATTTCTCTCGTTTGGCTGGTCTCAAGTTCAAAGTCATCAGGGCGTTGAGTTGATGCGCATTCTTGATGGGTGTGATCGGTCCGAGCCCGAGGACCCCATCCGGCTGATTGACGCACGTGCCGTTGTACGCCCCGATACGATTCAGGTAGAGCTGCACCACCCGCGTCGATGTCAATTCGCCCCGCAGGATCGCCGCTTGAATATCCTCAATCGTCGCTTCTTCGATCCGGAATTTTGCAGTCTGCGCCGAGGCCAGCGGTGGCGTGAGTAAGATGAATGATGCTAATGCCAGGTGACGAAGCACGGGATTACCTCCGTTTCTTTGCATCAGGTCAGCGCACATTGTCAGTATGGTTCTTTGTGCGCCGGCGGTGCGCCGCTTGAGCGCCGCCTGCGATGATAGCAATGTTGTTGCGAGCGGCGATCCTCAATCAGCGGGATGGCGAACAATTAGGCCACCGGCAGAATGAGTGGGCCCATAAAGCGCGATTTTGCTGATCGCTCGAAGCTGGTCACAGCGCCTCTTGTGATACATTCGGCATCAGCCTTCGCGAATTGAGGAGGAACGCTGATGTCGCTTGATAGGATTTCTAAACGTGTCGGCTTTCGACGGCTTTGCCCCCTTTGCACGATCATGGCGTACGCGATCCTATCCTTGTTGCCGACCGGTGTAGCCGCGCAGGTCGTCGGTGATCCCCCCGCCCTTACTCCGGGACTGCATAGTCTGACGTTGCCGCGTGCAGACGAACCGGCGATCCGCTACACGATTAGCATTCCAGCCAACTACTCGGCCGCCACGCCTGTCCCTCTCATTCTTGCATTGCACTTCGGGGTCCGAGCCGGAGAGGGCGCCGGCGCCGGTGGAGAGGTGGTGCAGATCCTCATTGGTCCGGCGCTCGCGGAACTCGGCGCCATCATCGTGGCGCCGGATTCGGTGCGAGGCAATTGGAGCAGCCCCGAAAACGAAATTGCAGTGAACGCAGTGCTGGACATGGTCCTGGCCCACTACTCAATCGACGAGAGAAAGGTTGCAGTCACCGGCTACAGCATGGGCGGTGCAGGCTCCTGGCATTTTGCAGAGAAATTCCCGGGACGCTTCAGCGCGGCGATTCCGGTCGCCGGCAGGCCGCCGGCATCCGCCTCCGGGTGGCGGCTTCCGGTTCTGGCGATTCATTCCCGCGACGACCAGGTCGCACCTTTTGACCCAACGGAGGCGCGAATTGCCGAGCTTCAGAAAGCCGGTATCAACGCCAAGCTGATCGCGCTGACGGGCATCACGCATTACCAAACCAACCGCTTCAGAGATGCGTTGCGGCAGGCGGTCCCGTGGTTACGGGAGGTGTGGAAGTAGCGTGGGCAAAGGCGCATCGCGCCGAGCGGGGTTATCTCGGCACCGACCATCGTGCGCCTTTGCCCGCGCTGTCCGACCGCGCCGCCCGACCGCGTGGGCAAAGTCACACAAGGTCAGCGCGCCACCTCATCAGCTGCGGCAGGCGACTTTGCCGACCCTACGACGCCCGTTTCAGCTCTTGGTCAGGGTCAACGAGTAGCGCGGATCAGCCGCCAGGCATTCGGCTGCCGGGAGCCCGAGCTCCTTGCGCACGATGTTGGTGCCGAGCACCATGGCGACCATCTTGTAGGTCGCGTGCCGCCGGCTCATGCCCTCGCGGCCCATGCCGCAATCGGACGAGATCATCAGTCGCTCGGGCGGAATATATTTCAACGCCTCGCGGATCAACGCCGCCACCTGGTCTGGGCGCTCGACTTGCAGCGTGTGATGATCGATGACGCCGATAACGATCTTCTTGTCCGTGATCACTGCGCCGATGGCCTTGAGATCACCGGTGCCGGACGAGCAGGTCTCGAACGTCAGCGCATCGGCGTCGACCTGATTGAGCGCCTCGAGGGTCGGCTGGTAGCTTTGGATCTCCTTGAACATGCGCTGCTGTGATGGGTTGCCCCAGCAGGTGTGACACCACACTTCGGTTTTGGCGCGCAGGCCCTTCACCGTCATGTTGAAGATGCCGACGAGATCCTGCACATCGAGCTTGCCGAACGCCTTGCCGCGCACCGGCACCATGTGAATCTGCGGCTCTTCCATCTGGATCACCGGGCAGCCGGCATCGGCGAGATCGTTGAGTTCCTTGTTGAGGGCCTCGCCCAGCGCCATGGTGCGCTCAACCGGGTCCTTGTAGTAGCTGTCGACCGCGGTGGCGGCGAGAAGCTCCGGCAGGATGGTGCCGAACTTGACCGGCTTTGTGGTCAGACGCTGCGCCACCTTCCACATGGCAGCGTATTGCAGATCGCCGGGCCCCACCGGTCCCACGATCTTGGGAAAGACGCGGGCTTCAAGATAATCGTGCAGGATGTGTCCGCGCGGAAAGCCGACGGCGCCCACATTGTAAATCGCCGGCTCGGCGACGGTGTTGAACCCGGCCATGTGCGTCAACGGATAGCTCTGCCAGCTCATGCCGCCGACTTCTTCGTCGTAGTGCGCATCGCCGTCGGTACAGATATCGAGGCCCGCGGTCTCCTGCGCGCGCAGATGCACCGAGACCGCGTCCTCGTACTGCTCGCGGTAGCGGGCATGGAGCATGGCTTCGAGAAAGCTCTTGGCGCCGAGAACAGCGGTGTACCACGACGGCCGCGGCAGCGAACCGATGATGGACGTCGGCAGTGTTTTTCCGGCTGATGCTTTGAACATCTTTCTAGGTCCTTCTCGATCACAGGGCGCAATGCGTAGAGTATGAACATGCATTCCGCGCCGGCACCAGCGCGGCCTCCCGAACGGTGGAGCATGGGGGAGCTCTCAGCCGTAACGGAAATTAGAGCGAATTTCGGTCGAATGGAATCACTTGTAGGGTGGGAAAAGGCGCGCTCTTGCGCGCCGTGCCCACCTCGGAAAGGCCAAGGGTGGGCACGCTTCGCTTTGCCCACCCTACGGCTCTTGCGCGCCGTGCCCACCTCGGAAAGGCCAAGGGTGGGCACGCTTCGCTTTGCCCACCCTACGATAGGCTTTGCCTGGATTTCTTAGTGGTCCTGCTGAGACGCAAACGCCAAGTTAAGACAATGAGTGGTCTGCGACGCCTTGCGCATCACTGCCTGGCGCCGGAAAAATCTCGCGGCAGTTGGCATGCGGCGACGCGGATGTTTCGTGTCGTCGCCGGGGTGTTGCGGCTCCTGCCGACGAAGCGCGGTTCGCCGGCAGTGATGACTGCACCAACCGCCGCGATATCGCCATTGCGGATCGCTGAGAGCGCATCCCTTTGCGTGCCGCCGTCCGGGGCGTCGATCAGAACGATGTCGGCTGCTTTGCCGGGGCTGAGCGCGCCGCTATCGAGACGATACACCCGCGCGTTGCTCCCGGTCGCCGCCGCGATGGCGATCTCGGGCGCAACGCCGGCGAGACTGGACAGGTGCGCGATCGTATAGAGCATGCCGAGCGGCATGATCCCGCTGCCGGTCGGCGTATCGGTACCGATGATCAGCCGGTCGAAGGCTTCGAGCCGTTGCGCCAGACCGGCGCAAAGCAGGGCGGTGCGCAAATTGCCGGCGGTGCAGATCTGCAGTGCAATGTCGCTTTCGCGGATGATCCGCTCGAAATCGCGATCCGGCATCGCGGTCGGGCCGCCATTGATGTGAAAGGACACATGCGGCTTGAGGGCGAGCAGGTGGTCGCCGGTGATGGCGCCGGAGCCCGGAATCGACGAGCCGCCGGTGTGCACGGTGGTGATCATGTGGTGGGCGCGGGCGGCCGCGATCAATGGGGCGTATTCGTAAGCATTCGCGAACGCGCCGAAGCCGGCTTTGGCGAGCCAGACGCCAAGCTTGGCAACCTCGCCAAGATCATTCCCGCTCAGGCCGGGTTCAAGAATGATGGAACCGCCGTGCACGGTCATGCCGCCCGGCCGGTAGTTCTCAAAGCATTTCCTGGCCGCAACCGCGAGCGCCTTGACTCCCTCGGCATTGCGCGGGCGCCCCGGCACGTGCACCTCGGAGGCGCTGATGGCCGTGGTCACGCCGCCGTGGACATAGCTCTCGAGATATCCGACCGCCTGTTGACGCGGCGTGTAGTCGCCAAACGTGACGTGGACATGGGAGTCGATCAGGCCGGGAATCGCGGTCGCCCCATCGGCATCGATGACGACGTCGCAGGCCGCAACCTCCCGCCCGGACGCCACGCCGACAATCTCGATCTTGGCGCCGGCGGTGATAATCGTATCGCCCTGAAGCAGTGGGGCCCGCCAATCGCCGGAAACGATCGTGCCGATGTTGGTGATGGCCAGACGCATGCGCGACGCCCTCCCACATCAGGGCCGCATCAGGTGGGCTTTGAGCGATCCTGCGCTGCGTCAGGCGCGAGCGCCGCGCGCAGCCGTTCGGGATCCACAGCGATCTCGATGCCGGCACGTTCCTGCGCAAGCAACATCACGGCACGGGAGTCGCGGCCGCCCCATCCGCGCGCCAGCGCTTCGGTCATCTCGGCGAGCGCGAGATTGCACATGCGCATCGGCATGCCGAGTTCGCGGCCGAGCGCATTGGCGAGGGCCACGTCCTTGTGGGCGAGCTTGAGCGCGAAGGCCGGCGGATCATACTTGCCGGGCAGGAAATGGTCGAGCAGGGCATCGAAAGTGAGCCGCCGCCCGGCCGCCCACCTGACGGACCGCCTGCCAAAGCGCGAGCGGCTCGACGCCCGCCTTCACCCCCAGGGTGAAGGTCTCGGCCAGCGCGCAGATGATCGCGTAGCCCGACATGTTGTGGACGAGCTTGGCCACCGTCGCGCTGCCGATCGGCCCGATATAGGCGGCCTTGTCGCCGATCGC
>Ga0137361_10003333_pt1 | contig 10398 bp, 10 predicted proteins | sample Mad1_80_16metaG_FD_104923 | JGI IMG/M metagenome (GOLD analysis project Ga0137361, IMG submission 104923) | Vadose zone soil microbial communities from Angelo Coast Range Reserve, California, USA - Mad1_80_16 metaG | ecosystem: Environmental > Terrestrial > Soil > Vadose zone | place: USA... | reverse complement strand
CGATGAAGCCATCGCTGTCCCGAAGGAATGTTTCCAGAACTCCGTGCGATTCCTGCCACGCTTGCCGAGCGTCCCACAGACGATCACGCCGAGTGAGAGCTGCTTCAGCATGTTCACGCCGATTACAATGACGGCGTGGCGGATTGTGCCGATTTTCGCGCGATGCCCGTAATACGCTGAATTCGCCAGACTTAAAACTTTGACCGCGAGGGCCTGATCGCTGGAAATGATCTCGGCCAGCTTTTCGGCGCCCGATTCGTCATCGTCGGCCAGACTCAACACCTTCTGCGCAATGACCGGCAGGGTGGGTAAGTCTGTAACGCAATGTAACTTCCGTCTGTAATCGACTATTGTGCTCATATACTTCGCCCAACCATGTATCGGAGGCGGGACCGGCAAACTTTAGGCTCGGCGCGGGTTTGGCCGGCTGTGCTAGGATAAGGAGTTCAATTTCATGGTACAGACCTTACTGCCGGACCGCTTTACGCGGCTGAATGACAACGAAACCGATGCCCGAATCCGTGAGGCCCGCGCGAAGCTGGGCTCTCGCCTGGTTATTTTAGGCCATCATTATCAACGAGATGAGGTCATCAAGTTCGCCGACGTTCGCGGGGACTCCTTCAAGCTCGCCGAGTGGGCTGCCAATCGCAAGGACGCCGAGTACATCGTCTTTTGCGGCGTACACTTCATGGCCGAAAGCGCCGACATTCTGAGCGCGGACTATCAAAAAGTGGTCCTGCCGGATCTCAGCGCCGGCTGTTCGATGGCCGACATGGCGGCTGCCGACCAGGTCGAGACGTGCTGGGAGGAACTGGAACGCCTCACTCCGGGGAAAATCATCCCGATCACCTATATGAACTCGGCCGCGACCATCAAGGCATTTTGCGGCCGTCAAGGCGGCGCGGTCTGCACTTCGTCGAATGCAGCCCAGGTCATGCGTTGGGCCCTGGAGCGATCCGAGAAGATTCTTTTCCTTCCCGATCAGCATCTGGGAAGAAACACGGCCCACAGCCTGGGATTCCGCCTGGAAGAAATGGCGGTTTGGGACCCTTACGAAGAGCTTGGCGGAAATTCGGCCGAAACTTTGGGCAACAGCCGGATCGTTCTGTGGAAAGGGCACTGTTCGGTGCACCAGCGTTTCCTGCCTCAGCATGTTGCCCAGGTGAGAGAACGGCATCCTGGAATTCGAGTCATTTCTCATCCAGAGTGCCGGTTCGAAGTAGTTCAGCTTTCCGATGATGTCGGTTCCACTGAACACATCATCAAGCGTCTGACCCAATCACCGGCCGGAACGAAGTGGGCCGTGGGTACGGAAATCCACCTCGTGAACCGGCTCAGGAACGAAAATCCTGACCGCTTCATTATTCCGCTCGACGATTGCGGCTGCCTGTGCTCCACCATGTTCCGCATCGATCCGGCGCACTTGCTCTGGTCGCTGGAGAATCTGCTCGAAGGCCGCGTCGTGAACCAGATCACTGTTCCTCCCGAGGTTGCAGCTGACGCACGTATTGCTCTCAACCGGATGCTGGAAATCGCGCGGTAATTCGGCTTGACGGCAAAGAAGATTTTAGCCGCGGATTACGCGAATTACACGGATGGGCGCGCGACAGCACAATATATCGCCGGTCGTATGAAGACATTTGCGCGCCCATCCGCGTAATTCGCGTAATCCGCGGCTAATTACACTAGAATTTTCGGATGCAGCTCACAGTCCAATGCTCAAGGCGAAACATTATCTTGTGCGCGGGCGCGTTCAGGGCGTAGGTTATCGCTACTTCGCGCTTGAAGCTGCGGAGCGCCGGGGTATTCGAGGATATGTGCGCAACTTGCCCGGAGGAGAAGTCGAAGTACGCGCGGAGGCCGATGAGTCTGCTCTCGAGTTGTTCAAACAAGAACTTGAACGTGGTCCGGGCATGGCGCGAGTCACCGAAATCGTAGAGAATGACCTACCGGTGTCAGGGTCATATTCATCATTTTTGATACGAGGTTGACATGGACGAATTGAAGAAACTGATCCGCGAGGTCCCTGATTTTCCAAAGAAGGGCATCCTCTTCTACGACATCACAACGCTGCTCAAAGACAAGGCAGGCTTCAAGAAAGTGGTTGAGTACCTCACGGAAAAGATTCGCCCATTTCAGCCCGATGTAGTTCTCGGTATCGAGGCCCGCGGATTCATCTTTGCGCCCGCTCTCGCCTACAACCTGGGCGCCGGTTTTGTTCCCGTTCGCAAGCCGAAGAAGCTCCCGGCCGAGACAGAGCGGATAAGCTATGAGCTCGAGTACGGCATGGATACGCTCGAGATCCACAAGGACGCGGTGAAGCCCGGCATGAGCGTGGTCGTCGCGGATGATCTGCTCGCCACGGGAGGAACCAGTCTCGCCACGGTACGTCTGGTCGAGAAGCTTGGCGGCAAAGTCGCTGCTGTGAGTTTCGTGATCGAGCTGGTGGCGCTGAAAGGGCGCGATCGCCTCAGCGGCTACGAAGTGGTTTCCCTTCTACAGTACTAAGGCTAAACCGTAAGCGGAACCAGGATCCGGCGCCCAGGCGTAAAGATTTCGATTCCCACTTCGCCTGCAAGACCTGGCCACCTGAATTCACCCAGATCGTCGGTGATTGTTGTGTTCGCGATTTCGTTTTGAACCAGCACCGTGACCAGCGCTTTCGCCACGGGTTGAGTGCCTGCCAGAACCTGACCGATGATCGTCCTGTGCGGTGTCGTCATAATCTTCAGGTGAATATCCACATCGCGGCCCAGAAGCCGTATATGCCGTTCCGGCACAGAACCACGGTGCCCTTTAGACTTCGGCGTATCTGCGCTGTCGAAAATGACGCGTGCAATTATTTGAGAAAGAGACTCGAGTTGAAAATCGAAGAAGGTACCTTCGACTTCATCCGCGAGGCGAACTCTGTACTGGTTCAGGACCGACGCAGGATAGTTGACGCCGTCGATGATGACTCCAACGGTACAGTGGTAGAAACGGGCGATGTCACCAACCAACTGCACACGATCGCCGATATTGAAGCGTGGCACTGCCAGAACCCCAATCATCTTCAATGACACCGCATCCTGCACGATGCCTCGAGAATGCGAGAGCATTCCGATCGTTGAGATTCTACGCAGCCGTATCGGAATGGGGCTTGGCGATGGACATTTTCCGGATTTCGGTATTGACGGGTTTCCAGATCGTAGTCAGCCTTGGATGGTTCGGGCAGTCAGGAAACTCGATGCCTTCGGCGATGACTACTTCGCAACCGCAGCATAGGTTTTTATATACTCCGAACCGGTCATTTCTTTCGCCATTTTCCGGCATACTGCCTCCACCCTCTCTCTTTTCTGTACGCTAGCATACTTTGCACGGCCTTATTCAACAACGCATTTTCATCGCATTTCGTCGGCTTAATGGTGGTAACCGGTTGCCACCTCAAACTACAATAAACGCCCATCGGACACAGGAGGCGCATATGGACCGGCGCGATTTACTTCGGCACGCAACCGCACTGGCGGCGGGCGCGGCAGTAAGACCATGCGAATTACTCGAAGCGCGCCATGGCGCTGGACCAGGTGGAAGTGATGAAACACTTCGGGTTTGACAGGTTCCCGGTAGTCGGGCACGACCGTGGCGGCCGCGTTGCGCATCGAATGGCGCTGGATCACCCGGATAAAGTCACGCGGTTGGCCGTGCTGGACATCGTCCCCACCTATTATTTGTATACACATGTCACCATCGGGTTCGTTCAGGCTTACTTTCACTGGTTCAACTACCTTCGGCCTGCTCCCGGCCCGGAAGATCAGCTCAAGGCTGAAGTGGAAGCCAGGGCCGCCAGCGTGACGTCGGATATCCAGAAGGAGTATCTCCGCGTTCAACGCGATCCCGCGAACATTCACGGCATGTGCGAGGACTATCGCGCCGGCGCCTCCATCGATCTGGATCACGATAAGGCGGATCTGGACCACAAGATCACTTGCCCGCTGCTTGCCTTGTGGGCGGAACGTGGAGCGATGGCACGGCTGTACGACGTCATCAGCATCTGGAAGGAGCGCGCCTCGAAGGTAACCGGCAAGGGTTTGTCGGGCGGCCACAACTTGCAGGAGGACGTGCCGGACCAGGTGTATGCGGAGTTGCGCGCGTTCCTGCGATCGTCTTAGGAGCTGCTGAGAATGAAAACGCTTGTCGCGCTTGTGGCTGTTGGACTCGTCCTGGCGGCTCCGGCCTGGTCCCAGACCGCCGATATCGTCCTCGTGAATGGAAAGATCGTGACTGTCGACGAGCGCTCCTCGATTCAACAGGCTCTCGCTATTGGCGACGGCAAAATCCTCGCTGTTGGAAGCACGGCGGACATCCGAAAGCTTGCCGGTCCGAAGACGCGCGTCATCGATCTCCTGGGACGCACCGTCATTCCGGGCCTGATCGACTCCCATCTTCATGGTATCCGCGCCGCCTTGAGCTTCAGTACTGAAGTGAACTGGATTGGCACTTCTTCTCTTGTCGAAGCTGTCGGTCGAATCCGTGAAGCGGCGCGCACAATGAGGCCGGGAGCCTGGCTGATCGTGGCCGGCGGCTGGAATGTCCAGCAGTTCAAGGAGCGGCGGCGCCCCACGCAGGCCGAACTCGTGGAAGCCGCGCCGGACAATCCGGTGTACGTGCAGCTTGGGTATAGCTGGGCCATGTTGACGCCCCTGGCTTACAAAACACTGAATGTCGCTGCCGAAGCGGACCTGCCGCGAAGCGGCAGATTTGAAACAGACGCAGAAGGAAAGCGCACCGGCGCCGTCACCGGACCTCAGGAAGCCATCATCGCGATGTTCGACAGGCTTCCCAAGCCAACCTTCGACGAACAGGTGGAAGGCACGAAGAAATTTTTCCGCGAGCTCAATCGGCTGGCATTGACGGGTTTTGTGGATCCCGGAGGCAACAACCTCTTTTTTCCCGATTATCAGGCCGTGTTGAAAGTCTGGCGCCAGAGCTTGATGACGGTGCGGGTTGCCTACAGCTTGAATGGGCAAACTCCAGGCTCGGAGTTTGAGGAGCTCAACGACCTGACGCAGTTGTTGCCGATGGGATTCGGTGACGACATGCTGCGCTTCAACGGCATCGGGGAACGAATCACGTGGGCGATGAACAACAACGACAAACCCTCCGAAGCCGAGAAAGCGAAGTATTGCGAAATCATCAAATGGGCCGCGGAGCGCGGGATGACGCTGACCATGCACTGGCCTCGCGACGGATCCGTGAACGAGCTGCTTACGTTGTTTGAGAAGTTGAACACGGAAGTACCGATTACAAGTTTGCGCTGGTCGATTGCCCATCTGGGTGACGCCTCGGAGACGAGTCTCGCGCGAATGAAAGCCCTGGGGATGGGCTGGACGGTGCAGGGAACTCCGCCGGTGGAAATGGGAAAGCGAATGGAAGTTCCCATCGGGGCCGGCACCGACGCGCATCGAGTGGCCTCTTATAATCCATTTACCGCATTGCAGACGTCTCTCGGTGCCGTTCGGGAGCCGCCGAGCCGCGCGGACGCTCTGCGCTTCTACACGATTGGAAGCGCATGGTTCTCACGCGACGAGAAGAAGCGGGGTTCGCTCGAAGTGGGGAAGTTCGCCGACCTCGCGGTGTTGTCGAAGGACTATATGACCGTTCCGCTCGAAGAAATCGGAACTATCGAATCCCTGCTCACCATGGTCGGCGGGAAAGTCGTCTATGCCGCGGGGCCGTTTAAGTAAAGCAGCCGCGCAGCGGCGAAAGAATGTAGCCCACGGCGTCAGCCGTGGGTTCGAATAGAAAAGCGACAACAGCCCCGTAGGCGCGGAAGATTCTTTCGCCCCTACGGGGCTATTCATGTCATTAAACTTTTACCCACGGCTTGCGCCGTGGGCTACATTCTTTCGCCGCTACGCGGCTACCTCATCCCCACACCTTGCGCGCGGTTTCGACGACCAGTTCCAGCTTGCGCCATTGGTCGTCCATTGAAAGCAGATTGCCGGCCGCAACCGACGCAAAGCCGCACTGTGGGCTGAGCGCCATGTTTTCCGGCGGAACGTAGCGGGCCGCTTCGTCGATGCGCCGCCGCAGTTCATCCTGAGATTCGAGCTGGGGCTCCTTCGTGGTGATCAATCCCAGGACAACGGTCTTGCCTCGCGGAACCAGCCGCAAAGGCTCGAAACCGCCGGAGCGCTCCGTGTCGTACTCGAGCAGGAACCTGTCGACATTCAGCCTGCCGAAAAGCTTTTCGGCGATCGCGTCGTAACCACCTTCCGTGTACCAGCGGCTGCGGCTGTTCCCGCGGCAAATGTGAAGAGCCAGGGTGACGCCGTCTCGCGGTATTTCCTTGAAGCAGGCGTCATCGCCTTCGACGCTCCTGTCAAACTCCACGTCCGGATCGCGGCCCGCCTGCCGCATGCGCTCGCGTTGGGTCGGATCCAGGTAGTGCGAGTAATAAGGAGCATCAAACTGGATGTAAGTCACGCCTTCGGAAACCAGCCATTGAACGTCATCGCGGACGATCTCAACGAGATCGTGCAAGAATTCCGCTTGTGCCGGATAGAACTTGTCTGTGATGCCGGCTTTGTAGCTCGCAACCATGAAGTTGGATGGAGCAGGAAGTGTAATCTTGAAAGCGCCTGGCGCGGCTTTCTGGAGGAGAGGCAGTTCGTGGCCGGCCAGCTTTCGAACTTTCCGCAGTTTCGCGCCCGCAGCGAGTGCGGTGCTGCCTTCGGTTCCCCCGCCCGGCCCCTTCCATTCGAGCATCACTCGATTCGGAACGAACCCCTCGACCGCATCCGCCATGTCCGTCAGCCAGGAGCCGCGACGCATCTCGCCGTCTGACAGGATTTCCAATCCCAATTGCCGCTGTTTGTCCAATGCCTGCATGATGGCACGGTCTTCGATCGACCGGAGTTCTTCCAGTTTCAATTGGCCCTCGGCATGAGCCGCTCGCGCCTGAAGCAATTCCGGCGGACGCAGCAAACTGCCCACCTGGTCAGCTCGGTAAAGTGAAGTCATGCGGACATTCTAAGCCCGGCGATTTGTTTGTGAAAGCTCGTCGAGAAACTGAACGGCGCGGGTGAGGTCGTAGCCGTAAAGAAGCCTGATGACCTTTATGGCGCCAATGCGGTCGCCCGTCGCAATCAGCTCGAGCAGGACCTTTTCCTGCTCTTGAGGCGATGCTGTCCCCAGTGAGCGGAAGTCCTGGCGGCTGCCCGCTGCCGCGTTAACCTGAATCTGCGGGGAAATTTCTTCGAGGAATCTTTTTAGTCTCGGCCAGACGTTCCATTCGATTCTGACCAGGCCTTCAGGCGAGACGGAAAGCGGATAGTGATTGCTCCTGGTTCGGCAGCGGATCCAGCGGCCCTGATAAGGAGCCAAACGATCTCGCTCTGCCGCGAGTTGTGTCTCCAATTCCTTCAGCAGGGCCGGATCGCGCATCTTGAGCTCTACAAATCGCGTGACCTTGACGGTGTCCTCATCCGTCCCGCCAGGAAAGTCTTGCCGGACGCGGTGGGAACGCGCAAATTCGATATCGCCGTAGTCGAAATACGCAACCACGAGATCACTCGAATCGAAGTGATAATTGAGATACGAGCGAGACTTGACGAGGATCCCGTTCGTCTGGGTGCGCACGAGCCAATTCGTCGGCTGCAGCCGGGCTCGCAGAATGCTTCGTGCAAACATCGCGAAAAACGCAAACCAGAGAGTCAACCACCCCGCGAGGAACATTCCAACTTTTGTGCCTTCGGCCCAGGCCCGATACGTGAACAAAGCCGCCCCAATGCTGATTGCCGCCGTTACCAGAAACGCGAGGAGAGTCGTGACGACCGAATAGCGATACTCAGTCTTGAAAGGCTCTGTCTCCACCTGCTGGAGCGTCAGAAACCGCATAAATCGATGGTACTGTAGCGGCGCTCTATGAGCGCCCGACAATCTTGGGGCCTTTGGCTGTGGTCGGCGGCGATAGAAAGTGAATGACTTACAGGGTCAGGCCGCATTCCCCTCCTAAGTTAGGAGGGGTGGCTGCGCCATTAAGAAAAAGATCCCGTTCCGAAACGGCGCAGACGGGGTGGTTCCAGCGGGATAGAAAGGTCTTTGGGGAACCACCCCGGCCGCGCTAACACGGTCGCTTCGCGATATTTTCTTGATGCGCGGCCACCCCTCCTAACTTAGGAGGGGAGCTGCGTACTTGAAGCTTTCTTCCATTAATTTGGAAAGCTCACACAATGAGGACTCACATAGTGAAGTAAAATCAGCCGCCGTCAACAAATGCAGATGCCGTCAACAATTGTGCTACTGCCTCCAAAATCGAACCTAAGTCCTGACACGAGAATAACGAACGCGCATCCCTCTTTCGCAGTTCCCGACACCCGTCAACAAAACTGTTGACGGAGAACGTTCCTTGATAGTCATAAGTCATTGAAAAACGCGAAAGTGCGAATTTGGCACGGAGCGTGCCTTATACGCCTGGCATGAAAGGGAAGATGAAATTGGCCAGGGGTTTATACATTGATGAGCGCGTTACGTCTCATAAACTCGTCGATTCTGCGGGCCTCTTTCCTTTGGAGGAAAGTGTTGCCGTCGCGATCCTACTTGAGTCCCCGTCGATCGAAGTTTTGTTCGTGACAAACGAAGTTTTGTTCGTAACAAACAAAGTTTTGTTCGTGACAAACAAAGTTGTGTTCGTGACAAACGAAGTTTGCTTCGTAACAAACAAAGTTTGCTTCGTGACAAGCAAAGTTTGCTTCGTGACAAGCAAAGTTTGCTTCGTGACAAGCAAAGTTTGCTTCGTGACAAACAAAGTTTGCTTCGTGACAAACAGAGTTTGCTTCGTGACAAGCAAAGTTTACTTCGTGACAAACAGAGTTTACTTCGTGACAAACAGAGTTTGCTTCGTGACAAACAAAGTTTGCTTCGTGACAAACAAAGTTTACTTCGTGACAAACAGAGTTTGCTTTGTGACAAACAAACATTGCTTCGCGGCAAAGCAACATTCCTTTTCTACGAAGAAGCTTTGCTTTCTCGCAGAAACACTTACAAACATCAACCGATAAATAAAAGGAGGACGCATCATAGCCACAAAACACATCCGGGATCTCGTGTCCTTCACGCACCAAAGCCATTACGAGATCGTGGAAATCGAGGCGCCGTCATCATGGGCCACTCCGTCATAGACCGCCGCTATTAGAACGTCGGCAGATACGGCCCCAGGAGCCTGGCCAGGTAGATCAGTCCGAGAATCGGAAGGGCGACAATGACCAGAAGCAGCACCAGAATGAACACGATAAAGGTCCAGTCTTTCAGCGGATGCCGCTCTCCGCTCAGCGCTTCCCGGTAGATTTGAACATTGCGAACGTTCGATTTGAAGGCGAAGTCGAAGATGTCGCCGACGAGTGGCACTGATCCCAAAAGGGAATCAATACCTACATTAGCGACCATCCGAATCACTGCCCCGCGCGAAATCCCGTATTGCATGGCCCGCAAGATGATGAAGGCCGAGACTGCGGCCCCCGCCATGTCGCCCACGCCCGGAATCAAACCAATGAATCCGTCGAGTCCGATGGACCACGGGCCTATAGGAATGGATTCATCCATCAACCAGGCGAGCCATTCGAGCAATGGATCTTCTTTGATGATTCTGACGGTTTTCCTGCGACGCATTACATTCAGGATACATAATTCGGCTCCGGGTCGTGCAGAAACAGGAATTCTGGCAAAGGAAACGGCCGGCGTGTTTAACTGAGAACCTGCATTGAACTTTACAAGAGCCGCACAACGAATTAACGTCTACACGAATCCAACAGCAGGGGAGAGGTCCATGAAAGTGCTTACAAGGGCATTCACGATTTGGGTGGTGATGATTGTGATCATCCTGCCCGCCATGGCGGAGACGCGAGGCATCACGGCGGAAGACTACTTCGCTTTCAAATTTCTGAATGATGTTCAGCTTTCTCCCGACGGCGCCACGGTCGCCTTTGTCGTTGGAACCATCGACCGGAAGGAAAATCGCCGATACAACGCGATCTGGACCGTGCCTGCCGATGGATCGCAAGAGCCGTCTTTATTGACGACCTCCGTGCAATCGTCGAACAGCCCGCGCTGGAGACCGGACGGAAAGGCAATCGCGTTTCTGTCGGCACGGCCAATCCCAGGAGAATCGACGGGAGAAGCGCCCAGGACCCAGGTGTGGATATTGCCGCTTGGCGGGGGCGAACCGCGGCGTGTGACGAATCTGCAGAATGGAGTTACCAGTTTCGTGTGGTCGCCGGATGGCAGCCAGATCGCGTGTGTCAGCCAGAGTGGTCCGAGCGACATGACGAAGTCGCCAAGTGACGTCCGCCACTATAAACACGGGAGCTACAAGTTCAATGACACCGGCTGGTTCAATGACAAGAGATCGCATATCTGGGT
>Ga0137361_10003329_pt1 | contig 10400 bp, 8 predicted proteins | sample Mad1_80_16metaG_FD_104923 | JGI IMG/M metagenome (GOLD analysis project Ga0137361, IMG submission 104923) | Vadose zone soil microbial communities from Angelo Coast Range Reserve, California, USA - Mad1_80_16 metaG | ecosystem: Environmental > Terrestrial > Soil > Vadose zone | place: USA... | reverse complement strand
GCCGGCGAGGGGCCTAGCGAGCCTGCACTCGGTGTCGAGGAAGGTGGCATTCATTCCGCAGAAGCGCTATTACTGGCCCGGTATTTCATGTACACGCAGGTATATATCCATCCGATTCGTCGGATTTACGACATTCACTTGCAGGAATTCCTTAGCGACTGGCTTCCCGATGGCAAATTCTCTACCGACTTGGAGAAACATTTGAGAATGACGGACAACGAGGCACTCGCGGCAATGCTTGGCGCGGATCTCAATAGCGGGGCCAAAGGACATGAGCATGCTCGGCGGATTGTCAGGCGAGAGCACTTCAAGATTCTGTATCAACGACAACCTTCAGATGTGGCTGTAAATCCATCCGCAGCCAAAACCGTGTACAGAGCCGCGATCACCAAATTTGGCGACCAGAACGTGAGATACGATGAATATAGGGGGCGCGGAGGAGGAGTCCGGGACTTTCCTGTCCTGACCAAGGACGGGCGTGTGGTTTCCGCAATCGCATTGTCTACGGTACTCAAGAATCTGCCTGTAGCTGTTCGTGAGACAGTTTTCGTTGCCCCTAACCTGACGCAAGAAGCAAACAACTGGCTTGAGACTCATCGAAAGGAGATCATCAAGCCCGCTTCCGAGGAGGAATAATGGAAAGACTCCAACGCGCTGCGGTTGTGTCTTCACTCGCCGACGCCCTACTAAAAAGTGGTAGTTGGTGCGGCGAGACACACATTCAAAAGTCGGTTTATCTGTTACAGGAGATCTGCGCCGTTCCTACGGGTTTTGAATTCGTTCTGTACAAACACGGGCCGTTCTCATTTGATTTGAGCAACGAGTTGATGTCGATGCGCGCAGATGGCTTGTTGTCTGTGGTCGAGCAGTATCCCTACGGACCTAAGCTGGTCCCAACGGAAGCGGCATCGGCCGTTCAGAAGAGATTTCCAAAAACGACGGCAAAATATGCCCACGCTGTTGTTTTCATTGCCAATCAGGTGGGATCAAAAACGGTTACGGATCTGGAGAAGTTAGCGACTGCGCTCTACGTTGAGCGAGAGCACAATATCGATAACACGGATGATTGGGCGCGGCAGATCAACACACTTAAGCCTCACGTTTCAGTGGATGCCGCCCGAGTGGCAATAGAAGATTTACGACGCATCGAAAATGCAGCACCCGAAGTTGGACCAGAGTAAAAGGGCATTGAAAGGTGCATGAAAGCTCTCAGTATTAGACAACCTTGGGCATGGGCAATATCCATGCCGGCAAAGACGTCGAAAATCGAACCTGGACAACGCGATTTCGCGGGACCATTGCTATCCACGCGTTTGGAAATTTGGATCGTAATGCCGAGATGCTACGCTGGGTAGCGCTCCCAGAACCCGATGATCTCATCCGTGGTGCAATCATTGACCTGGTTGAGATAGTGCACGTCGTCGAAGACCATCGTTCAAAGTGGTCCTGGGCGGCCACCTCAAAATCGGCCATATGAAACGACGTCCCGGGACAAGGTTTTCTACTCCTTCAGTCTCTACCTAAAGCAACAAAGGCTCGATTCGCTGGTTCACAGTTGTTCATCTACACGGTTCCTCTCGGCCTCTTCTTGGCCACAGCCAAACCAACAAGCGTTTGAAAGATGAGAACTGCGATTAGGACCGGCTTACCAAAGATGAAAAGCACGACGTAATTAACTCGCCCGACAGCGAGGATGAAGAGCACTACTGGAGCAACTGCCATTACCAAGAATGCGAGAAGCCAACTAACATATATCCGAATAACAAGTCCTGCGACGAAAGAAACCAACGTGCAGATCGACCAAAGGAAAATGACGAATATCCACTCTGTCTCTTCCATCTCACGGGTCAGTTTATGATTAGTGCTGTTGCTCTCCAATATTTCGATGGCGTGAAGGATCACCTATCACCGCGACGATGACAAACACAGTTAACAGCAACAAGCCTTGGTGGTTTGAAGTGTCCGATGGAGTCCTTCTCCGAAATCCTCGCGTCCCTTCGTGCGCCGTCTCGAGAAGAACGTTACGAGCTTTTTCGTTCCCTGAGGCTGCGCGACCGGTTGCGGCGGCTAGGGCGAATGTGCGGCAATCTGACGGGACGACCCAAGGTCAGGCAGACCTAACCTGACCTTTCTTTCCAGTAAAGTCGAAAATCTTGAGACAAATGTTCAAACATGGAATGAAGGTTATGAGAGGTCAGTGTTACGACTGCGCGCAGGGTGTGATCACCTCCCCCAACGCCGGCTTTGAATACTGGGACGAAGAGGGGGATGGGCGAGGGTTTTGGTTCTGTCGAAATTGTGGATCAAATCAGGTCACTATCACGTATGACGATGGCACCGTGGTCGAGCAGGCCGACCTTTACAATCCAAACGGGTTTCCCAACTTCTGAGTTCTCTGAGCAAATTCAGTGGTCTTCCTATGGAGACTGCGGAATCTTGAATGAGTTCCAAAGTCTTTCCGGCAGCGGGTTTTTAAGTCGCCATTGCACCGTGATCGGCTTCTCTCCGTGCCACTCAATAAATTCCACTTCCCCACAGTAATAGAACGGTGCTCCGGTGCCGTTTGGCGTCTTTGCGCTCCGTCGCACAAAGAGATTGACCTTGATGCCCAGTTTTACATGGTTGAGAATTTCGCGTCCGTTCTTACTAGCTTGTGTCGTGCGGTTCTGACTCTGCCATTGAAATTTGTCTTTCGTAATGAAACGGTCCTGATACTGAAAATTCGCTGTCTTGCTTTCTTTTTCCAAAGTCACGAGGAGAAAGATGTGATTAGCTGTTGGGACAAATCCCGCATTCCAATTCCCTGTAGAGAATCGCAGCCCGAATAGCGGAGGAATTTGCTTCTTCTGAAGCGGCTCCCAAAGCTCCAGTTTTGGCGTTCTCTGCGGTGGGCGCTGTGGTTCGTTTGACTCCGAGTCTGGGCTCTCGCCGCTCCGTCCGAGATGTTCTGCTAAGCGCCATTCGACAATTTCCCTTGTCAACTCTCGAAAGGACTCTCGTTCCGCACCGGATACGGAGAACATAGTCCGGAAAACATCAACGTCGAATGTAAAGTAAGGCTTTCCGTTTGTATCTTTTGCTCCGGTCCATGCTTTTATTGGATCTTTCTTCAGAAGAGTTTGAAGTCGGTTTATTTCCTCGGGGGCTACACTCAAATCCGAACGCAATCGCGCTGAGGAGGCAGCGAGCTTGCTAAAGTCGCGGGCAAGCTCCGAGATTTCGATTTGACCGGGAATCTGGTCCAACCGCAAAAGGGCTTTCATGACGAGCATTTTGTAACTTCGAGTCATTGCGGTTTTTTCGAGCTCATCGAGAAAGTCACTGCATGTGTTTAGTGCTGATTGCTGACCAACTGTAAGGTCCCCCATGGAATCGACAAATTTGAGCCACGATCCATAGGGACCTCGGACGAACTTCGGGCTGAAACCGTCATGGAAGGCTTCTACAGCTGTCGGACGTTGCCCATTTCTTTCCTTGAATTCTTGGTAATATTCACGGACCGCTTCCCCAGGTTTGGAGCTGACCTTCAACAGTCCCCTGAGAATCTCTACCGACTCAAGGTCGTAGGTGACCTCGCAACCCGGCGGCAATTCAAGCGTACCTTTCTGAAGACTTTCGAGCGCATTCCAGATTGCCCGATCGCTTGGATTCACTGGCAGCAGTGCTTGCAACAATGTCAGGGGTTTCAGAAGGAAAGTTCGATGATTTCCGATGTAGTCGATGACGGTCAGATGAGTTTTGTCGCTGGCCGTTCTTAAGCCACGTCCAAACTGTTGCAGCCATACGATCTTCGATTCGGTTGGGCGTAGCATCAACACTGTGTCTAGCGTGGGCAGATCCACTCCTTCGTTAAACATGTCTACGGCGAAGACGATATCCAAGTCGCCACTTCTGAGATCGTCTAGTGATTTGGCGCGTGGCGCGCTATTCTCGCCGGAATGAACGGCGGCCGCACGGATACCTGCTTTTTGGAACTGACTAGCCATGAAATCGGCATGCCGTTGCGACACACAAAAAGCCAGGGTTCGTTTTCCTGCTCGCTTTCGATATTGCTCGAGCGCGTTGTCGGCACGTGACTGGGTTGCGACTGCAGTGGTCAGTCGCTCCTCGTCGAACCGATTGCTTCGCCATGGGATGTTCCGATAGTCCACTTCGTCGGGGACACCAAAATATTGGAATGGACACAATTGGTGACGGCGTATGCCCTCGCCCAGATCACAACGGTAGACAAGATTCTCCTGGCATAACGACAATAGATCTCCGCCGTCTGTCCTTTCGGGAGTTGCCGTTAGACCCAGCAGAAACTTGGGTTCAAAGTAATCGATCAATCGTGTATACGATGGCGCCAAACCATGATGGAATTCATCGATGACAATGTAATCAAACGTTGTCGGCTGGAACCTTTCAAGATGAACGCGCTTAGCGAGCGTTTGTATCGACGCGAACAAGACGTCGGCCCGGGTGTCCTTGCTATTCCGGTCATAGTTTCCAAGTCGCGCGTCTGGACGGATTCTACGGAAGGTCTGCATCGCTTGGGCAAGAATTTCTTCGTGATGCGCCACGAAGAGAACCCTTCCAAAATCTGGCCGGTTTGTATCAAACGCGGCCAGCCAAGTCTTGCCTAATCCGGTTGCAAGCACGACAAGTCCCGCCTTGTTGCCCGCGCGGCGTGTGTCTTCTAGTTTGATTAAGGCTTCCTTCTGAATACTATGTGGAGTAACTGCCGGTGGCAGAGGTTCCATCGGAACATCGAGATCGTGAAGGTAATCTGCTACGACCTTCCGGTGGCGTGGTCGGTACTGTTCGATCCATTCGTAACTGAGTTCCCTTGTACACGGATGTAAGAAGAGTTTTTCAAATGCTTCAACAACGTCTGCAAATCCGGCTGGATCGCGAGATGAAACAACTTTAAAGTCCCATTCGATTCCCCCGCGAAGGGCAGTTTCACTCAGATTGGAACTTCCGACAAAGGCAATACCGTAATCTCTCTTGTAGTGAAAGATGTACGTCTTTGGATGAAAGGATGTCGAGCCTTCGCTGGTTTCAAAAACGCGTCGGTGAACATCGCCCTCGAGATCCTGAATGACCATGAGCGCGTCGGGGTCCGTGACACCGAGATAGTCTCCAGTAAGAAAACGAAGGCTTCCGCCACGATCCAGCAGTTCACGCAAATAGGGCTCAAGCAGCTTGACTCCGCTCAGCAGAGTGAAAGCAACTGCGATGTCCACCCACCTGGCTTCAGAGAAGTTCGAGAGAAGGTGAGGAAGCAGCGGGTCATCACCGCCTGTCACGATTGCTCGCACATAACCGATCGTCTTTCCGGAGGTGTGTGGAGCTTGTATAAGGTAATTGCCTTTTGCAGGAATAACGTGTCGGACGCCACCTCTTGGATCGGCAACGTCTCCCTTGTAGCGAGGGATAACGTGGGCATGAAGGTGAAAAATAGTCTGTCCCGCTGCCTCGCCGATATTTATCCCAATATTGAAATCGCTTGGTCCATGCGAGGCGGCTATCATCGAGCGCACCTCGTCGATCGTGCTCACGATTTCAATGCGCTCTTGCGGAGTTGCTTCGAACCAGCTCGGGACGTGCCTGCGAGTGATGATGAGTGCGTGACCGGGCGATACCGGAAATCCGTCCCAAATCCCTAGCGTGAGCGCGCCCTCATAAAAAATCCTCTCCGCCTGGACTTCACAGAACGGACAGGGCACTGCTCTCATGGCTCGTCGCTCCTCCGAACGAGTCGTGGCGCGATCTTCAGGTCTCCGCTAAGGCCAGCCGAGACACACGTCCGGCACTTCCATCGAGGAATTGGCTTTCGTGCAAAACGCACGAACCGACAAACCGAACAATAGTGCTCAAAGATTTTGTCGGAAACCTTGCTTCGGTGTTCGTACGGTACGCATCTATTTAGGGAAATTGTCGTTTCAGGTTTAAAGCCGGCCTTCTTCATCAGAAGAATCCATCGCGGGCCATGGGGCCGCGATTCTTCCTGACTAAGGGCATAGGCAGCGATGTGGGCTGCCTCGTGACATAAGACCTGATTCAGATGTTGGCGGTCTTTCCGGAAGAGCGAAGTGTTCAGCTCGATTCGATGTAGTTTAGGAAAACACCTTCCTAGACAACTCCGGAGGCGAATGTTACTCGCTACTTCGACCTGCGCCAGCGAGGGTACGCCCCAGAGGCGAGCCCATTTTGTCAGAAGGTGTTTAAGTTTGGCAGAGTTCTGCACTACCGACGACTATGCCACAGGTGTGTCTCGGCTAACAGAATGTCGAGCTTTGCTTTTCGGAGGTTTGAGGCAATCTGCTGCCCTGTCCTCCTCGGGCAGAGAGTTCCTTAATTGACGGAACTAACGCGTTAAGATACAAGCTCGCATCTGGAGAACGGCACGACTAAAGCCAGCAGCGACGGAGTTACGGTGCATCTCTACACGAGTTCTTCGGAACAGTTCATCAGTGATGTTGTCCAGAATCGTATAGCTGATTCAATGCGGAATGCCTTCTTCAATTACTTCCGCTTCAGTCCTTCACCGAATGAAGTGAAATCCTGGCAGAACTCTCTTCGTGCGGTGTGCAACGTCTTGCAATATGGCTTGTTTGAGGACAATGGAATCATCGTTGAATACCAGCTGCCGCTGACGTCAAAGCGTCTGGATTGCATGGTGACAGGCACGGACTCCAAATCGTCGCCGAATGCCGTCATCATCGAGCTAAAACAGTGGGAAGAAGTCCGGCCCAGTTATGTCGACGACTGCGTTACGGTGTTCATGGGCCAGGGCTGGAGAGACCGCCTTCATCCATCGCGGCAAGTGGGTGACTATCAGGAATACCTCGAGGATTATCACGTTGAGTTCACTTCTGGCGCGATCGGTTTGTCGTCCTGTGCGTATCTGCACAATTTCAGTTTCGATGCCGGGAACGAACTTTTCAGTCCGCGTCACGCGAAGATTCTCGAGCGCTTTCCGCTCTTCAGTGGCGACAGGGCAAATGACCTTGCGGGTTACCTGCGCAAGTGGGTCGGAAACGGTCAGGGAACGCCCGTGCTCGAAAAAGTTCTTGGCAGCAAATACCTGGCCAGTAAGAAACTCCTCGAGCACACGGCAGCGGTGATAGCTCGCCAACAGGTGTACGTACTTCTCGATGAACAACACGTCGTGTTCAATTCCGTGTTGGCCGAAGCGCGCCGGTCTCGTGAAGATTTTGGCCAGGCCGGCAAGACCGTAATGATCGTGAAAGGTGGACCGGGAACAGGGAAATCGGTCATTGCCCTGAAGCTCGTCGGCGAACTGTCCGGATCTGGATACAACACGCAGCACGCTACGGGCTCGCGTGCGTTCACCGGAAACATTCAGAAGGTGGTTGGACCACGCGCCGGCAAACAGTTCCGCTACTTCAACGGATATGTTGACGCGCAAACGAATGAGATCGACGTATTGATTTGTGATGAGGCGCATCGTATTCGTCCAAATAGCTGGAGCCGGTATCGGCCGGCGAAGAAATCCGAAAAGACTCAGGTTGAAGAACTGATCGACGCCGCGAAGGTGTCCGTCTTTCTTCTTGACGATCTTCAAGTCGTGCGTCCGGGGGAAGTCGGGAGTTGCGATCTCATCCGCTCCGCGGCGGTGGCGCGTAATGCGCGGGTTGTCGAGTTTGAATTGGAAGCTCAGTTTCGCTGTAACGGTTCCGACGGCTTTATCAACTGGATCGATAACACGCTGGGTATCCGGCGGACGGCGAACGTACTATGGGATCTTAATGATCCATTTGAGTTCCGCATTTTCAACAGCGTCGGGGATCTGGATCAACAGATTCGGGCCAGGCATCTGGAAGGGTATAGCAGCCGCCTCGTCGCAGGTTTCTGTTGGCCATGGTCGGACCCCATGGAGGGAAGTCTCGTCGATGACGTCGTGATCGGGAATTGGTCCATGCCCTGGAATGCGAAGCCCGACAGCACTCGGCTCGGTCCCGGAATTCCCAAATCCCAATATTGGTCTTCGGACCCCAACGGCATTGGCCAGGTCGGCTGCGTCTACACGGCCCAAGGGTTCGAATTCGATTATTGCGGCGTGATCTTCGGGCGCGACTTGCGGTACGACCCGACGACCGGCGAATGGGTCGGCGATAAGAAAGTGTCTGAGGACACTGTCGTGAAGCGCAGCGGTCCGGAAAGGTTTCTGGACCTCGTGAAGAATACCTATCGAGTGTTGCTCACCCGCGGCATGAAGGGTTGTTACGTTTACTTCATGGATGAAGAAACCCGGAAGTTCGTCCAGAGCCGGCTTGAAAAGCTTGAAACTTCAGGGCGACTACGTTGAGCCGCAGCCAGGCCCAATGTTACTCGTGTTAACGAGATCATGACGGGACCTTCTGCTCACCTGGAGAATAGATTCATTCGATTGCAACTTCAGAAAGTCGCGGAGTTTGACGATAATCGTCCAATTTGGAAAATGCCATTGTTGCCCGTCATCCGAATGTCCGCACGGCCGTCGAGAGCTCATCATAAGCCTCTAAATCATTGGAATACCTCGCGTTATGGGTGGCGCCGGGATAAATGTAATCAGTCCAGGCGAGTTGCTTGATCCGGCGGAATCTCTGAAAAGCAGGTTGGTTGATAACCTCCCATTCCCGCGCATCTAAGGAAACAAATCCATGAACAGGATCCCGAATCTCGAATGTGCGGCTCACTGGATTCTGCCTACCCGAAAGGCCCATCCCCAAGCAAAGCGCAACTATTCCACCGGTTGAAGGGTGACGGTGGCGGCGTAAGAAGTACCTGTGATCAGGTCAAAGTGCTCGACAATTGGCGTATCGAAGTCCTCCTCCAAGGCTGCTATGACAGCGGCCGAGAAGAGTCCCTTAATACCGCCACCATCCAAAGACAGAATCTGGAATCTCTCAGAGGTGCGATTAGCCGACATAGCGCTACACCTGGCTTGGCTTCGAAACTGAACCGAACTGGGGCCGGACGGAAAACGTGGATGTCCCGCTTGAACTGATACCGGTTGGATCGATCTAAGAAATCGAAGTCGTAACAACTATCTGTTAGATGAGGGACGGATCAGGTCCACGCGCGGGTCAGTGGGACCTGGTCCGTCCTAAGGTTCATTAGAATCGAAGAGTATGGAGCAGCCAGCCTCATCTGGCGTAGAGAACGCTGAACCGAGGTTTCCAGAGATCGTGGTAGGTTTGGTTGCACCGTACGGAACTCCCTTGACCTATTTCATTACCACGCTGCGGGCAAGGCTGAAATCGAAGTGCGACTACAACTCGGAAATGCTACGTCTAGTGAGTACACGAAGATGTTCACAGGACTGGCCGAATCTTATCCTCCGCAGGGTGTCACCGAAGCGCAACGTGTCGATGCTTTGATGACGAGAGGCAATCAAGCAAGGGAACTCGCTCGTATGGGGGAAGTGTTGGCGCTCTGTGCCATCAACGATATTCATGATCGTCGATCGCCACCAGATGCAATTCTTCCAAAGAAGGCTTTCATACTGCGACAGCTAAAACATCCCGACGAGGTATACAGGCTCCGCAAAGTCTACGGAGATGGTTTTCATCTTGTCGGACTTTACTGCCCTCGCGATGACAGAGAACGACATCTGAGAATACAGTACGGAATGTCGGACGAAGACATCAAAAAGCTCATCGATAGAGATGAAGAAGAAAGGGACAGATTCGGTCAGCATGTGAGGGATACGTTTCACATGTCGGATGTCTTCTTCAGCATCGGAGCCGATGGCGGGGGAATAGAAGAAGATGTGGAGCGCTGGATAGACCTGCTTTTCGTTTTGAAGATCCACGGTCCCACGAAGGAAGAGTTCGGGATGTTCCATGCGTTCGGCGCTTCTTTGAGGTCAGCCCAGCTCTCGCGACAAGTTGGCGCCGCCATACTCACCGATCGGGGAGACATAATATCCGTCGGATCAAACGAGGTCCCTTGTTCAGGAGGTGGCCAGTATTGGGAGCGAGCGCGTTACGACAAACGAGATCACCAATTAGGCATGGATTCAAACGATGTCATCAAGAAGGAGATTTTGATCGAGGCGTTGTCGGTGAGTGATCCCAACTGGAATACCTTTACTGCGGACCAGCAAGCCAGTAGGCTTTCCGAATTCCAATCGAACTTAAGGGGATCGCGGCTGGGGAATCTGACTGAGTTTATAAGAGCCGTACATGCAGAAATGGAAGCCGTCCTCTCGGCTGCGCGAAGCGGGATTTCGACCCGACGCACAATTCTGTATTGCACTACGTTTCCATGTCATAACTGCGCAAAGCACATCATTGATGCCGGTATCAAGCGAGTTGTTTACATCGAACCATACGCCAAGAGTCTATCGTCGACGCTTCACGAGGACGCGATCAGCCTGGAGAAGCCTGCGCCGAATAGAATTACGT
>Ga0137361_10003317_pt1 | contig 10408 bp, 9 predicted proteins | sample Mad1_80_16metaG_FD_104923 | JGI IMG/M metagenome (GOLD analysis project Ga0137361, IMG submission 104923) | Vadose zone soil microbial communities from Angelo Coast Range Reserve, California, USA - Mad1_80_16 metaG | ecosystem: Environmental > Terrestrial > Soil > Vadose zone | place: USA... | reverse complement strand
TCGCGCGGACGCTTGTGCTTGCACGCATCGGCCCTTCGCGGCCGGTGAGTATTTTTATACCCTGCTCTTTCGCGATGCAGACGGCTATCGTCGCGAAGATTTGAGCGAGGATGCGTGGTTGAATCGAAACGAGAATATCCAGCCGTTTTCATTCTGGAAAACACGTTACGAACCTCTGCCAGCGCCATCGCCCGAGCCTTTGGGAAAAGAAAATGCCGAACAACTTTTTCGCCGTCTGATTGCATCGGAAAAGGCGCCCGCGAACACCTGTTACGTGCTCGCCGCCATGCTCGAACGCAAGCGTGTCCTGAAACAAATTAAAACCGAGCACTCAGGAAACGATCGCGTGTTGATTTATGAGCACGGCGCGACCGGCGACGTGTTCATCGTGCCCGATCCGCAATTGCGTCTCGACGAACTGGAAAACGTACAAAACGAAGTCGTGCAGTTACTCCGCAGCGCGGCCTAGTAGCTTGATTGAAAGATCGACATGTACTCTCCGCTCTCATGGTTTTCCGGCTTCCCGCTTTATCTTGCGCCCATGGCCGGCGTCTCCGACAAAATTTTCCGCCAACTCTGCAAGGAACATGGCGCGGACGTTCTGACGACTGAATTCGTTTCCGCTGAAGGAATTTTTCGGCGCAACGAGCGAACACGCGAATATCTCGACTTCGACGAGATCGAGCGGCCAATCGGCGTGCAACTCTTCGGGGCCAATGCCGAGCACATGGCGGAAGCGGCGCGACAGGTCGTCGATTGGGTCCGGCCCGACTTTGTCGATCTAAACTTTGGTTGTCCGGTCAACAAAGTCGTCTGCAAAAACGGCGGTTCGGCGTTGCTCAAGGATTGCCCGACTTTAGCTAGCGTCGCCGCCGCGGTCGTGCGCGCGATCGCGCCGATACCGGTCACGGCGAAGATCCGGATTGGATGGGACGCCGATTCAATCAACGCCGCGCGCGTCGCGCGGATCCTGGCCGAGGCAGGAATCTCGGCAATCACCGTGCACGGGCGCACACGCGCCCAAGGTTACTCCGGCGCGGCCGATTGGAACGTTATCGGAGAAGTTGCGGCGGCTGTTTCCATCCCCGTCATCGGGAATGGTGATCTTGCAAATGCCGCCGATGTCTCGAAACGCCGCCGTGAAACCCGAATTGCCGGCGCGATGATCGGTCGCGCGGCCATGAGTGCGCCGTGGATTTTCCGTCAGACAAAACAATATCTCGCGACCGGGGAGATGGTTGATCCACCAAGTTTGCGCGAAAGGTGGAATCTGATCCTGCGACATTGCGAATTGGCCGTTCGCGAATGGGGCGCAGAAGAACCGGCCATCCGATCGATGCGCGCGCGACTGATGGCTTACTCGAGATCGATGCCAGATGCGAAACGATTGCGCGAAAAATTCTCGCACGTCTCAACTCTCGCCGAAGTTGCGGTGATCGCGGGAGAAAATCAGCAGAGGTCGACAGGATTTAGAGAATTAACAGAATGGTCGAAAATGGAATTGTTAAAATCTTGTTAGTCTTATTTGTTCCTCTTCCTGTTTCCTGGATTCCAGATTTGTTGTTTGAATGACCGCTGAAACGTCCACAATCAACTACAAGATCGGGAACGAGCGGCTAATCAAGGTAACGGAGAACGCCGCGCGCAAACTCGCGTCATTACTGGACCAAAAAGGAAATCCAAACGGCGCGTTGCGTCTCGCCGTGGTCGGCGGCGGCTGCTCCGGTTTGCAATACACGATGGATTTGGTAGATGGACCGAAAGAGCGCGATATTCTCATTCCAACCTCCGATGTCCGTCTGGTTGTCGATCCAAAGAGCGCGCTCTTCGTCAGCGGTTCTGTGCTCGATTACAGCGACGATCTGCAAAAAGGCGGGTTCAAAGTCACGAACCCGAACGCGGTCGCGCATTGCTCCTGCGGTGAGAGTTTCGCCGTCTGATCAAAAGCAGGCGATTCGCATCGTATCTGTTCATTTGAACTTGCGCAGGGATCGCTTTCGGCGATCATGATAGCATGCTGACCGATCGTCAGAAAAACATTCTCGATTTTATCCAACACGAGCAACGGGAAAAAGGGATCACACCGAGCACCCGCGAAATCCAGAGTCATTTCGGTTTCGCCAGTCAGACATCCGTCATGCAGTACATCGCCGCACTCGAACGCAAAGGTTTTCTTGATCGACATGCGCGCAAGGCGCGCGCGTTGATTACACCAGTTCAGAAAGTCCGCATCACCGACGTCCCGATTTATGGGCAAATTCCGGCGGGCATGTCCACATTGACCGAGCAGACGATCGAAGGACATGTTTCTCTCGACACGCGGTCAGCCAATATTTCAAAGAATCGCGGGACCTTTGCTTTGCGGGTCCATGGCGACTCGATGATCGGCGCCCATATTGTCGATGGAGACATCGTGATTTTGGAAGACAGCAAAGAGGTGCACACTGGGGACATCGTAGCGGCCTTGATCGATGGCGAAACAACGCTGAAGCGTTACGTGATGGAGCGTGGCCGGCCTTATTTGAAAGCGGAGAACCCGCGTTATCCGAATTTAATTCCGGCACGCGAGCTGAAGATTCAGGGGGTAATGGTTTCGCTGGTTCGAAAACAAGAGCGGCGAAAACGTCATTAACTTCGAAAGCTTTCGTAATTAATGTTCGCTTGAACATATTAGTGATCGTGCCATCCTTCTCCGATGGCTGCGAACGGCTCCCTTAATTCGCTCGCCGCGGCGAGCTCACCCGTTCGGGTCGCCCATCCCTGTCGCTCGCGTTCCTGCAGCTCCATTGACTCGTTCGCTCCCGCTCACTCGACCTCTCGGTCTGCCCGTCCACGTCGCGGCTTCCCAGCTCGCTCCGTTGTCGATCTTCGAAACCTGCTGGCGGAGCGTTTTCCTCACGTCCCAGCGCCAGCCGGTAGGCTTTTAATCACCGGCTTATCTTTTCTAGATCGAGCGATTGGTGGTGGTTTTTCGCAAGGCGGGATTACCGAAATAATCAGTCCCCATGTCAGCGCGGGTAGTGCATCGCTGATTTGTGCTCTCCTCCAGGCTGCGCAGCGCAATGGTTATTTTCTCGCACTGATCGATGGCCGCGATTCTTTTGACCCGCAGCCTTTAGGCAACGCATGTTTACGTCATCTTCTTTGGGTGCGCTGCACCAGCGCATTTGAGGCAATCAAAGCGGCCGACCTTCTTTTGCGCGACGGAAATTTCCGGTTGGTGATTGTCGATCTTGTCCTCAATGCATGGGAGCAGTTAAAGATTCCGCAGACGCGCTGGTATCGCTTTCAGCGGCTTGTCGAATCAACTTCCACTGTGTGTCTGGTTTTGACCCGCCGGAGCACGGTGAGCAACGCCCAACTGAAAATCATTCTCGAAAATTCGTGGACGCTGGCAACTTTTTCAGAAGAGGACGCGATCTCGCGATTGCGATTTCGGATTCAACGATCGCATCTCAATCACCTAAAAAGTGTAATCGAAAGAGCGAGCTAATGTTTGCGACAATTTATTTGCCGAATTTTTATTTGCAGGCCGCCACCCGCCATCAACCGCAATTACAAACGAAACCGGTGGCGGTGATCGATGAGAAAGAAGCAAAAGCGGTCATCATTCAACTCAGTGAAACGGCGAAAGAGGCCGGCGTGCACAAAGGGATGACACCGAGTCAGGGATTGGCGAGCTGTTTAAGCCTGGTGGTAAAAACGCGAGCGCATTTACAGGAAAAATTGATCGACGAGATCCTGCTTCAGCAGGCGTTTACGCTTGCTCCGTATGTTGAAGCCACCGCACCCGGAATTTGCACGGTTCAATTTACAGACAATCGCGATCTCACTGCGAAGCTTTCACGCGTGATCGAGCAATTGGCCGAGTGCGAGATCACCGCGCAAGCCGGTATTGCGCATTTGCCGGACACAAGTTTTCTGGCGGCCCACTTGGCGCGGCCTGTTTTACAAATGGATGACGCAAAAGAATTTCTCGCGCCGCTGCCGATCGAAATACTTGCGATCGGGATTAGCTGATGGACGGCGCAGGTTTGCGTTCGATAAAGATCCGGTAAACCCAACCGCCTAACGCTCCCCCAACAAACGGCCCGATCCAATAAACATAATGGTCGTGCCAAAAATTTGCCGCGACGGCTGGACCAAAAACGCGCGCCGGATTCATGGCTGCGCCGGTAAGAGGCCCGCCGAATAAGATATCCAGAGTAATTGCCGATCCAATGGCAAATCCGGCGACTCCTCGCCCACGTTCATCCACCGCCGTTCCATAAACGACGAAAACAAGAAAGAAGGTCAAAATCGCCTCAACCAAAATTCCCTGCATTCCGTTCAGATTAACCGCGAGCTGCGGAGTTCCCGTGATAACCACATCACGGCCGAACAAACCGAGGCAGATCAAAGCGGCAGTTATTCCACCGAGCAACTGCGCGATCCAGTAACGAATCGCGTTCGGGATTGTCATGTGACCTCCGCAAAGCAAGCCAAACGTGACCGCCGGATTTAATTGACCACCAGAAATGTGCATGGTGGCGGAGACAAAGGCCGCGATGGTCAGGCCGTGAGCAAGCGCGACCGCCAGGGTATCGTGCCCAGCGGTTTTAATTGCCCCTATTCCGACAAAAATCAGAGCGAATGTTCCGATGAATTCAGCGAGGCAGGGACGAAACTTATCCATGCGGCGATGCAATCAGATTACATCAATCCTGACAACGCCGTTGTTCCGATGTCGAAAAAGAAGATGTCGATCTTGTAGCATTGGCTTCCAGCCCATTTTTCATCGGCAGGATGCGGATGCATTAACCGCCGGCGTAATTCGGATATCTTTCGCGTAACTGCCGGGCGGCGCGATCGGCCTCATCGGTCATGCCCGCTCGTTGATAGGCGACTGCCGCTTTCTGCAACGCGCGCGGTGTGATGGCCGGATCATCGTAGAGCAGGGCCACGCCCATGAAGGCCTTGCCGGCCTCCTCGAAATGCCCGCGCTCGACCTGAACATCGCCCGCCAGAAGACGCGCCTCGGCATTCACGCGGCCTTCGGGTTGCAGAACCATGATTTGCTCGGCAATTTTTTGTGCGTCGTCGGCTTTGTGCGCAGCGATTTTTACGCCGCCGAGCGCAAGCAACACTTTCGCTTTGCCCGCCGGGTCGGTGGCAATTTGCAGATATTTGCCGAAGGCGCTTTCTGCTTCAGTAAAATTTTGCAGCCTGGCAGCCGCATCGCCGAGGTAAAACCAGAAGTCAGGTTTGACGTTGGAAGGATTGTCGATCTTGCCCAGAACGCTCAGATATTTCTCGGCCGCCGCATAATTTTTCTCGTTGTAATACTCGATCCCGAGCCACTCCAAAATTTCACCGGGCACGGTAGCGGTCGGGGTCGTCGTCATAAGATTATCGACCTCGGTAGTGAGCGCCGGCCGGTTCCGCAAATAAAAATACGAAGAAATGATACGAATCGTCGCGAGATTGTAGTATTGGTCCTTATTGAGCTGACGCGCCGCCTCGAGCGCGGTCAGGGCCGTCTTATAGTCCTTTGTTTCAAACGCGGTTTTACCGATATAGTACTGCGCCTGGGCCGCGACCGGGCTCTTCGGAAATTCTTTGAGAAGCTGGCGGAAAGTATCGCTCATACCTCTGGCATTTTGCTGCTGACCGAGGATAAGCGCTTTGTGCTGTAACGCCTCCTCCCGCTCACGCGCGCCCGGATACTTCGTCAAGATCATGTTCCAATCCGAAAGCGCGGCGTCGTAATTTTTATCCTGCTGGTAGGCGAGCGCGCGCTGGGCGAAAGCGGCGGAGGCTTGCGGACCGTCGGGAAATGCTTGGACGAAATACGAGAACGCCTCAACCATCCCGGCGATATCCTTCATTTGGATGTAAGACCAGCCGAGTTTATAAGCGCTTTCGGCACGCAACTTCGGAGCAAGCTGAGAGGCGCGCAGCTCCGCGTAAATTGGCGCGGCCCGGGCGTAATTCTGCTGTTTGTAGAGCGCCTCTGCTTTCAGCAGCTTGGCCTGATCAGCGCGTTCCGTCGTCGGGTTCGAAGCTAGGAACTCGTCCACCTCAGGAGGCAGTCTCGAAGTGTCGGAGTTGTAAATGTTAATGAGCCGCTGGTAACGCGCGTCTTTCGCCTCTTCACGATCCGGATATTTCGTGATGATCTCACCATAAATCGACTCCGCTTCGGCTGCGTGTCCGAGTTGTCGCTGGCTGTTGGCCGCGAACAACATGACTTCCGCGCGAGCTTCTTCCGGAACTTGCTGCTGCAATTTCTTGTAGTCGGCGAGCAACTGCGCGTACTGACCCGACTGATATTGCAATCGCAGAATACCAACCTGCGCAAGCGCGCGCCAGCGTCCCGCCTCCGGTAACGAGCGGCCTTTTTGCAACAACGCCATCGCTTTGTCAGCCATCGCCTTGTCGATCTTGCCTTTCTCCGGTTGTTGCAGATCGACGGCGAGCAGACCGGCGCGCACCGTCGCTTCGGCTTTCAACGCAGGCTTCTCTGTCTCGTTGGCAAGCGCTTCGTACTGTTTGAGCGCGTCACTTTTTCGCCCGCGCGCCAGCGCGATCGAAGCAGCGGTCCGTCGGGCGTCTTCGCGATAGGGGTTTGGATTCTTGACCTCGGCAACCTGCTGATAGATATCGCAAGCTTCATCCTTCCGATCGAGCGCTTCGAGACAGCGTGCTTCGAAATAGCGCGCGGAAAGCGCCACCGCCGACTCCTTCGATTTCACCGCGGAACGATGAAAGAGCGGGAGTGAGGCCGCATAATTTTTTTCTGTGAAAGCCATCTCGGCCAAAGCATAGGCGGCAGGTCCGGCAAACTCACTTTCCGAATAATCGTTCAGCACTCTTTGGAAACTGGCACGCGCGCTCGAGGCGCGATTCAAATTTCGATAACATTCGCCGAGCGAAAAATAAGCGTTCGCTCGTCCGGAACCTCCCAGATAATCGTCCAGATATTTTTGATATTCCGGGATGGCCAAATCGTAGAGTTTTCGAGTGAATAACGCATTCGCGTAATCGAGTTGGCGGCGATCAGGCGCTTCTGTTTCCGGCCTTGCCGGTTCGGAAACTTGGTCCTCCAGATACGGGGCGGGCGCCGCGGACTCATCAATGGGGACAGCTCGTCTGACGGGCGGTTCGTCCACGGGCTGAGCGCGCCGCACGTCAGGCGCGCGTTGAGCCAGAGCAATGCCGCCAATCCAAAGCAGCATTGCCAGCTGGCAAAGAGCCGCTGCGCTCCCCACTAATTTCATTTCGCGGTCGCGAAGGCGACGTTCGTAATCCCAGCTTCGGTGCAAATGTTCAGGACGCCGATAATATTCTTGTAAGCGCCGACTTCGTCGCCGCGGATCACCACTGCCTGCTCGGAGTTAAGCCGAACCAGGCTTTTCAATAATTCGGTCAATTCAGGACCAGTAAGTGTGCGCCGGTTCACGACCACATTACCGTCCGCTTTCACGTTGACCACGACATCACCGATGGGTGCAGTCTTTTCTTTAGCCGCAGAAGCTTTCGGCACCTTTACGTCGAGCTCATTCTCGCTGCGCGCCGCGTTCCACGTCATGAGAAAGAAAATCAGAAGAAGAAGGAGAACATCGACAAGCGGCGCAAGCTGAATGCCAGGATGAACCGGAGTGGCTCGGCTGCGCAGATTCATATGAGTGCGATGTCGATCTTGGATGAGATCGCCACTTAAAATTCGTCTTCCAGCAAAACGGGAGTGCGTTCCAGGCCGCCTTTGTCTACACGATGCACTGAGAGCAGCGCGAGCATGTGAGTGACGGCCGATTCCAGATCGGAAATCAAACGCTGCACGCGCCCGCGAAAAAACGCATAAAAGATCATTGCTGGAATGCCGATCGCCAAACCACCGCAAGTATTGATGAGCGCCTCACTCACCCCCGTCGAGAGCAAGGCATAACGCGCTGTCCCGAGATCTCCACTCAACGCAGCAAACGACTTTACGATGCCGATGGCGGTTCCGAGCAGACCAATCAAGGGAGCGATCATCCCAATATCCGCGAGGTAGGTAACGCGATTATTGAGACTCGCGGCCACCCGAGTTCCTTCCGTTTCGGCGATCTCACGAACTTGTTGAAAATCGGCGTTCGGATTCTTGGTCGTGAAATCGAGCACTTTTTGCACAACACGCGCAATGGCTTCGCCGTGACGATTCGAGACGGCAAGCAAACCGAGGTGATCGCGCTTACGCAAGAGCGCGTCCGCCGTGGCCATGAAACCGCTGGAAACGACAGCCCCGCGGCGAATAGTCATCAGATAGGTAACCACGAGCATGACCGAGAAAACAGAAAGGCCAAGCAAGACATACATGACCGGCCCAGCGTGGAGAATGGCTTCCAATACTGTTTTCGTGTGCGGGTGATCCGGAGCCATCGACAGGGCGGGGGCTGGCGAAATCGGGGGCGCGGGAATCTGCGCGAGCAAAGGAGTTGCGCTTGCCAGCATCGCAAGCAGCGGTGCGAAAATCTTCATGCCGAAAGTTTTGTAATGATAGGCTGGGCGCCGCTGGATGCAAATGGGCGGGTACAGTCTAAACATGATACGAGTTGCTAAACGAATCGATCGCCTCCAACCCAACGCCGCACGCGAAAGATGTGTGCCGGCTGGATTTCGGGATCGAGCTCAACGTAGTTGCGGCGGCCGCGCCAGATGTAGCGCGCATCGCTCAAGAGATCGTGCACCTGATAGAGGTCACCTTCCATCGAACCAAACTGATCGATCGGTACATCGACATATGAATTCTGTTTACGGTGGGGATCAAGATTCACAACGACAAGAATGATGTTGTCGCGTGCGGGCGTCATTTTGCCGTAAAACAGGATCGCGTCATTATCAGCGTGATAGAAGCGCAAGTTATCGTAAAAATGGAGCGCGCGATTCTCGGTCCGGATTTGATTCAGCCGCGTGATCCAATCCTTGATGTTCTCCGGCGCGTTCCAATTCCGCTCCTTCAATTGATACTTCTCGGAATCCAGATATTCCTCGCGACCGGGCAGAGCGTCGTTTTCGCACAGTTCATAGCCGCTGTAGATGCCGTAGAGAGTTGAGAGCGTGGCAGCGAGGGTGACACGAATCATGAATGCAGGCCGGCCGCCGTCCTGAAGGAAAACCGGCAAAATATCCGGCGTGTTCGGCCAAAGATTGGCGCGAAAATATTCGCGCATTTCAGTTTGGGTGAGTTCGGTGAAATATTCCATCAGTTCAGATTTCGAATTCCGCCATGTGAAGTAAGTGTAACTCTGGGTAAAGCCGGCTTTCGCCAGCGCTTTCATCATTTTCGGTCTTGTGAATGCCTCGGAAAGAAAAAGCACGTCCGGATATTTTTTGTGGACGCCGGTAACGAGGTACTCCCAGAAGGCAACCGGTTTGGTGTGCGGATTATCAACACGAAAGATGCGGACGCCGCGCTCCGCCCAAAAAAGGACGATGCTCACCATCTCCGCCCAGAGCTCCCCCCAGTTTTCGCAACGGAAGTTGAGAGGCAAAATGTCCTCGTACTTTTTCGGTGGATTCTCAGCAAACTTGATCGAACCATCGGGCCGCTTGTAGAACCACTCCGGATGCTTCTTCACGTACGGGTGGTCGGGGGAACAATTAAGTGCGAAATCGAGCGCGATCTCCATTCCCCGCGCGCGCACTTCAGTTTGGAGCCAATCGAAATCAGCCAGGGTTCCGAGGGAAGGCTCGACCGCTTTATGTCCGCCGGCTTCGCTACCGATCGCCCACGGCACGCCCGGATCCCCGGGCTGGCAAACGATCGCATTGTTACGGCCTTTGCGGTTGGTATGACCAATCGGATGAATCGGCGGAAAGTAAATGACATTGAACCCCATCGCTTTCGCGTCGTCGATTCGCGGCAAACAATCGCGGAAAGTTGAGCTCTGATCGACGCGCCCTTCGGCCGAACGCGGGAAAAATTCATACCATGCAGCAATGTGCGCCGCTGGACGATCGACAATGACGCGCGGAGGTGGCGCATATTGCGTCGCGCCCGAGCGGTCGGGATAGGTTGCCATGAGCACGTCTAGTTCCGCAGACTCCGCGATGGCTTTGATCCCGGCGTTGTCAGCCGTGCCGATTTGCTGCGAGAGCTGAAGTAATCGGACTGAGTCCGCGCGATCGTGCGCCCGCTGCGACGCGGCTTTGAGCAACGCAGCGCCTTCCAGCGCTTCGTTCGTCAGTGTGGAAGCGCCGGCTTCGAACTTCGCCACAAACTCACGCTGCCAGCCGCGAAACGTGTCCGTCCAGGCTTCGACCGTGTATTCGTAGATCGCGCAATCGTAGAGAGTGCAGACGCCGCGCCAGCGGTCATTGTCGATGTAAGCCATCGGTGTTTCATGCCAGCTATTCTCGCCGAGAACACGCCACTTCAAGGCCGCAG
>Ga0137361_10003316_pt1 | contig 10408 bp, 7 predicted proteins | sample Mad1_80_16metaG_FD_104923 | JGI IMG/M metagenome (GOLD analysis project Ga0137361, IMG submission 104923) | Vadose zone soil microbial communities from Angelo Coast Range Reserve, California, USA - Mad1_80_16 metaG | ecosystem: Environmental > Terrestrial > Soil > Vadose zone | place: USA... | reverse complement strand
CGCAGGGCGGCACGGTCCGCATCGAAGACGTCGGGCGCGAGCGCATCGCAGTCGCAGCCGACGCGGTAGCCTGCATGGGGCCGATGCTCTTCGGTGCGGACCGGCACCGTCGATGATCTATCCGGACTTCACCAGGACGGGCTGTGAGCTGACTTGCTTGGCGGACTCGAGATACCGCGCCCAGACGGACATGAGCGCCTGCACCAGCCCGGCCTCTTCCGTATAGAACGCGTACTCGGTCATGTGATCGCCGAAGCTCGGGATCGCGAAGACGGCCTTTTCGCTGTCGATGATCCAGAGATACATCGGCATCAGGCCGGGATACTCCCACCGGTCGGCGAGGCGCAGGTCGGCATCGAGCGCGCGCTGCTGCCGTTCGAGCATCTGCTGAAGGAATTGCGGCCGCGACTCGGAGACCTGGCAGTTCTCCAGCTCCTCGTACAGGCGGCGGCTGCGCTGGAATCCGCCCTTCTTCACGTACTCCTTCCAGCGGGGTTCAGGATAGCGGTCCTCGAGTGCCCGTTCGCGGCCGTTGGCGTCGAGGCAGAGCACTTGCACGCTGAGCGGGTGCCCGCGGCGGACGCGCTCCGCTTTCCGGTTCTCGATCGCTTTTACGTAGGCGCCGTAGCGACCTCGGTCGCGCCAGGAGCCGTGGCCGGGAAAGTCGGTGGCGATGAACACCGATTCGCGAGCGTCGGAGATGATCCGATCCACTTCCGCCAAGTAGGCGGGGAAGGCACCGATCTCCTTGGTGGTGAGGTGATCGAAGACGGCGCGGAGCTCTTTGGTGAGCTGGCGGCCATCGCGGATGGAGAGGACGGCGAAGAGCGTACCGAGCACGGCCAGGAAGAGGCCCAGCGCGTCGAAGGTCGCCCGGTTCTTGAGGTACCAATCGTAGAGGGAGATGAGCGTGTGCACGAACCAGGCTTTCTGGGCCATGCGGCCATGCTAGCAGCGGCCGCCAGAAAGGCCGATGTGGGAACGGGCGAGCGCATGTGCGCCGCGCTGCCTTGACGCGCCGCCCCGCCCGGTTATGTTGTGGCCAAGGTCCGCTATGGGGGCGAACCGGTTTCGACGAGGGCAACGAACCTTTAGGCGCATGCAGGGGACGTCCGTTCCTCTTCAAAAAACGGGCAACGTAACAAACGCCAACGACAACGTTGAGCTCGCGCTGGCCGCCTAAAACGGCTTAAGCACGCGGGACCCCGGAGCCCAGCCGATGGCGCCGGCAAGTCCCGCCAAAAAAGTCGGCTGGTCTTCCGTGGCGCTCCGACGGCGGAAGACGAGATTCATTCGGAGATGGTCCGGCGGGCAGGGGGCCCGTGCTCGATCCGCCGGATGACGATAAAGCGCGGGACAAGCATGTAGAGCCAAAAAGGGGAGTGCTTTCGGACGCGGGTTCGATTCCCGCCGCCTCCATTTTTGATAATAATTACAGTCTCTTACGTCGCGAGCGTCCGCCAAATCCGCCCAAGCGTGCGAATGTTTTCTCGATCCAAGACGGCGCGCTCGCTGCCGGCCAGCCTCGCCGAGCCGGCCCGCCGCAAGCGGCAGTCCGCGCTCGTCGAAGGCTTCTCGCTTCACGCAGCCGTCCAGCTCCACGCCAACGACCGCGAAGGCCTCGAGAAATTCCGGGGCTAGCTGGTCTTTTCATGGCGACCATGGCGACGACGATGCGTCGCACGAACCAGAAGGATCGCGCACGCCTGAAGACGATCCCGGTGGGGGTGGGTTGATATCCCGGGGGACTTCAAGGACAGCAGCAGAGCGTACCGCTCGCGATGGAGCTGACTGGCTGGGAGCACCCGCCAAACAGCTCGTCGGGCGAATTGTTGCCCAAGCCACAGCCAGTGAGTACGCAATTGGGGCTGCCTGATGGGCAGACGAGCATCGAGCTGTCCATCCCGCAGTGATTCGAGAAGCCGGGCAGCGTGGCTTGCCCGACTGCGCAGTTGTTGGTGGTGCCGCCGTTGTCGCCCAGCGTGTCTCCGGTCCAATAGGTCGAGCTTGGGGTCCTGCCGCCACGGTTCGTTACCCACTCTTGCGCCGAGCATGCGTGGCAAGCTGTGGCGCAAAGGGTTGTGCGGGAGGAAAAGCTCACGCTTCCGCCGCAGCCCGACATCGTCGGCGAAAACACCTCCACGGACGTCGCAGTGTTGGAACAGGCTGACAGCGCGGGGCCCGCATCCGGGAATCCGCCTGCGTCCGGGAATCCACCGTCCGGGAATTCACCTGCGTCTGGGAATCCAGCGTCCGGGAATCCGCCGTCCGGAAATACACCTGCGTCCGGAAATCCGCACACACCGCAGAAAATCGGTGCCCCGCAGCCGTCGCTTTGCACGCCACATTGACCAGCCAAGCAGCCATGTGGGATGCAGCAGAGCCCGGCCGTGCAGGTCCCGCCCGGCCCGCACGAATGCCCGCACGCCCCGCAGTTGTTCACGTCGTTGGTGGTATCGACGCACGCCTCGAATGCGGGTCCGCCGTCGAAGTTCGAGCTGATCTGGCACACCGCAGTCGTGCCGGGCGCACAGCAAGCTCCCTGAGCGCAGAAGCCGGAAGGACAGACGTTGCCGCATGTCCCGCAGTTGAGTGGGTCGTTCTGGAGATCGGTGCAGGCGACTCGGGGTCCGCCGTCGAGGTTAGTGACGCCGCAGCAGGTCTGCCCGGGGGTACAGCAGAAGTGGCCTTCGAAGAAGGGTGGCCCGGCGTCCAAGTCCCCACTGAACGTTGGCCCAGCATCGAGCCTGGCGTCGAGACTCGGCAGCGTCGGGCAGAGGAGCCCCAGGTTCGCCTGACATTCGACGCACAGCCCCGTCCCCTGGGCCGCATTGGAAGTACATTCGCCTCGTTCTGGTCCGGGCGGGAGCTGGTTGCAGAAATGCGCGCAGTCAGCATTCCGGACCCTCGGTGATGTGCCTTTGTCGCCAACCACGGCATTGGGCAACTGCCCATTTCCGCAGGCGCAGACGCAGAGGGACGCAGCAGCGAGGCCGCCGAACGCGAAAGACAACGCTTTCATGTTGGGAACCCCCCCACCTCGCAGCGAAACGGAACGGCCGTACAGTTCGGGTGAAGCCGTACAGTTCGGGTGGAATCGACTACACCCGAACATGACAAAGTGCAAGACAGGCAATGTCCCGTCCGACCTTCCGGCGTCTGAAGGAGGCGCAGCATCCGCCGGGGTTCGCTAGTTCACGGTGCCGACGGGTGGCGAGAGGGTGGCATGATGGACGCCGAGGCCCTGGTATCGTCCTCCTACTCCTTGGCAGTCTCCTGGCAAATCTGGGCGAACTGTTGCAGTGGAGGGGATAGGCGGAAGAAACGGCCGTTAGGATCCTATAAGCCCGCTTCCGTCACCTGGGTGTAGCCCCCCTCTGGTCTGCATGAGCCAGCGGCGCGGTCAGAGCGCCGCAAGGATGCTTCGTAAATACGAGCGACGAGCGTGCATCGAACGGACGCAACGGACTGCCAGCCGACGACGTAAGCGCTGGAATATGGCTCCCCAGAGGACACCGATTTCGAACCGCGGCCGGGATCTGCCATCCGGCCGCGCAGGGAGGCACCCATGTTATGTGAAGTGCTCGTCAGGACTTGGCAAGATCCTTCGTATCGAGCATTTGCGGTGTGGCAAACCCCGCCGCGCAGGGGAAGACATTTCCCGACCTTGGTCGGACCCTCGGGACTTGACTCGACCCACGCCCAGAACGAGGGTGCCCCGGCCGGTGGTCACTGCCCCAACGGCACTCCCGGAGGAGCACCTCACATGAGACTTCACTGCCTGTGGATCGCGTCCGCGGCCGCCCTCGCGACGGCCGGCGCTCGCGCCGACTCGTTCCCGGTCGTCGAAACGACCATCGACGACATCGAGGCCGCCTATCAGGCTGGTACCGCCACGCCGAAAGACTTGGTCCAGGCGTACCTCCATCGGATCAACCAGTTCGACCGCACCGACAGCCCGCAGCCGCTCACCGCCGGCGGAGATCAGCAACTGCAGCCGCTCAACTCCTACATGCGCGTCAACCCGCATGCTGTGCGCGACGCGAGCAAGCTCAACCCCAATGCCGGCGGGCCGCTGTTCGGCATCCCCGTCATCGTCAAGGACAACATCGCCACTCTCGACATGCCGACGACCGCCGGCTCGGTCGCGCTGGGCGGATCGAAGCCGGACAGCGACGCGACGGTGGCTCGCAAGCTGCGCGCGGCCGGAGCGATCATCCTCGGCAAGGGCACGCTCACCGAGTTCGCCAACTTCATCGCCTTCGGAATGCCCACCGGCTACAGCTCGCAGCTTCGTTTCCAGCTCTTCCAACTCGGTGGAGACCTCGCGAAGGTCGGGTACGGATTCAACTCGTACGATCCGCGCATCGATCCGCGCACGACGGCGCCGTTCAACGACGGCCGTCCGGTCCTGCAGACCGGCGGATCGAGCTCCGGTCCCGGCATCGCCGTCGGCGACAACCTCGCCACGGTCGGCGTCGGCACCGAGACCTCGGGATCGATCCTCAGCCCGTCCGGCCAGAACATGATCGTCGGCATCAAGCCCACGCTCGGACTCGTCAGCCGCTACGGCATCGTGCCGATCACCGCCGGCCAGGACACCGCCGGCCCGGTGGCGCGGACGGTGACCGACGCCGCGAAGCTGCTGGGCGTCCTCGCCGGCTTCGACCCGAACGACTCGGCGACCCAGCCTTGCCTGACGCCGGGGAAGTGCCTCAGCGACTACACGCCGTTCCTCGATCCGAACGCGCTCCACAACGCGCACATCGCGGTGCCGAAGAATCCCTACTGGACGACCTTCGGCCTTGGCGCCAACCGCATCGCGCTGATGAATGCCGCGATCGCCAAGATGACTGCCCTGGGCGCGACCTTCGAAGACTGCGATCTTCCCGACCGGGACGCCCTCAGCGCATTCAACAGTTGCCTCAGCGAGAGCGACACGGCCGCCCGCGAGGCAGCAGGGCCGACCGGAACGGCGCCGTGCACGTCCGTGCTCGGTTTCGGCTTCAAGCGCGATCTCAACGCGTACCTCGCGAACCCGAACTTCGGGCCGGGCGTGAGCGCGTCGAGCTCCACCATCCCGGTGCGCACGATCAACACCCTCCACGACGTGGTCCAGTTCAACGCCGACCACCCCGAGGTCGCGCTGAAGTACGGCCAGGACATCGCGAAGGGCTCCGATGCGTACAACAGCCCGAGCGTCGATCAGGCGGACTACGACGCCGACCGGGCGCGCGATCTGTTCCTGACCCGGACCTGCGGGCTCGACCCGCTGTACACTGGCGTCGTCCCGCAGATCTGCCATGATCAGGGCGTCGTTCCCGCGACGCTCCCGAGCTGCGTCACCCATTCGCACGACGCGGTGCTCTTCCCCGCCAACTTCGGCGCCAACCCGCCGGCGCGCGCGGGGTATCCGAGCATCATCGTGCCGGCCGGCCGGTTCCCCAACCCGGCAAAAGCCGCGATCGACGCCGCGGATCCGACCTTCAACCCTAGGCGGTCGCCGTTCGGGGTGACGTTCTCGGGGGCGGCGTTCAGCGAGCCGAAACTGATCGGCTTCGCTTACGCGTACGAGCAGGCGTCACACTGCCGCATCACGCCCGACCAGAACGACTCCGCCAACACCGTGAGCTGCCCGTAGGCCGCCGCTGAAATTCCACGGTTTTTGCGACCCTGAACGGCAGCGTGGCGCCCGCTGCGTTCAGGGTCGAGTCGATCTTGGCCTCGGCGATGCCGGTCTTGATCGCCTGCGCCGCTGCGGGTGCCTGCGGACAGGAAGTTCACGTCGAGCGGGATCAGCAGCGTCGTGTCCTTGCCCGCCGGCACCGGCGCGGTCTGGGGTAGTGAATGTGGCCGACGCGCGCGCCCGCCAGCGAGACGTCGCCGAGGATTCCCCCGAGCGGCAGCGGAAAGCCGTTGGCGTTCGTGATCTTCAAGGGGATCGAGAGTTACGCGGTCGTCAGCGACAGGCCGGTGATGCGCGGCGACCTAGACGCCATCGAGCTGTTGCTGCAGGCGCCGGAAGGAACAGGTCTCCGCGGGCAGGAAAAGCGAGGCGACGTTCGCGTTCTATCGGGAGAAGACCGGTCACTGGCGAGGTGCTCCTCGGCGAACTGCTCGAGGACGCGGCCGCACGCGTCGCCTTCACCATCGCGACGTCAGCTGAGGCTGCGGCCTGCGCCGCACCTACTCCACCTCGCTGCGCGCCGACGGCGTGCCCAACGAGCTCAGCGCACCGACGATGGGGCACAAGGACACGCGCATGCTCGATCGCGTCTACGCGAGACTACCGCCGGAGCTGCTCGCGCCCGTTTGCTCGCGGCTCTCGGAAGGTGCAGTGCCGGTGCAGTAAACACGAGCGGAGAAGGTGTACAGAACGGACGCACCGGACACCAAGTCGACGACGTAACCTCTGGAGAATTGGCTCCCCGGAGGGCACCGGTCTAGAACGAATTTCTCTCGGTGTTTCCGAGAATCAAGCACTTGCGCTTGTTGTTCGTCATCGAGAGTGGTGCCCGGTCGCGATCACGAACTCTCTGTGTGTTAAGCGAGTGCGAGTATCGCGGCTGCTTAACACAAGAGAGAATCCCAGGACGCTTGCGCGCACCGTTCTGGCGTGCACCGCGGTTACGCGGGCAGGTACCCAGCGTATGGCATGCACCTTCCATCCTCGCTCCGCGAGGAAGATGGCGTATCGTCCTGCGCCGCCAGCGCAGCGGCGCGGGCGTCTTGCTCTCCGGGCGCCTCGATGAAAGCCGCCGCGCTCTGCTGCGTATGGTTCGGTGCTGGTCGGGACGACACGGTTCGTGCTTGCCGGCAGGAGGCCTTGCCATGGACGCCTTGACCCGCGCCGGCCGCGTGATCGGCGTTTTGATCGTCATCCAAATGATCGGCGGCTTTCTGGTGAACTTCGTGCTCGAGGCGCCGCTTTTCGGTGCGCCAGGTTTTTTGGCCAATGCCGCTCCGCACTCGCAGGAGATCGCTCTGGGCGCGCTGCTCGGACTCGTGATTGAGGCGTTGTGGGTCGGCATAGCCGTGATGGCGTTCCCCGTGTTCTATGAACGGACGCAACGCCTACCGCTCTGGTTCTTTGCGCTGGCCGCGGTCATTCTGGCCGTGGCAGTGGTCGAGAACGCAGCTGTCATGTCCATGGTCACGGTGAGCGAGGCATATGCCAAGGCGAGTGCCGGCGAGCGCGCACAACTCGAGACGGTCCGGGTCATCGTGGCTTCCGCCCGCAACTGGATCCACTACATGGCGCGAATGACCGACGGTCTTGCGATTCTCGTGTTCTACGCCGCAATGTACCGGCTCGCCGTTATTCCGCGCGTGCTCGGGGCCTTCGGCATCATTGCCGCCGTGCTGCAGATCATCGCCGTCGCCATGCCCCTCTTTCACCGCGACGTCGTGTTTCCGATGCTCGCGCCGCTCGGCTTGTGTCAACTGGTTGTGGCGATGTGGCTCATCGTGAAGGGCTTCCAGGATCAGCCGCGCACCGCGAGTTCGTAATCGAGAGTGGTGCCCAGACGCGATCACGAACTCTCTTTGTGTTAAGCGCGTGCGAGTAATGGTCCGGTCAACACAGGAGAGAACCGCTGCTCCGCATCCGTGGTCGCCCGGGAGACCGTCTACCCCGACGCCAGCAAGCCGCGACCGCGAACGCCAGGAGGGAACTCAAGTCAGCTTTGCCAACCGATCCACATCCGCCACCGTTTTGGCGCGCCGTCACTTCGATGCTCACGCTTCCTCGAATCTCCGGCCTCTCCAAGTCGGCGATCGATACGGTCTGGGTTCCCGCCGCCGCAAAAACTACCGAGAACGAAGTCGACCCTCTTGGATTGAATGCGATCTGCGCAGGTGCCTGTGGGGATAGGCGGAAGAAACGGCCATTTGGATCCGATAAGCCCGCTTCCGTCGACGGAGCCTCCTACATAACGTCAACGCTGCTAGACTGGTCAGAGAAAGGCACGCCATCAACAAAAACCGGCCCGGCGATTTCGCGCCGAGCCAGGTTGGTGAGGGTCGTCCGAGAGGCGGACGGCCGTCGGACGGGACCGCGCAACTTACGTTGCGCTTGCCCGGCCCGCTATTCTGCGCGTCCATTTGCTCAGTCGCCCGAGTCCTCGAAGAGATCCTTGTTGTGCGCCTTGAAGCTGTCCGTGAAGCGCAGGACCTGAAAACCGTTGCCATCACTGACGGTCCAGAGCTCCAGCTCGGTTCCTTTGCCGTTCCCATTGCCTTGGCCGTCGCCGTTGTCATTCTGCTTGGCCTTGTCGTGGCCACGAACGACCCAGCGCGCCCAACCAGCAATCTTATCCACGGTTCGATCGACGCCCGGTCTCCAGCTACCTGATGCGGGACGGACCTCCGTCCGCACAGCCGGTGACTTGTAGTACGCGATCTCTTTCGGATGGGTTGGATCGCGAATGTCGAAAACGCGCAATTGCGCATTTTGAAAACTGCAAGCGAGCATCCTCGCATTGTTTGGACGGTCAGCGACACATCTTTCTTCGCTGTAGTTGGTCGTCCCCGACACGGGCGGCAAGTTCGTCCCGGGCGCGGTTCCGGGGGGATCCGGCGGCGTTTCACTGAGTAGCAGCGAGCAATTGGCGGGGTCGCTCACTTCCAGCCTGAGTTTGGCGATGGTCTTGGGGTGCGTCTCGTCGCCGACGTCGATGATCTGCGGATAACCGAAAGCGGACGCCCCCCGGGCACACGCGGCCGCCCAACCGCCCTGGCCTCCCGCGCCGCCGGCCTCGTCCGTGCTGATGATGTACGGGTGCCCCTTGATCTTCACGGGGATCATGGGCTCGGCTTCCCCCTGGTCCGTCCAGAAGAGCTTGCCGATAATCCGGATCTGCGGATTGGGGCGACGGAACTGATAGTCGCTGACGTCCTCGATCACCAGCCCGTCTGGACCGCTATCGTTGCCAACGTTGCCGAATTCGCCGGGCTGCCCCGCGTACACCCGCGTCCCTTCGTGCACACCGGGCTCGAAGCCCTCCGGGTTGAGCAATAGCCCGTGGGGCCTGCCATCGCCGAGGAACTGCCAAGGGGGGAGCTCCCGCGGATGCGACGGGTCGGAGAGATCCACGATGTACAGGAAGCCGCCGATGCCTCGGAAGCTCTGGGTGAGGTAGTACGTCATACCGTCCGGGGCGAAGGCGCCCATGTGGCCTCGGCTGCCTGGCAGGTCGATGCTGGCCTTCAGGACCGGGTGGCGGCAGTCGGCAGAAGTGTCATAAACCGCAAAATTCGGCCCGTTGTTTTGGCCGACCACGAGGAGGTGGCGCCGAGCATTGGTCTGCAGCGTCTCGTGCGGGGCAAGCGCCGCGGGAGTGTCGTCCAAGTACGCGCTCGGCTGTGGGTGCTGCGGGTCCGAGGCATCGATCACCGTCACGCCGAGGTGCTGCTGCAGAGGAGTAACACGGTCCGTTCCAAAGTATGCGCAGTCACCGGCGTACGCCGGTCCATCCTGCGAAAATGCTCCCTCACCTCGGTACTCGCCCACGAGTTCCAGATTGCAGTTGTAGCCGAGTTCGGAATCGCCGCTGAAACGCTCCTCAGTTGTGGTCTGACCTTGCAATCCGCTTTCGATCCGATCCCCAGGACCACAATGGGCTTTGGGCACCGATCCCGGAAACGAGTCGGCGAATACGGTAGAAGTCCTGAGCAACAGGCCCAGCAAGCCTCCGGTTACAATCGCGAATGCCCTGACTATGGCAAACGATTTTGCACTGGACATATTCGTTTCTCCTTCCTTGCACTGCTCGACAAAAAGAGCGGTAACCTCTCCGACGAGTTTGCTGCCAAGTTCAACACCCATTGTCCCGCTGTGTCGGATTGAATTGCTCGGCAGACGCCACAAGAGCGGGGGAACACCTCCTAAGAGGGGCAATCTCGCACCAGCGGCGCTGCAAAATGCGTCGGAGGCAAGTTACGTCCCTCCTGACGAATCCGGTGGCTGGGTACGCCCTGCACGATCTCGAAGTCAAGAGGACCTAGGTCGTATCGCTGACCCATCGGTCCATAGGCCTGTCGCGCGATGCGTTTAAATCGGCATAGTTGGGCAATGCCACGACGCTCTTCGCACCGATTCGACTCACGTCACGTCGCCTGCCTACGCGCGCGCGGTGCGAACAGGACCGCGTGAAGCAATCGCAGCGCTGCGGCATCTAACTGATGGGAGGGGATGGCACCGTGGAGTACTACCTTCTGCATGATGGGACACTGCTCGCGCGGGGCGGGACGTGGATCGTTCACGCGCTTCTCCGGCAGTGGACCAACGACAACGTGGGTGGGCAGATCACCAAGGACGCCGTGCTCGCTCTGGTCACTCTCATGCCCCGTTTCTGCCTTGTACAAGGCGAACAGCCACTCTTGGAGCTGGGAACAGCTCCTTCGCCTT
>Ga0137361_10003309_pt1 | contig 10423 bp, 7 predicted proteins | sample Mad1_80_16metaG_FD_104923 | JGI IMG/M metagenome (GOLD analysis project Ga0137361, IMG submission 104923) | Vadose zone soil microbial communities from Angelo Coast Range Reserve, California, USA - Mad1_80_16 metaG | ecosystem: Environmental > Terrestrial > Soil > Vadose zone | place: USA... | reverse complement strand
GAATGGGAACCATGAACAGCACGCCGAGCCATCCGCCAAGAAGGGCGAGCGGGAAAATACGCCAGAAAGTAAATTCTTTGCCGAAGCCGAGAAAGATCAGCGCTGGAATGGTGAACATCACGCCAGCCGCGAGCGATTCTCCGGCGGAGCCGGTGGTCTGCACGATATTGTTTTCGAGGATCGTGGAGCGGCCGAAGGCGCGCAAGATGCTGATGGACAAAACAGAAATAGGAATGGAAGCGGAGACGGTGAGGCCTGCGCGCAGGCCGACGTAAACCGTGACCGCGCCGAAGAGCAGTCCAAAGAGCGCGCCAAGAATGATGGCGCGAACGGTGAATTCCGCGAGACTTTCTTCGGCGGAAATGTAAGTGCGGAATTCGCCGGGAGGCGCGGTGGAACTCCAGGGACGATTGCTCACAAAATCCTCCAAGTCATGCCGACAACGCTGAGATGCAACAAAGGTGCGCGGGGATTATGCCGCAGGGACAGGCACTTGGGAAAGGGCATCGTTCAGGGAAAAGCTGACCGCCCGTTCTCTTGACAGCGGCTTGCTAACAGGATACTTTCTCGCAACATCAGGTACTTAGGTTACTAATAAGTACGATGCCGAACCCAGTCTCGAACCGCCCTGTGAATGCAAGTGTGTCTTTCACCGGACCCGTGTGCCCGAGTGGCACCGAAAATCCCAGGAGAAAACCAGTGAACAAGCGTAAGTGGGTGGTGGTGTGCACATTTTGTGCGATCGTCGCGTCGTTAGCCACATGGCGCGCCAGCACGGCGAGCGCCGACGACTGGCAGCCGATCTCTCCGGAAGAATTGAAAATGACCAGCTTGCCCGAGGCCCCGGGAGCGCCGGCGGTGATCCTGTACCGGCAAGTGGATCGCGACGACGGAAGGTCGGCACATGAATTCAATTACGTTCGCATCAAGATTTTGACCGAGGAGGGACGCAAATACGCGAACGTCGAGATTCCATTCTTCAAAGAAACCGGGACTGTTTTAGGCATCAAAGCCCGCTCGATTCGCGCTGACGGTTCGATCGCGCAATTTGATGGCAAGGTTTACGAACAGACGATCGTAAAAGCCAAGGGCTTCAAATACCTGGCGAAGACGTTCACGCTTCCCGACGTGCAGATCGGGAGCATCATCGAATATCACTACATGACCGATTACAACGAAGCGTACGTTTACGATTCCAATTGGGTTTTGAGCAACGAGCTGTTTACCAGGCACGCCAAATTCAGCCTTAAACCAAACCCGGATTTTGCGCTTAGGTGGAACTGGCCGGAAGGGCTGCCTGCTGGAACGCAGCCGCCAAAAGAGGATCACGGAACGATCCGCATGGATGCGCAGAATATTCCGGCATTTCTGGTTGAGGATTTCATGCCGCCAGAAAACGAAATGAAGTTTCGAGTGGATTTTATTTACAGCGAAGAGACATCGCTGGAAAAGGATCCGGCGAAATTCTGGAAGGCCGAATCGAAAAAGCAGAACGACAAAGTGGAAAATTTCGTAAACAAGAAGAAAGCCATGGAGTAAACCGTGGCGCAAATCGTGGCCGGCGGCGATTCACAAGACGCGAAACTGCGCAAGATTTACGCGAAAGTACAGCAATTGCGCAATTTGAATTACGAAAACGAAAAGTCCCAGCAGGAGCAGAAGCGGGAAAAGCAGAAAGAAGTGACCAACGTCGAAGACTTGTTAAAACGCGGCTATGGCAACGGTACCCAGATTACCTGGCTGTTTATGGCGCTTGCGCGCGCGGCGGGATTTGATGCGTCCCCGGTACTGGTCGCGCGGCGCAGCGATCATTTTTTCAAAGCCATAGTGATGAACGCGCGGCAACTGAACGACAACTTGGTACTGGTCAAACTGGAAGGAAAAGATTTGTATTTCGATCCGGGGACCGCGTTCACGCCCTACGGCATGCTGCCGTGGTGGGAAACCTCGGTTTCAGGGCTGAGGTTAGGAAAAGATGGCGGCGGTTGGGTTGAAACGCCGCTGAACGATGAGACCCAGAGCAAAATTGAACGCAAAACCGCGCTCAAACTGGACAGCGAAGGAACCCTGACCGGAAAACTGACAGTGACGTATTGGGGTTCCGACGCGCAAAGCCTTCGAATCGAAGAAAGAATCGAGGACGAAACCAGCAGGAAAAAATTATTAGAAGATATGGTGAGAGAAACAATCCCGGCGGCGATTGAAGTAGATCTTGTGAACAACCCGGATTGGAGCAGTTCTTCGCCATCCCTCCAGACGGAGTATTCACTCAAGGTGCCCGGGTGGGTTGCGGGCGCGGGAAAGAGGGCGCTCCTTCCCGTGGGACTATTTTCGTCGCCAGAGAAAAGTATCTTCGAACATTCCGGTCGCGTGCACCCCGTCTATTTTCATTATCCTTACCGGAAGATTGACGACATTACGATTGAGTTGCCGCTGGGCTGGAAGGTCGCCTCGCTCGCGAAATCCGTCGATCGAGATGTGAAAGCCGCCGCGTACACGATGAAGTCGGAAGACAATTCGGGGTCGTTGCACCTGACGCGACTGCTTCGCAGCGACCTGGTAATGGTGCCGCCTAACAGTTATGGAGCGTTGCGCGCGTTCTTTCAAGTGGTGCGAACAGGCGATGAAGAGCAAGTGGTGCTGCAGCCGGGCAGTTCGTCGGCGGGGAATTGAAATGAAGACTCAGACGCTCGCCGCGGCGCTGTTCGTCGTGTTCGCGCTTACAGGAGCAAACACCGCGAAGGCCGACGCTCCGGCGTGGATGCACAATCTCGTAAGCGCGCCATTGCCCGCTCACGACGACAAGACCGATGCGGTAATCCTGTACTCCGAAGAAATTGTGACCGTGCAGTCCGCCGACAAAATAACAGAGACGGTCCGCCAAGCTTATAAGATTCTCAGGCCGAGTGGACGCGAGCACGGCGTGGTCGCTGTGTGGTTCAATCCAAGCCGCAAAGTCATCAACCTGCGTGGCTGGTGTATTCCGGCGCAGGGAAAGGACTACGAAGTAAAGGATAAGGACGCCATGGAAGTTTCCCTGCCGAGAATTTCCGGCAGCGAGCTGATCTCGGACGTAAAAGACCGGGTGCTGCAGATTCCTGCGGCAGACCCGGGAAATATCGTGGGGTACGAATACGAAGTAGAGGAGTCTCCACTGGTGCTGCAGACCGTTTGGCAGTTTCAGGAGACCGATCCGGTAAAAGATACGAAATTCACGCTGCTGCTGCCGCCGTCGTGGGAATATTCCGTGGTTTGGCGCAATCACGCCGAAACGAAAGCTTCGCAGATTGGCAACAATCAATGGCAATGGACGCTGAGCGACGTGAAAGGTTTACGTCCCGAAGAAGAGATGCCCCCCTGGACCGGTGTGGCGGGCGAGATGGTAGTCAGTTTTTTTCCTCCGGGTGGCGCTAGCGACCACGTCTTCAAGGACTGGCGGCAGATGGGAGTGTGGTACACAGCTCTGGCCAAGGGCCGGCGTGGCTCGTCGCCGGAAATTACCCAGCAAGTTGCCTCACTGACCGCGGCGGAAACAACGCCCGTGGCAAAAATGGCCGCCCTCGCCAAGTTCGTGCAGCAGAACATTCGTTACGTGGCCATCGAACTGGGAGTCGGCGGCGTCCAGCCGCACGCCGCAGTGGACATCTTTCACCATCGTTACGGCGACTGCAAAGATAAAGCGACGCTGATGGGCACGATGCTCAATGAAATTGGCATTGATTCCTACTATGTGATTATCAATTCAGAGCGCGGTTCCGTCAGTGCGGACACTCCGGCGCAAATTCGCGCGTTCGACCACGCCATCATTGCGATTAAATTGCCGGACTCCGTGAGTGATCCGTCGCTGGTCGCCGTGGTGCTGCATCCGAAATTGGGCCGAATTCTGTTTTTCGATCCGACCGACGATATGACGCCGTTTGGCCGTCTCCGAGGCGCTCTTCAGGATAACTTTGGGTTGCTCGTCGCTCCCGATGGCGGCGAACTTTATAATCTGCCCATACTGCCTGCCGCTCTGACCGGTGTGACGCGTACTGCGGTCGTAAAGCTGGACGCGGAAGGCAACATGACTGGCACGTTCAAAGAGGTCCGCCTGGGCGACGCGGCCGCTGAAGAGCGCGCCGCCATCCGCAACCTGACCAAAGACAAAGACCGCGTGAAGATCATCGAACAAATGCTTTCGCAATCGTTCGCGAATTTTGGGATTACCCAGGCAACGCTAACGAATCTGACCGATACCAATGAACCATTCGGGCTTAACTATTCGATCGTAGCGCAACGCTATGCAAAGACTGCCGGCGACCTGATTCTGGTTCGTCCGCGGCTGGTGGGCGTCAAGACCCGCGCATTGCTGGAAACGAAAGAACCACGCGAGCTGCCGGTGGTGTTTGACGGTCCACGAAAAGACAGCGACCGTTTCGAAATAACCATGCCGCCGGGATTCGAAGTGGATGAACTGCCGCCGCCGGTGGATGTGGACTTTAGCTTTGCCAGCTATCACAGCAAGACCGAGGCCTCGGGCAATATCCTGAGATACACGCGCACTTTTGAAATAAAGGAACTGAAAGTACCGATGAGCAAGATGGACGATCTGAAGAAATGTTATCGCATCATCGCCGGCGACGAACGCAACACCGCGGTACTGAAACCGATGGCGCACTAAGCATCGGGTCTAGTAGCGTCGGCCACCAGTAAACATCGGTGATTAGCAGTTTCGCGTGCGCAACATTTCAACTGCTCAGGACGGAATCTTTCGTTGCCCGCGCAGCGCAAGCAGCGACCACGCGACGCCGGAGTTTCCAATCAGGAAACTGATGAAGCACAGCGCTAACACAGAATGATCCAGCGACGCGCCGAAATATTGCCAGAGTGGTGCGTGCGCGCCCGGATAATTTGCGGAGAACAGCAGGGAAAGCATGTAGAGCAATCCAAAGGCGCTTGCCGGACGGACCACTAACCCGAGCACCAGAGCCAGGCCGATGGCCAGTTCGCCATACGCCACCAGAAACGCGATTGCCGTGGCATGGGGCAGCACGAAACCGCGAAGCACTGGAACCATGAACGGGTAGGCGCCGTCTTCCAGAAATTTGTTGATCCAGAATTGGAATCCGCCGTGCAACGTGAATTGCGTTCCGAAAACTTTATATTGTCCAAAGACCAGAAACAGAATTCCTACCGAGATCCGCAGGAAAGCCATCGCCTTTGCGTTCGTGAATTGCGAATCAGTCGCGGATTTCATTTCCTGTGTGTAGCTCGAATTCGGTGCAAAGGTCCTGGCCTGTATTGCTCATCAGCCATCGGATTGCGGTGCTGAATCCCTTGTAGGGGCGCAGCATGCTGCGCCCTAGCTTGTCCAAACTTCTGGCTCAGCCTGCTATTTCTTTCTAGCATTCCGCTTAGCTGAGCTTCGCAAGCCGCTCACGCACCAGGTCGCTCAGCGCTTTGCCGTCCACGGTTTTTCCTTCCAGCGCGGACTTCGCTGCTTTCACCACTGCGCCCATCTGCTTGATTGAGCTTGCGCCGGTTTCCGCGATTGCCTTCTCGATCGCCGCGTTCATTTCTTCCGCCGAAGCTCCCGCCGGGAGATATTGCTCGATCAGCGCGGCTTCCTTTTTTTCCTTCTCCGCAAGTTCCGGCCGGTTGCCCTTGGTGAATTGCTCGATGGACTCCTTGCGCTGCTTCAAAATGGTTTGCAGCAGCTGGATGGACTCGGCGTCGTCGAGCTTGCGCAGCTTTTCCACTTCCTTCAGCTGAATTGCGGACTTCACCATCCGCAACACGCTCAGTTTGAAATCGTCGCGCGCCTTCATCGCCACCACAATGTCCGTCTGAATTTGTTCTGCCAGCGTCATCGATTTTCCCCTGCATGAAATATAGCAGCGGCGAGGATGTGGTGGCCAGCGAGCCGCGCCGAGCGCCAGGTTCACGGCTTCGCGGACAGGGCTACGCCGAGTGCCAACACGGGAAAAGCCGCTGAGGCATTCTTCGCCGTCTTGCTAAGTGCTCAGGGGCTGCTGCTAGTACTGTCGGTTAGTATTCGCGTGTCGAGCCAAGGGAAGCAGGACTGTCCTAAGTTGTCGCCAGCCGTTTTCAACGAAGTGCCATTTGGGTGGTATTCGAATTCTCCGATACTCCTTATGGAGTAGGTGCGGACCTTGAAAAAGTGATAAGTAACAAGGCACTGTACCTTCAGCGTGTTCTTTGGCAAACCTTCGACGTAGTTGGCCAGCCTGTCGGCAGGAAATTCCAGGTTAATGCGCTCGCCATTATTCAATACAGTAAGCCGTGCGATTTTCGGACGTCCATTGGATTGTCTTGTTGTTGCAGCACAGTAACTCTTATTGCGTTCTCCTGCGCGCCCGCCAGATAACAAATATCAAGGTGCATCCGAAAGACAACCGGCTTCCCAAGGAATGCTTTCGCCGCATCTTGCGCGCTGTAGTTAAGAGCCTCGCTGGCATGGATCGCGACGTGAGCAAACGGCGTTTCCACGCTGATCGCAGACGTGCATGCACCTACCTTGAGCCGATTCACAGCGTGAGTGTATTCGCCCAGAAATGCGCTGCCCTGACTGGACCCTTTGGTTCCCAGAAAATAGGCGTCGCGTATCGCGGTTTCAGAAAGCGGGAAATCACAACCGCAAGCCGCCCTCCCGACAAGAACCGCAATCGCGACAGCCGCGAATCGCCCTCCGTAACGACTACCCAGTGACTTTTTCATCTTCAATCCCGCCCAATCACTCTCTTGCACTCTTTTTCACTCTTGCAGGAATAAGTCCGAAAATTACCTGGGGTAGGGGGGTGAGCAATTTTTTCATCCCGAATCTTCCCTCGAGGCCGACGCAAGAATCCGAACCACCGTTCCCATTTCGGAACCCGACCGTTACTCAAAGCTCTTCCTCTACTTCCTCAACCTCCTCTACTTCTGTCTCTTTCCGCTACAATACTTGTCTGCCGATTCAGCCACGCGAGCTGCCGGCTACTCACTGAACAGAAGGGGAGTAATGAAAGTCATCGTTGCGGACAAGATCAGCGAGCGCGGAGTCGAGCTACTGAAGAAGTCGGGACTGAATACCGTGCTGACCACCAAGGACACCATCGGAGCGGAGCTGGCGGATGCGGATGCGCTGATCGTGCGCAGCGCCACGCGCGTAACACCGGAATTGCTGGACAAGGCGCCCAAGCTGCGCGCGGTGGGCCGCGCCGGCGTCGGAGTGGACAACATCGATTTGCCGGAGGCTACCAAGCGCGGCGTGCTGGTGATGAGCACTCCCGGCGGAAACGCAGTGAGCGTGGCCGAGCACACATTCGCGCTGATGCTGGCGCTGGCGCGGCAAATCCCGAAAGTGGACGCGGCATTGCGCGAAGGCCGTTGGGAAAAATCCTCCAGCGGTACCGAACTGCGCGGAAAGATATTGGGCCTGATTGGACTGGGAAGAATTGGCGGCGAAGTCGCGCGCCGCGCCGAAGCTTTCGACATGAAAGTGATTGCCTACGATCCATACATCAGCGAAGGAGCAGCCAAAGAGTTGCAGGTCGAGCTGGTATCGCTGGAGAAATTGCTGGCAGAAAGCGATTTCGTTTCCATGCACACCGCGCTGAGCCCCGCGACGCAGAAAATGATCAACGCCAAGTCCATCGAAAAAATGAAAAAGTCGGCGCGCATTGTGAACGCGGCGCGCGGCGAATTGATTGACGAATTGGCGCTGGCGGAAGCGTTGAAAAGCGGGCGGCTGGCCGGAGCGGCACTCGACGTTTTTGTGGAAGAGCCGCCGAAAACTTCGCCCCTGGTCGGATTGCCGAATGTAATTTGCACTCCGCACATTGCAGGCTCGACGGCGGAAGCGCAGGAAGAAGTCGGCACGCAGGTTGCCGTGCAGATCCGCGACTACTTGACGGATGGAATTATCCGCAACGCCGTGAATTTGCCGGCGCTTTCTGCTGATCAGTATCGTCGTGTGCGCCCATATCTGGAACTGGCAGAGCGGCTTGGCTCGCTGGTCTCGCAGGCGACAGCCACGCGTCCGGAGCGGATTCGCATTTGCTACGCGGGAGAAGTCGCGGAAGTAGGAACCCATCTTTTGCGCAGTGCAGTCCTTGCGGGCGTTTTGAACGCAGTGTTGGACGAAAAAGTGAACGTAGTGAATGCTCCAGCAATGGCCGCAGCTCGTGGCCTCACGGTGGAAGAAGAAACGAGGAAACGCCAACACGCATTTCCAAACACGCTGGAAGTTTCCTCACTCTCAAAAAAAGCCAGCGACACCGGCTTCATGGCCGAGGGAACAGTTTTGTTCGACGGTTCGCCGCGAGTGCTGGCGATCGACGGAATTTCGCTCGAGTCACAACTGGGCGGCACCATTCTTTTTTTGCGCAATCACGACGAGCCCGGGGTCATCGGCCAGGTCGGCAATACACTGGGACGCCTCGGCGTCAACATCGCGACCTTCGCGCTTGGCAGACGAGAAGCAACGCGCGGCGCGGAAGCCGTATCGCTGGTGCGCGTGGATGGTCCGGTGCAGGACACAATTCTCAGCGAAATCCTGCAAATTAAAGCCATCACCGAAGCCAAGCTCCTGCGCTTCGCCGATTAAGAAAAAATTTATAGTTAACCGATAATTTCCAAGTAAATCCGCCATATTTTACCTACATAAAAAATAAATTATCGGAACTTACGTTGACTCGCCTGCGAGCCCATTTTAGAAGTGGGCCAATGCAGTTTGCGGTCATCGGTGGGTTCGTGCGCAATAGGTGCGGCCAGATTCTCACCAGGCAGAGCGAGCGAAGGTCGTCGCGTCTCCAATTCGCGATACGGGCTCGCTGAATACCAACAACGAAGTGGGTGCGGAAAAGGAGCAGTTCATGTGGCGGCAACAGAAAGGCCTGAAAGGCCTTTGCATTGTTTGGGTGTTGGTGTGTCTCACGAGTGGGAATCTGGCTTTGGCGCAGACGGGAACCGCGTCGCTGCGCGGCACGGTTTTGGACAAAAGCGGAGCCGCGGTCGCCGGGGCTACGGTCACGCTGTCGAATTCGGAGCAGGGGTTCGAACGCACCGTAAGCAGTTCCGAAACCGGGGCGTACGAATTCGTCGGATTGACGCCGGGAATTTATTCGCTGACGGTGGAAAAGGAAAATTTCCAGAAATTCGAACTGAACAAAATTCAATTGCTAGTGAATACTCCAGCCACGCAAACGGTAACGTTACAGGTGGGTTCGACCGCGCAAACAGTTGAAGTTTCGGCCGTCGCAGAGACGCTGAACACCACCGATGCGTCGATTGGCTCGGCGTTCAACGAAAATCAGATCAAGCAATTGCCGCTGGAAGGAAGAAGCGTGCCAGAGCTTCTTTCGCTGCAGGCCGGAGTGGTGTACACCGGCAACCGCACCGACATAGACAAGAATGTGGACACACGAAGCGGTTCGGTGAATGGATCGCGCAGCGATCAGAGCAACTTGACTTTGGACGGCGTGGACGTGAACGACCAAGTGAATGGCTACGCGTTTACTTCGGTGTTGCCGGTGTCGGTGGATTCGGTGCAGGAATTCCGAGTAACGACCACCGGTTACAATGCGGACCAGGGCCGCTCGTCGGGTGCGCAAGTTACGCTGGTCACGAAGAGCGGGACCAATAGCCTGCACGGTTCGGCGTATGAATACCATCGCAACACGCTCACCAGCGCGAATGATTATTTTGTGAAAAGCGCCGAGCTGCAGAGCGGCGAGCCGAATGTCGCTCCAAAATTGATCCGAAACATTTTCGGCGCTTCGCTTGGCGGACCGATCAAAAAGGACCGTTTATTTTTCTTCGCGAATTACGAAGGATACCGGCAGGCGGAAGAGGCTTCGGAACAGAGAATTGTACCGAGCGACACGCTGCGCCAGGGAATCGTGATTTACCAGTGCGCGGTTGCCGCGCAATGCCCCGGAGGAACCATTTCCGGGACGACTTTTTCGACGCCGGCCGGATTCGCAGCGCTATCAGCAGCCGATCTGACCGCGATGGATCCACTGCATATCGGACCAAACCAGGTGGTGTCGAATTACTTCAACAGTTTTCCGGCGGCCAACGATCTGACCCTGGGCGACCAGCATAATTTTGTGGGCTACCGTTTCCGTGGTCCGATTCCGACCACGAATAACTGGTACATCGCCAGGGTGGATTACAAGCTGACAGCCAACGGCAATCACACACTATTCTGGCGCGGCGCGGTTCGCAATGACATACATTCCACTGCGCCATATTTTCTTGGACAAAGCCCGCTGCAATCGAACGTTGACTACAGCAAAGGATTTACGGTCGGCTACACCGCGACTATTCGACAAAATCTACTGAACAATTTCCGCTGGGGATACACCCGGCAGAGCATCGGGGTTCTGGGAAACAACGATACGCAGCCGTTCGTTTATTTCCGGGGGTTGAACGACAACAG
>Ga0137361_10003304_pt1 | contig 10431 bp, 9 predicted proteins | sample Mad1_80_16metaG_FD_104923 | JGI IMG/M metagenome (GOLD analysis project Ga0137361, IMG submission 104923) | Vadose zone soil microbial communities from Angelo Coast Range Reserve, California, USA - Mad1_80_16 metaG | ecosystem: Environmental > Terrestrial > Soil > Vadose zone | place: USA... | reverse complement strand
TCAGCGGCGTAGACCAAGGAAGCAGGGAGATTGCAAAAGTACAAGCTGCCGTTTCGTTTCGAGATCGGTGTAATGCTTGCGGTTATGTTTTTATGCTGCGCGCCCCGGCTGTGCGCTCAAGACACAACCGTAACTCCGGAGCAACAGCCTGCCCGGGTGCCGGAGCAGAGCTGCTGAAGGCGACCCGCCGCCGGCCATATTTCCACATCCGGAGACGGACCGGTGGTGGATCTCGGGCCAGGCGAATTTCATCTCGCAGTGGCACCCGGCGTTTCATTCGCCTTATCAGGGAGTGAATAGTCTTCCCCCCGAAGCACAAGACGCGACCTCGCGGGTGCTAACGCTATTCGCCGGGGTGCGGCTCACGGACACAACAGAACTGCTGTGCGACGTGCAGGAGTTCGGGGGGCATGGGATCGGGGAAGCACTACGGCTTGGGGGTATTACGAATCTCGATGTCGTGCGAAATACGACGTTGAGCAAGGCGCCGTACGTGGCGCGGCTGATGTGGCATCAGATCATTCCGTTGAGTGGAGAGAAAGCGAGTTCGGCTCGGACGCCCTTTTCGCTGTTCCCTACGCTTCCGGCGCGCCGGTTAGAGATTCGTTTTGGCAAAATGAGCATCGTCGATTTTTTCGACTTGAACACCTATGGGAGCGACACCACGCTTCAGTTTATGAATTGGACAGTGGATAACAACGGCGCGTACGACTATGCGGCGGACACTCGGGGATTCACTTTTGCCGCGATGCTTGAATACCATGACCGCCGCTGGGCGGTGCGATTTGCGGAAGGACTCATGCCGAAAGTCGCGAATGGAATCCATTTGGATGCGGACGTGAGCCGGGCGCACTCTGAAAATATCGAGGTCGAACTGCATGGCACGTTGATTCGGCATCAGGAAGGAATCGTCCGCTTCCTGAGTTTTCTGAATCACGCGAACATGGGAAGTTACCGAGAAGCGGTCGACAATTTTCTGGCAGGCCGGACCACCAAACCGGATATCACGGCGCATTCCCTGCAAACCACGACCAAGTATGGATTCGGCGTCAATTTCGAGCAGCCTCTCAATAGCTGGATGGGCGTGTTCGGCAGGTGGGGATGGGACGAAGGCCGGCATGAGTCGTTCGCCTATACGGAAGTGGATCAGACGGCGGCGATTGGCGCCGGCGGCAGCGGAAAGCGTTGGTATAGAAAATTCGATCGCGCCGGCGTGGCTTTTGTTTCGAATGGTATCTCGCGCGATCATCAGCAATACCTCGCGCTCGGTGGCCATGGCTTTTTGCTGGGCGACGGACGCCTCAGTTACGGGCGCGAGAACATTATTGAGACTTACTACACGCTGCACCTGTGGCGCGGGATTTATCCGTCGTTTGGGCTGCAACACATCAACAACCCCGGGTGCAACCGTGACCGCGGACCGGTAGTTGTGCCAACGTTGCGGCTTCATCTGGAGTTATAGATCGGAGGTCAAGTTGCTTTTCCGAGGAGCTGGCGAGCGTAGGCTGGCGCTTTGCCGGCATCTTCGTGCTTGAAATAGACGTACACATCGATGCCCTGGCCGAGCCAGGCGTCGAAGCGTTTCTTCCAGGCAGTAATTTGCTTCGGAGTGTAGTCTTCGAGACGCAGCCGGGCGTAGGTAAAGCCGGTAGTGAGCACCTCTGGAGGCGTTTGTTTGTCGGTCTCGGAAAGGCAAAGCGCCGTCTTGTGCTGGCGAAGAACGGCGTACGTTTCGTCGGTGTACCAAGACGGGTGACGGACCTCGAAGGCGAAAGAGAAAGCTTCCGGGCGAAGGGCAAGAAAGTCTTCCAGCAGGGGACGATCGAATTTGAAGGTGGGCGGAAGCTGAACGAGAATTGGACCGAGGTGGTCGCCGTCATTTAGAACACTGGCGACTTCCATGAAACGCTTCAGAGTGCTCTCGCAGTTGCGCAGCCTTTGAATGTGCGTGATTTGCTGGTTGGCCTTCAAGGCAAAGCGAAAGCCTTCTGGAACAGTTTTCGCCCACTGCAGGAGCACGTTCTCCGTCGGCATGCGATAGAAGCTGTGATTGATTTCGACGGTCGCGAACTGCCTAGCGTAGAAATCGAGCATTTCGCGGTCCGGAAGCTTCTCGGGATAGAAGTTGCCTTTCCACTGTTTATACGAATATCCAGAAGTCCCCACAAGAAGCCGGCCTGCGCTAGGAATGATGCACCTCCATGGCAGAGCATTTGAATCATTGCATTCTACTAAAACGCGCCCTAAACTGGCGGCTCATGAAGGGCACGTTCAACCGCGTATTTTTGTTCGTGCTGCTTTCCTGTTTGACCCTCTGGGCTCAAAAGCAAACGGATTATCGCACAGGCCGACTACTGAAGGTCAGTGATGAGTCTTTCGTCCTGCCAGACCGGCCCGGCAAAACCGCTTACCTGCTCCACATTCGCGAAGGCTCGGATGAGTATTTCGCGCTCTACAATGTGAATTTCCTTTTTGGCCATGACCGGAGCAATCTGCTCAAACCCGGTACAGATATCCCATATCGAATTTCTGGCAAGAGCCTATTTGTGAAGACTCCAGACGGCAAAGAAGTAAAAGGCCGCTTATGTGAGAGGGCCAAATGGCATGGCCTATCCGGTGTGAAATGCGGCGGTGCCTTCTTCGGGGGCGCGGACGCAGATTCTCAAGCACCTTAACTCCCCAACTCGACGGTTACCCTACTTTTTCGATTTTGGCGGCAGGTGGCTGCTTAGCGACTCGATAGCCCCTTCAATTCTTTGGCGGCGCTTCCAGAAATCGGCCCAGAGATCGCCCTTCTCCTTTAGGCGGGCAAAGACCGTTTTTATGTTCAAAGTTTCGGGGCGCAGGCTGGGACGGAGTTCACGGGGCGAGAGGGGAGTGGAAACCGGCGCTTGGGGGAAAGCGCGCACGGAATACGCGGCAGCCAGCGGACGGCCGTGAGCGTTCTGCTGGACGTCGATCAACACGCGGCCCGCTGGACGCTTGGCAACAGTGCGCTCGTTGGTCACCAGGTTGGGATGCTCGGCGGTCACGGTGCGCGCGATGATTTCGCCGAAGGTCCGCAACTGCTCGTAAGTATAGACGGGCTCCACGGGAATGAAGATGTGGATGCCGGTCGCGCCTGATGTTTTCACAAAGTGCGCCAGGCGCAACTCTTCCAGCTTCTCGTGCAGCGCACCGGCGATGGTGACGACCACGGAGAACTCCGTGCCGTCGGAAGGGTCGAGGTCGAAGAAGAAGTAATTGGGATGATCAAAATCAGCAATACGGTTGGACCACGGATTGTGATCGATGCAGCCGAGGCCGGTCAAAAAGAGAAGGGAAGCGCGGTCATCGGCTGTCGCGCAGTGGATTGCTTCTCCTTTTTTTTCCGAATCGATCGGCACAGTCTTGAACCATTCCGGGACGCCTTCGCGCAAATCTTTTTGAAAAAAGGCCTGGCCTTTGATGCCGTCGGGGTAGCGTCGCAAAACCAAAGCCCGATCGCGCAAAAAGGGCAAGATAAATTCGGCCACGCGGTAGTAGTACGCAATCAGATTCCGTTTTGTGTAGCCGGACTCGGGAAAATAGACTTTATTCAAGTTGCTGAAGCGCAGCCGTTTGCCGTCCAGTTCGATCGTGACGTTTTCTGAACGCCCCTTGAACAACTCGGCTTCGATCTGGGCTTTTGTATTGAGTACATGGCCGACGACTTCCGGCGCGCGAACCACGGCCGGCGCGGTGGCGGGTGCGTCGGGGGCAACTTCGTTCTCCCATTGACAATCAGTTGGACGCGTATCCTCGCGGAGCGCGACGAAAACCGGGTGGCGCAGAGCGTGCTCCTGGGTCCATCCGCTGAATTTGACGCGCGCGACCAGAGCGGGAGTGACCCAGGATGGCTTTTCGTTGGCTTCAGGCACGGAGTCGAACGGGGAAGCAAGAGCTGCCAGCTCTTTCAATCTGCTGTCTAGGTTTTTCAGTTTCTTCGCGTCAAATCCGCTGCCAACGTGCCCGATGAATCGAAGTTTCTTGCCCTGGTACAAGCCCAGCATCAGCGAGCCGAAGGGAAGAGCAGAGGTGCGAGCTTCGGTCCAGCCACCCACGACGGCGTCTACTGTCTTTGTAATTTTCAGCTTCACCCAGTAGGGGCTTCGATCGGAAACATATGGGCTGTCAGCGCGCTTCGCGACCATCCCCTCCAGACCGTTTTTTTCCGCGAGCGCGAATAACTCTTTTCCGTGCTCCAACTGATGATCGGCGTACCGAAACCGCTCGGACGTGTGAAGCAATCGTTGCAGGAGTTGCTTGCGCTCGATAAGCGGTGCTTCGCGAAGGTCGTACCCGTCGCAGTAGAGAAGGTCAAAGGCGAAGTAAACGGCGGGTATCTGCGAGGCCAAGTTTTCGCTGGGCGCGCGCACGTGCATGCGTTCCTGCAATCGTTCGAAGCTACTGTGACCTTGGGCGTCCAGGGCGACAATCTCTCCATCCAGAATTGCCTGGCGGGCGGCTAGTACATCGGGAAGAGAGACCAGTTCGGGATAGCGTTTGGTGATGTCAACCGCGTTACGAGAGCGCAGCGCCAAAGCGCCATTTTCAATTCGGGCTAGCGCGCGCACGCCGTCCCACTTGATTTCAAAGAGCCAATTAGAATCGGAAAAGGGGTGGTCGGCGAGCGTCGCCAGCATGGGTTCTATACGAGATGGCATGGCGGACTTGCGTGCGCCTTGCAACTCCTCGGGACGAATCGGGACTAATCGGCGTTTGGGCGGCAACTCCTCCTTAATCTCTTCTATCGTTCGTCCCGTAAGGGCGGAACCGTCGTACTCGTCGATGTTCCACGCGGAATCTTCGGCGGCGTCCTTGTGTTTGATCATCAACCATTCGTTGCCCTTCTCGCTCTGTTTCAGTTTCACCAAAACAAAGCTGCCTTTTAGCTTTTCCCCGTTCAAGCTGAACTTGATTTCTCCCTTTTCCAATTGCTTCAGCGCGCCGAGATTGCCCTCCAGATGAAAAGTCCCGCGGTCCCACACCATTACCGTTCCCGCGCCATAATTGCCCTCAGGAATTTTCCCTTCGAAGTCGGCGTAGTCCAGCGGATGATCTTCCGTTTGCACCGCCAGGCGCTTGTCGGCGTAGCTCTGCGAAGGTCCCTTGGGCACGGCCCAGGACTTCAGGGTCCCGTCGATAGCCAGCCGGAAATCGTAGTGCAGCCGCGTTGCTCGGTGCTTCTGAACCACGAACGTGTCGCCATGCTCAGCCCCGGGACGGACTTCCAACTGTGGCAGTTTCGGCTTTGGCAGGCGTGTGCGTCTGCCAGCCGGCGAGGGCGCGTCCTGGACCTTACCGCCGACAGGTTCCAGCTCGCCTCCGGACGGCTCCGGCGTCCGGTCGAACCGGCGTTTTCGCTGGTATTCTTCGAGCTTAGCCATAAACGGATTCTATCCCATGCCGACGTGTGGATTGCTATTGCATGGGTTGGTTAAGACTGCGGGAAGTAGAAAGATTCGATTCGGAATGCGCAGGTTATGAACCGCTTTGCCCGTGGAAAATCGCACGATGCTTGAATTTCGAACAGGTGCTCCTATGGGTAAATTGCGTGGCCGAGCAGTCCCTCCAGGAAAAAAACAAAAAGTTCGGCTGATTCTATATGATCGAGATCGTAAGAGCCCTCAACTTTTCCTCGTTCGACTTCACCGTATCGAATGTGCATTTCCCTCGCCCCCGGCTCAGACTCCAGTGGAAAAAGATTTTTCTGAACGTTTTGGAAAATGTTCTTATCCCCGGAAACGTACGTGATGGTTGCAGTCTTCGAGTTCGCGGGATCAAAACTGAAGGTCAACCCTATCGCCTGATCGTCGGTTAGATTTCCTGCCCTCCCACCTCCGATAGGTAGTGTCGGGTCCATTGCCGCATGTTTTTTATCGTAATGTCGCACGGCCCAAAATTCAGCGTGGGCATTTACATGCTTCCATTCAGGCAGAGTGTCCGGCAGAGCCCTTTCCGCGCCTTTGCCATTCAATCTAGACAGGACTTCGTGGAGGTATTTTTCGTTGCTGGCAGCAACGGCTATATTCGGCTTTGGAAACGCGACGAATGTCGTCCAGGTATCCTCCTCCAGCTTCTCCTGAAACACAGCCACGTGGTGCCCTTCAATCTGTTCCATTCGGAGAGCCCTTTTTGAAGCCTCCTCCATGAAGGAATTTGCGTGCCCGGTGATGTCGGAGGCGAAGACGCCGATCGCGCACCCTTCAAATGGGGCCATGCCTAAACCTGACGGAGGACGGAAATGGCGTGAGCCTTGAACAGCCAAAAGAATCTTGTCGCCTTTGAGATAGTTTCCCAAAAGTCCGTCCCGGAAAGAGAAGAGCATGAGGGACAAATATTTAAACGTGTCCTCGACTTCGTCATCTGACTCCTTGCGGCCCGGCGTTTGTCGCGCTTGCGGGTTCAGCTCCGGCAGCAGGAAAGGACCGTTTGTGGTTATTACGGTCTCTGTGTCGGCGGGGAGCCAAGAAAGCACCTGTTGCGCAAGCTGCGACGGCCCGGACTGTGGCGGAAATGCCGGTGAAGGTCGCGCGGCTAAAGGCCGAGCACTTTCCACCTCATTCTGATCCTTGCTATTGGCGTTACTCTGGCCCGACCGTCCAAGCTCTGGCACCTTATATAACCGCACTATCGGGCCAGATTTCACTTCCAGTAGTTCACCATCCGGCGACAGCGCAACTCCTCGCGGGCCAAACTGCGTGTTCCCCATGGGCATGGAGAAGGGTCCAGGATCGCTGTAGCTCGGAAGGTCCACTGTCAGGAGGGGACCTTCAGCACTCAAGTCGAACACTCGGGCTGTCAGCTTTTTGGGGGTTCTATTTCGGGCTGAGCCCCACTCATACGTAAGCACTGCGAAGCGGCGGCCATTTTGCGCCGCCATGGCCGGACCGTACATCTGCTCCAATCCGAGATCAATTTCTCGGATGATTTGCCCATCTGTCGAAACGACAAGGAGTTTCTCCTCACCGCCGCAGTCGGTGACGGCGATCGCGTCCTTGTTAATGAAACTCCAGTAACCACAGAACTCTTTCTTACTATCAAGCACTTTTTTCGCTGGTGTGCCCGGTGTCTGAAAATAAAGTGAGTTGGGAGAAATCTTCGGCACCTGGCCCGGCTTCCCAAAAGAAAACGACCCAGACGAAATCCAGGCCAGCTCATCGCCCCACAAGATTCTCGTTGGTATTTGCGAACTCTCACTCCAGGACTTGCGCAGAGACAATTGATCGGTATCCAGCAGTTCGAATTGCGATGTCTGGCCTTCGATTCGGTGCGGTTCGTGCAAGGGGATCGTGTCGCCAGCTGGACTCGCGGTCGCCCAGAACTCGTGCCGAGCATCATATCTTGCAAGAAGCTTAAAATCGGGCGAGTAAAGGGAGACGGTGTCCCCAATTAAAACGATGAATCGCCCGTTTGTCGCGGGAAAGATAAACGAATTCGAGACCGGCTGGACGGGCGTTGGCAGTGACCATTCAAGCTTCTGAATCAGTTGTCCCTTGTCGGCACTCACAAATGCCGCGACGAGACGGTGAGTAGCCGATGGTGAGGGTTGGCTTTGCTCGGCGGTCGGGCTGGAGGGATTATCAGGAACTACAAAGAATGCAGCGGCGACATTCGGGTCCGTAAAAAACACACCCTGTTGAAGCGGCCAAACTTCCGGCAATTCGAGAGGCTTCGACGGCCCTTTTTGATAACCAATTTTCGTTAAGTCAATCTCCCAAAGAGGCTCCGGCACCTTGTTGCCCCGCGCGTTGGGTAGGGGCTTAGCCCACATGTAGAGAAAGAGTGCAGCGAAAATGAATCCTGCGAGTCCAATCCCGACAATTGATCTGGTCTTGGTGACCACAGGTCGGCGACCTCCGGCGAGGGAACCACCCTGAAATTCGAGATTTCTAGTGTACTCGGTGGCCATGTCGATCCCAAACTCCCCAACTACTCACACCGATTCAACGTAGCGATGCACGGATTCTATCCCATACCGCCCTGTGCGGTCGCGGAGTTGCTTTCGAACCGGGCACTGACCTACTTTGCAAATTGAGCATTAGCGGGCATGGATGCATCTTGCTTCTTGGTCGGCGGGCGGCTAACCTTAAAAAGCTAGTGCACGGCCACAAAGCTGTTGTCGAAGGAGTGCCCATATGGCTTCGACCGTCTGGAAAGGCCACCTCACGTTTGGCCTGATTTCGATGCCCGTCCGCATGTCTACCGCGGCTCGCGGCGAACGAATCAGTTTCAACCAGCTCCACAAAGAGTGCCATTCGCGCCTCAAGCAGCCCTTGTTTTGTCCCGTTTGCAATCGCAACGTGGAGCGGTCCGAAATTGTGAAGGGCTACGAATACGAAAAGGATCAGTACGTGCTGTTCAGCGAAGAGGAACTCGACAAGATCGAACCTTCCTCGGCGCGCGTGATGGAAATCCTGGAGTTCGTGAAGCTGAATGAGATGGATCCGCTGTACTTCGATTCTTCCTACTACATCGCGCCCGAAGATGCTGGAATGAAGGCTTATCAGCTGCTTATGAAAGCCATGGAAGAATCCGGCTATGGAGCCATCGCAAAGCTCACCATGCATCAGCGCGAACACATCGTGATTGTCCGGCCAGGGACTAAGGGCATGACGCTGCACACGATGTTCTATTCCAATGAGATACGCGCAGCTGAATCCGTTGCGACCGACAAGATCGAAGTGAAAGAGCAGGAAAAGAAGCTCGCGCAACAGCTTATCGAGAGTCTTGCGGCTCCATTCGATCCGCAAAAATACCGGGACGAGTATCAAGAAAACGTGAAGACGATGATCGCCGCCAAGCTCAAAGGACAGGAAGTCACCGAAGTGGCGCAGCCACATATGGCTCCGGTCATCGATTTGATGGAAGCTCTCAAGAAGAGTCTCGCGGAAAAGCAAGCGCCCGCAGCGCCAGCGCCCGTGGGCAAGAAACCTCCAGCGCGAGCCGTGCAACCGATCTCCTCCGTGCCGAAGAGGGCAGGAAAGAAGGCAACCGGTTAAGTTCAACATGGGCGCGACGGACAGATTTACCGCAGAGGATGTCCAGCGCATTGTGGGTCTGACCGCAAAGCAGCTGGAATATTGGGATCGCCTACGACTCGTCTCTCCCCGAAAAGAGCAAGGAAACCGCTTCTACGATTTTCGCGACCTGATTGGCCTGCGCACAGTCAAGCAGTTGGTCGAAGAAGGAGTGCCCGCCAACCGCCTGCGTCGTGCTCTTGCCGCGCTCCGCGAAAAACTTTCCCATACGCAAGCGCCCTTGGCGGAACTGCGCGTTTTTTCCGACGGAAAAGATATCCTTGTGGAACGCGGCGGCGCGCGCCTCGAGCCGCTCTCCGGCCAGTTTGCCTTGAATTTCGAGACGCGCGAGCTTGACGAAAAAGTGCGTGTGATTGCCAGGCCCGGGCGCGATGCCGACGAGTGGCTGGCAACGGCGCTTGAGTATGAAGCCGACGGAAAAACGCGGGCCGAAGCGATCGATGCCTACGATCACGCTTTGTGTGTCGATCCCCGAAAGCCCGAGGCGCTCATCAATTGTGGAACGCTCTGCTACGAAGACGGCAATCTCAAAAAGGCCGCCGAATACTTCCGCCGCGCTCTCGAAGTGGATCCGGAAAACGCCTTGGCCCATTTCAACCTGGGAAGCGTGCTGGAAGAAACGGGACGGCCGGAAGCCGCACGGGAGCATCTTCGCCAGGCCGTCCGCCTTCAACCGGACTATCCGGATGCGCACTACAATTTGGCTTTCGTCTGCGAGAAGCTGGGCGCGTACGCCGAAGCACAACGGCACTGGCAAGCGTATATCACGCTGGACCCATTGAGCCCCTGGTGCGGTTATGCCCGTCAGCGCCTTGCTTCTTTCCAGAAGACGAAGTCGGCCCGCACCACATAAATGCCGGCTGCGCGGGAATGAGCGAAACAGAAACCTGGTTGAGCCGTCAAAGGGGTAGCGCGCAACGTTTCGTCTAGTCTAATTTAGACTAGAGCGTATTGCATAACCCATCTAAGTTATTGATTCTATTGGGCCGAAACCCGGTTGTGCAACAGCTTCTAGTCCGGACTAGTCCAATTTAGACTAGGCTAGTTAGCCTGGCTGAGGTCACCGGAATGTGCAGGAATATCAGACCACTTTTCAACTTTGATCCGCCCGTCACGTCCGAAGAGATTCAAAATGCCTCTCTTCAGTTCGTGAGAAAAATCAGCGGCTTTCACAAACCGTCGAAAGCAAACGAGGCCTCGTTCCAGGCTGCGGTCGAGGAAATAGCGGCCGTCTCGGCTCGTCTTATTCATTCGCTGGAAACGACGGCGCCACCGAAGAATCGGGAAGAAGAAGCGACAAAAGCGAAAGCTCGCGCCGCGGCCAGGTTCGGCGATTGAGTCTGTCGGGTGCCTAGCCTAACCGTCCCAC
>Ga0137361_10003290_pt1 | contig 10447 bp, 8 predicted proteins | sample Mad1_80_16metaG_FD_104923 | JGI IMG/M metagenome (GOLD analysis project Ga0137361, IMG submission 104923) | Vadose zone soil microbial communities from Angelo Coast Range Reserve, California, USA - Mad1_80_16 metaG | ecosystem: Environmental > Terrestrial > Soil > Vadose zone | place: USA... | reverse complement strand
GCGAATAGGCCTCCCGCGGCGGCACGCCTTCTGCCATGCGCCGCTCGGCGAATTCCGACACGATGATGGCGTCGTCGACCAGCATCCCGACGGCGAGGATGAGCGAAAACAAAACAACGATGTTGACGGTCAGCCCCGCGAGCTGCAGCCCGAGCACGCCGGCCAGGAACGAAGCGGGTATTGCGATGCCGATGAAGAGCGAGGCGCGCAAGCCGAGCGCGAACAGAATCACGATTGCGACCAGCAGCACGCCGGTCAAGACCGAGTTCTGCAAATCCCCGAGCATCTGCCGGATGATTTTCGACTTGTCCTGGGTGAAGGAGACGTGCACGGCTTCCGGCCACGTCTTTTGCAGCGCCGCCACCGTCGCTTTGACCGCGTCGACCGTCTCGATCAGGTTGGCGCCGGTGCGCTTGGAGACCTCGATGGTCATGGCGGGTCGACCGTTCACCCGCGTGACCGAGGTCGCGTCCTTGAAGGTGGGCTTGACCTGCGCGATGTCGAGCAGCCGCACCGAGGCCTTGGGCGAGGCGACGATGGGAATCTTCAGGATGTCCTGCGGCTTCTCGAATAGCGAGGGCACCTTGACGGCGAAGCGGCCGGTCTCGCCTTCGAGTGCACCGGCGGCGATGAGGATGTTGAAGGATTGCGTGATCGAGCCGAGCTGGTCGAGCGAGAGCCCATAGCTCGCCAACAGCATCGGATTGAGAATGATCTCCACCGCCTCATCGCGCGCCCCGCGAAGCTCGGCCGAGAGCACCCCGGGCGCTTGCTCGATCGCATTTTTGGCGGCGCGGGCGATGCGCAGCAGGGTGCGCTCGGGCACGTCTCCGGCGAGCCCCACGACCAGCACCGGATAAAGCGAGAGGTTGACCTCGAGCACCTGCGGTTCGTCGACGTCGCGGGGCAGGTCGTGCTTGGCCTGATCCACCTTCGCGCGCACATCCGCCAGCGCCGACTTGGAATCGAAGCCCGCTTCGAACTCGAGCAACACGAACCCGCCGCCCTCGAACGCGGTCGAGCGCATCTCCTTCACATTGCCGACCGATTTGAGCTGGGTCTCGAGCGGCCGCAGCAACAGCCGCTCGGAATCCTCCGGGCTGATGCCGCGCTGGGAGAGCTGCACGTAGATGATCGGAATCCTGACGTCCGGCTCCGCTTCCTTCGGGATCGTGACATAGGCCAATAGGCCCGCGCTCAGCAGGAAAATGAGCGTCGCGACGGTGAGCCGCGCGTGACCAATGGCGTAGTCGATAAACTTGGACATCACTATTTGGCGACCGCGGTCAGCTCCGGCACCCCGACGGCGTCCACAGTTTGGCCTTCGCGCACGAAATCCTGTCCTTGCACGATCACGCGAGTGCGATCGGGAAGGCCCGTAACCCACATGTAACTCTGCTCGTCCTCGATGACCCCGACAGGAGTGAACTCGACCGTGTCGTTTGCGTCGACAACGCGCAGGCCGAGATCGCCGGAGGAGGAGAAGGTAATCGCCGAGCGCGGTACGCGCGTCGCCAAAACGGGCGCCAGCGGAATAACAACCTCCGCCGTGATGCCGTCCGGAATGTTGCCGTCGGCGTTTGGCAATTCGACTTCGACCCGATATGTGCGCGTGGTCGGACTTGCGGTCTTGGCGACGAAGCGGATTTTTCCATTCGCGCGTTCGCCGGTCACCAGCCGTACCTCGGCGACCGCGTCCACCTTGATGCCGGCGAGCTGGCGCTCGGCCACTTCCACCACGGCCAGCATCGGATCGAGCGCGACCAGCGAGGCGATTTCGCGTCCGGCCATGGAGAAGGCGGCCTGCCCGACCTCGACTGTAACGTCATGCACGACAGCCGACCATGGCGCGCGCACCACACCGCGGTCCTGTTCGGCTTGGGCGGCGGCGAGCGCGGCCTCCGCGGACTTGAGTTGCGCCTCGAGGTCGACGAGCTGAAGGCGCGGCAGCGTGCCGCTGAGAATGAGCGTCCGTTTGGCATCGAGCTCCGTGCGTTTCTGCGTCACCACGGCCTGCGCTTGCGCCACCTGCGCTTCCCGCGCCTCATCGGACAGGATGGCGATGATCTCGCCCTTTTGCACCGACATCCCGCGTTTCACCTTGAGATCGGTCAACACGCCGCCGGTGCGCGCCGTCACGGTGACCCGCTTGTCGGCCTCGGTGCGGCCCGCAATCGTGAGCTTGCGGCTGTGCGGAACGACGCTCGTCATCGCCACCGCGACGCGGAAAGGTTTCTTCGCTTCGCCTTCGCCCGCCGGTAACCCCGCGCGGCTCCCCGCAGTCTGGTGCGGAAGGAAGTGTCCGGATGCGATCCAAAGCCCGGCGGCCGCAACGAGGCCGATGGCGATGAGGCGGCTCGCGTTCATCGAGAGCTCTCCTTGGCCCTGTGAGCCACGCTCGTTTGGTTTTGAGTCGGTCTGATGAACGCGCCGTTAAAGCGTGCGGGCACGCAGTCGCGTTGCGTCGCGCCGACGCGACAATCGCACTGGAGCTGGGCGTTGGCCCGGCGCATGACAGGAAGTCCCCCGACCCCGTATTTGCACCGCAGCAATCACTTATATCATTGGCGAAACTGAGGCTGTTTCCCGGCTCGGGCCCGCAGGGGGCCATGCACCGGAATTGGCCTGTTTTTACGGCGGAAACGGGCGCGACGCGCGGGTGCCGCCGCCTTGCCACCCCGAGGACCGTCCCTATAATCGCCCGCTTCCTTTAGGCCGTGTCGAGGGGTAGATGGCGGGGAAGCCAGTTGCGATCATCATGGGCAGCCAGTCCGACTGGCCGACCATGAAGCATGCGGCCGAGACGCTCGATGCGCTGGGCATCGGGTATGAGGCGAAAATCATTTCCGCGCACCGCACGCCAGAGCGGCACCACGCCTTCACCAAATCCGCCAAAGCGCAGGGATTCAAAATCATTATTGCCGGCGCGGGCGGCGCGGCGCACCTGCCCGGCGTGACGGCGGCGCTGACCACGCTTCCGGTGTTCGGCGTGCCGGTCGAATCGAAGGCGCTCTCAGGAATCGATTCGCTCTTTTCGATCGTGCAGATGCCGCCCGGCGTCCCCGTCGGGACGCTCGCCATCGGGCGGGCGGGCGCAATCAACGCGGCGCTGCTCGCCGCGAGTGTCCTTGCGCTTGGCGACGGCGAAGTGGCCAAGCGGCTCGAAGCCTGGCGCCAACGCCAGAGCGAAGCGGTCCCGGAGGCGCCCGAGGACGGCAAGGCGTGAGCACCGAATAGACTCTTCACGCTGATTCTGCTACACGCCCACGTCATGGGGAGCCCGCGCGGTCGCGCTTCGGTGGCGGATCGGCGGGCTCCGGTGCACCAGCCACATCGGAAGCAAAGGAACGATGCGTGCAGGTTCTCGTCCGTGACAACAACGTCGACCAGGCGCTCAAGGCGCTGAAGAAGAAGATGCAGCGCGAGGGCATCTTCCGCGAAATGAAGCTTCGCGGCCATTACGAAAAACCCTCCGAAAAGAAGGCGCGCGAGAAGGCGGAAGCGATCCGCCGGGCGCGCAAGCTCGCGCGCAAGCGTATGCAGCGCGAAGGCTTGCTGCCCATGAAACCAAGGCCCACCGCCGGCGCAGGCGGTGCGCCACGCCCGCCACGGCGACCAAGCTTCTGATTGACGCTCGGCCGGCCGCTGCCGGCACGAAATTAAAGACCCAGCGCGGGCCTCGGGCCCGCGCTGTCGTTTTCGGCGCGCGGGCGGTACCCTGCAATCCACCAGCGGCAGTCACGATCGACAGAAGGCGCAGGACGGCGATGGAACGCAGCACGGATCGGATCCTCACCACCCATGTCGGCAGCCTCATCCGTCCCGCGGCGCTGCGCGAGTTTCTCGCCGCGAAAGAGGCCGGCCAACCCTTCGACAAGACTGCCTATGCGAGATGCCTCCAAGCATCCGTTGCCGAAGTCGTGCGCAAGCAGGCCGAGATCGGCATCGACGTCATCAGCGACGGCGAGTTCGGAAAAGCGATCAGCTGGGCACAATACGCGCTCTTTCGCCTCGGCGGTTTCGAGCGGCGGCCGTTTACGGGCAGCAATCCGTTCGCCCGTGGCATCGACCGGACGCGTTTTGCGGAGTTCTACGCGGAGCTCGATGCGCGCGACAAGGTCGAAACCGTCATGGACTCGGTAGTGGTGGCGCCGATCACTTATGCCGGTCAAGCCGAGCTGCAGCAGGACATCGACAACTTCAAGGATGCGCTCAACGGCGTCGAGGTGGTGGAAGCGTTCTTGCCCGTGGCGGCGCCGGCGAGCGTCATTCCCGATCGCAAGAACGAATATTATGCGCGCGACGATGATCTCCAGCAGGCGATCGCCGATGCGATGCACACCGAGTACAAGACGATCATCGATGCCGGTTTGCTGGTGCAACTCGACGACGCGCGCGCCGCCGTGAGCTACGATCGGATGGTGCCGCCCAAAACACTGCAGCAGTACCGCACCTGGCTCGCCCGCCAAGTCGAGATCATAAACCACGCGATCAAGGGGCTTCCACGGGAAAAGATCCGATATCACGTCTGCTGGGGCAGCTGGCCGGGGCCGCACAGCTCCGACGTTCCCTTCAAGGATATCGCCGATCTCGTTTTGCAGGTGCGCGCCGGCGGCTATTCCATCGAGCTTGCCAATCCACGGCACGAGCACGAATGGCGGCTGTGGGAGCATCTAAAACTGCCGAACGACACCGTGCTGATCCCGGGCGTGATCAGTCATGCCACCAACATCGTAGAGCACCCGGAGCTGGTCGCGGAACGCGTCGTGCGCCTGGCGCGACTCGTCGGGCGCGAGAACGTGATCGCGAGCACGGACTGCGGCTTCGCGCAGGTGACGTATTTCGCGCGCGTGCACCCGCAGATCATGTGGGCAAAACTCGAGGCGCTGGTTGAGGGCGCACGGCTGGCGAGCAAGGAGCTGTGGGGCGGCACGAAAAGCCGGTCCAACAAGGCCGCGCCGCGCCCTGCGGCATGAGGGCGTGCCGCCAAATTTCCGTCGCTCGAAGCCCACTTTGGGACATTGAGCCGCGTCAGAATCGGGCCTAAGCTTCCCTCACCGCGCGCCCGCGCATTGTGATCGTCGGGCTGCAGGTAGGCCCCTCACGTGTGCGAGATCGCCCATCGCATGCCCATCGATGGAGGGTAGCCATGCCTCTCGCCCCCACACTGCAAAAGCATCTCGATCAAAACGTCACTTACGAAGTGATCACGCACGACCCGACGATGTCGTCCACGCGCACCGCCCAAGCCTGCCGTGTCTCCGGCGACCGTCTCGCCAAGGCGATCGTGCTGCGCCGTGACGGCGGCTACATGCTGGCGGTTCTGCCGGCCTCGCACCACATCCGCCTGCCGGATCTGCGGCAGCAAGTCGGGGAAGATGTGAAATTGGCCGATGAAACAGAAATCGAGCGGCTGTTCCCGGACTGCGCGATCGGGGCGGTTCCGGCGATCGGCGAATGCTACGACCTCGACGTGATCGTCGACGACAGCATTCAGGAGCAGCCCGAGGTCTATCTCGAGGGCGGCGATCACACGAGCCTGGTTCACCTCAGCCAGGCTCAATTCGCTCGGCTGATGTCCGGCGCGCGACACGGGCGCTTCAGCGTGCACGATTGAGCCACGCTGGGCACCATCGACGCTCGAAGGTTCGCACGCCCGCTTAGGCGCCGCCAAAGGATGGCGGTAACGAACGGGGTCGGAGGCGTCAGATCGTTACCGTCACTGTGCTCAGACTTCACTTACGGCATGGGCATGGCGGGACGCGACGAACCCGGTAATCTTGCACCCACTCGTCCCACCAAATGTCCAGCGACACCTTGGTTTGCCCTGACGCTCATGTGAAGCGCTGGACAAACCGCAAATCAGGCGCGTTTTCCTTCGAGCGAGTAAACTCGACTTCGAATTCGCCGGACGCGCTTGAACACGGCGATGCATCGACGGTCAGAACGCCAGTCCATGTTCTCTGCCGGTTTTGCGCCTCGGAGATGCTCGCCTCCGTCACCGCCAAAGCAGGCTTGCACATCTGCTGAGCGGCATTTGGCGTCGCGGTAAAAACAACGACGCTAGCAGCCAGCCAGCCCGCGAAGTGGAGTGAGCGCATGTGAGCATTTCCGTTCGGGGCCGTTGATGGGCCGCCAGTCGCGCCGGCGCAACGCATCAAATTTTGGGCCGGCCCTAGAAATTCTGAGGATTCAGGTTGAATTCGGATGCGCGCGACGGGCCCAGCGCAGCCGCCGAATTCCTGAGCAACTGCAAACGGATAGCTAATGCGCTTGTGCCGCTCCGGTGCCGTCAACGACGTCGAGCGAAAATCGTTGCACCGGACGAACTTTGCGAACCATTATCGTGAAAAGCGCGCGTTGGTTTCGTGAGTTGGGCGATGAAGGTTATCGTGGTCGGAGGCGGCATCGGTGGGCTCACGACCGCGCTTATGCTGCATGCCCGCGGCATCGACTGCGACGTTTACGAGCAGTCGGACGCCATCCGCGAGCTTGGGGTCGGCATCAACACGCTGCCGCACGCCATCAAGGAATTGGCGGAGCTCGGGCTGCTCGATCGTCTCGACGCGGTGGGGATCCGAACCTACGAGTTGTTCTATACCAACCGTTTCGGGCAGGAGATCTGGCGCGAGCTGCGCGGAACCGACGCCGGCTACGAGGTGCCGCAATTCTCGATCCATCGCGGCCGGCTGCAGGCGGTCATCCACCAGGCAGTCCGCGCCCGCCTCGGCGAGGCGCGCATCCACACCGGCCATCGTCTCGGGTATTTTCGCGAGGACGAAGCCGGCGTGAGCGCCTACTTCTTCGACCGCCACGGCTCGCATCGCTTGACCGCGCGGGGCGACGTGCTGGTCGGGGCCGACGGCATTCACTCGACGGTGCGCGAGACACTCTACCCCAACGAAGGCCCCGCGCGCTGGAACGGAGCGATGCTCTGGCGCGGCGCCGTGGAGTGGCCGACATTCCTCACCGGCCGTTCGATGGTCATCGCCGGCGGCATGGCGGCAAAGCTCGTCGTTTACCCGATCGCCGAGGGGACGCGGTCGGATCGGCGCCTCACCAACTGGGCGGTGGTGGCGCGCATCAGCGACGGCTCGAGCCCCCCGCCGAACAAGGAGGACTGGTCGCGCAAAGGGCGCTTCGAGGAGTTGATGCCGCACGTGCAGCGCTTCCGCATTCCATACGTCAACGCGCAGGCGCTGATCGAGGCGACGCCCGAGTTCTGGGAATACCCCATGTGCGACCGCGATCCGCTGCCGCGCTGGTCGCACGGGCGCGTCACATTGCTCGGCGATGCCGCCCATCCGATGTATCCGGTCGGCTCGAACGGTGCGTCGCAGGCCATCCTGGATGCGCGCTGTCTGGCCGACCGGTTGCGTAGCGCCGAGCACGCGCTGCACGCGCTCTGGATGTACGAGCAGGAGCGGCTACCGATGACGGCGCAGATCGTGCGGATGAACCGCAAGGGCGGCCCCGAGGGCGTGATCGATGCGGTCGAAGAGCGGGCACCGGACGGCTTCACCCGTATCGACGACGTGCTGTCGTTCGAGGAGCGGCAGGCCATCGTGCGCGGCTATGCCGCGACCGCAGGGTTTGCGCGGGAACAGGTCAACAAGGCCGCCTAGCGGCCAGCGATTAGTAGCCAGGTCGGGCGGGCAAAGGCGCGTTGCTCGGTCTCAACGCGTGGGCAAAATCGCGCCCGTGCCGTGCCGCACGCAGCAAGAGTTCGGCACGCGATTTTGCCCACCTACGCTGACTGACCACTGGTTACTGAGGCGGCGGCAGGAACACCACTTCGTGCTTGGCCGCCAGCGCGACGACCTCGTCCGGCTTCTGTTCCTTCATGCTGTGGATGGCCCAGAACAGGTCGTAGAGCGCGCGCGTAGGCGTCACCCAGAAGAAGCACTTCACCGCCTGGTCCGACTTGTTGAAGATACCGTGAGAGATGCCGATCGGCAGCCGAATGAGGTCGCCGGGGCCCGCCACGTAATCTTTTCCGTCGATCAACAGGTCGAGGCGACCTTCGAACATGTAGATGAATTCTTCCTGAGTCGGATGAATGTGCGGTGGCACGAAGGTGCCGGCAGGAAATGTCGCATGCCAGGCGAACGAATGCTCGGACACCTGCTTCGGCACATAGGTCTGTCCCAGGATCTGCCATACGATTCCGTCGATACCAGTATTGGCCTTGGTGATGCCTGCGGTCAGCGGTTGCATGGAACTCCCCTCGTCTTGCCGCGTGCGCCATTTCTTTGATGTGCACCCCGCCGCAGCAGAACGTACCGCGCGGCAAAGCATGAATCGGCTACAGCGTAGATGTCATGGGATGGCGGTGCAACGTGGCCGGCCGCCCGCTCGGAGAGCGACCTGCAGCCTTCACAGGAGACGGACTTCGCACCTAGACTGCCAGGATTGATCGCAGCCGTCCGAACCGGGCTGCTGGTCCGCTCGAACCGAATTGTCACAGGAGATGGCCATGAAGAGACTGATCCTGCTCGCCGCCGCGGCAATCGCTCTGGGGCCTACGGGAGTGCAGGCGCAGGAGAAGCTCAAAATCGGCATCATTGCCACCTTGTCCGGGCCGCCGGCGGTGCTCGGCCAGCAGCTCCGCAACGGATTTAATCTCGCGGTCAAGACGCTCGACGGCAAGCTCGGCGGCCGCGAGGTTGAGGTGATCGTGGCCGACGATGAGCTCAAGCCCGACCTCGCCGTGACCAAAGCGAAGGCGCTGGTCGAGCGTGACAAAGTCGAGTTCGTGGTTGGTCCCATCTTTTCCAACGTGCTGGCGGCGATCATGAGGCCGGTGACCGAGGGCGGCGCGATCCTGATCAGCCCCAATGCCGGCACTTCCAACTTCGCCGGCAAAGAATGCAACCCGAATTTCTTCGTCACGTCGTACCAGAACGATCAGGTGTTCGCGGTCTCGGGCAAGCATGCCCAGGACAGCGGGATCAAGAAAGTTTTCCTGATGGCGCCCAACTATCAAGCGGGGAAGGACGCGCTGGCCGGATTCAAGGCTTTCTTCAAAGGCGAGATTGCAGATGAAGTTTACGTCCCGCTCAACCAGCTCGATTTCTCGGCAGAGCTCGCCAAGATCGCGGCGGCCAAGCCGGACGCCATCTATGTCTTCTTGCCCGGCGGCATGGGGGTGAATTTCGTCAAGCAGTTCCGACAAGCGGGGCTCGCCGACAGGACCACTTTTCTTTCCGCCTTCACCGTCGACGAATCGACGCTACCGGCACAGCAGGATGCCGCGCTCGGCTTTTTCGGCGGCGCCAACTGGGCGCCGGATCTCGATAATCCGCAAAACAAGGCGTTTGTCGCCGCCTACGAGAGGGAGTTCGGCGCGGTGCCTGCGACCTACGCATTCCAATCCTACGACGCCGCGCTCCTGATCGACAACGCGGTGCGTCAGGTCAAAGGCAAGCTCGATGATCGGGAGGCGCTGCGCGCCGCGATGATGAAGGCGGACTTCAAATCGCTACGCGGCAACTTCAAGTTCAACACCAACCATTATCCCATTCAGGACTTCTATCTGGTCAAGGTCGGCAAGCGCGCTGACGGCAAGTTCGAGACTCAGATCGTCAAGAAGATATTCGAGAACTACGCCGATCCGCACGCCAAAGATTGTCCCATGAAGTGAAGCTCTCGACGTTCGGGACAGTGTGCACGCCCCATTGCGTCTGCACCCTCTGCCCGCAATTGCCGGCAAGGGGTGCAGCCGAGGGCAGCCTCATTCGGTCTGGCTAATGTCCAGTTCCCTGCTCGTGGTTCAGATTCTCAACGGGCTGCAGTTCGGCGTGCTGTTGTTCCTGATTGCCGCAGGGCTGACGCTGGTATTCGGGGTCATGGACTTCATCAATTTGGCGCACGGCGTCCAATACATGCTCGGGGCCTATCTCGGCGTCGCCTTCTATGCGCTCACCGGCAGCTTTCTCGCCGCACTGGTGCTGGCGCTCGCCGCGACGCTCACGTTCGGGCTTTTGCTGGAATTCGTCGTGTTTCGACATCTCTACGATCGGGATCACCTCGATCACGTCATTGCGACCTTCGGCATCATTCTTTTCCTCAATCATGGGGTGAAGCTCGTGTGGGGCGCGGCGCCGCTGAGCCTGCCGATGCCGGAACTGTTCTCGGGATCTGTGAAGCTCACTGAGGGCCTCCTCTACCCGGTTTGGCGACTCGTCGTGATCGCCTCCGGGCTCGCGATTGCCACGATGCTTTACGTACTCGTGGCTCATACCCGCACCGGCATGCTGGTGCGCGCCGGGGCGACCAATGCCGCGATGGTTTCCGCGCTCGGCGTCAACATCCGGCGCCTGTTCACGATTGTGTTCGGCTTCGGCGCCATGCTGGCAGGCTTTGCCGGCATCATGATTGCGCCGATCCTGTCGGTAGAGCCCGGCATGGGCGACACCGTCCTCATTCTCGCGTTCGTCGTCATTGT
>Ga0137361_10003288_pt1 | contig 10451 bp, 17 predicted proteins | sample Mad1_80_16metaG_FD_104923 | JGI IMG/M metagenome (GOLD analysis project Ga0137361, IMG submission 104923) | Vadose zone soil microbial communities from Angelo Coast Range Reserve, California, USA - Mad1_80_16 metaG | ecosystem: Environmental > Terrestrial > Soil > Vadose zone | place: USA... | reverse complement strand
TTCCCGGGTTGGTGCTTCCCAGCGACTTCGTCAGAATATCACGGATACCCACCGACTCCATCACGGCACGAACCGCGCCACCTGCAATCACACCTGTACCTGGAGCAGCCGGCTTCAGCATAACCTCCGAGGCACCATAGCGCGTCTTTACCATAAAAGGAATAGTGGTTCCGGCCAGGGGCACCTCGATCAGGTGCTTCTTGGCGTCCTCCACTCCCTTACGAATAGCTTCTGTATACTCGGCAGCCTTGCCGAGGCCAAATCCCACGTGGCCATTGTGGTCACCCACAACTACAAGCGCCCGAATGCTGAAGCGTCGGCCACCCTTGACCACCTTGGAAACGCGGCGAACCTGCACTACCGTCTCTTCCAGATTCAGTTTTGAAGCATCTATCTTTGGCATCTTCTCTCCTAGCGACCTTAAAAATTCAGGCCCACTTCACGAGCGCCTTCCGCGAGCGCGGCCACGCGCCCATGATAGGCGTAGCCACCACGATCAAAGACGACACGACTGACACCCTTCTCCTTCGCTCGCTGAGCCACCAGTTTGCCCACCTCGCGAGCGACCGCAACCTTCCGGTTGTCAGCAATTGCGGCGAGGGCCTCGACCGGTGTCTTCGCCGAGCCTTTTTGGGCAGGAGTCAGCACGGTCTTGACCTGGGCAGCAGGTTTGCCGCTCTTCTGAGGCTGCGCGGCCTTCGCTGGCGCTTTAGGAGCCTGCTTCGCCCCTTTGCCCTTTGCCGGAGCCGCCTCGGCAGCCGTTTCTACCTGAGTTTCATCCCCGGCAGCGGTCCTCTGCTCACCCTTCGGTGCAGCTTTCACCTCCGGCTTAAAGCTCCGCAGAGTCTCTTCCAACGATGATGCCGCGGCCAGTGTCTGGCCGGTCGTATCGTCAATAATCTGCGCATAGATATGATGTCCACTGCGGAAGACACTCAAGCGCGGTCGCTCTTGTGAACCTTCCATGTGGCTTCTCATACGCAGGTGCCGCTTCAGCCGCGCCCGATTTGCATTAAATTGCTTTATCATTTCTTCTTACCACCGACTTTTCCGGCTTTGCCGGCCTTGCGGCGAATCGCCTCACCTGCATAACGAATACCCTTGCCCTTATATGGCTCGGGCTTACGAACCTGGCGAATGCTTGCGGCAACCTGGCCTACCAGTTGTTTATCAATACCATTTACGCTCAACCTCGTGGCTTTGGTCGCCGGATCAACACCGTCAACTGTAAAGGATATTCCACTTGGAGGCTGCACCTCGACAGGATGGGAATATCCCACCTGAATCACCAGGTTTTCACCCACCTTGTTGGCACGATAACCTACCCCGTGAATTTCCAGTTGCTTCGTGTACCCTTTCGTTACGCCGTCAACCATATTGTTGACCAGCGTACGATACAGGCCATGTTTCGCCTTTTGATCTTTACTATCCGATGGACGAGTCACTGTTAACTTCCCATCCTCCAGGTGCAGCGTCAAATCAGGATCAACCCTGCATGACAACTCTCCCTTGGGTCCTTTGACCGTCACCAGATTCTCATCAGTCCAACTCACCTGCACCTTTGGCGGCACAGCGATTGGAGCGCGTCCAATACGAGACATTTCTACCCTCCTGCCTTGCCTACCAGACGTAGCAAACGACTTCACCGCCCAGGCCCTGTTGATAGGCCTTCTGGCCCGTCATCAGCCCCCTGGGGGTCGAAAGAATGGCTACACCCAGTCCTCCACGGACACGAGGGATGCTAGCCCGTTTTGTATACACACGCAGCCCCGGCTTACTGACCCGCTTCAACTGTGTCAACACCGGGTGCTTGTCTACATAGCGCAGCGTCAGACGAAGCGTCCCCTGTGGCGTATCCCTTAAGATTTCGATATCCTTAATGTAGCCCTCTTCTTTCAGCACTCGCGCAATCGCCAGCTTCATTTTTGAGGCCGGGATCAGCACACGAGGATGCCGTGCGGTAGCCGCATTGCGAATACGTGTCAGCATATCCGCTATAGGATCAGTCATATTCATAGAATAACACCCTCCGTCACCAGCTCGACTTCGTCACGCCGGGCAACTCACCGCGCAACGCACGCTCACGGAAGCAAATGCGGCACAGACCAAATTTACGCATATAGGCGCGAGGCCGCCCGCAAACATGACAGCGGCTGTGCTGCTGCACCTTATGTTTGGGCTTGCGCTGCGACTTCACAATCATTGATGTTTTTGCCATTCCACTCTCCAGCGTTATTTCTTAAAGGGCATGCCCATCAATCTGAGCAGCCGTCGCCCCTCTTCATCGGTGCGAGCCGTCGTTACAATACTTACTTCCATACCCCGCACTTTATCGACCTTATCATAGTCGATTTCGGGAAACACCAGTTGTTCGCGTAACCCTAGCGTATAGTTGCCGCGGCCATCAAATGCCTCCGGCGATACTCCCTGAAAGTCACGCAGGCGCGGCAGCGCCACATTCATTAGCTTATCCAGGAATTGATACATGCGATCGCCCCGCAGCGTCACCATACAGCCGATCTGCATGCCTTCGCGCAACTTGAACGCCGCCACCGAACGTTTCGCACGGGTAATCACCGGTCGCTGCCCCGTAATCGCTGCCAGGTCGGAAACGGCTGCATCCATCGCCTTCGCGTTCTGAATGGCCTCACCCATACCGATATTGACAACAACCTTGTTTATGGCAGGTACCTGCATTGGATTCGTATAGTTAAACTCCTTGAGCAGGGAAGGCGCGACCTCTTTTTGATATTTCTCTTTTAGCCTTGATGCCATAGCGTTTAACTACTCCTCATCCGATCCTCGATGATTTTCTCACATTTCTTGCATACCCGCACCGTGCGCACTTTCTGATCGGCACCCACCGGGCGGCGATCATGCGCTACACGCGTCGGCTGACCGCACTCGGTGCAGATCAACATGGTATTCGAGACGTGAATCGGCATTGCCTTATCGATCACGCCTCCCTGGCGCGTCTGACCCTGCGGGCGCACATGCTTTTTGACCATGTTCAGGCCTTCGACAATCACTTTGTCGACCTGGGGCAGCGCCCGCGATACCGTCCCCTGCTTCCCCCTATCCTTGCCTGTGATGATCAAGACGGTGTCACCCTTCTTGATATTCATCTTGGCAAGGTGAAGAGGTTTCTTCACTTTTTGCTTTGTTGCCATTTTTCCCTCAAATGTCTATCGTTTGTCTTTGTCGTTGCGTTAGCCCGACAAACTTCAACGAAACAGCACGATACCTACCTTACAATAGGCCCTTATAGCACCTCAGGAGCGAGCGAAATGATCTTCATGAAGTTCCGTTCGCGCAACTCGCGTGCCACGGGTCCAAAGATACGCGTGCCACGTGGGTTATTACCGGCAGCGATAATCACGGCAGCGTTCTCGTCGAAGCGAATATGTGAGCCATCTGCGCGCACATACTCCTTGGCGACTCGCACCACCACCGCGTTCACCACCTCGCCCTTTTTGACCTGCCCATTGGGCGCGGCCTGCTTCACAGTGGCTTTAATTACATCCCCTATTTCCGCATACTTTTTCGCCGACCCGCTCAAGACGCGGATGCACATAATCTCTTTTGCTCCGGTATTGTCGGCGACCTTCAGACGCGTTTGTGGCTGAATCATCGTGATCTCTCCTTATTCTTCCGCTTCACCCTCTGCGGACGCGAGGTCTGGTTCGCCCTCTTCTGCGGACGTGAGGTCTGGATCGGCCTCAGCCAGCACTTCCGCCACCGGCACAATACCGCTGCCGCGCTTTATGATTTCCACCAGTCGCCAGTGCTTCGTTTTGCTCAATGGACGACTTTCCTCGATACGTACCACGTCGCCAATCTGGCAGCTGTTCTGTTCATCATGGGCATGGAAACGCTTTGTCTGCCTGTAAGTGCGCTTATAGATACGATGCTTCTTCAAGGATTCTACAGCGACAACAATCGTTTTATCCATTTTATTGCTAACCACGCGTCCAACTTTTTGCTGGCGACGACTTTTCGTAGCGGTCTGTGTGGCACTATTGTTCTGCTGTGTCATTCTTCACCCTCCAACTCTGTCAACCGGTGCAGCAGGCGGGCAATATCCTTGCGCGTCTGCGCAAACACGCGGTTATTCTTCACTTCACCACGCTGCTGTTGCAAGCGGAGGTTGAACAGCTTCAGCCGCAAATCTTTCAGTTCGCGGTTCGCTTCACCATAGCTGAATTCCTTAATCTGTTTGCGACGCTCATTAGCTTTCGACACTCTCGGCCTCCCCTCGCGTTAAAAAGCGCGTCTGCACCGGCAGTTTGTGGCTTGCCAGTCGCACCGCTTCCTTGGCGACCTCTTCGCTGACGCCGCCAATCTCAAAGATAATTCGCCCCGGCTTGACGACCGCTACATAGTGATCGACAGCACCCTTACCGCTGCCCATGCGTGTCTCAGCCGGCTTGGCTGTAATAGGCTTATCGGGGAAGACGCGAATCCACACTTTTCCACCGCGCTTCATAAAGCGGGTCAGTGCGATACGTGCCGACTCGATCTGGCGAGCCTCCAACCAGCAAGGTTCCAATGCCTGCAGCCCAAACTCACCGAAAGCGAGCGTGCTGCCACGCTGGGCAGTTCCTCTCATACGACCGCGATGCTGCTTGCGGTATTTGTAACGTGACGGTGCCAATAACATGGCTGAATTCTCCTCTATCCGTTCCTTAACAGGTGGATGAACGCCGAGCGATAGCCGCTCAGCGGCATTTCCACCTGCCTTGCAATCATCACCCTTCGCTCCCGGCTGCACCTTCTTCCGGTGCTGTTGGAGGCGGCGTTGGCGGCGTAGCAGTCGGCTGCGCCTCGGTCCCCTGAACCTCCTGAACCTGCGGCTCTAATACATCGGACACAGCCTGTGTCTCTGGAGTCGCCGGAGTTGGTTGTGCCTCTTGCGGCTGTTGTGCCTGCTGAGTACTCCCAGTTCGGCTGCCGCGTGGTGGGCGTTCTCCCTGTGGACGCGGGGGACGCTCTCCCTGTGGCCGTGGCGGACGCGGAGGTCTTTCACCACCCTGTCCCTGTGGGCGCTCCCCGCGCGGAGCGCGTTCGCCCTGTGGACGCGGGGGACGCTCTCCCTGTGGCCGTGGCGGACGCTCGCCTTGTGGACGCGCTGCGCGTTCGCCTCGCGGCGCTCGCTCTCCACCCTGTGCTTGCCCCTGTGGACGCTCCCCTCGCGGAGCCCGGTCGCCTCGCGGCCCTCTGCGATCTCCACGCCGCTCGCCGCCTTCCCCACACTCACGCGGGGTAAATGCGGGCTGGCCCGCTGCTTCCTGCAGCTCGCCTGGCTCGCGACGTTTGCTGGGCAATATATCGCCCTTATAAATCCATACTTTGATACCAATCACACCAAAGGTCGTGTGTGCTTCCGCCAGACCATAATCGATATCGGCACGCAGCGTATGCAGGGGAATTTTCCCCTCTACCTCTTTCTCTGTGCGAGCGATTTCCGCCCCACCCAGGCGTCCACCGACAACAACTCTTATACCCTTGGCATTGGCACGCATTGTCTTCTGCACCGCCTGCTTCATCGCACGACGGAACGAGACACGCTTCTCCAGTTGTTCCGCGATACTACGCCCTACCAGGTAGGCATCCAGTTCTGGCTGACGAATCTCGATAATGTTCAGCCTCACGCGCTTCTTGGTCTTTGCCTCCAGCAACGAGCGCAACTTATCGACCTTCTCGCCACTCTTGCCGATCACAATACCAGGCTTCGCCGTATAAATAGTGATCGTCACCTGGTTAGCAGCGGCTCGCTCGATCTCGATACGCGAGACTGCCGCGTTTGCAAGCTCTTTTTGGATCGTCCTGCGGATTAGCAAATCTTCCGCCACTAAATCCTTATAATCACGCTCAGCGTACCAGCGAGACTGCCAGCCTTTTACGACGCCGAGCCTGAAACCAGTGGGATGTACCTTATGTCCCAATAGTGTTCACTCCTTCTTTATTTAGCGTCTCTGGCCGCCGACTTCAGCCGGATCGTCTGAGACAATCACCGTCACATGACAGAAACGCCGCAGGATGCGAGCCGCCCGGCCATGCGGACGCGCTTTAATGCGTTTGACCCGGAACGAGTCATCCGCCACAATATTTAGAATATACAGGTCATCAGGATCAAGATTGTAATTATTCTCCGCATTTGCCGCCGCCGATGCTATAACTTTGCTCACCGGCCGTGCGCCCGCGTTGGGCATAAACTGAAGATACGCTAAAGCCTCATTCACGCGCAGCCCTTTCACCGCATTCGTGACCAGGCGCATCTTGCGCGGCGGAATACCTATGTCTTTTGCAATAGCCCTGACTTGCATTTTGTACCTCTCGTAGGGGCCCGCTCTTCGCGCCCCATCCTCGCTTGTTACTGATCGAGCCATATTGTAATCTATGCCGCTCCACCGGGCGATAAATACTACTTCTCCGATCAGATGAGTGCGAAGCACTAGCCGCGATCAAGCGGCGTTTCTGATCGGAATAAGAGCATTCAGGCCCCTACGACCGGTGGGGGCGATTTACCGGTCCCTAGCGGACCGAAGTGGTTCGCTCGCTCTTACCGCCCGCGTGACCGCGGAAGTGGCGTGTGGGAGCGAACTCACCCAACTTATGGCCCACCATATTTTCCGTAATATAGATGGGCACGTGCGTCTTACCGTTATGCACACCTATCGTCATTCCCACCATCTGGGGGAAGATCGTCGAAGCACGCGACCAGGTCTTGATTACCCGCCGGTCGCCGCTCCGCATCATGCCCAGCACTTTCTTCCTGAGCGATTCGTGAATGTATGGCCCTTTTTTCCTTGAGCGCGACATTTACTTCCTCCTCCTGCCAGCATTGCGACGCCGGACAATGAAGCGATCCGTCCTCTTATTCTTGCGCGTCTTGTAACCCAGCGCGGGTTTGCCCCAGGGCGTCTGTGGCTGACCACCGATGGGAGCACGCCCCTCACCACCACCATGTGGATGGTCGCGGGGATTCATCGCCGAGCCTCGCACCGTCGGACGCCGTCCCAGGTGACGTGAACGCCCGGCCTTTCCAAGGTTGCGGTTCTCATGATCGACATTGCCCACCTGTCCAATGGTTGCCATGCATAGAATATGGATACGACGCTGCTCACCTGATGGCAAACGTACCAGCGCATAATCGCCCTCTTTCGCCATCAACTGTGCACCAGTGCCCGCACCACGTGCCAGTTGACCGCCACGACCCCTCGTCAACTCAATGTTGTGGATCGTCGTTCCGGTCGGAATATTCTTCAGGGGCAGCGCATTGCCCAGCCGGATATCAGCCTCTGGCCCCGCTTCGACCCTATCGCCAACTTTTAATCCCAGCGGCGCTATAATATAACGCTTCTCGCCATCCAGATAATGCAGCAGCGCAATACGTGCCGAGCGATTCGGGTCGTACTCGATCGCGGCCACCTTGGCCGGTACACCTAGCTTGTTGCGCTTGAAATCAATCAATCGATAAGCGCGCTTGGCACCACCACCACGGTGGCGCGTAGTAATCTTGCCCTGGTTATTACGCCCGGAGTGTTTCTTCAAACTGACCGTCAGAGACTTCTCCGGCTTTGTTTTCGTAATCTCCTCGAAAGTCGAAACCGACATGCCGCGACGACCAGGAGATGTTGGTCGGTACTGTCTAATTGGCATCTCTCAACACCTTCCCTTTTGTTACGCCTTCAATGCGTCGATTGACTGTCCCTCGCGAAGGGTGACAATCGCCTTCTTCCACTCCCGGGCCTCTTGAGGTCGAGGAGCGGAACCTTTACGCCGTATCATGCGCTTCTTTCCAGGCATGCGTATGATATTGACCGAGACAACATTCACCTTGAATATCGTCTCAACCGCACGGCGAACATCGATTTTATTTGCCTCTAACGCCACCTTGAAGGTATATTTATTGAGCTTCTCCTGTTGGCTCACCGTTTTTTCAGTGGTGACCCCGTGGCGCAGTATTTCAGTGAGTTCCATGGTGCCTACTCCTCTTCGTCATTTGCCGGTGACGACGTCTCATCGTCGCTCTCGTCTTCATCCTCGTCTTCGTCAACATCCTCGTCCAGGTCGCTCTCCTCCGGCAGTTCCTCTGCTTCCGTAGCATCTTCAGCAGTAGTATCTTCGGAATTAGCTGCCTCGTCCAGTTCCTCGGCGATTCTTCGACTTGCTTCGTCGGCACTCAGTCCTTCACCAAATACCAGTTCAATCCAGCGTACCGTCGTTATCGGCATAATCACATAATCGTGCTTCAGCAGTTCGACGACGTTGATCGAAGAGACATGCTGCACCTTGGCAGACGGTATGTTACGAGCCGAAAGCACTACGTTCTCATCGCGCCTCGGCAGCATCATCAACACCCGTTTGCCGTCAGCCGAAGGCAACTTCTCCAGGATCGCCAGCATATCTTTAGTGCGCGGAGCATCGAGCGTCAAATCCTTGAGCACGATCAATTGCTCGTTTGCAACTTTATCAGACAGGGCCGACCGAATTGCCAGCCGGCGCATCTTCTTGGGCACATCATGATGATAGGGATGCGGTCTTGGACCCCATACGACACCGCCATGCCGGAACTGTGGCGCGCGAGTACTTCCCTGGCGAGCACGCCCCGTTCCTTTCTGCCTGTAAGGTTTCCTGCCACCGCCCGATACCTCACTGCGAGTCTTCGTCGAAGCATTGCCCTGCCTGCGATTCACCAGTTGTGCCGTGACAACCTGGTGCAGCACAGGCACGTTAGGAATAACTCCGAACACCAGCTCGCTCAGTTCGAGCTCTTCTACGGCCTCTCCGGCCATGTTATAAACTGTAGTCGAGGGCATCGTCGTTACCTCTTCACATGCTTCTTAACCATGAGCAGGCCGCCATTGGCTCCGGGCACCGAACCCTTGACCAGCAGCAGATTACGCTCAGGATCAGCTTGAATCACTTGCAGACTCTTCGCAGTCACACGCTCGTTCCCCATGTGACCAGCCATACGCGTGCCTTTTAGCACACGCCCGGGAGTGGTACCCGAACCAATTGAACCAGGAGCGCGAGTTCGATCCGATTGACCATGTGTCTTTGGCCCACCACGGAACCCATGCCGCTTCACTCCACCCTGGAACCCTTTACCTTTAGAGGTGCCAACGATATCGACTGCCTCGCCAACATTAAACAGGCTTGCGTCAAATTTCGCACCGAGTTCCAGTTTCTCTGAACTGGCACCATCCTGCAATTCCACCTCGCGCAGTACCTTGAATGGACCAAGTTCCGGCCCGGGCCGTCGCTGGCGGTTTTGCTGTACCTTCAGTAACTTTTGTATCTGTTTATCTTTTTTCTCTTTATCCGCAGTAGCAGTTCCCGCCTGTGATCCTTCTTCGGCAGCATTTTCAGTCTTTTTCGAACGCTGCTCCTGCTGATACGCCTGCAGGCGTTTACGCTGTGCCTTCAACAATGGCAGGCTGTGCCCAAGATGTCCTAGTTCAGGACGTGTGGCACTCTTCAATCTCTCCTGCTCAAAACCGATTTGCACAGCTTCATAACCGTCGTGGGCAACTGTCTTGATTTGTGTGATGACGCAGGGACCGGCTTCTATCACCGTCACCGGAATGGCTGTGCCATTCGGTCCAAATACCTGGGTCATGCCAACCTTTCTGCCCAACAATCCACTGAGCATATCCTTTCCTCTCTTCTCTACCGTAGGGGCCAGATTTATCGCGCCCATCGCCGATTTATCGGCCTGTCTCATCAATATTGACGCAATCTCGTCGATGATGGGGCACAATACACCGCGTCCCTACAGTTTGATCTCGATATCCACGCCTGCGGGCAGATTCAAACGTGTCAGTGCCTCAACAGTCTTATTAGTCGGATCTATAATATCTATCAAGCGTTTGTGCGTGCGAATTTCAAATTGCTCACGCGCATCCTTATCAATGAACGGTGAACGCATGACTGTAAACTTATCGATCTCCGTCGGCAGAGGTACCGGGCCAGACACCCGCGCCCCCGTCTGCTGTGCCGTATCCACAATCTGCATCGCTGACTGATCGAGAATGCGATGATCGTATGCCTTCAGGCGAATACGTATCCGCTGCTTACTTCCTGTAGCCATTTTTCTTTCTCTCCTAATGCAGGAAATCTCCCCGCCCGGAGGCGGAGATCATGCAAGAGGTGCCCACAAGGGGCACCCCTACATTGCTTAGTTCTCGACCTTGGTGCAGATGCCAGCACCCACGGTGCGACCCCCCTCACGAATGGCAAACTTGACGCCCTCTTCCATCGCCACCGGCTGGATCAACTCCACCGTCATGTCGATGTGATCGCCCGGCATCACCATCTCCACTCCCTCGGGCAAGCGGATCGCTCCCGTCACGTCGGTCGTGCGCACATAGAACTGCGGCCGGTACCCGTTGAAGAACGGCGTATGCCGCCCGCCCTCTTCCTTGGACAGCACGTACACCTGCGCC
>Ga0137361_10003287_pt1 | contig 10451 bp, 6 predicted proteins | sample Mad1_80_16metaG_FD_104923 | JGI IMG/M metagenome (GOLD analysis project Ga0137361, IMG submission 104923) | Vadose zone soil microbial communities from Angelo Coast Range Reserve, California, USA - Mad1_80_16 metaG | ecosystem: Environmental > Terrestrial > Soil > Vadose zone | place: USA... | reverse complement strand
CGTGAGGACCTGGCGGCCGATGATGATGTCTTTGATGTTGGGCGCGTATTCGGCGATGGTGTTGATGACGTTGTCGCCGAAGGCTTCTTTCTGATCGTCCCAGGTGCCTTCGGCGAGTTTGTAGGGGGCGTACTGCACGAAGCAGGAGAGAACGTGTTTGCCTGGAGGCGCGACGCTGGGATCCGTGAGGCTGGGAATGACCATATCAATGTAAGGACGGCGGGAATAGTGGCCGTACTTGGCGTCGTCGTAGGCGCGCTCCATGTATTCCATGCTGGGAGAAATGGAGATGGCGCCGCGAAGGTGCGCGCCCGGGCCGGGGAAGCATTTGAAATTGGGAAGCGCGTCGAGGGCGAGATTGACTTTGCCGGAAGAGCCGCGGAATTTGTAGCGGCGGACGCCTTCGAGGAAATCGGCGGGAAGCTCGCTGGGTTCCAGAAATTTTTCGAAGGTGAGATGCGGGTCGACACTGGATGATACCACGTTGGCAAAGAGTTCTTCGCCGGATTGCAGGATGACGCCTGCGGCGCGGCCATGCTTTACGAAAATTTTTCCGACTGGCGCTTTAGTGCGAATCTCCACACCGGCTTCGCGTGCGGCGTCCGCGATCGCGTTCGAAATGGCTCCGGTGCCGCCGCGGCTGAAGCCCCAGGAGCGGAATGCGCCGTCGATTTCGCCCATGTAGTGATGAAGGAGAACGTAGGCAGTGCCGGGCGAACGAATGCCGAGGAAGGTGCCGATGATGCCGGAGGCGGACATGGTGGCTTTGAGGACGTCCGTTTCGAACCATTGGTCGAGAAAATCCGCGGAGCTCATGGTCATGAGCTGGACAAGGGTGTAGCGCTCGTCCGAAGAGAGTTCGCGGAAGCGCTGTAACAGGAAATGAAGCTGCTTGAGGTCTTTGGGATTGAGCGTGGTGGGGTCCGGCGGAACCATGGAGAGCATGGGCTTCACGAAGCGGCACATGGGCGTCATCATCTTGGAGAATTCGTCGTAGGCCTCGGCGTCGAGACGGGAGTGGCGGCGAATGTCGCGGATGGATTTGGCGTGGTCGTTGACGCGCCAAAGGTAGTCGCCGCTGGGCATCGGAGAGAATGTGCCGTCGAGGGGCAGGATTTCCAGGCCGTGCCGCGGAAGATCGAGTTCGCGGATGATTTCCGGACGAAGGAGCGAGACGACATACGAACATTCTGAAAAAAGAAAGCCCGGGATAATTTCTTCCGTGACGGCTGCGCCGCCGAGAACGTGACGGCGTTCGAGCACCACGACCTTCTTCCCTGCTTTGGCGAGATAGGCGGCGTTGACCAGGCCATTGTGACCGCCGCCGATGACGATAACGTCGTAATGCTGACCCATTCGATAGGACTCCGGTATGACTCAGTTCAAATGAAAAGAATTGCGGAAAGCGAAGATTGAACATTCTACTGAGAGAGTTATCGTCGCACAAGTCCACCGGAAGGACTTATGCGAGCTCATGCCTTGCGAGGGCGGCGAATTCGCACCTATAATCCAATGTCTTTGCGGCGTTGCGCCGCATGTGGATTGGGGAGGGATCGTGCCGGTTGGAACTGCATTTCATGAGAGAACGCTGGCGCTGTGCGAGAGCCTGAACTACCGCGAATGGTCGGGCTACTACACGGTCAGCGTGTACGAGATGCACCACGAGCACGAGTACAATGCCATCCGGAATTCAGCGGCGCTGATCGATATTTCTCCACTGTTCAAGTACCGGGTGACGGGGCGGGATGCGACGAAGTTCGTGAACCGGGTGATTTCCCGGGACATCAATAAGGTTGCGGTGGATCAGATGATCTACTGCTGCTGGTGCGATCCCGAAGGCAAAGTGATCGACGACGGGACGATCACCCGGCTCGCCGAAAATGATTACCGCTGGACGGCGGCGGATCCGAGCTTGCGGTGGTTCCGCCAGAATACGCTGGGCCTGGACGTAAACATTGAAGACATTTCGGAGCAAGTCGCGGCGTTAGCTTTGCAGGGGCCGACATCTGGACGCCTGCTGCACGCGGTGACGGACGCGAAAATCGAGAACCTGAAATATTTTCGCGTGACACGCGGAAAAATCGCGGGCGTGCCGGTGGACATTTCGCGCACGGGTTATACCGGCGACTTGGGCTTTGAGGTTTGGATGCCGTGGCGCGACGCGATCAAAGTGTGGGATGCGCTCATCACGAAAGGCAAGGCCTTTGATATTCATCCGGCGGGGATGATCGCGCTGGACATCGCGCGGATCGAGGCGGGGCTGATTCTGATCGAAGTCGACTACATTTCGAGCAAGAAAGCGCTGATCGAGTCGCAGAAGTATTCGCCGGCGGAAATTGGGCTGGGGAAGCTTGTGGACTTGAAGAAAGAAACTTTTGTGGGGCGCGAGGCGCTGGCGCTGGAAGCGAAAAAAGGCGCCGCGCGGGCGCTGGTGGGGCTGGAAATTAATTGGAACGAAGTGGAGGCGCTCTACGACAAATTGAAGATGGCGCCGCAGGTGCCGAGCATGGCGTCTCGCGTGGCCGTTCCCGTGTATCGCAACGGCCGGCAAGTGGGCAAGGCGACATCAACAACGTGGTCGCCAACCCTGAAAAAAATGATCGCGCTGGCATGCGTAGGCCGCGAGAGTTCAGCGGTCGGGACAAAGCTCAGCATGGAAATGACCGTCGAAGCGGTGCGCCAAACGGTTTCCGCGAAAGTCGTGCCGCTGCCTTTTTTCAACCCCCCGCGCAAAACGGCGGTGCCAGTGATTCAGTAATGCGAGGGAGATAAAACGAATGCGATTTATCAACAAACTTGCCCGAGTCATTTTAGCGTCTTTTTATAGTTCTCTTACCTGCTTCGCGGAACAGGGTACTCAAACCACGGCACCTATACCTGAGATCTTGCCTTCATTAGCTCTATCAGCACTCGAAAGCAGTAGGAAGGCGCAAAAGAGTAAGCTTGACACGAAACTTCCGAGCGACGCGATTTTGATCTATCGCGTAATCGTCAACTCTGACGGCAGTATCCTCCGAACGGAGAAAATCAGCGGCGATTCAGACTTACATGCAGTAGCAGATCCGTTCGTCAGCGGATGGCATTTCAAAGAAGTCGATATCAATGGCTCCGCGTCCTCCTGGCGGAGCTTTATCGGCGTGTGCTTTTTCCGCGATGGGGACTACATGCTGCCCTGCTATCTGCCGCAGGCTGAGACGAACGACAAGACATCGGATACTTTGCCGACGCGGCTCTTTTTGTTGGGGAATGCTGGGGGCAATTATTATAACTTTCCGCCCCTGCATAAGAAAAAGGGTGCTGGGCTGGAGCGTCCGCCGCTGGTGCGTCAACTCGGGACTACCGGAGAAGTCGTCCTTGACGTGGTGGTTGCCCTGGACGGTCGTGTTTCTAAAGTGACCGGCATAAAGGGGCCTTCACTTTTGCTTGGTGCCACGGCTCAGGCCGTGCGTAGCTGGCGATTCGCGCCAGTCACTTTCTTAGGCAAGCCTGTGGAGGTCCAGTTGCGGTTCAGCGTTCTCTAGGGCCGCGGCGACTAGGCGCGTTGCTTGCGCATGAATGCCCTCCTGCAATTTCCTCATTGCAGCAGTCGATTGTATTTTTTCAGGACCGCGCGGAGGCGGTCGTGCGGGAGGGCTATGGCCTTGTGGTTTTCGATGCCGGTCATGGTTTCGGCGGCGACCATGGCGTTGATGATGGCTTCTTCGGTGGCCTGGACCGTGGCGGCGAACACAGGATCGATTTTGTCGTTGGGCAACATTTTCAGATCGACGACGTGATCGGCAGCAGCAGCGCCGGGATTTGCTGTGGAAAATGCGATGAAGATGTCGCCGGAGCCGTTGCCGGAAATGCTGCCGTCGCGGCCAAGGCCGAGAGAAACGCGCCGCGCGAGGCGTTTGAGCTGATGCGCGACGAGCGGAGCGTCCGTGGCAACCACGACGATGATCGAGCCGTGGTCGTCGTTGACGAAAGCGGTGCCGGCGTAGGGATCGTCCGCCGGAATTTCCCGGCCGACGGGAATTCCGGCAATGCGCAGATTATTTCTTGTGCCGTAATTGCATTGCACCAAAACTCCAACCGTGTAGCCGCCCTCCTTTTCGGCTAGTTTGCGGGAGGACGTGCCGATGCCTCCTTTGAAGCCATTGCAAACCATTCCCGTGCCGCCGCCGACCGCGCCTTCTTCCACAGCGCCGCCATGCGCGGAGTCGATGGCGTGGAAGGCGTGCTCCGGTTTGACGTGGAAGCCGTTGATGTCGTTGAGCCAGCCATCCCAGGTTTCCGCGACGACCGGAAGCGACCACCAATACCCGGTTGGATCGGGCTGCCCATGCGCCACGCGCCACTGAATCACGGCGTCGCGAACCACGCCGACACTGTGCGTGTTGGTGATCATCACCGGGCCTTCGAGAAATCCGGATTCTTCAACCCAGGTTGTGCCGGTCATTTCGCCATTGCCGTTCAACGACCACCACCCGGCAAAAACGGGATTGTTCATGGAATCTTTTCCGCGAGGAAGAACCGCAGTGACGCCGGTGCGCACGGGGCCCTTGCCGACCTGCAGTTTTCCTTCTCCGGAAATCAGCGTAGTGTGGCCCACCGTGACGCCGGAAACGTCGGTGATCGCATTGAGCGGGCCGGGCGTGCCGTCAAAGGGGACGCCAAGATCACGCGCACGCGGTTTTGCAGGAGGTTTTTCCTGAGCGTGAACGGCAAACGTTAGCGAAAGGCAGACGGCCAAAGCGAGCAATCTCTTGCGGGGACGAGGGCGCATTTTCTCTCTAGAAAAATAAGAACGAGCCGGCTGCAATAAAAAGGAACACTTCAATCCTATATCAAGCCGGAAAAACTCTTGCCAAAGCTGAATGCAGCGCGCGAGGAATCAGCGCGGATTCTTCCGGCGAAATCGTGAAAGGCGGCGCGAGAAGGATGTGGTCGCCGCGCAGGCCGTCCACGCAGCCTTGCGTCGGATAAGTCAGAACGTGTTCGTCGAGGCAGGCCTGGCGAATTTGCTCCGTGATATTTTCGGACTTGGGGAATGGCTCGCGCGTGGATTTCTCTTTGACGAACTCCACGCCGAGAAGCAGGCCGAGGCCTCTTACATCGCCGACATGGCGATGCGACAAGAGCGAAGTAAGAGCGTCCCGCAAGTTCTTCCCTGCTGGAACGACGCGATCAAAAAGTTTTTGCGATTCGAGATAATCCAGGACGGCGTTTCCGGCAGCAGTGCAAACCGGATGCGCCTGGTATGTAAAGCCGTGCATGAAAGCGCCCGAGCCGCGTTCGAACGCCTGAGCAACGCGCGCGGAAACGAGCACCGCACCGAGCGGCGCGTAACCGCTCGCAACTCCCTTCCCCACTAGAATCAGGTCCGGCTCGATCCCCCAGTGCTGAACGGCAAAGGGCTTTCCGGTGCGGCCCATGCCAGTCATGATTTCGTCGGCGATCAGCAGAATGCCGTTCTTGCGGCAGATTTCGGCGATCCGTGACACGTATCCATCCGGCGGAACGGCAGCACCGAGCGTCGCGCCTACGACTGGTTCGAAAATGAAAGCAGCGGCATCCTCTTTCTTGCTTCCATCCAAATGAGTTTGCAAGTCGTCGGCGCAAGCGAGTTCGCACTGCGGAAACGTTTTTTCGAACGGACAGTGATAGCAGAAGCACGGCGCGATGTGGCCCCAATCGGCGATCAGCGGCTCGTACGGCGCGCGACGCGCGACATTGCCGCTGACAGCCATCGCGCCAAGCGTGCTGCCGTGATAGCTCTGGCGTCGCGAGAGCACGCGGTAACGATTCTTCTGGCCGGTCTCGAGGTGATATTGGCGAACCAGCTTAATCGCCGTCTCTGTCGCTTCGGAGCCGCCGGAAGTGAAGTAGACGCGGCCACCCCTGCGAAAATTCGCGGGAGCAAGCGCGAGGAGCCGTGCGGCAAGTCTTTCAGCTTGAGCCGTATGAAATTGTGAGGTGTGCGCAAAAGCAATCTGCGAGGATTGCTCGGCCATGGCGCGGCCGATTTCCTGCACGCCATGGCCGATGCTAACCACGGCAGCCTGCCCGGAAGCGTCCAGGAATCGACGGCCCTTTTCGTCGATGATCCAGCAGCCTTCACCGCGAACAGCAATGGGAAAAGTCTTTTTGAAATTGCGAGAAAAAAGCCCGCTGTTCATCGTCATGAATTGCCCGGGGAAAGATTGTAACAGAGTCGCAAGTCGAGCCAGCGTGGCGGGATGAAGACTTTGAGCGGCGACGGATGGGCCGGACGCCGGGACTTGTGCTACGCTGGCCCGACCGCCTTTGACAATGAACCGAAAACTCCCCGGCAAATCCCTGTGCCCGCGGAAGCGCAATTGACCGAATCCGCAAAAGGACTCCTTCGAACCATCGGCCGCTGGAGCCTCGCCGCGCTGATGGTCAATACCATGATCGGCGCGAGCATTTTTGGCTTGCCTGCGCTGATTGCGGCGCGTTTGGGAAAGTGGAGCCCCCTGGGATTTCTGGTGGCGTTCGCAGGAATCTCGATCATCGCGGCGTGCATGGCCGAAGTCGCGTCGCAATTCCGGGAGGCCGGCGGGCCGTACCTCTATGCGAAAGTGGCGTTCGGCCGATTTCTTGCTATTCAGAACGGCTGGCTGACGTGGCTGAGCCGCATCGCCGCTGTCTCCGCGGTCGCAAATCTCTTCATCATCTATTTGAGCGAATTTTTCCCCCGCGTCAGGCCTCCGCTTGCCAGGGCAGGCGTGCTAACGATTCTCATTGGATTTCTTGCGGTTGTGAATTATCGCGGGGTGACCGGCGGAAACCGTCTCAGCAATTTCTTCACTGTCACGAAGGTGGCTTTGCTCGGCTTTTTTGTCATCGCTGGACTTGCGGCTCTTGCGCTCCATCCGGAGATTCGAGTCACCCCGGCGACTACGACACCGACGTCGGCGGACTGGTTCGAAGCCGTGCTGCTGATGATCTATTCCTACGGGGGATTCGAAGCGGCGCTCATCGCAACCGGAGAAACACGCGATGCGCGCAGGGATATTCCTTTTGCGCTCTTCGCCGCCATTGCCGCGACGACGGTTTTGTTTATCGCCGTGCAGTATCTCGTGATTCACACCATTGCCAATGTCGCCACTTCGAGCGCCGCCGCCGTGGATTCCGCGCGGAGATTCTTGCCCGCGCTAGGCGTCCAAATCGTCGCGGCTGGAACACTCGTTTCCGCCTACGGATATCTCGGCGCCAACATGTTGCATACGCCGCGAATCACCTATGCCATGGGCGCGGGAGGAGACTTTCCCGCCTTTTTTGGGAAGATTCACCCGCGCTTTCGAACGCCGCATCTCTCTATCGTGATTTTTGCAGTGGTGCTTCTATTCTTTTCGATCGCCGGGAATTTCAAATGGAACGCTCTCTTGTCCAGCGTAGCGCGTCTTTTCGTTTACGGTTCGGTGGCCGCAGCGCTGCCCGCGCTGCGCAGAAAGCAGCCGCACGCAGATGCGTTCCGCCTGCCCGGCGGCCTCTTCATCGCCGCGCTTGCGCTGCTCTTCACCGGCGTCCTGGTGACGCGGATGCACTGGGGAGAGTTCATCGTGATCTCCATCACGGCGATTCTCGCCTTTGTGAATTGGTTATGGGCACGGAAGCAGCCCGGCCGATCCGAATCGAATAACTGACCCTGGCGCGCCACGACAGGAAACGGAGATCGCCCGGCTGCTCTGTCCTATTGGATTCGATTCAGAAACGATACAATATGCGCGGTTCTGCTGAGCTAATTTGACGTGCATGTGTGTGCAAGGAGACAGCTAGATGAATCGCGTCATTCTACGTCGTAGTTTCGTATTCGCGTTGCTGTTAGCCGCCGCCATCTCCGCTTTCGCGCAGGGCAGCTCGAAACATCCCATCACGTTCACGGACATGATCGGCATGCACCGCATGGCCGAACCAGAGATTTCGCGCGATGGAAAATGGGTCGCCTATACAGTGACAACGCCGGACATGGACGCGAACCGCGGCGCGAGCAATATTTGGATCGTGTCAACGGCGGGCGGCGCGGAGTTGCAATTGACGCGGAGCGGGCATGATTCCTCGCCGGTGTGGTCACCAGATGGCAAGACGCTGGCGTTTCTCTCTTCGCGCAGCGGTAATTCACAAGTGTATTTGCTCTCGATGGAAGGCGGCGAAGCGCCTCCGCTGACGAAGCTTTCAACGGGCGCCGACATCGTGAAATGGTCGCCGGACGGAAAAACCATCGCGTTTACTTCTTCCGTGTACCCCGATTGCGTCAGCCGCTCTGCGGCTGCCTTAAACAACGATGACGAGTGCAACAGCAAACGCGACGCGGAAAAAGAAAAGAACAAAGTGAAGGCACACGTAGCCGAGCGTCTTCTCTATCGGCACTGGACGCACTGGAATGAGGGCAAACGCAGCCATCTCTTTGTGGTTCCAGCCGACGGAAGCGCCGCGCCGCGCGACCTCACTCTCGGAGCGGACTACGACATTCCACCCGACGAGCGGGGCGGGCCCGGAGATATTAATTTCTCCCCGGACTCGAAGGAGCTCTGCTTCACCGCCGTCACCGACAGGATGGAAGCGATCAGCACAAACGCTGATCTATTTATCGTTCCCGTAGCGGGAGGCGAAGCGAAGCGCATCACCACGCAGCAGGGCTTCGACGGAAATCCCGTGTACTCGCCGGATGGAAAATTCATCGCGTATCGCGCGCAGCTTACGCCCGGATACGAAGCCGATCGCTGGCGCGTGATGCTCTACGACCGGCAAGGCGGAAAAAAGGAAAATCTCACTGAAGGCTTTGACCGCAGCGCCGAGGAACTCGAGTGGTCGGCGGACAGCAAAACGATTTTTTTCACTGCCGAAAACGAAACGCAAAAACCCGTGTACGCAATGGCCGCGCGCGCCGGTGCGGAGCCGAAGAAAATCATCGCGGACACTTATAATACGGCGATTTCCTTCAGCGCGGACGGAAAGACGCTGGTGTTTGAACGCATGAACCTGGCGATGCCCGCGGAAGTTTTCGCGTCCGCGAGCGATGGATCGAACGTGCGCCAGCTCTCGCATCAAAACGACGCGATCCTCGCCGCGCTGGAAATGAATCCTCCCGAAACGTTCTGGTTCAAAGGCGCCGAAGGAACGAAAGTCCAGGCGATGCTGATTCGTCCGCCAAAATTCGACGGGACGAAGAAGTACCCCCTCCTGGTGCTGTTGCACGGGGGCCCGCAGACGATGTGGTCGAACGCGTGGGGTTACCGGTGGAACGCGCAAGTTTTTTCCGCGGCAGGTTACGTGACGCTGATGATCAACCGGCGCGGCTCGACCGGCTACGGGCAGAAGTTCACGGACGAGATCACGAATGACTGGGGCGGCAAGGCGTACGTTGACGTGATGAACGGCGTGGACTACACGCTCAAAAAATATTCCATCGTTGATGGGGCGCGGATGGCCGCGGCGGGCGGGTCCTACGGCGGTTACATGGCCGACTGGATCGCGACGCACAACGGGCGGTTCAAAGCAATCGTGAGCCACGCGAGCGTGTACGACAAGGTTTCGATGTACGCGACAGAAGAGCTGTGGTTTGAAGAGCACGACATGCAGGGCACGCCGTGGTCAAATCCGGAAAGTTACCGAAAGTGGGCGCCGGTGACGTACGCGGGAGAGCTCGGAAAATACAAGACGCCGACGCTGGTGATCGCGGGAGAAAGAGATTACCGCGTGCCGTACACGCAATCCCTGGAATTTTTCAACGCGCTGCAGCGGCAGGGCGTGCCTTCCAAACTCGTGGTCTTTCCAGATGAGGGACACTGGGTGCTGAAACCGCAGAACAGCCAGTTCTGGTACAAAACATTTTTGGATTGGCTGGCGTTGTACGTGAAGTAAGCTGGCGGCCCGGGGAGAGCGGTGGCCGAGCCACCTCTCCACCGGCAATTTCATATTCTCACTTCACTGTCGTAGTGAATACTTCTTCCATCAAAAGATTCGTCTTGCACCCGGACGATGATTCAAGCTGGCGGCGGCTGTCCGTCCATATCGGATGAGAGACGCCTCCGCGAGACGCCAGACCTTCGTAATCCCCCTGCTGATTGAAATAGTCGATTGCCGAACACGGGAAAACGCCATTGCAATCGTGCTCGTTGGAGCTCACCGAGCTTACGCGCACATTGGGGGAGCGGAACGTCACGCCGCCATCAACCGACTGGGTAAAAAAAGTGTCGGTCATGAAGCGGGAGCCCGTCGTGTCGTTGCGGGTGTCGTAAAAGGACAAATTGACGTCGCCCGTGATGGGATCAACGGCAAGCCATTGATTGAAGCGGTCCACGAGTTGCGTGAGTTGATCGGTCACAGGTTGGGGAGCTGTCCATGTGGATCCGCGATCATCGGAAAAGGAAACAAGGATGTCAGTCACACCGGCGGGAGTGAGGTCCATCCAGGAGCAGTAGAGACGCCCGCGGTGAGCGCCG
>Ga0137361_10003286_pt1 | contig 10452 bp, 8 predicted proteins | sample Mad1_80_16metaG_FD_104923 | JGI IMG/M metagenome (GOLD analysis project Ga0137361, IMG submission 104923) | Vadose zone soil microbial communities from Angelo Coast Range Reserve, California, USA - Mad1_80_16 metaG | ecosystem: Environmental > Terrestrial > Soil > Vadose zone | place: USA... | reverse complement strand
GGCGATGCCGGCGCGCTTGGCTTCGCGCTCCACGTACCAGCGCAGCGACGCCTCGAGGCCGAACTCGTCCAGCAGCGGCGGCCGCAGGTCCTGGGCGAGGTCGCGCATCCGCGCGATTGCGCCGTCGACGAGCGCGATACTCTCCGAGACGTCGCGCTCGCGGCGCTGGAGATTCAGCTTGAGCGCGGTGAGCACCTGCCCAAAATCATCGTGCAGTTCGCGGGCCACGGCGCGGCGCTCCGCCTCCTGCGCCGCGATCAGCTTGCGGGAGAGCGCTTCCTGCTGCCGCGCGCGACGCGCGAGCTCCTCTTCGGCACGCTTGCGCTCGGTGATGTCCGCATTCGTTCCGTACGCACGGATCGGCCGTCCAGCTTGATCGCGAACCACCGTGGCGCGCCCAAAAATCCAGTGCACACTGCCGTCCGGCCACACCACCCGGTACTCGATGTCGCCCGCCCCGCTACCGGCGAGCAATTCCTCGCGCCGTGGCATGACCCAGCCACGGTCGTCGGGATGGATCGCCGCAATGAAATCTTCAAGCCGCGCGCCTTTGGTCCGGTCGTCGCCGAAAAAGAGTCGCAGATTCGCTTCACTATTGACGATCTGCGCGCTGAGAAAGTCCTGCTCCCAGCTCCCCGTCTGGCCCAACTTTTCGGCGTCAACCAACAACCGCTCGGCTTTGCGCAGCGACTCTTCGGCGCGAACGCGCTCGGTCACGTCCTGGTTGACGACGACGGCGCCGGTGACGGTGCCCCCGCCGTCGCGAATCGGCGCAGCGTAGTTCTCGATGGTCTTGCGCCGGCCGTCGAACGTCTCGATGTCGATCAGCTCGTCGCCGATGGTCCGCCCCTCATCCAGCGCGTAGTGCGACGCCCACTCGTTCGCGCCGATCGCCTGGCCCGAGGCATGCCAGAAGCCCTTGCTCTTCGCCCACCGCTCCGGCCCGCTGACGATCGTCGCGCCCCAGATGCGGCCGGAGGCGGGGTTGTGCAAGAGGATGTTCCCAGCCCGATCGAGCAGCGCTACGCCCACGGGCAGCGCTTCGAGGACTTGGCGCAGCCGGGACTCGCTCTCCTTGAGCTCGCTGACGTCGATCATCGCGCCGATCGCGCGCCGGGCCTGCCCCCGCTCGTCCCGCTCGATCGCGCAGCGTGAGGCCACCCATGCCCAGGAGCCGTCCCGGCGGCGAAACCGGTACTCGCTCGACCACCCTGGAGCGTCGCCGTTGATCGCCTGAGCGGCGGCCTCTTCGACGCGCTGCACATCGTCCGGGTGGACGCGGTCACGCCACCAGCTGACCTGATCCACGACTTCGTCGCGGGGATAACCGAAAATGGATTCGAGGTTCGCATCCCAACTCACCGCGTCATTATCGAGGTCCCGCTCCCAAATGGCCTCAAAGGCGACACGAGCGAGCAGTCGGTCCCGCACTTCACTCGCCACACGATACCCCTTGGTTCTGTGATAGCCAGAATCCTAATAGCTAACACGCACGACGTTAATTCTCTAATGCGACGCTGCTCGTGCCGGTTCCCCGCGGGGTGGCTGGGATAATGGCATGATGCGTGTTGGGTTCTAAGGAGCGAAGCGGAGTGTTTGCGCCCTGGCGGGCGGGTCATTTCACCGTAGCGGTCAGATTGAGATTGAAATAGTAGAAGTCCAGTGCCCCTAAATAGCGGGCGGCGCGGGGCGCGAACGTCCGCACGACGTCCGGAAGCGTTGTCCCGATACCGAAATGGAGCTCGCGAACCGGGGTGAGGCCATCCGCAGCCCGACGCGCACTGTGGCCGATGCCTAACGAGAGCGGCTGTTTCGGACTCCAGCCGAGCGGTGGGCGATACGTGACCCAGAAGATGTAATTGTCGGACTGTCGCGTCGTTTCGGCGAACAGCCGGCCGTGAGCCAGCGTTTTGAGGCTGCTGCTGATGCCCACATGACCGGGATGGCTGAGGGTCCACAGGCCCGCTCCGATCCCGGCATAATCGAAGACGAGATCCGAAATCCCCAGGCCCTGCGCCGGATTGAAGGCATCCAGCGCCTCCACTGCCGTCAACGCGACGGCGCTTTCGGCCGCGCCGACGGTCCGCGATCCTCGCGGCGAGAGCCCGCCCCAGCGCCACTGCCCGGCAAGAATCCGGGTCAGGGTGTAGCCGAAGAACATGTGACTTGCCTCGTCGTTCTGGCTCAGCGAGTCGCCAGTCCAGTCGCTCTTGACGTGAAACCGTCCGCGCGACTGGCCCCAGGTCCGCTGCGCTTCGGCGTACACGAGCGCCCAGCCGACGGCATGGAGACCGCCGACGATCCAGAGCCGGGAGGTGCGCGTGCGCTCCGATGGGAGAGGCTGGATGCGCGCGTCTGTGATGGGTGCGAAGTACGACGGGAAGAGGGGTGGCACTCGTTGGGCCAGGCTTAACCGAACGGCAACTGCGGCCATCAATCCGGCAAGGGCGAGAGATCGCATCCGAGCGGCAACATATTCTCAGGCACCGCGCGCCACCAGAGAGCCCGCGAACCGGTCACGGGCTGACCGGTTCTCGTTTTCACCCGATGGTAACGAGGAATATCAGTGGTGCGTCACCGCGACGACGGTAACCGCCGTCGCGAGGGTGGTGACGATGATGCCGGCGATCCGCCATTTCGATTCCGGATCACGGCGTCCCGGCACCTGAATGCGATCACCGGCCCGGACGCCGAGGGCATCCAGCGTCGCACCCCGCGCGATCGCCGCCTGCAGATCTGTCCCGCCCCACAACTCGGCGCCGCCACGCAGAATCTGTAGCTGGTCGACACGCGCCTGCTGGGTCGCGCCCCCCGCGAGCATGAGGGCGTCCGGCAGCACCAGGTCGATCGGGACGGCATAGAATCCCGGATGGCTCACTTCTCCGACGACGGAGACCCGGATCAGTGCGCGCGCCTGTACGACGGGGTCCTTGATGTAACGACTCAACTGACGGGTCAGATGCGCCTCGAGATCGTTGCGCTCTACACCGGCGAGCGGGATCGCGCCGATGACGGGAAGCCGCAGCGCAGGCCCCGCGACGACCGTGAACGTGTCTGACAGCGCCGAGTCCCCCTCGACGCGGAGCAGAATCCGGTCGCCAACCTGGAACGTGGGGTGCTGGGCGCGCGACTGCGCTGCGATCGGTGCTGCGACCGCACACAGCGCGATCGCGATCTTCCATCGGGATTTCGAGATTGAGACCGCCACACCTTCCTCCTAACTAGACGACTTGCGGGCCTGGTACTACCTGACCCTCGACCTCGTCCACGGCCTCGTAGCCGGGCAGGTAGTACGAGTAATAGGCGTAGTACCCGTAGGCCGCGCCGCGCGGTACATCGTTCAAGACCGCGCCGAGCAACCGAATCGGCAGGCGGTCGAGTACCTCGAGTTTCGCTCCCGTGATGTCGCGGTGACTGTGCCCGGTGCGCAACACGACCAGCAGGGCACCGGTGACCGTGCCCAGGATGAAGGGATCCACGCCAGCAGTGAGCGGCGGGCTGTCCACGATGATCACGTCATACGACTCGCGCAGCTCGCTGAAGAGCTCATTCATCGCCGACGATCCCAGAACCTCCGGGGCGCGCTGCGTGCGCGTCCCGCAGCCAATGAATGACAGCCGCGGGTACGGTGTCCCCTGCACGATTTGGTCGCGCCGCGCTTCACCGTTCAGGAAATCCACGAGTCCGGGCTGGCGGTTGACCTTGAAGCGACGGTGCAACACCCCACGGCGAATGTCGCTATCCACCAGGAGTGTCCGGTGTCCGCCATCCGCGAACGTCAGCGCCAGATTGGCGGAAAGGAAGGACTTCCCGTCGCCCGGTTCGGGGCTCGTCACCGTGACGAGCACAGGTCCCGGGCCGTACTCGTGCATGACGTTGAGACGCAGGCCGCGCAGCGCCTCGACGACCTCCGCCGGATCCTTGGCCCGCATATGCGGCACCGCGCCGAGGATCGGCAGCCCGAGGTCGCGGGACACTTGTTCCGGATACCGCACCCGCGGGTCGGCGCGGTCAAGCACGATGGCACCGACCACACCCAGCCCGAGCCCCGCCAGCAATCCCATCAAGAGGAGACGGGGCGCCGTGTTCTTGAATGGACGTTGCGGCACGATGGCAGGGTCGAGAATTCGGACATCGGGCACCGTCGCTTCCGCGGCGAGGTGGGCCTGATCGTAACGCTGCTGCAGGGCCGTGTACGTCTGCTCTTTCAGCTGGGCGTTGCGATTCAGCCGGGCGTCCTCGATCGTCCGCGCCGGGATTTGGCGCAGATTGTTGGACGCCGCGTCAACCTGCCTCCCCAGCTCCGATTCTCGTGTGGCGAGCTGCGACGCGAGCGCGCGCGCGAGCGTCGGGATGGTCCGCTGCTGCAGCTCGGACACCTCCGCACCCAGTCGCTGGAGCGGTGGATAGGCCTCGGAATAGTGGTAGCGGTACGTCCGCAGCTGTGCCTGCTTGTCGCTCAGCTCCTTGAGCGCATTCGACAGCTCGGGCGCGTGCTGCACCGACTCGACAGTGGACAACGCTTCTGTCGGGAGTCCGTCGGTCCCGCCTTGCGCCAAGAGGCGCTCGATGGCTTCGCGATCGCGACGCAGCTGATCGCGTTCGACGGCCATGTCGAAGAAGCTGGTGCGGATCGGGTCTCGCGTCTCGGGCGCGGCTCCACGATCCCCGCCACCCGCCTGGTCCGATGGCAGCGTAATGGTGCGCGTGCGGAATCTCTGGAGCGCCGTTTCGGCATCGTCGAGATTCCGCTGCGCGGTCGTCCGCTGATCTTCGAGGATCTTGGTCAGCTCGGTGAGCTTTTCGCGCTTCAGTTGTGCCGCCACCGCCACATAACGCTGCGTCACGGCGTTCAGGATGTTGGAGATCAGCACGGGGTTCGCGCCCCGCAGCTCCAGCGCCAGGAAATTGCCGTTCAAATCCATCCGGACATCCAGCTCCTCGCCGAGCCGTAATGCGGCGTCGCGTGGGGGCACGACCGAGAACTCCGTGGTCCGGCCGGACGGTGTACTCCCGGGCGCGAGGATCCAGCGGAAGCCGAGCCGGCGCCCCACCGAGTCGCCGACCGTTCCCCGCTCCAGGTCCACTCCTTCCGCCGACGCGAGCGTGTACGTCTTGCCGTCATCGCCGACGCTCAGCCGGTACGCTCCCGGGCGGAACTGGTCGGCCACGTCGAAACCGCTGAAGGCCGGCCGGTCGGCGGGGCGCTTCACTTCGAGATAGAGGCGCAGGTCTCGCACCACCTGATCCAACACGATGTACGATCGCAGCAATTCGACCCAGGCATCGGCATCGAGCAGCGCCCCCTGGCGGATCGGACCTCGCGCATCGGAGGGGTTTTCCCCGCGCCGGTCCGGGACATCGACCCAAACGTTGGCCTGCGCCCGGTAGACCGGACGCAGCACGCGGGTCGCCGCGAATCCAGCGCCGAGACCCAGCGTCACCGCGAGGGCCACGAGCCATTTGAAGCGGAGCAACGCACTCGCGACGCGCCGCCAATCAGGCCCCGATTCCTCGTGGAGCGGACTTGCCGTCTGGGGAGGAGTCGCTCGTCGCAGCACTGCCGCTGCAGTCTGAGCGCGAAATGCTGGAAGCGTCTTTGGATTCATCGCGCCCCCAAGCAGCAAGACCTATACCGTGCAACGTCTCACCACGGGCTTCGGCCGGATCGTCGCGTTCATCCTACAACGCGGTAGACCTGCCATGTCGCACGGGGACCGCAAATCCACCGAAACCGGCACACGCCTTGCAAATGAGCGCGGCATGACGAAGTTCGCTCCCGTACCCTGGACACGCCGCGACCAGGCCCGCCGCGTACTCAATCTCACGATCGCGGCGCTGGCGCTCCTGCTCGCCCTGCCAGTGATGGTGATCATCGCCATCTTGATCAAACTCACGTCCGATGGTCCGGTGCTGTTCACGCAGCAACGGATCGGTCTCGATCGCCGCGCGCTGGGCAAGGCGCCGGGCAACTTTCGGCGCCATGCCGACTCCGGCGGCCGCACGTTCAGCATGTACAAGTTCCGCACGATGCGAGTCGACGGCGGGGCGTCGCCACAGGTCTGGGCGCAGCGCGACGATCCGCGCGTGACCCCCGTGGGACGCGTGCTGCGCAAGTTCCGGCTGGACGAGTTGCCGCAACTGTGGAACGTGCTGGTCGGCGACATGAATGTCGTGGGTCCCCGCCCCGAGCAGCCCACGATTTTTGTGGAGCTGCGCGAACAGATCGAGGAGTATCACCGCCGGCAGCGCGTCCTGCCCGGCATCACCGGGAGGGCCCAGATCAACCGCGCGTATGACAGCTGCCTGGACGATGTTCGGGAGAAGCTCAACTACGATCTCGAGTATATCCGCCACCGCTCAGCGCTCGAGGACTTGAAGATCATGCTCCTCACGCCCGCCGTGATGCTCGGTCGGCGCGGCGGGTGGTGAAGTCCCCGCCCGTAGGCCAACTCTCAGACTAGCATAGGGACAATCCCTGTAATCCAAAGGGTTGGTCGGACTGAATCTTGCACCCGTGGAACACACGACATGACCGTGCTCCTCGTTGTCAGCGCGGACGGACAGCTCCTCGACACGGTGGCCGCGGAGCTTGAGGCGGGCGCGTACGCGGTGCAGCGCGTGCCATCGGGCCAAGCTGCGCTGGCGGCCGTGCGCCACACGTCCCCCGACGCGATCGTCGTCGCAGCCGCGCTTCCCGACATGGAGCCTACCGAGCTGTGCCTCCGGCTGCGGGCCGCCCCGCGCGTCTCGCCCCACACCCCCATTCTCATCGTGGGCGAACTGGCATCGCGCGACGCTCGACTCGCCGCGCTGCGCGCGGGCGCGTCCGACATCTTCGGTGAGCCGCTCGACGTCGCCGAGCTGCTCATCAAACTCGACGCATACGCGCAGCTCAAGACCCTGGCCGAACAGATGCAATCGGCCAGTCTCGTGGATCGCGAGACCGGCCTGTACAACTTCCAGGGTCTCGCGCGTCGCGTCGAGGAGTTGGGGGCGCTGTCAGTGCGGGCGCACGGCGCGCTCGCCTGCGTGGTGCTGGCGATCGAGGTGGAGGACGAACGGATGCTGCCCGAGGTGAGGGCGTTTTGCGCCCAGACGATCAAGGCCGGCGTGCGACATTCGGACGTGCCGGGCCGGCTTGCCGCCGCAGAGTTCGCCGTCGTGGCGCCGCGCACCAGCGACACCGGCGCGATCCGGCTCGCGCAGCGGCTCGCGGGTGTGATGCGGCGCCGCTCCCACGACGCCGCCGGTGCCGTCCCGTCATTCCAGCTGCGCGCCGGCTACGACGCGATCGCTAACCTCGCGTACGCCCCCGGCAGCGCGAGCGATCTCCTCGTACGGGCGCGCCGGGCGTGGCACGCCGCCGACGCGGACTCGCATCTCGGCTGGATTCGATCCTTCAAGGACTGAGCGGCCTATGAAAACCCCGGCCCTGGGCGACGCGTACCGCGTCACCCAGGGACGGGGTTCTTTGACAGCCACCAGGAGCTGCGCTGTCGCTAGTTCACGTTGCTCGTCGCCGACCCGACGATGATGTTCCCCACCGTCTGGTAGCCGGTCACCTGGCCCAAGGCTCCGAGGATCGGCTGTTGCAGTACCACGTGGATCATGTTCACCGTGATGCCGCTGGTCGTCACGCCGTCGCCCGTCGCACTCTGCTCGTTCAGCACCACATAGCCGACACCGGGCAGGTTGATGCGCGTGTTGGGAGCGGGGTCCGATACTGCCGTCCCGTTCACAATCAGGTTCGAAAGACTGGATCCCTCGGCGTCACTCGCGACGAGACCGTCGCCGAGCGTGCTGGTCGCGATGGCCACTACACCATCGGTCGTGATGAGGCCGTTGAGCAGGCTCACCGCTCCCAGCGTTGCGCTGCTGACCGCGTTCGAGCCGTACGTCGGGTCGGCGTCACCGGTGACGATGACGAACGCGTCCTGCGCCGTGACGAAATCCGCCACGGCGACGGTCTGGCCTTGATCCTGCGCCAGCGCACCGCCGGCCGGCAAGACCGCGTACGGAGACGTCTGGTTCACCGTCGGCGTGTTCACCGAAACGCCGAAGGCCTGGGCATTGGCCGCCCGCATCTGGCCCGCGACCGTGCCCGTCATCCCGCTCAGGGGCAGGACGATTGCCACCAGGCCGATCGCCCGCCACATCGTGTCGATCTTCATTGGATTCCTCCTTGCCAAGATCATGGCGATCCCAGGGTCAGTGCGTCGGGTGGAACTGCCGGTTCCCGCCCGTCAGCGTACACGTCGGCTCCGCGGGCGGCAGATCGGGGTCCGGGCACATCACGGCGTAGTCGATGGCCGGCACACTGATGGCGAAGCCGTCGTGGCCGACGCCGGGCTCGCCGTTGTCGCAGTCCCACACTTCGAAATCGAGATCCTCTTGTCCCGTGTTTTGCACGCGCAGCTTGCCGCCCCAATGCGCCGCACCGTCCTTGCAGTCGGTGTCCGTAGCCACCTCCGCGAAGGTGATTTCCGTCGCGTGGAGATTGAGCGGATGACCGTTGACCCGAAACTCAGGCCGGTGGTCGATCCATTCCAGGGCGCCTTTGTCTGCCAGGCAGGTTCCGTTCTGATCCGTCAGACCGGAAGCCATGACGTGCGCGCCGAACGTCTCGTACTCGTGGCTTGCTGGGGGGTTCTTCTCAGCCGTGCCCGGCGGATAATCGATCCGGCCGCCGCCGGTCATCTTGAAGGGCGTACACTGAAACTGGAAGAAATGCGCCAACGGCGTACCGATCGCCGGCGCCACCGCATTCGGCTGCCGCTCGCAGCTCCACGCGGTCAGCGCAATCGCGACCGGCGCAGTCAGCATCGCGAGGTTCCTGAGTTTGAACATGATGCTTGCCTCCGTGAGTGTTGGTTTGGCCCGAGGCCGACTCACAGGAAGGCAAACGTGGTGCCACGATGCTCATCACCTATCCACTTACGCTGCAATGCACTAGAAATCGTCGCGCCCCTGCCGCAGCGCTGCCGCGCAGCACTCAGGGTCCGCCGTCGCGGCGTTCGTGCATCACGGACCTCACCACTCCCCTTCCAGGCGGCTCAAAAACGCGTGGCCCCCAAGGATCGCATCGAGGATCTCCGAATCCTTGGTGTGGGCGAGGGTCCAGTGATCGGCCTGCCTGAAATAGCAATGTCGCGTGGACATTTCGCGCACCATGCTTGGCTCCAAGCGGCCCGACACCATCGCGGCGCCGGCGCGCCGCGCGTCCGCGAGGAGCGCGTCAAACACGGGCACTTGAGCGTCCTTCCTCGCGACGAGCTGCAACACCTCGGCCAAACCGCCTGGCTCGACGAAATAGAAGAACCAGCCCGCCGGTTGTTGGTGCGCATCACAGACGAGCCGGCGCCGTAACACACGCTGCGGCTCGAGCTCCTGCGCGATCCCCAACAACCACTCCAGCCACGCTTCGTCGTAGTCCGGTTGCAGCGCGCGATGCGGCAGCAATTCCGCCAGTCGGTTCGCTACGAAGTCGAGCGGGAGGTCATCGATTGAGTAGCCGTCGCCTGGGGAGCGAGACCGGGTCGGTCCCCAGCGAGCCAGTGCCGTGTCGGCGACCGCGGCGAGGGGCCGAAGACTCTGCGTGACGAGAGCCGGGGTGCCGTGTGCCCGCAGCCACCCCAAGGCGTGGCGCGCCGGCCGAACTGCGCGTTGCCACGTCAGGCTGTACAGCAGGAGCGTGGCGGCGCCTCCGAGTGCCTCGAAGATCCGACGCCCGGCGTCGTTGCTGATGTCTGAATACAGCAGGTCCTGCGGCCCGGCGAGCACGCGACGCACCAGTCGGCTGGCCACGAGCGGCGCGGCCGTAGGGGCCGCCATGAGCTTTGTGGCCGCGATCACCCGGAGGCGGCGCCCGCGAAACCGGAGCCGCTTCGGCTGTACGCCGATGAATCCGTCGATCGCGCCGCGTTCATTCACATGCACCAGCGAAGGGAGCTCGGCGTCGTACCACGGGTTCTCGAAGAACACACGCTCGAAATAGGTCTCGAGCGGAATGGGGAGAGGAGCATCACCGTTGCTCGCAAACGCCCAGCGAAACAGGTCCTGAACGGCAGGGATATCGTCCCGCTGAAACGGCCGAATCAGGTCCACGCGCCCTGTCTCTGCTCCCCGCGGAGCGCGGCGAGGTCGTGTTTGCCGCTGGGAAGCCGCGGCAGCGCGTCGCGCACTTCATAGCGCATCGGTTGCATGTGTCGTGGAAGCTCTATGCCCGCGTACCGCCGTAGCCGCTCCAGCGAGCCGTCTCCTCCTCCCACGAGCACCACGAAGGCGACAATGCACTCTCCACGCACCTCGTCCGGTTCGGAGGTGATGATGCATTCGGCGACTTCACCGGACGCATACAACACGGTGGCGATCTCATCCGGGCTGACGCGATAGCCCAATGTCTTGATCATGCGCTGGCTGCGACCGACGAAATACAACCAGCCGTCCGCG
>Ga0137361_10003285_pt1 | contig 10452 bp, 7 predicted proteins | sample Mad1_80_16metaG_FD_104923 | JGI IMG/M metagenome (GOLD analysis project Ga0137361, IMG submission 104923) | Vadose zone soil microbial communities from Angelo Coast Range Reserve, California, USA - Mad1_80_16 metaG | ecosystem: Environmental > Terrestrial > Soil > Vadose zone | place: USA... | reverse complement strand
CTTCAGAAATACCCTCTCCCTTTGGGAGAGGGCAGGGTGAGGGTCTAGCGAACAAAACACCTTTCTTTACTCTCTTTTTCCCCGCTATGCTTCGCACCCTCACCCCTGACCCCTCTCCCAAATAGGAGAGGGGAAGAAGATCACGGTACCTTTGATACCACCAGGCTTACGTCAAAATTCCTGACTGAATGAGTCAGTGCCCCTACCGAAATGTAATCGACTCCGGTATCCGCTATGTGACGAACGTTCTCCAGAGTCACGTTGCCCGAAGCTTCTAACTTTGCTCGCCCGTTGTTTAGCACAACAGCTTGCCGAATCGCTTCGTGAGACATGTTGTCCAGCAATATCCATGTCACTCCCAGTTCGAGACACTCTTCGACATCCATCAGGCTTCGCGCTTCCACTTCGATTTCCAGGCCCTTGCGATGTTCGCGCGCATGGCTGACAGCTTCAGTGATCGAATTTGCGAAATCTATGTGGTTGTCCTTGATCAAAATCATGTCATGCAGCCCCAGGCGGTGATTTTCTCCTCCGCCGAGGCGCACCGCCAATTTATCGCAGGCGCGCAGGTTCGGAGCGGTCTTGCGCGTGTCGAGGATTCTGGCCCTGGTGCCCCGAACTTCTTCGACAAACTGTCGCGTGAGTGTGGCAATCCCCGACATGCGGCCGAGAAAATTCAGAGCGGTGCGCTCGCCGCTAAGAATCGCGCGTGCTGGGCCTTTGATCACGGCCAGGATCTGGCTGGCATTAACCTTTTCGCTGTCGCTCGTGCGAGGCCTGAAACTGACGCGCTTATCAAGCACTTGAAAAACAAGTTGCGCAATCGAGAGCCCGGCGACCACGCCAAATTGTTTGGCGACAATCGTCCCTTCGAGAGTTGCCTCGGCTGGTACGATGCTGTTGGTTGTCACATCACCGGACCCTATATCTTCGGCCAAAGCTTGCTCGACGCTGGACAATACGTCCGGCGCAAGTGATATTTCTGATTTCATAAGTTCGCAGCGATGGCGTTCGTTGTTGCATTAGAGAATACTAGAGGTCCGACGTGAATCGTAACTATTCAAAGATACCAAGTCGGTCAGCGCAAATAAAACAACGCGCTGTGGAGCTAGGTTTTTCCAAAGTAGGAGTTACGGCGGTGAGTGGCCTATCGTCGGAGCGCGAACGGCTGGAAGAGTGGCTTCAGCGCGGCTATCACGGCGAGATGAGTTGGATGGCGCGCGATCCCGAACAGCGCACGGATCCGCATAGAATTTTCCCCGCCGCACGTTCGGTCGTCGTTGTCGCTTTGAACTACTACACGCCGCACCAGCATGCAGTCAGTACCGCTTACCTTAGCGCGCCAACCGTTACAGAACCGCGAGCGGTAGCGACCGGCCCGCTTGTTGCCGCGGACTCTCTGGGCAAAGGGCCGGTCGCTACCGCTCGCGGTTCCGTAACAGGTAAAGTATCGCGTTACGCGTGGGGCGACGATTATCACGAAGTGGTCGGTGACAAATTGCGTGAACTGTCGTCATGGATCAAGGAGCAATGGCCGGAGGCGGACGGCAAAGTCTGCGTGGATATTCAGGCAACCATGGACAAAGCCTGGGCAGTGCGCGCTGGGCTGGGCTGGATTGGTAAGCACACAAACTTGATTACGCAGGAATATGGATCGTGGGTTTTCATCGGCGAGCTGCTCTTGAATCTTGAACTCGAATATGACGATGCAGAAATCGCCGACCAATGTGGCCGGTGCACGCTCTGCATCGATGCTTGTCCGACCGGAGCGCTTGTCGAACCCTACGTTATCGATTCAAATCTCTGCATATCGCACGCCACGATCGAATCGCGCGCGCCGGAGATGCGCGAAGACCTCGCCGCACATCTTGAAGGCTGGCTTTACGGTTGTGATATTTGCCAGGACGTCTGCCCGTGGAACCAGGCGACGCCTTCAACTGATGAGCCGCGCTTCGAACCACGCGAGGGAAACGTCAACGCCTCACTGCCTGAAATCCTTGAACTCACGCCTGAAACTTACGCCGCGCGTTTTCGGCATAGTGCTATGAAGCGCGCCAAGCTGAGCGGACTGCAACGCAATGCGCGAACGTTACAGAACCGCGAGCAGTAGCGACCGGCCCTTGGGTACGCAGGCGCCCCGCCTGCTTAATCTCAACGCGCAGCTGCTCACCCAAAAAGCAGGCGGGACGCCCGCGTACGCAGGCCCGGTCGCTGCTGCTCGCGGTTGCGGTAACGTCATTCGCTTTCGCGCTCTCGCTTTTCGACCGCTCGCGACTCTATAATTCCAAGCGGCTACCGCAGTCGTAAACTTCTCAACGAAAGCTAGTGTTATCACAATCGACAAAATCCTTTAGTCAGCGCAGGTCTCTCTCCTTGGCCGCTATCCTATTCGCCATCGTTTGCTTTGGCACTGCCGCAGGTACATTCGCACAAACGTCCAACCGCGGATGGGAATGGCAGAATCCTCTGCCGCAGGGTAATGCGATCAGTGCGATTCGTTTCGCTAGCGACAAGCTACATGGGTGGGCGGTTGGAGCCGACGGAGTGATTCTCTATACCGCGAACGGCGGCTTTCGATGGGAAAGCCAGCAGACGCGCTTGGTGGCGGCGCTTAACGGCCTTTACGTCCTGGATCGCCAGCGCGCCTTGGTCGTGGGGGCGCGCGGAGTCGTGTTGACGACCAGGAATGCGGGAGCGAGATGGATCGCGGTCCCCACGCCGACGAAAGATCATCTTTACTCGATTACGTTCGCTCGTGACGATCCAAGGCATGGTTGGGCTGTGGGTACGTACGGCTGCATCATCGCAACTACAGATGGCGGCGCTACATGGATGGTCCAGAGCACGCCGTCGGGCGCCCATTTATATTCGGTTTCATTCATCAACAAGAACGTCGGACTCGCCGCCGGCGATCGCGGCACTGTGCTGCGGACGATCGACGGCGGACGGCATTGGAAGGAGGCAGTGCGCCTGGGCACGCTTCCATTTACCGGCGTAGCCTTCCTCGGTCCGAAAAAGGCAATCGTAGTCGGTTATGGGGGTCACGTGCTCTTCAGTGAAGACGCTGGACTTACCTGGGAGCCGATCGACGTGCTGATGAGCAACGACTTACTCTCTGTCTACTTTACGGACGAACAGCACGGTTGGATCACTGGGGGCGATGGATTGGTATTGAGCACGGCCAATGGCGGAAAGCTTTGGCTGCCGGCGCGAGTCCGGACAAATCCAAAGTTGGTCACGGTTTTCTTTGCTGATGAGAATACCGGCTGGGCGGCGGGTACCGATGGTCTGTTGATTCGAAGTGACGATGGTGGACTGGCCTGGCAGCGACTCACTGAAGGCGGGCGCGACGATCTTTCAAGCATCTTTATCGATGGCTCGCGTGGTTGGGCTGTAGGTGCGCGCGGCAAAATTCTGTCCACCAGATCGGGCGGAAAAGATTGGACGGTGCGTCCTTCGGGGACGAGCGTCCACCTGAATGCAGTTACTTTCATCGACGAAAGAAACGGTTGGGTGGTCGGCGATAATGGAACCATTCTGCATTCGAGCAATGGCGGAATCGTCTGGACTTCGCAAGGTACAGATGCCAAACAGGATTTGCTTGGCGTCTGTTTTGTGAACGACAAATTAGGCTGGGCGGTGGGCGCGCGCGGCTACATGGTGAAGACTGACGATGGCGGCGAGACCTGGCGCTTACTTTCATCGAATACCAACGCGTGGCTCGAAGCCGTTCACTTCGTCGATGAAAAGCACGGCATCGTAGTTGGTTCCGGCGGGACGATCTTACGCACCGAAGACGGCGGCGAAACTTGGAAGAACGTTTCGCGCAATTTAAGAGAGTGGCTGCACGCAGTCGCCTTTGCCGATGCGGTCCACGGATATGCCGTCGGAGAGCAGGGAATCATCCTGCGCACCGACGACGCCGGCGTGACGTGGAAAGATCAGGAGAGCGGTTTGAAAACGAACCTGTTTGCGATCTCGGTCGCCTCGCGCGATGATGTAATGATCGCCGGCGATCAAGGGCGGGTACTGGTAACAAAGAATGGTGGCGTAGCTTGGGAAACGCAACCAACGCTAACCAGCTCGCCTTTGTTCGCGGTGGCCTATCACGGCGGCGCGAGTGCCTGGGTGGCGGGACGCGGCGGCGCAATACTGCGGCGCACCGAGGCAATCGCGACTGTCAAAATTCCAACTCCGAAAATTCCGCCCGTCTTGCGCGGCAATCCTAAACCAAACGGTCAGGAGTCTGGCCCGCAAATCATTTTCGATGATGGCGATATTCCCCGCGCTGCACCGCCTGACAATAAGAAACCGTCGAAGCCATAGGCCTCGCGAAGCTCCATCAAAATAATCTCTGACCGATCGGTTCTCCCGGCCCTCTGCGCCGTTTTCCCCTGCGGCTTGGGAAACTCTCCGCAGGCTTTCACTTTCACCACTTAAAATCCCGCGGGCTTTCTCGGCACGGGCGTAGCGGTAATCGGCGCGACCTGTTTTGTCTGCTGGTCTATTGGATTATGCAGGCGATACACTGACGTTGTCGAAAGGCGGACGTTAACCAATGGCTGAGAACACTCTAACAATTACCGACAATCGCACCGGAAAGCAGTACGAACTCGCGATTGAAAACGAAACCATCAAAGCGCTGGACTTCCGAAAGATCAAAGTTGCCGATGACGACTTTGGTTTGATGACCTACGATCCCGCCTTTATGAATACGGCCTCGACCAAGAGCCGCATCACCTTTATCGATGGTGATAAAGGCATCCTTGAATACCGTGGATACCCAATCGATGTGCTGGCTGAGAACAGCACTTATCTGGAGGTTGCTTATCTGCTGCTGCACGGTGAACTGCCGACCGAAGCGCAGTTGAAAGACTGGACCTGGAACATCACGCATCACACTTTCATCAACGAAAGCATCAAGAAAGTCTTGGACGGCTTTCATTACAACGCGCACCCGATGGGCATGTTCATCGCGATGCTGGGCGCCCTTTCGACTTTTTATCCGGATGCGAAGGACATCTTCAACGAAGAGAGTCGATGGAAGCAGGTATATAGGCTGATTGCGAAAGTACCGACGATTGCCGCGTTCGCCTATCGACACCGCATCGGCATGCAGTACGCGTATCCGGATAACGATCTCAGTTACGAAGGTAACTTCCTGAACATGATGTTCAAGACGACGGAGCTGACATATGAGCCGAATCCGGTGCTGGAGCGCGCGCTGAGTGTACTTTTCATTTTGCACGCCGACCATGAGCAAAATTGCAGCACTAATGCGATGCGCAGCATTGGCAGCGCGCACACCGATCCATTTTCATCGCTGGCCGGCGCCGCGGCGGCGTTGTATGGACCGCTTCACGGTGGCGCGAACGAGATGGTTCTGAGAATGCTCAACGAGATTGGATCGGTCAAGAACGTACCTGACTACATCAAACGCGTGAAGGCCGGCGAGTTTCGTCTAATGGGATTCGGCCACCGCGTTTACAAGAACTACGATCCGCGCGCCCGGATAATCAAGCAGGTGGCGTATGAAGTTTTTGAAGTGACGGGCAAGGATCCGTTGCTCGACATCGCGCTCGAGCTGGAGCGCATTGCGCTGGAAGACGAGTACTTCGTCAAGCGCAAGCTTTATCCGAACGTGGATTTCTACTCGGGAATCATTTACCAGGCAATGCGCTTCCCCGTCGATATGTTTCCGGTGCTGTTTGCGATTCCGCGCACGTCGGGATGGTTGGCGCAATGGGCCGAGATGCTCGATGATTCCGATCAAAAGATCGCGCGTCCGCGACAGATTTATCTGGGCGAACGAACGCGATCCTATGTTCCGATAGAAAAACGCGAGGGTAAGATTGAAGCCGCGAAGGCGTAGTTGATTAAGCGAGTCAGCTCACTTTTGCCGGTGTTTCCAAAGCCGCGGTCAGACGTTTGCCACTTGCCCTTTGCAGCAAACTCATCGTGCCCATGTAGCCATAGCCAAAACAGAACAACAGCAGAAAAGCAATCGGCCCCCACATGTGCATATTCAAAGCATAAGCAATCGCCAAAACAAAATAGACCGCGAAACTCAACTCCAACAGCGGCAGCCAGCCATGCTTGCGCTTGTACTTCTTTCGCTTCCACGATTCGTCATCGATCTTTTCCACGCGGTATTTAGGCGTGCGGACGAAATCTGATTTGACGCCGGCCAGTGCTTCCAATACCGCGCGCGCGTTCGAGAAGGCCAAACCGATTCCCAGCCCCATCACCAGAGGCAAGTGCAGCAGGCGCCGGCCGCGCTTCTCATCGAGATACCAAACCGCGGTGCCGTAATAAAGCACGACCGAAACTGTCGAAAAGAAAAGCATCGGCAGGTCGAGTATCATGAGTTGATGCAGACCCTGGTTGTAACGCACCAGCAATAGCGGAAACTGCATGAAGCTGGCGACGATCATCAGCGGGTAACTTACATTGCCCGTCAGACGAAAGAACATCTCGAGTTTCACCCAAAGCGGCAAGGGCGCATACCAGATACGACGGTAGAGCTTAAACCAAACTTGCAGCACGCCTTTGGCCCAGCGGCGCTGTTGTGCTTTGAAGGCGTTAATCTCCACCGGAATTTCTGCCGGCGCTTCTTCATCCAGCAGATAAATAAATCGCCAGCCCATCAACTGCGCCCGAAAACTCAGATCGGTATCTTCTGTCAGCGTGTCGTGTTGCCAACCACCGCTCATCTCGATCGCTTCCCGTCTCCAGATACCCGCGGTGCCGTTGAAGTTGAAAAAACTTCCGCTGCGATTGCGTGTAGTCTGCTCGACCACGAAGTGACCGTCCAGCATGATCGTTTGCAGACGCGTCAGCAGATTGTACGAGCCGTTAATGTGGGCCCAACGCATCTGGGCGCAACCGACAGTTCTGTCGGTGAAATAATGGATCAGCTTGCGCAGGAAATCCGGTTTCGGCACGAAGTCGGCGTCGAAGATTGCGATCAACTCGCCCTTCGCCGTCTTCATGCCATTTTCCAGCGCGCCCGCTTTAAAGCCGGTTCGATCGTCGCGATGAAGATAAGAAATGTCGAAACCTGCGCGCGCGTATTGCTCGACCGTCGCTCGCGCAATGTTCACCGTTTCGTCGGTCGAGTCATCCAACACCTGGATCTCCAGAAGTTCGCGCGGATAATCGATCTTGGCCACCGCCTTGACCAAACGCTCGACTACATACATCTCGTTAAAGAGCCGCAGCTGTATGGTGACGGTTGGCAAATCGCATTCCGCGAACTGGCCCCTTGGCTTCGGTGGAAACTTCGAATAGCGCCAGAACTCGGCGACCAGCTTAACGCGATACACGCCGTAGATCGCGAGCACTGCCAGAATCGTGAAATAAATTATCAGTACTGTCCAATCGAATGTATCCAGTTGATAAAGCGAACTAATGTTCGCCGCCGTCTTGTAGTAGGATTCACAGAAGGAGTTGCCAGGGAAATCCATACAAAGGGGGAGATCTCCTCCTTTAAAAGGGACAGGACAGAACCAACCCTTCTCGATACATTGAGTTGGAATAACAGTCGCGGCGAGCATCGCTAACATCGATTTTGATTCTCTGAAACTTTCGCTAAGCGTCGTCCGATCAAAATAAATCGGGCTGGAATTCTAACGTAATGGAGCAGCCTCCTCAAAGCTGCGTGCTGATCCTCTGCGTTCTTCTGCGTTCTTCTGCGCAATCCTCCGTGTAACTCTCCATAGCAGAACCAACGAACGCTTCACCGCAGACGACACAGAAGATCTCCCAGAGGACGCGGAGGAAATCGATGATTGAGGACCACCACCCGATCATTCAGATTGCAAGTAAAGTTTTTCAAACTGACTTCGCCTTCTGACCGCTCTAGAACTCCCAAGCGAGCGAAAACCTCAATTTTCCCGGCAAATCTTCAATCTGATTGGCGGGAACGACGATTGCCCTCGCGCGAGACAGGTGCGGACGCCCCTTTTTCTGCACCCTCACGAAAAAAAGTGACCCGAGAACGCCTGAACCATTTCTACGTTTGGCTGATCATCGCCGTTGGCGCAACGCTTGTGCTCTTTTCTGCGGGCCACCTCGCGCTCGGAACCATTGACGTTCGCTTTCTGCTGCTGGCACTTGCGACCGTGCTCATCGGACCAAGATTGAGCATTCCGATTCCGCGGGTCAAGGCCCATATCTCAGTCTCAGACACTTTTGTATTTCTCTCGTTGCTGCTGTTTGGTGGAGAGGCAGCCATCCTTCTGGCCACGGCTGAGGCGCTGTGTGCTTCTCTGCGCATTGGCAGCAAGCTCCGTACGCATCTGTTCAATGCAGCCGTGATGGCCTCCGCTACTTTTCTGACCGTGTGGACGCTGCGGTTCTTGTTTGGCGAAACGGTCGCTTGGCGCGACGTCTATTCCCAAAACTATCTGATCGCGATCTGCGTGATGGCGGTCGTTCAGTATCTGGGCAATTCAATTCTGGTGGCGATCGGCTCTGCCTTGAAGGCCGGCGATAGAGTCTGGTCTTGCTGGCGGAAAAACTTTTTGTGGACATCGATCACCTACTTTGCCGGCGCGTCCGCGGCCGGACTCATCGCTCGCTTCATTGGCAACGTTGGCTTCTTTGCTTTCGCCGCTACGATTCCGATTATCGCTATCGTCTACTTCACCTATTGGACCTACATGAAGAATGTCGAGAACTCCGCCGCGCAGGCTGAGCAGGCGCGCCGTCACGTCGAAGAACTCAACCGCCATATCGCGGAGCAAGAGCGCATCAGTAAGGCGTTGCGCGAGACTGAACAACATTTTCGCAACGCCTTTGATTATGCGGCCATCGGCATGGCACTGGTCTCGCCTCAGGGGGGCTGGCTGCGGGTGAACCGATCGCTGTGCGATCTGGTCGGATACACCGAACAGGAGTTGCTCGAGTCTAACTTTCAGGCGGTCACACATCCGGAAGACCTCGGAAGCGATTTGGCCAACCTCTATCGCCTGATGCAGGGAGAGACCCCGACCAGTCACGTCGAGAAACGTTACGTCCACAGGTTGGGCCAAATCGTCTGGGCCCTCAATAGCGTTTCTTTGGTGCGCGATTCAGACGACAAGCCCGCGCATTTCATCTTTCAGATTCAGGACATCACGGAACGCAAACGCGCAGAGGCGGCGCTGCAAAGCCTTTCGCTCGTAGATGAGCTTACTGGTCTTTATAACCGGCGTGGTTTCCTGGCCATAACTGAACAACATCTGACCTCGATTCGCCGCAATCAGAAGATTCCAGTAATTCTCTACGCCGATCTCGACGGATTGAAAGTGATCAATGACTCGCTGGGTCATCATGAGGGCGACCGCGCCTTGGTCAAGGCCGCTGAGATTTTCAAAGAGACTTTCCGCAGCTCAGATATTATAGCCCGCATCGGCGGCGATGAATTTGTGGTGCTGGCGGCAATTGGCCCGGAAGAGAGCGCCGAATTCCTGACCAATCGCCTACAGGAGAAATTCAAGGCCACCAGCTCGCAGTGGAATCATTCCTACGATTTATCGGTCAGCGTCGGCCTGGCGCATTTTGACGACGACGAAGGACACTCGATTGAAGAGTTGATGGCTCTTGCCGACCGCGCCATGTACGAAAACAAACGCCACAAGCGTTCGCGTCACAACTTCACTCCTGAGGTAATCAGTCCCCGTATGGAAGCGGTGGCTTAGTTGGGTACGCAAGCATCTTGCCTGCTTTTATCCACGGTTTGCCCGACGCCTCGTAGATGAAGCAGGCAAGATGCCTGCGTACCGGACTGTTCTTAAACTTCAATCCACGCCGTTGGCTCTTTCGGAAATGAAAGCATGATCTCAGTGTCGCCGGCGAACAGCGGTGAACGTTCGCGTAGCGCACTTTCAGCGGTGATCTTCGCGAGATAAGGATTATTCGCGCGTTGCGATAGATGCGCTAAGACGATGTGACGCGCCTGACCGTCAAATCCGTCGAGGAGCCATTCAGCGACGTCTTCATTAGACAGGTGGCCGAGACGCGAAAGAATCCGCTGCTTCAATTCCCACGGATATTGCTCGACTGTCTTCAGCATGTCGCGGCTGTGATTCGATTCGATCACGACCGCTGCGCAACCACGAAGCCTCTCCGTCATCAAAGTCGTGATGCGGCCAAAGTCCATCGCCGTGGCGACCTTCACACCGTCATGGGTGGCGGTAAAGCCGAAATTATCCACTGCATCGTGCGGCACCGTGAAGGGATGAAAGTCGATCTCGCCGATACAAAAGTCTCGACCTGAATCAATCTCGACCATGCGATCACGCAGCGCGCAAAGGCGCTTGCGCGGCTCGTCATTCGCGACATTTCGCCGTTCGCCGACGTAAGCGTCGCGGGTCTTCGGCGACATGAAAACGGGGCAATCGAGATCCTTCATCAGGACGCGCAAGCCGCCCGCATGATCGCCGTGCTCGTGAGTGATTAGAATGGCGT
>Ga0137361_10003282_pt1 | contig 10457 bp, 8 predicted proteins | sample Mad1_80_16metaG_FD_104923 | JGI IMG/M metagenome (GOLD analysis project Ga0137361, IMG submission 104923) | Vadose zone soil microbial communities from Angelo Coast Range Reserve, California, USA - Mad1_80_16 metaG | ecosystem: Environmental > Terrestrial > Soil > Vadose zone | place: USA... | reverse complement strand
GCCGAGACTCTCTGTCTGCACGGCGACACGCCCGGTTCGGTGGAGATTGCCCGCGCGGTCCGCCGGCGGCTCGAGTCGGCCGGGGTCCCTCTCGCGCCGCTCTGATCGGCGAACCGGGTCCCCCGAAGGGAGCATCTCAGCGCCATGATCGCCGCCTGGTACGAGAAGAAGGGAAGCGCCCGGGAAGTCCTGCGAGTGGGTGAGCTGCCGGATCCGGAGCCGGGCCCCGGCGAAGTTCGCGTGCGAATCGCGGCCTCGGCGGTCAATCCGACCGATACGAAGGCGCGCACGGGGACCAAGGGCAACGTGGCGATGCCCTTCCTTCGCGTGATCCCGCATCAAGACGGTGCCGGAACCATCGACAGCGTCGGATCGGGAGTGGCGAAGGAGCGGATCGGCCAGCGCGTGTGGCTGTACGAGGCCCAGTGGCAGAGACCCTTCGGGACGGCCGCGCAATTCACCACCGTGCCGCAAGAACGAGCGGTGCCGCTGCCGGACGCGGTCTCCTTCGAGGAAGGCGCTTGCTTGGGAATCCCCGCCATCACCGCGCACGCCTGCCTCTTCCTGGACGGAGACATCTCGGGAAAGACGGTGCTGGTCGCGGGGGGCACCGGAGCGGTGGGTTGGTACGCGGTGCAACTCGCCCGCCTGGCGGGAGCGCGGACCCTCGCCACGGTGAGCTCGCCGGAGCAAGCGGAGATGGTGCGAGGACTCGGAGTCGAGCAAGTCCTCGACCGGCGCGAGCCGGGCCTCAACCAGCGCATCCTCCGCGCGACCGAAGGCCGCGGCGTGGATCGCATCGTGGAAGTCGCGCTGGGCGCGAATCTTCCGCTGGACGGCGAGGTGCTGGCGCCAAGCGGAGTGATCGCTTCCTTCGCTTCTGACGCCGTGCCCGAGCCGACACTCCCGTTCCGCACCCTCCTCTTCAAGAACGCGACCATCCGTTTCGTCCTCGTCTATCTGGTCTCTCCGCAGGCCCACGCCGCAGCGGTTCGTGATCTGACGGGCCATCTGCAATCCGGACGGCTGCGGCACTCGATCGCGCGCCGGTTTCCCTTGGGGGAGATCGCGGCCTCCCACGAGGCGATGGAAGCGGGCCATTTGAACGGCAAGGTGATCGTCCTCCCGTAAAAAGACGGCCGGACGAGGAACCCGCCTTGCCTCTTGCCACCCCTGGGGCCGATGCCCATTTCCCGGAGGCGGGAGGGGTCATGGCATTCGAAGTCGGCTTCGACACTGTTGGAAACGCGACGCTGATCCTGCACGACGGCGCTCCGGTCCTGGCCACGGATCCGTGGATCGTGGGCTCCGCGTACTTCGGCAGCTGGGGACTCGCGCACGAGATCCCCGCGGAGCAGGCGGAAGCCGTCCGGAAGGCCCGGTACATCTGGGTCTCCCACGGCCATCCCGACCACCTGAGCGGGGACTCCATGGCCCTGCTCAAGGACAAGGTGATCCTGGTTCCGGACCACCGCGGAGCGCGCGTCGCCGAGGACCTCAAGTCGCAGGGGTTCAATGTCCGGGTCATGCCGGACCGTCAATGGCTCGAGCTCACGCCGCGCGTCCGCGTGCTCTGCATCGCCGACTACAACCAGGACGCCATCCTCCTCGCCGACGTGAACGGACGGCTGGTGCTGAACCTGAATGACGCGGGCGACCGCGGATGGGGCGGGTTCGTCCGCCGGACGGTGAAGCAGTACCAGGTCTCCTTCCTGCTCAACCTGGTCGGCCGCGGCGCCGACATGATGAACTTCTTCGACGAGGACGGGCACAGGCTGCCCTTGGCCCCCAAGACTCCTCTGGGCGCGACGCTGTCCACCCGCGCCAACTACTGGGGGGCGACGGTCGCCATCCCCTTCAGCGCCATGCACCGCTTCCAGCGGACCGACAGCGCCTGGGCCGAGCCCCACGCCTCGCAAGTGGAGGAGTACCAGGAAGGATTCGACGGAAGCCGCTGCGAGCTCTTGCCCGCGTACGTCCGCTACGACTGCTCGAGCGACCAGGTGACGCCGCTCAATCCGGCGCGCTCGCGCGGCCCGCTGCACGAGCCGCAGGAGTTCGGCGACGATTGGAGGCAGCCGCTTCTGCCGGAGGAGAAGGCGAGGCTCGCGGCGTACTTCAAGCGGTTCGAGCGCCTGCGGCGCAACGTCGACTTCCTCCGCTTCCTGGTCGGGGGCGAGGAGACGCTGATCGAGCTGCGCGGCCGGGACCTCCGCCGGGGGCTCACCTTCGAGGTCCCGCGCAACTCGCTGATGACTTCGGTCCAGTACGAGATCTTCGACGACCTCCTGATCGGCAACTTCATGAAGGTCACGCTGCACGGCGACTGGGGACCGGACCGGCTCTATCCCGACTTCAGCCCCTGGGTGGCGAAGTACGGCGACAACGGGCGCGCGCATACCCTGAAGGAGCTGCGCGAGTATCACTGGTCGTACTTCCGCCGCGATCCGGCCGAGTACCTGCGGCATCGGGTGGACGCCGGCTTCGTCCTCCCGCTCCAGGAGGCGACGGCCTCGGCGCTGCGCTCCCGGCTGGGCGCGAACTCGGCCTTCTTCCGCACCGCGAAGGACGTGTACTGGTCGGCTCGCGCGCGGCTCTTCTGATCCGGAGCTGGGATCAGACCGGCAGCTCGACGGTGAACGTGGACCCCTCTCCCGGCGCGCTGCGCACTCCGATGTTGCCTCCGTGCGCGACGACGATCTGCTTGGCGATGTAGAGGCCGAGACCGATTCCGCCGTAGCTGCGCACGGGCACGGCGCGCTCGAAACGGTCGAAGATCCGCCTTTGGTCCTCGCTGGATATCCCGATCCCCTGGTCGTGGACGACCAACCGGGCCATCCCGTCCACCCGCTCCACCGCCACCTCCACCGGCTTCCCGGCGCCGTACTTGATGGCGTTGACGACCAGATTGGTCAGCACCTCGTCGACGCGCAGCTTGTCCCAGCGTCCCACCACCACCTCGGCGCGGAGCGAGAGGCGGCATCCGGCGCTTCGCGCTTCCGATTCGTGCCGTTCCAGGACCTCCCGCGCCGCCGCCGCCAGGTCCATCGATTCCACATTCAACGTCAGCCGCCCCATGCTGATGCGCGAGACTTCGAGCAAGTCGTTGACCAGCATGGTCAAGCGCTCCGTCTGCCGCAGCGCGCTTTCGGCCGCGGCCTCGAGGTCCTCGGCCCCGCCCGGGCCCTTGCGCAGACGCCGGAGCATCACCTGGAGCTGCAGCCGCAGCGGCGTCAGCGGCGTGCGCAGCTCGTGCGAGGCGATGGCCAGGAACTCGTCGCGCAGGCGCACCGCATTCTCCGCGTCGGCGCGCGCCTCCCGCTCCTTCTCGAGGAGCTCGTCCCGTTCGCGGGTGCGCTCGGCAGCCTCGCGCCGCAAGGATTCGTTCTGGCGCGCGGAGGCGAGCAGGGACGCCACCTTGGCCCGCAGGACATCGGCGTCGAACGGCTTCACGATGTAGTCGACCGCGCCCTGCGTGTATCCGCTGACGACGCTGGCCTCCTCGCGCTCGGCGGCGGTGACGAAGACGATGGGGACGTTCCGGGTCCGCTCGCGCTGCCAGATGATGGCCGCCGTCTCGAATCCGCTCAGGCCCGGCATCTGCACGTCGAGCAACACGAGCGAGAAGTGACCGTCGAGGAGGTGGCGCAGCGCCTCCCGGCCGGAGCCTGCTTTCACGACCTGCTCGCCCAGTGGCTCGAGGACCGCTTCCAGCGCCACCAGGTTCGCAGGGTTGTCGTCGACGATCAGGATCCCGGACATGGCTCGAGCGCTGCGGGCGACGGCTTACGAGGATGGGACTCAGGGGTCAAGTGTCCTTCAGTGAAACCGTAGGCGACAGGGCAGCTCGCCCGGATCTAGGACGGGCGGTCCCGCAAGCGATCGGTCGCTGCCGCTTCGACCGTCCAACCCCGCAACAATACGGAGGGACGCGTGGCACGGTCGGGGCATGACGGGCGCGCCACTGGGGAGCGCGCCGGCGCGGCGGCGCTCTCGCGCGTCCACCTGCGCGCCGACTCCGTCTTCGTCGGATTGGCGCGCTGACCCGCTCCGCGGGACGGCGTCAGGGACCGGCGAGCTTTCCCCCGCGCACGAGGACGGTATCCCCGACGCTCACGGTCGTGTCCACGAACATGTCCCACCAGCGCGGCCGGCCCGAGGTGACGTTGCCGCCCAGTTCGGTGTTGTCGCCGAGCGCGAGGCGCACCACCCCCGAACCGTAGCCGTAATAGGGGATCCAGGGGTTGCGCTCGGGGACGGCGAGCTCGGGGTTGAAGCCGAGGCCGAACTCGCGGAACGCCTCGCTTCCGGCTCCGCCCGAGCGCAACGCCGCCTCCACCGCCTCGCGGCCCGAGGCGGCCTCGACGCGCGCCACCCGGCCCTTCTCGAAGTGGAGCTTGAGCCCTTCGACGGGACGCCCGTCCCACTGCGTCACCGGGTACGCGATGACGCCGTTCACCGAATCCTCTAGCGGCGCCACGCGCAGCACGCCACAGGGCAGCTCGACCTCGCGGTCGACCAGCACCTTCGCGGTGCGCGCGCGGGCCGCCGAGGCATCTCCATCCTGCAGGTTCATGGGCCGGTCGCCCACGCGGAAGCGGAGGTCGGTTCCGAGCGGCGTCCTGACGCGCACTTCGCCCTTGCGCAACGCCGCCTCGACGCGCCGCTGCGCCGCGCCGATGGCGCCGCAGTCCTCGCGCAGCACGGCACGCTGGTAGACCGCGTCGATGACGTGTTGCGGCGGAAGGGGCTGGCCGGGAATGGCGATCGCGCTGGGCTGACCGCCGCCCTCCCAGTGGAAGTGCACGGTCCGGCGGGCGCTGTTGCCTTGACGGAGCAGATCCTGCAGCGCGGCGTAGGCCGGGTGCTTGGGGGCCGCGCCGGAGAGCATCACGCCCGCGTCCACGTCGTGGAGGATGGCCCGCAGGGCTTCTCGCGCAGGCGGGATCCCGCGCTGGATGATCTGGACGTCGAACGATTGCGGCAACGGCTCGGCCAGGACGTCGAGGCAGCCCAGATCCACTCCACCTGCCTTGATCACGGCGTAGCGCAGGTACGGCACGAGCTCGCGCTGGAAGCGGTCCCCCGCGCAGAGCGAGATCACCTTTTCGCCGGGGACGAGCGCGAGATGCTGCACCACCTTGTCCGCCAGCGCCGGCCAGTCCATCGTGAGCTGCGCGATCGGAGCCGGGGGAGGTGCAGGCGCCGGCTGCCGCTCGGCGGCATCCCCGCCGAGAGACAGCATGAGGAACGCGAACACGAACACGGGTCTTGCCTTCGGGTGGACCATGGCGCCTCCGCTGCTGCGTCCGGTTGCTTACGCCGCAAGGGGAATTTTTCAAGTCTGACTCGCCGTGCATTGACTTGCACGTCGCGAGCGCGCCAAGGATGCGCCCCGGAACATCCGGATCCCGGACGACGCGCGCGTGAGTGCGGCGAACGATCCGCGTTCCGGCGAGGAACCACCATGACGACGAGGAAGCACTCGATCCTGTCCGCGGTCGGCGCCCTGCCGCTCTTGTTCGCCACCGCCATCACCGCGGACGACCGCCATGACAACGAAGAGAAGGTGAAGGCAAATCTCTCCGGCTACCACGAGGTGCCGACGCTCTCTAGCGAGGGCACCGCAACGTTCCGCGCGCGCATCGCGAACGACGATCAGTCCTTCGACTGGACCCTGACGTACTCGGGCCTGAACAACGTCCTGCAGGCCCACGTCCACTTCGGCGCGCCCGCCATCAACGGCGGGATCGTCGTCTTCCTCTGCACGAACCTCGGCAACGCCCCTGCGTCGCCGCCAGCGACCCCGGTCGCCGCCTGCCCCTCGCCCGCGGCCACCCTGAGCGGAACCGCGAGAGCGGCGGACGTGGCGGCCGGCGCCGCCGCGCAAGGGATCGCCGCCGGCGAATTCGCAAAAGTGATCGCGGCCATCCGCGCCGGAGCCACGTACGCGAACGTCCATACGACGTTGCGGCCGGGCGGCGAGATCCGCGGCCCGATCCATTCGCACTCCGACCACTGATCTCCGCAGCGGCTATCTGGACGGAAGCGACGCCGGACCACACCGGCGCCGCTCCGCCTGCCTCCCCGCACCTTCACTCTTTTGACGACCCGCAGGAATCCGATTTAGGTGGATCGTCTCGTTTGCTGGCCAGGGGGGCCAATGTTCGGACCACTCATCGCATTGATGGTCGCAGTCCCGGCTGCTCATTCAGCGCCGCAGCAGATCACTCTCGGAGCCGCGGTTCCCTTGAGCGGCGCAGAAGCCAAGAGCGGCGGTCGCATGCGCGACGGGTACGAGCTCGCCGTCGAGCTCGCCAACCGCGAAGGCGGAGTCGACATCGGCGGCTCCCGGGTGCCGGTCAAGCTGGTGATCGTCGACGATCGCAGCGACGGCCCCGCGGACCAGCGCGCGGTCGAAGAGCTGGACGGCCAGGGCGTGAACGTCGTCCTCGGCACCTTCGGCTCCTCGCTGGTGGAGAAGGGCAGCGCGACGGCGGAGAACCTCCGCGTCCCGTACGTCGCCGCCACCGGCGCCAGCAGGGGCTTGTACCAGCGGCGCTTCAAGTACCTGTTCGGACTGCAATCGCCGATCGAGCAGCTCGGCAACGCGCTGATGCGTTGGGCCGAAGAGGAGCAGCAGAACGGCAAGCTCCCGGCCCGCGCCACCGTGGCGGTCATCTGGGAAAAGACCGCGCACGGCAGGGAGTACGCCGAGGCGATCAAGGAGTTCACCACCAAGACCCCGCGACGCCGCGCGTCCTGGCAGGTGGTGATGGACGAATCGTTCGAGCTCAACAGCAAGGACTACAAGCCATTGCTGGAGCGTCTGAAGACGGTCCATGCCGACGTCGTCCTGGTGGACGCGCACCTGCCCGACTACATCACCATGCACGGGCAGTACGCGAAGATGGGCCTCTGCCACAAGGTCATCTCCTACGGCGCCCGCGGCCCCGAGAGCGAAGCGCGCGGCCAGCTCAAGTCCTCCGCCGACTATGTCCTCTCCGCCGTCTGGTGGAGCGACGAGATGTTCCAGAATCCCCAGTCGGCGCGATTCGTGAAGGCTTTCCAGGAGCGCTACAAGCGTTCACCCGATTGGTACGAGGCGCTTGCGTACGAAGGCGCCCGGGCGGCCATCGAGGCGATCCGGCGCGCGGGCAACACGGACCGCGCGGCCGTTCGCGAGTCGCTGGCGCAGCTGAAGATGGAGTCGCTGGTGCCCGGCGGGTTCCTCGCCTTCCCCGAGCAGTACGGCAACCAGGCGCAGTACCTCTTCGTCGTGCAGCAGAACCTGCCCGACGGCAGCGCGCCGGTGATCTTCCCGCGCATCGCGGCCTCGAAGGACGGCGTCGCCTCGAACCCCAGGTGCGCCGGATCGACGGTGGCCGGGAAGTAGCCGCCTCAGCGGGGCGTCTCCGCGCGCGGGCTCGGTCCATACGCCCGGTAGAACTGATTCTGGAAGACTTCGTCGGGATCGATCGCGCGCTTGAGGGCGAAAAAGTCGCCGTACCTCGGGTATGCTTGCTGGAACTGATCGCGACTCGCATGCAGCCGGTAAGGAAGGTAGTAGCGCCCGCCCGACGAGAGGCTCGCATCGATGAGCTCCCTGGTGAGCGCTTGCATCGCTGAATCCGCCTCCGCGGTCCTGGGTTGAGCGAAGAAGAAGACCAGGGCCATCATGTCGGCGTCTGCATAGCGGAGGAGCGTATCGTCATCGCGCCGGACGTCGCGAAGCGTGACGTTCAGCAGATCGGCCGCGTGCGCGGGAACGATCGCCCGGACCCTTCGGAGGAATTCTTCCACCCGCCCGCGTGGAACGAAGTACTCCTGCAGGATATCGGTCTGCTCCGGGTTGCGGTTCTCATACACGTCGACGCGGCCCTGCATCACCTGGTTGCGGTGCGTCTCGCTCCCGAAGACCCAAGGCGAGAGGTTCGTCTCCAACGACCAGCGGAGGTCCTTGCCGTACTCGCTTCCCTCCGATCCACGAAAGATCCAGCGCTCCAGCGACGCCGTCCACGGCCCAGGCTCCTCGATCCGTTCCCCCAGCGAGGCGTCCGAGGTGCGCACGAACGTCGTGAGCTCCGCTTCCTCGAGAAAACGGCGGCGGGTCACGTTCAACCGCCCGAACGCAAGGCCGACGGGACCCGAGCGGACCGCGGCATCGAGGGCGCTGACATAATCAGCGCTCGGCACCAGCTTGTGTTCGATCCGGTACCGGGCATCCGGCACCACGCGCAACTCCGCCTCGAGAATGACGCCAAACAGGCCATATCCCCCCAGGACGGCGGAAAAGATCTGCGAATTCTCGGTCCGGCTGCAACGGATGACTCGCCCATCCGCAAGCAGCAACCGAAAGGATTCGACGGAGCTGGCCACGGGCGGGCGGTCGTTCTGCCATCCATGGCAGTTGACGCTCAGCGAGCCTCCGACCGTGAATGGGCTGTCGGACTGCATGATCGAAACCGACAAGCCACGCGCGCCGAGGAAGGGGATCACGTCCTCCCACCTGGCTCCTGCCTGAACGCGAAGCAGGTTCCGCTGGGGGTCGAGCGACATGGCCCGCAGAGGCAACATGTCCACGACGATGCCATCCGGAGTGAATGTCTGCCCTCCCATGCTGTGCCTTGCGCCAGCGATGGAGATCGACAGATGCTGTTCCCTCGCTTCCCGCAGCAGACGGCGCAGGACCTCGATCGCGCTCGACTCGTCCTCGGGCAACGTCGTCGTCGCCCGAACCCGGGTCCGGTTCAACCGGCTGGTGTCCTCGACGGTGGTCGCGTCCCAAGCCGGAGGCAGCTTGGCGAACGCACGCTCGCGAAGCGCCGTGCGGGCCACGTGCGCGACGGGTCGAGCGCCCATGGCGGCGAGAACGACCGCGACCAGGCCTGCCGCCAGGCGCGCAGAGGACGCGATCGCGGGCTTTCTCCAATTATCGATTGCCGGCGCCGAGCAACTTTTCCAGACCCACGTTCACGCCGCGCCGGCCGCCGCAGGCGCTCTTGATCGCCTGCCACTCCCGGGCCGGCAGCGCCGCCAGCTTCGCATCTGCCGAGCCCGAATCCGCGATCGTCTTTCTCCGCTCGGCGCTTGCCGGATGGGTGGAAAGCCATTCCGGACCCAGGTCCGTGCTCCCCTCCATGCGGGCGAAGAAGTCCGAGAGGCCCCGGGTCGGGAAGCCCGCGTGCCGCAGGCGCCGGATCGCGCCCTCGTCGGCCTCTTTCTCCGCGTCGCGCGAGAAGCTCCGGGAGGCGATCTCCAGCATGGTCGACGGATCGATCGCCATCAGCCCTGCGAAATCACCGACCGTCAGCTGCCATCCCGTGGTCAGGATGACGCTGCGAACGACCTGCGCCATGACGTGCCGAGTCAGCTGGACCCTCTTTGCGCCCACCGATCGCGTGCTCGGCAGGGCTCGACAGCAGTACTGGGACAACGAGCAAGGCCGCCGACAACGGGAGCATGACCCACATTGTAGAGAACTGCTGCTCAACACGCGAAATGCCGCCGGATCTCGCCATTACCCACGAAGTGAGAGAGCATCCGGAAGTTTTTTCGCTCGAACCGGACTCGGCCCGCGACAATGGCGGGATGGATGTGCAGCTTGTTTGCGAACTGCACGACTGCCATCGGCGTCGGCCGCTCTCGCACGGAGCTTGATTCCCAGATCTCTCGCGGAATCGCAGCGTCGAGGGCCCACTCGTCGGCCTCGGATTCCTTCACGTCCACCGCCTGCAGATTCAGGTCATCAACGAAGACAGTGTCCTTGCCGCCCTCGAGGTGCCGTCCGGCATGCGCAAGCTCATGCAGGAGGCAGAACCAGAAGTTGTCGATGCGATCGTACCTGAGCGTGAGTGCAACGACTGGCGTTCCATCGGCCAACTTGAGCGCCGCACCATCCAGGTAAGTGCGCCTGAGGTGCCGCACGGTGACGAGCGGAATCCCGTGCTTCGCGAGAAGCTGTGCTGCTTGGACCGGACCGTCGTCCTCCACGCTCAGTTGAACCACCTCACGCAGGAATCTCGGCGTGAGTGTCCCCCGCGAGTAGGCCTTTCGCGGCCGGTCCTCATTGGCTGTAGCTAGGACCTGCCAACACCACGCTTGGAGCGCCCAGGGGTCGTTCTTCGCGTTGATTCGCGCTCGGTCGTTCTTCCTGTAAAGAGCTGGGGGCTGAACGTCGGCGCAGCCGGCGCGACGAATCAGGTCCTTCAGGTACCTGCCTGCGCGGCCCGCAGACCGCGCCGCCTTCGGAAGCCAGCCGAGCTTGACCATCTCCCTCAGAGGGAATTTGCTCCAGTCGGCGCTCTTCGAATCTCCGAGTTCGGGCTCGTCTGCCGGTCGAAGGAGCACGTCGGCCGGAATGCCCAGGTGCTGGTGGAGTGCGCGCGCCATGCCTATGGTCAACGCGCGGTTTCCGGAAAGCACTTCGGATACCTTGGCGCGGGAGCCGATGTACG
>Ga0137361_10003279_pt1 | contig 10461 bp, 12 predicted proteins | sample Mad1_80_16metaG_FD_104923 | JGI IMG/M metagenome (GOLD analysis project Ga0137361, IMG submission 104923) | Vadose zone soil microbial communities from Angelo Coast Range Reserve, California, USA - Mad1_80_16 metaG | ecosystem: Environmental > Terrestrial > Soil > Vadose zone | place: USA... | reverse complement strand
TAAGGACGAGGGGTTTTCTTTAAAGGAAGCTGGAATCACCTGGGATGAATCCAGTCAGGCTCAGCGCTTGGTCGAATTTGTCCAAAAATTTGATCTGGACAGACTCCGTGGCTTGATCCAGGAACGCAAAGTTGACCAGACTTTGAGCCGATCTGGAATCCTGGCCAGTATTGAGCTAGCGCTCAAAACTCAGAAAAAGATCGAGAAGAAACAACGTCACGCCGGCGTGGTGGCCGAACCCGATTACGCGTTGCAATGTTGCGATTTGCGCAAAGCCAAAATCGAGCCGGAGAGTGTCGACGTCATTCTGACTGATCCTCCGTATGAGAAGGAATTTTTACCTTGTTTTGAATGGCTGGCCCAATGCGCAGCGGATTGGTTGAAGCCCGGTGGTTCACTCCTGGTAATGTCCGGTCAACACTATCTTTTTCTGGAAGTCGGAAAGCGACTACTTTCTCAGCCGAAATTATTCTATCACTGGCTGGTGTGCTACCTGACGCCGGGTGGTCAATCCGTCCAGATTCATTCGCGGAAAGTTAACACATTCTGGAAGCCAATCCTTTGGTTAGTCAAAGGCAAATATCAGGGAGATTGGATCGGTGATGTGACCCGCTCCGAGGTCAACGCTAATGAGAAAGAGTTCCACCAATGGGGCCAGTCCGAATCGGGAATAACCGATTTAATGGAGCGTTTTACTCTGCCCGAACAACTGGTAGTCGATCCATTTTGCGGCGGTGGCACCACGGGAGTAGTGGCCGTAGCGATGGGCCGCCGCTTTATCGGGATCGATTCTGATCGCACCGCAATCGCGACCACTCGGGCGCGCATTGAGGAGCTGCTATGAGTTCTCGCCATTTCATTCGCGAAGTGCCGGGCATACGCAAGCACCTAGCGCTCCCTGGAGCGACCTATTGACTGCGCATTGGTTGTCTCCGGCTGACCAAACAGGCATCGGGGCTTTGATGCCTTGGGAGTAAGAAATCAACGTGAGAATGCCCAACCACAATCTGCCATTATTGCCACCACCACCACCACCGTGTTCTCGCGAACAGTTTGTGGCGTGGTTAGTAGAACATGCCAAAGTCGATCCGGTATCAATTCAAAGAGAGCACGAGCCAGATCTCATTTATATCACGCGTTCGCACCCCGATCATGTGATCACCTTCCCGACGATCGCCCAAGCGATAAAAGCCTGCGCCATGCTAGCGAAGCAAATTAAAGAGGCTACCGAACCGAGAGTGGTGGAGGCTATTGCTGGCTCCGCCGAATACTACCCTGAGTTACCCGAGAGCGAACGTTGGATTGTGATAGGTCATTTCGCACTCGCCAAGCTGCAGCTCGAATTACCGACGGTTAGCGCTATGACAATCGGCTTTTGCGCACCCGGCGATCAATACGCCGCAGTGAAAGTTCTGCGCGGCACTCAAGATAAAGAATTCAAGCAGCAACTCGAGGAGTGGCGAAATTCAGGAGAAGTCTACGGGGATCGAACCGGCTAGCAAGATTACCGAAGCTCAGCCTGCGGTCTTCGCGAATAACCCAAAGCTAGGAGGCATATATATTCCGTCTGGACAGGCCGTGGCGCACAACATCCGTACGGGAACATATGAATTCCCAGTTGGTGTCAGGGATCCTGACGACATAAAAAGCGCTGGTTTCAAGTATTCTAGATGCGGGGCCACTGTTCGACGAACCAAGCCAGAGCTAAAGAACCCTGCTTATAGCTGCAAGTGTTTCATGATGATCTTTCATTCCACCGACAAGGTGAGAATCAGTGATGTTGGGGAATGGCGACTCGCCATCGAAACCATCACAGCAAACCAAAAAGGTAGCGTTGAGGACAACTGACCAAGCCACCAATAACCGTCGTTTCTTCCCTTTTTTTTATGAGTAGCCCAAGCAACCACAATCCCACCGGTCACGATGGGAGCATCATCGAAAACTTCCTCGACCTCGGCCGCGTGATATCGATCAACGGCCTGCCCGGAGAACTTACCGGTCAATGGCTGAACCGGCTCGGCGCAGCCATCGCAGCCGGCCAACCATTCCTCGGGATCCCGACTCAGCAAGCACCGGTTAAAACTATCACCTTGCTTAGTCCCTATGATGAAGAAACTAACCAACCTTTCGATGAACGAGCCTTCATGAAACAAATCTCCGATGAAGAAGCTCACATTAAACAAACCCTCGGTCAACAATGGAGCCCCGCTGCCGCCGATGCCATGCGCGCTAAGATTTGGACCTCGAAGGATAACTTTAGGTTTTACTATTCGAAATTCGATACTTGTAAGGGCCTTTTGCACGACTTTTCACCCGGCACTTTCGTTGTGATCCACCAGATCGGGATCGCCACAAGTGATCCGGTCCAGGGCATGGTCAAAAGATGCCGGGATAACTTGCAGGACCTTAGCTCTATCGCCGAGGAGCGGCGCATTGCCATTGTCGTCGATCATCCTGGATTGGAATCAAGCACCTACGCGCTCCACGAACTTTTGGTCGATACTTATCTGCGCTTTGATGGACCTGTCGGACCAGAGTTCCCCGATCTTTACGGTGTTTCTTTCCGGGCCGACTACGTTCGCAAGGAAGGCTTTCAGCTGCCCGCGCACGCTGGCGATATCGATCTGATGGTCGACATCCAGACCGGCGAAGTCATCGAAGTGTCACCTCCCTTTGATCTCGTGACCGGCGAAGTCATCCAAGAGTCGCCTCCGTTTAATCTCGATAACCCCGTTGCCCCGCTTCAAAGCGAAGAGGCAGTTCCGGATGATCTCTTTGGTCCGTTTCAAAGCGTAAAGTCATTTCCCGATCATCTCGTGACGTTGCTTCAAAGCGAAGCACGCACCGAGTTCATGGAGGTCGGGCAAGAAACACCTAAGCCGGAACCGACGGACGTCGCCGATCCAGTGCAACCTTGGTTTATGGATTATGTGCTGACTACGCCAAAGGAGTTGAAAGGCAAAAAGCTGGGTGAACTCGATGGCCCGCAGATTGTCAAACTGGTTACGGTTTCTTTGCCGGCGATAAAACAATTGGAAGCTGAAGGTAAACCGATCCGGCCCGATTCGCTGAAACTCAAGGAAACGCTCGAAGCGATGTTGGCCAGTCCGTTAGGCGAACCGTTTCGGTCTAAAGCGGCGTGAGCGACAACGTTGATCGACCCGCCACCAAACGTGCCTGTGCTGGTCATTCCTATGGTCTTACGCGCGGAAACCCACTAATCCACGATCACTTGGTCGATCGATTACCAAACAAGTGCGACACGAGTTCTCCGGCCGAGCGTAGGAACTGCTTACGGAGGCATTACGTTAAATGACGATGAACAAGCGAGAAAGGCGACTCGTGCTATTCGCGATGTCAGAAATAGTCCTTTGAACAGGAAAGTGATATGAAGCAGCCAACTACCTTCCAAGGTCCATGGCCTGGTATTGAGAAATTCTCTATGGAGAAGCTCTCCTTAGATGCGCAACCGTTTTATCAACTCCATCTGCAACCGATTGAGATCGAAGGTAAGCTCCAGCGAGTCGGCGTTTGGTGCCATCATTACGGCGTACTGAACAATACCTGGAGCCACACTTGGCTCTGCGCGCCTCTGCAGATCCTAGGCATTGAGCAATTTGGCGATCACACTTACCGGCTGATTCTTAAATATCAATCGTTGTCAGGCAAGGAAAACACCTGGGCAATGCCGATGGGGCTGCTGGCCAGAAGTCGTACTGCAATCCTGCGCGAACTTTACAGTCGAGGCCTAGACATTAATTACGAATCTCGATACGCGATAGTTTCTTATCTCGTCCAAGAGGCTGCTTCGGCCCGTGCCTTGGGCTCAACCTCGGAACCCATAGAGGATGAACCCACATGAAACCAAACGGCCTGATCTATGTCTGAATCCAATCGCCATTATCCGCGGGACGAAGGCTGGGCTGTCGACTTCGAATCAGTTAAAGATCTACCCTTTATTTCCAGCAATTCGGAATGGCGAGTCTGGGATGCCAATGTCCCGGTTGACGGCCAATTGCGTACTGTGGTGGCTGGTTTCTGGCATATCCCGACCAAGAAGCACTGGGTCGATCCAGTAATCTGTGGCGGTCAAGCTGGTATTGAACTGGCCATTCAGGAGAAGGTCGCCATTATTCTCGATGACAGACCACAGGGGGTCTTTTTGGCGACGCCAGCCGATTGGACTCGAGAGAAGTTTCCTCTGAACAGCACTTGGGTTGCCAAGTTGGAAGAACGCTTTCGCCTGAACTACAGTTAACTCGTCCGGCGGCCTTGAGGTCCGGCTTCCCTACGCAGCAACACGATGGAATGAAAATCCACACCATACCGCCCGATCCCGACCAGCAGCCTACCGTCCCATCGCCGTTTGGCTTTTATTTCGACGGTCGCCTCACCCAACCTCGATTTCGTTGTCAGGCCTGCGGCCAACTCATCGATAATGCGCACAAGGCTATTCTGCTTTGGAACGATGAAGATCCAAGCATCGGCCGGCGCATTGAACGACGCACTGAGCGCGGCTTTGTCTTTCCAGTGCTGGTCCACAAGGCATGTCGTCATCCTAAAATCGATAAGCTTTATCCGCTTTCGATGGAGCTACAAACCGCACTGATCTACGTGCTCAACAATTGCGGGATGACCGGAGAAAAGCTCCAGCAAGCTCGGGAAATCTGCGGGCTGCTAAGTGAGCTCTAACCGTGCTGCAATTCGGGTTCGACGGGATCATCGCGGCGGAGAGAGTACTGGCACCTAGCCGCTATGACTACTCATCATCGAAACTTCTGATCTAGACCAAGGGTTGTATCGAGCCACTCGATAGTGATCCAAGACACTATCTGTCGGATATATCTCTCGCACCGAGCGTTTGTCCAACGCGACCGCTAGTTCGCGGGAGATTATCGACCATTCTAATAATCAAATGCATATCATCGATACGCTCGATAATTATTTGGAGCGCTTTTTGCAGGCCAAAGCTGCTAAAAAATTAGCGTCAATCTATCTCTAAGATATAGAACCGCAACGAGTTGCATGGCTGTCTTTGGTCGTCTTTTTGATTGCATCTCAACCTGAACGGGCAGAGATACCAAATGAAACCGGCTCCAAGTTTTCACGCCAGGAGCCGGGTTCAAAACAATGAAAAATATAACTTTCTCCTCAAAACTCCCCCAGGATTCACGAAAAAGCAAGTCACTCTCCTGGGGCGCTTCGAGAGCCACTTCTGACCAGGAGGGCTCCTGGTGAAAGAGCTGCCGGAATCGGTTCAGGAACAGCTACGCCATCCGCCCAAGGACACCACCAAACTTGAGCAATGGATCCACGAAATGGCTGCGGGGCTGATCCTCTACCTGCCGCCAGAGGAAGCCATCCTGATGTTAGGCCAGGCGCTGTGGAGGCAGCCTGAGCACCATGAAGAGATTCAACGCGCAATCCGATCTGCCATCCGGAGTCCGGATCCACCGATGGATGCCGGCGGCTCTGCAAAAAACGCAGCAAGCGTCGAATCCAACGGCAACTACCAGCCAAAATCGATACCGGAATCCATTCTCCAACGGCTCAAGAGCTGCCCTCAATCCGGGAGCGGAGAACGACGAGTCCACCATTGGTTCTTAGCAATGGCAAACGCTCTGCGGCACTACGTCACCGCCGTGGAAGCGGCCCAGCTCATTGCAGACAACGCCTCTCGCGCACCGAAGCCGGGCGAGATCGAAGACGCGATCAAAAAGGCGTACGGAGAGATCATTCATTCCGGTGATTTCACGGTAATAGAAAAACCCACTTGGCCAGAGCCAGATCTCCAATTGACCGATCACTGCGTGATCAATGGAATCGGTTTGGTTGATCTCTGGGACGAAAGCCACCTCCGTTGGAATAGCGATGAATTCCAGGCCGAGGAAGGAATCGATATCGTCTTCCCGGCCAACCTCTTGCTGTCTTGTGGAATTACTCAAGAGGATTTCGCGACACGCTGTCGTGAGAACTGGCGTGGACATCTCCATCGCTACGCTTTTATCGTCCCCAGCCCAATGACTGCCGTCAGAGGCAAAACCACAAGCGGCAAGCTCAGCGAGCATACAAAGGAAGCGACTGGGCCGCGCACCTATTTGGTCATCGAATTCGATTTCGAAGAATTCAAAAAGGATGGACTAACCGAGACCATCTGGGCACCGTGGGTCCGTAAATGGCGAGCGTTCGGGATCTCGACACTCGATGCCTGTGCCGCGTTGCTCTGGCACCTGGCTCAGTACGAACGTCTAGTCATGGTGGTTCACAGCGGCGGCAAATCACTCCATGGCTGGTTTCTAGCTCTTGGACGGCCAGAGAACGAGCTCCTCGACTTCATGCGTGTCGCCGTCCGTTACGGCGCTGACAAAGCCCTATGGAACAACCCCGGCCAATTCGTGCGACTGCCGGGCGGGCGCCGCGAAAACGGTGCCTTTCAATCAATTTATTACATCAACCCCCAAAACGCGGTCGTTAACCGCACTCCCCCCTGATGGCAGATAAAGCCCTGAGCAGCAAATCTGCGGATTTTCGAAAGGCTGTCAAAAGCAGCCATCCCGTTCTCGGCAACGACAAAGAACAAGCAAAAGGAACGAAGCTCGAATCGCCGCCAGCTGACCCCTATAAACCCAAAGGTGGCACGCCACTTGATTATCTCGCCCGTGGAATTGTCAAAGACGATATTCTTCTTGGAGATGGGTTGCTCGAACGTGGCGGCGCATTACTAGTCGTCGGCCCAAGTGGCATCGGAAAAAGTTCCATAGCCATGCAAGCAGATTGTTTATGGGCCTGTGGACTACCAGCTTTTGGCATTCAGCCTCAGAAGGCCCTACGCATCGTAATGGTCCAACATGAAGACAGCTACAATGATTTGGCTCGGCAAAGTGTCGTCATCAACTCCTTGCACCTTTCAAAGGAACAAAAAGAACTCGTTGGCAAGAATTTCTGGATCGAAACCGTACGCGGGAAAATCGGAGACGATGCCATCAAGGAAATGGAAGAATTAATCAAATGGTGGAAAGCCGACTTACTGGTCCTCAATCCTTTGAGTGCCTACCATGACGGCAACATCAGCGATCCAAAGGACAATATTCGCTTTCTCTATGGTGGCTACGGCAGACTTCTTCAGACCTACAAGGTTGGATCCGTTAACTTTCACCACAAAACCAAACCACCGAAAAACAACAGCAACAGCAGCACAGTTCCTGACAAGCCCTACTACGAAACCCAATATGACGTGCTGGGCGGAAGTGTTCTGACAAACTTTTTCCGTGCTCAAATCAATATCAGTCCGATCAAGGATTCTCGGGTCTTCAACTTCACCCTGAGTAAACGTTTTGAGCTGGCTGAATGGGAAAGTCCCCGCCAAATGTTCAAATGGCATGAGGATCATCAACAACACCTCTGGGTCCCAGCCAGTGTCGCCGAAGCTCAAGAAGCAAAGAAAATAACCAAGACCCTCGAAGAGTTTCATAAACTCGTTCCACCCTTGAGCTACATCGCAAAAGACCAGCTCGAACTCAGATCAAGAGAGGCCGGCTTCACCCGAGCCGAGTTTCGGGGACTGCTCGAAGAAAGCTTACGCGATGATACACCTGATGAGCTCAGAATTTACCCATGGCCGCTCTATAATCCCAGAGGAGCAGCCAAATCCGCCTATAGCCGCTCTGAACAGCCAGAAAGCGAAACACCCCAAGCGGTCAAAGCAGCAAAAAACGCCGCCGACACGGCGAGGACTGACCCAAATCTGCTTTAAAATGAACTCATGTCATCACTTGATTCAGGGTCGGTCAGTCAGTCGCGGCGGACTCTTTTCTCTACCATGGCGAGAACTGATTTGGTCTACGCTGGCTGCCTTCCAGGACAGTCAGTCAGTCAGTGCGCGCCGCTGCGTATATAAATATACGCGCACAGACTGCGTCTGGCACGCGCACGCACTAACTCTTCCGTCCTTCAAGGCCCCGGCCCGGACCCCAATCAGACTGAAAAGAAGAATAAGCGCGGCGAGAACTGACCGACCAAAATTTCAGTCCTTGCGCCATCAGTCTCGGCCGTCCTCAGTCCTCGCCACGGCGAGAACTGAATTTTGGGTTAGGGCAACTCAAGATCGGAATCTATGATCAAGCCTGATTATTCTGAACTGCCGGAGGGTTGCCACGGAATTGAAGGCTTCCTCGATAAGCGCATAGCCGGGGCTTTCGTCTTCGACGAGGGATTCGCTCTCGAGTTGCTCCATGTTTTACGAGCCGATGGCTGGGAGCATTGGCCAGTTCCAGTGATGTGCGGCCATTGTAGTAATTGGCTCACCAGCCTGGAAGCCGACGGTGATCTAACCGGTTATTTTTGCCATTGCTGCGGGATCTGGTTGATCGAAAAGCGAAAGCTGAGCCAACAGGAATGGCACAGGATCCGTAGCCGGGCACTCAAGCTTTGGCAGCAGGAACAAACCCAGGAGCAGCCAGAAGAAGATCTCGAGCAACAAGATCACACACCATGAACCCCAAATTATCAGCACCAAAAAGCATTGAATTCTGGCCCGGAGAGAAAACACCCTCTGGCGAACTAATCGAAATCCTTAACGACCTTGACCGCCAGTTAATCCTCAAAGGCTTTTCTGCAGCGTGGCTGTCAGGATTTCAGAATGTCCTTTGTTACGGACAAACCGATTGCGACGACGACAATTCGTTCGATCGCCAATATGAACGAATCCAATACGAACATTACAAAAAAGGGGCACGTGCAGCTCTCGAGCTTCTAAAATGCAGTTTTGGACCTCAGCGAGCTCAGCAACATCAGCGCCGTCAACGGAGTTAACATCCCTATGCCCACATCAGCTCCCAAGCCCAAACCAAAGCCCGATCCGAAACGCCCTGAGAAGAAAGAACGCCGGACCGACGCATCCGATCCTGCGCGGCTGACCAAGCGGAGCAATGGCTTGGTATCGATTCCCGTCGAGATATCAGTCAACAGTAGCCATGCGCTGGATCGAGTTAATATCGGTTGGAGCCGCCGCTTGCGCGGTCAGAACGTCGAACGCAGCCTCGCTATCACACTGAACTTGGCCAACCAAATAACGGCTTCAGCTGTTGTCCGAAACGACGTCTTCCTGCTGCGCTGGCTGGCGGCGTTGCTGTTATGCGAACTGATGTTCACGCAACGCCAGCGCAATCAAGTGATCGCAACGTTGCAAGGCTTTTTGGTGCAGCGCGTGTTTCAACGTCCAGTTGGTAACTGGCTACTGTTCAGCTCACTAGCCACTGAGCTAACTCGAAGCGGTTTCTTCGATTCACTGGAGCTGCGTGAAGAAGGCGAAGTGAGCTTTTTCACCACCATCAGTGTGCCGATGCCGAAGGCAGTGCTGGCGGAAGCATGGATCTGGAAGAAGCCGATCGATCTTGCGCAGCTGCCGCAGCTCGAAAAACCAACACCGGCGAAAGTCTGAACCATGGCTGATCTCAATAAAGTTTTCCTCATGGGCAACCTGACCCGGGATCCAGAAGTGCGATACACCTCTTCTGGCACCGCGGTAACTGATATCGGTGTGGCCATCAATCGCGTTTATAGCGTCGAAGGCGAAAAGCACGAAGACGTGACTTTTGTCGATGTGCAAATTTGGGGACCACAAGCCGAATCCGAATTCTTGCGCAAAGGCCGCCCGGTGATTGTCGAGGGCCACCTTCGTTTTGAGGCCTGGGACGACAAACAAACCGGCCAGAAACGTTCGCGTTTACGCGTCGTTGCAGAACGGATTCAGACGCCAGGAGCCAGTACACGACACGACCAACCCACTCATAAGCAAATTCGCCCTTCTGCGCGGATCAGCTCTGAAGGCTGTTCTGCGAGTGTTCGACCAAATGACAATATCTTATTGGGTTATGCCAAAACTAACCACAGCCTATGACTGAAACACACGAGAACGATGAACAGATCTACGAGACGATCTGTGAGCGCGCCAGTGGCGATGGCCAGTACGCCATTGCCTGGGCGCTGCTTAAAGTAGCCGAGGGTCAAGAACAAATCGCTAACACCCTTCGCTGGATGGCTACTGGTGATGTGAGCATTCCGGGGGTGCTGGAAAAGTTATCGATGCAACTCGAAGAAGTTGGCCAACAGATTGGCGGCGCTCTTGGCGAGATTGCCGAGGCTCAACGGGAGCGAACAGAACGAGCAGAGAACGCCGGCCGATGAGCAACCATATTGAACCCAACAAGCTCGCTGCTCCGAAGCAGGATTCGAAGCAAGCCAGTGAGAAATTCGAGCAGCTCTTCGCCAGCCGGATCAAAAAGTTGAAAGATCGTCGCGCCACAGCCTACGAATTTCTCTGGGCGATCGCTTTGGTGACTGCGGCCGTTGAACGTCAAAACAAGCGCTCCGATCGCTCGCTCCGGCAGTTAGCGGAAGAAGTTTTTCGGGAATTGGTTGTCGCCTCTGGATCCGAGGAGCTCGCCAAGGCATACGCGGAGG
>Ga0137361_10003276_pt1 | contig 10466 bp, 9 predicted proteins | sample Mad1_80_16metaG_FD_104923 | JGI IMG/M metagenome (GOLD analysis project Ga0137361, IMG submission 104923) | Vadose zone soil microbial communities from Angelo Coast Range Reserve, California, USA - Mad1_80_16 metaG | ecosystem: Environmental > Terrestrial > Soil > Vadose zone | place: USA... | reverse complement strand
CGATAGATGTAAGACACAATGTGCACTTCGCATTGATGCTCCGGTATGGTGAAGCGGGAGGCGTCCCACGCCAGACCATACATGCGTGCTCCGTCCGTAATAGGCAGACCCACATAATTCGCGAGTTCCGGGCCAGGCCCACGCTCATGAGCATCTTCATGAAACACGGGCCCCCAGTTTCCGGCTAAATCAACCCCGGGCCCGATCGGATTGTAGCCGCCGGGTCCCTGGGCAAAGGCGGAGCCCGCCAGAATCAGAATGAACACCGCCAGGCTCGAGGCACGATAGGAGCAGCGCAATGTTTCCTCCGGGAAGATTTTGCCGCGTAATTCGCGGCGGAATTTTTTGTGCAGCTTCGTCATGCTGGTTCTACAGATGCAGAAGCCTCTTTGCGTTTCCTGTTACTCCCCGCCCGATGGGTGATGTCAATTTGCGAAGGATTATGCGTTACTCGCCGCAGAGAGGCAAGAGTGTTCGGTTTCGACACGTAATCCCGTAAGGTCCAGGAACTCGATCCTTATCGTTGACCGAGGTTTGCCTGGCTGTTCTTGGCGAATTGTAATTTCAGCTTTGTTCGTCGGCCTCGCCGTCTTCTGGGCGTAACTTATGTATACTGCCGGGGCTAGGAGATTATGTATGCATCCACTTTCGCTGAAACGTTCGTCCGTACCCATCGTGGCGCTCGTGCTCGGCTTGCTTGTACCCGTGACCGGCGCCCAACAGGCTCCCCAGGCGGGTGACCCTCCGCAGCTGGTCGCCCCTGCCAAGGACACCCTGGCCGACGGACCACAGGTCTTTACCAGCACCGTCCAGAAATTCCGTATGGTGCCCATCAAGGGGTTGGACCGCCCCTTCTCGCTGGTGTTTCTCCCTGATGGCAACATGCTGATCACTGAGCGGGCTGGCCGCCTTCGCATCGTTAAAAACGGTGTGGTGGATCCCCAGCCGATCTCGGGCATCCCTTCGGTGCTCGATCTGCGACTGAAGGGTTTGCAGGATCTCGCGCTGCATCCCCGCTACGCTGAAAACAAGCTGGTGTACTTCACTTATTACAAGCCGAAGCCGGGGGAAAAGGACGTCGCGACGGCTGTCCTCGCCCGTGGCCGCTTCGACAACAATCACGCCCTCACCGACGTGCGTGACCTGTTCGTCTCGGACGCTTGGTGCGCGTCGCCGTCCGCAGCTCGAATCGCGTTCGCCCGCGACGGAAAGATTTTCCTGGCCATCGGCGTCCCGATCCGGGGGCGTGCCGGCACCGCGCAGCCAGACGATTCGCAACTCCCCGGCAACGACGTGGGCAAAGTGCTGCGCCTCAACGACGACGGGACCATCCCGTCGGACAATCCGTTCGCAGGCAAGCCCGGTTACAAGCCGGAGATTTATGCGCTTGGGATTCGCAATAGCCTCGGGCTGGTCATCCATCCACAAACAGGCGAGCTCTGGGAGCACGAGAACGGCCCCATGGGTGGCGATGAAATCAACATCATCAAGCCTGGACGGAACTACGGCTGGCCTATCATCTCGTACGGCCGCGCGTACAACGGCGACCTTACGGGCGACACCTCGGGCCCAACGTCAGAGCAGCATCAAATGCCCGGCATGGAGGAGCCGTTCCTGATTTGGCTGCCATCGATTGCCCCCTCCGGTTTGGCATTCTACACAGGGGACCAATTACCAGCATGGAAAGGGAACATCTTCGTGGGCGGGATGCGAGGAATGGTGCTTCAGCGCATTGTCTTGAACGCGAAGGGAATGCCGATCCTCCGCGAAAATCTGCTGACTGAGATTAAGCAGCGAATCCGCGACGTGAGGCAGGGTCCTGATGGACTTCTGTATGTGCTTACCGACGAGACCAAGGGAGCTCTCTTAAGACTCGAGCCAGTAGATGGCGAAAGATCGAGCGGTAAGTAGCAAGGCTATCGAATCCCAGGTGACTCACTCTGACGTGAACCGGTAGCCATCCCCGTGAGCGGTGTGGATGTATTTCGGATGCCTCGGATCCTCTTCAATTTTGATGCGCAGTCTCGCAATCAGGTGGTCCACGCATCGGGTCAGTGGCGCATTCTGATATCCCCAGACTTTTCGCAGCAATTCCTCGCGAGTGACAACCGTTCCCGCGCGTTCGCTCATGTAATGGAGAACTTCCATTTCACGCTGTGTGAACGAGGCCGGATTATTGCCTCGTTTCGCCGAGTAGCGTGTGAAATCGAAACTCAGGTCTCCGAGGACGAGACGGTCCGCCGTGGGATGCACCCGGCGCAGAACCGCATTGACGCGCGCAAACAATTCCTCGATCGTAAATGGTTTTGTGACGTAGTCGTCCGCGCCGAACTCAAATCCGCGGAGCTTATCGTCTTTCTGAGATCGGGCCGTAATAATAATGACGGCTGTGCGAAAGGGCGCGTTGGCAAGGTGCTTGCAGATCTCGAATCCATTCAAGCCCGGCAGCATGATGTCGAGCAGCACCAGCTCTGGTCTGAGCGATTCGGCTTTCTTCAAAGCAGCGTGCCCGTCATTTGCGAGGGCGACGTCGAAACCCTCATACGTCAGGTTGTCGCACAAAGCTCGTGCAAGTAAAACGTCGTCCTCAACGACTAAAATTCGTCGCTTCATTGTCCGAATCCTCGCTTGCCAGATTTAACCAGACTTCAACAATTCGCAAAATAGGGTTGAAAACGACGATTTTGGCTGGTTTGACTTGCTAACTCGCTACAGTACCTCCCCAAAAACTGCCGCGTCCGCTGGAGTTTCCCCGAGCTACTATAAATTTCCGATGGAGATTATGACGCCCCCAAGAACGATAAAAGCGCCTCCTATCAGCGTGGAGATACTGGGTCGCGTGTGAAAAAGGAAAAACGAGATCAATTGTGCCGCGATGAAAAAGAAGACGACATACACGCCGAGAAGCTTGCCGAAATCCCATGGAGGGGCGTTAACGATGTATCCATAAGCAAAAAGGACGAAGGCCCCGATCAAGAAAAACCCTATTCTGGAAAACGAAGTGGGTGCTTTCAGCCCATACCGGACGATGGCGTCCCCGCCCGCCTCCAGTAAAGCAGCGACAAGTAGGATCAGAAGCGAAAGAGGCAGGCTCATCCGAATAAATCTTCGACGATAGCGCGAGCTTCCGGCTGGCCACTCACGTCAAGCCGTATGGCCTTCGCGTTTTCAGTCAGATCGAAATTCAAGAATCCACAGTACTGCCGCTCTAATTCGACCATTCGACAGACGTCCCTGAGGGTCGCAGAGTCATTTGCGAATTCATACCGGTACCCCCGGTATGCGACTTCTGCCAAGTACAGCATTGCGGACTGATCCAAGAATTGTCGCCCTGCGTTCCTGCAATTCAGCAGTCGAAAGAGTGCACGCAATAGGTAGATCCCAGCTCCTTCGAAAATTGCTGCCAAATAACCGGCATGGATGCTTGGAACGTTTTGGAAGAGTCCGCGAGCGCGTTCGATCCAGCGGGTCGTCCAGGAAAAACCGCGAAACCTCGATCCATATCTGCCTACGAGTGTCTCCTTATTTACGAACCCCTCGCGTCCGTTTAGGTCAGCGATGACCACGCGCGTGAAGCCCCCGAATAAGATGGTTTTGCTAGCCGATATCTGGCTCGCGAGGTATGCCGATTCCTATGAAACCGGGGTTATCCGCGAATTGATTTCAATGACAACCTACCTGCCACCATTCCTTGGTGCGGTGACTGATCAGGCACGGTACGATTCTCCGCTACAACCTGATGATGTCGTCACGAATCGCCGTGGCCCTGGGATCACCGGCCTCCAGACGTTTCATATAGTCCGTCATCAAAAATGCAAATGGCATGTCATTGTCCTACGATAAGTTGTGCACCAAAACAACGAGATCAACTCTGAGTTGCAAATAAGTCAGTATTGAATCTCGGACACTATGCGCGGCAGATTCCGTCGTGGTCTATCCGTTTCTTCTGCTCAAATTCTTGAGCTCTGGCGCGCAATCAAAGCCCAGAGTTTGGTTTCGAAGATTCGGCATTGTGCGGCGATGGGTAGCCTTGACAGAAAGGGGTCCTCCGCTTCGCAAGACCGTATGGTTGCCGCCCATTTGGTGAGACGCTTTTCATCGGGCAAGAGCACGGCGCGGGCGAATTCCTCCTGAAGATCTCGCAGAAGAAGATCGTCGTCCTGTCCCAAATGAATACTACTGACTCCCCGTTCCGTGCCGGCCAAAAGTATGCGGCCAAGGAATGCCTGGATGATCGTGTAACGGATAACGGTCCCTTCACCGCGGCGTTGATACGTGGCCGGTGTCATACCTAGCCAGTGCATTGCGTTCTCATACAGAGCGCGGCTTGATCCATAACCCACTCCATAGCAAGCGCTGCTAACGGACTCACCAGCCCGTACGAGTTGCTTGAAGCGGATGAGACGCTGTGCGCTGTAGAACCCTTTCGGCGATACCCCGACAATACGTTTGAATGTTTGCTGAAGATGGTTCGGACTCAGACCAGAGACTTGAGACAGTTCATCGAGAGTAATTCTCCGATCGATGTGCTCTTGAATGTAATCAAGCGCCGCTTTGATGCTCTCTTCCGCAGGAGTCAATGAATTTGGATGGCAGCGCAAGCACGCAACATACCCGGCGCGTTCAGCCTCCGCAGCATTGGGAAACATTAATGCATGTCGGCGGATGCGGACGGCGCGATGGACAAGACGGACGGCAGTAGATTCCGGTTGTGATGGCTACGTATACGAACTTTCCGTCATAGCCCCGATCCCTTCTCAATACGGCGTCCCACGCAGTGTTGCTGATTTCACTTGCTTCCATCGCCGTACAGTCTAAACTCCAGAGCTTCTCATCTCAAGGAACACTGATACGGAATCATCAGTATCGCTACATCACCGTTTGATCGCGCAGGCAATTTCGGATACTGACTGGAGCCTGAAGTCATTTATGGTCAAGAAACGATGTGGGTGGGTCGGCGAAAGCAATTCCCTGATGCTCGAATATCACGATCGGGAATGGGGCGTGCCTGTCCACGATGACGTTAAACATTTCGAGTTCCTTGTTCTGGAAGGGGCGCAAGCCGGACTGAGCTGGTCGATCGTCCTCAACAAGCGTGAAGGCTATCGCCGCGCTTTCAGCGAGTTCGACCCCAACAAAGTGGCGCGATATACCGAGAAACGCGTTCAGAAGCTGCTGCTCGATCCAGGGATCATTCGAAACCGGCAAAAAATCGAGGCGGCTGTACGCAACGCGCCGGCGTTTCTCGCAATTCAGGAGGAATTCGGAAGTTTTGATGCGTATTCGTGGCGCTTTGTCGGCGGAAAACCCAAAGTGAACCACTGGAAAGTCATGAAGCAGATTCCCGCAACCTCCAGCGAATCCGATGCCTTCAGCAAGGACTTGAAAAACCGCGGATTCACCTTCGTGGGTTCCACTGTTATATACGCCCATATGCAGGCAGTCGGAATGGTGAACGATCACCTCGTCGACTGCTTCCGATATCGGGAAGTCGCCACAGCCTAGTTTGATCCAACGGGACGGGAGTAAGGAGCGGGCGAAGGACACGCTTGCGACGATCGAGCGGGGTAACGGCAATACGATCGCAGTGCAGGCGGATGTATCCAAAGAAGGCGACATCGAGCGTATGTTGACGACGGCGATGCAGCGCTTCCAAGCGGAGTATCGCGGCTTCGTCTACAAGACTCCAGATTCGGCACAGCCACCCTGAACTTGGACAAAGTCACCCACACAGCACAACCGTCGGTCGGTTCTTTCTATCGTTTCTGAGTTTCCGCCTCCCCCGGTCGGGCACGTGAGTATTAGCAGCGCCCGACTCGGGCGGGTCGTTACACGGTGGCCGAAGGTATAATTCCGATAACGATGGAGCTTCCCTGCTGTGATTGATCATTTCGATAGCGTCGCTCAGAAGCGCCTGCCGCTTGGCGGGGAATTACAGGTCGCTCTTAATCTGATTCCGGCGCTATGTTACAGGTGCAGTTTTATTCTTAACAAGCGCTGATGCGGCGTTTATCACTGGCCAGGCAATTGTTGTGGACGGCGGTCAGTATCGCATCGGCTGAGTAAAGAAAGACGAACGAAATGGTGTCGAACGATCAAGACAAAATAAGAATTGCTCGCGAATATTTCATGAGGGCTGACCAGGGACGTCCAGACATTCTTGAACTGTTCCATGAAGATGCCGAAATTTATTTCCCTAAATTTGGATTTGGATTTGGACGGCAGTCGTTCTTAGAAATGGTTAAGGGGTTCGAAGGGTCCTTGGAATACATTCAGCACGATTATGACAGTTTCACTTTCATTCCTGCGGGCGACTATCTGATCGTTGAAGGCACTTCACAGGGCAGAATGTCCGGGAAGTCTTGGGCAGGGGGCAAAACTCCTGGCGGACGTTTCTGCAACGTCTTCAAATTTCGAGATGGCAGAATATCATGCGTGCACATTTATCTCGATCCCGACTATACGGGTGAGGACGAACCGAGGTTTCTATGGGGGCAAGAATCGTCAGTGGTGACGTCGATGGCGATTCCTCCAGCCGAATTAATCGTGCTTTTATGAGCAATTGAGGATCACCAAGCCATGTCCCACAGCATATCCACCTTACTGACCCGCAATCTTCACGACGTTTTCGGTCAAAACGACCCCGCACATCGGCGCGCGGCGATCGACGAAATCTTCACCGAAGATTGCGTGTTCTATGAGCCCAGGGGCGTCTACCAAGGCCGCGACGAAATAGATCGCATCGCGGGCGCGATCAAGGCTACTCACCCTGACTTTCAATATCAGCCAATCGCCGAGCCCGAGGAATTAGGCAATGCCGGGCGGATCCAATGGGTATCAGGCCGCCCTGGTGAGGCGCCAGCTTACGCCGGGACTGATTTCATCATTGCTCGGGACGGTCAGATTGCCGCGGTTTATCTCTTTTTCGACAAGCTACCCTGAACTGGAACTCTGCCGCGCCACGTTCTCAGGGAATGGCCGCGCCGTCGAGATAATGATCCGTCAGCTTTGATTTGCAAACTCGCCACAGTTCTCCCCAAAACGATGCGGGTGAACTCTCTTGACCAAGACTTCTTCGACGAGGGGCTCGCTCTTCAGGATTTGCATGGCTTCCGAGATGAAGTCTCTTAAGGGCATGGCGTTGGGATCACTCGCCTGAGACTCTCCCCCTTCCGCCGTCCTCGCTTCACTGCAGATCACACTGGAACAACTGAACAAGCTTGCCGCATAACTCCGCTTCGAAAAGCAGGCAGAGCACGCAGAGAAAAATCTTCGCAAAAATCCAAGAAACTGGGGCCTGATAGCACAGACCGCCGCCGCCACAGCGGACGCTATTAGAAAATCAGCCGGGCCACGATCTGGCCGGTGCGCTGCCGGGCGCCACCGGAATTTGCAACTCCGCCGTTGACGAAATTCACGTATCCATATCCACCCGTCAACTGTCCTGCTGCATTTCTCGTGGGTGGCGTGATGGGACTTACGTTAGTCACCCCTCCAACACTCGGGATTTGGAGGTATAAGCGGTTGAACACATTCTGGAACTCCGCCCGGATGTTCAACACGACCTTATCTTCCCCAGCGAGACGGAAGTTGCGGCCCAGGCTCAGAGCCTCAGATGGCTGACGCTGCCAGCGAAAGTTGTCGTAATAAGGCGCCGAATTCCCGAACGTTCCCGGAGCCGCGTCAACCCACGCATTGGGATTCAACACGAGATCCTTTGTCGGATCGATGCAGTGGCAGTTCGGGTCTTTCGACAGGAATGGCTGACCGGGAACTCTATTCCAGAACGTGGTGGCACCGCCGAACGTTGCTGGGTTGTTCGCGCGAGCCAATTGGACGAAGAGTCCATTTGCGGACGGAGGCACGCGGATCAGATCTCCACTTTGATAGCGGAGCACCCCGCCGAATACCCAGTCGTGCAATGCGACCGATACCAGCTTCAAACCCGCGGAATTCGAACTGATCTTGGGCGTGGTGTAGTTGAAACTGATCACCAGCGAATGCGGGTGGCTGAGCGATGAGATTTGTTTGTTCTGAGCGTGATTGAAAACGTCATTGATCAGAGGAGACTGAACGGTCAGATACGACGTGTCACCGTTCGAGCCGTTGACCAACTCCTTGGAAAATGTATACGCCGCGGCGAGCGTGAGACCATGCGAGAGCCGCTGGGTAAGTTTGGCCTGGAGCGAATCGTACCAGGTATTGCCGAGTGGCGGACCGAGGAAAGGCGGAATTCCGAGCCACTGCGGATAGGGCCGCAGCGCCTGGTTGAGCGGCTGAGATGCCGGGAATCCCGGATAGACATTGTTCGGATTCGCCAGGTTCGGGAACCGCGCGATCACTTGAGGTGAACTGATCGGCGTTAACAACAAAGCGCGATCGGCGGCGCTGTTGATGTCAAGACCATTTGCCCTGATCGCATCCAGCGTAAGGGCGTTGTAGTTTCGCGACTGCAACACAGGCGCTGTCCACCACACGCCGCGATTGCCGACGTATGCCGCCTCGACCAACAGATTCGAAGTCAACTCGCGCTGCAGGCCAATGCTCCATTGGAATATGCGCGGCGGCCGGCCGGCATGGCGGTCGATTGAAATAAACGGGGATTGGGGCGGCCGGTTACCCGGAGTCACCTCGAACGGATAGTGCGGCGAGAAATCGGGCCACACGATCGGCGCATTACCGAAGCGGTTTCCCGGACCAAAGATGTTGCCGTCGGACAGACTGCTGAACGTTTCTGAGAACGAGGCTGTAGGCGAGTAGAAATCGGGAACGCTGTATGAGAGGTAAGCGTTGTTCGGCGCCGACCCATAGGCAAGGCCTGCTCCTGCCCGAAACACTGTCTTCTCCATGACCTGATACGCCATGGACAGGCGCGGCCCAAACGCCCACGGGTAGTTCTTGTTGAAGCTGCAGTTGCATTGCCCTTCGTAATCCACGGAACCCAGGCGGTTGTTCAAAAGAGGATTCGGTTTGTCGAAGTTGGCGCTCTGCATGCGTCCGTATTGTTCCTTCAGCAGCGTGACATAGTCATATCGCAGGCCGTAGTTGACGGTCAGCTTGCGGGTCACTTTCCAGCTATCCTGCGCGTAGAACGCCATCGAGTGGTTGCCCAACCGCGCATTGGTAAGCTGCGAAACCGTGATGCCCTGCGTGTTGCCCATCAGAAAACTGGCATAGCTCAATCCTGTCGTGCTGTTCAATCCACGGCCATTCTCCCAGGTCCCGATGCCCGCCTGAGCAGCGTTAAAATTGATGATGCCGTTGGCGCGCGTGGAGTTGAGGGTCTGGATGCCTTCGACAATCAGGTCAGCACCCATCTTGATGCTATGGTTTCCCTTCACCCAGGTATAGGTGACGTTGGCCGTCGGCTTCATATCTTTGTTCTGGGCCATGAAACCGGATCCAACAGTCGGGGCGCCCGGTACCGAAGAACCGATTCCTCCACGCGCCGCATCGAAGACTCCGTTGACGTTTGGAAAGTAATTGACGTAGAAGTTGCTCCTCCAGCCGAGCGTGCTCTGGTCGAAAGTCGCGGCGGGAACAACCGGCTGGTAGGTGTAGAGATAGCCGACACCCACGTGCAGCAGCTGCGTCGGTGAAACCGTTCGGTCGTAGTTGATGCGATACGTGTATGAGTTGCTGCCCAACGGTGCAGCGTTCGACCATGGCTGCGTGAAACCGTTCTGATTGGGCGAGCGTTGACGGTTGAGAGTGAAGTAGAAGCTGAGTTTGTTCTTGGAATCGAAGTTGTGGTCGATCTTGAAACTCGGGACTGTCGTGTGAGTAAAGTTCGAGTATCCCGGAATCGAGTAATTGTTGATCAAGTTATCATTTGTCGGATTTGGCAGCAGGGCCTGGATCTTCGCGGCGACCGGATCGAGAAGCGCCGGGTCGATGACATTGTTCGGAAACGGATCGCGAATCGTAGTCCCGTCTGCCGCCCTTCGCGTTGTCCTCGGATCATAGAGTTGGTTCTGGCGAACCGGGCGGCCCAGCGGATCAACGGCCGGCTGCCCGCCGATGGTTAACTGCGGACCGAGCGCCGCGCTGAAGTCTCCTCTCCTGTAGGCGAGCGTCGGCACCGTGTAAATTCCGTTGGACGTGAATCGAGTTTCGCGGAACTGATCGAGGTTAAAGAAGAAGAAACTCTTGTTTCGGCCGTCGTAGATTTTTCCGAACGCGATCGGACCACCGACGTTGAAGCCCCATTCGTTGCGCCGCTGCCTGTTTCGAATGTGCTGACCCGCGCGTCCGGTGTCTCCAATCGTGGTCCTGTCCGTGAACGGTGTGCCTGCATTAAATGCTTCGTTCACAAAATAATCGAACACAGCGCCGTGGTAATTGTTGGTACCGGATTTCATCGTGTAGTTGAAATAACCGCCACCCGCCTGTCCATACTCGGCATCATAGTTGCCGGTCTGGACGGCGATTTCCTGCATCGAGTCCACGCTCGGCTGGTTGATCTG
>Ga0137361_10003275_pt1 | contig 10466 bp, 9 predicted proteins | sample Mad1_80_16metaG_FD_104923 | JGI IMG/M metagenome (GOLD analysis project Ga0137361, IMG submission 104923) | Vadose zone soil microbial communities from Angelo Coast Range Reserve, California, USA - Mad1_80_16 metaG | ecosystem: Environmental > Terrestrial > Soil > Vadose zone | place: USA... | reverse complement strand
CTGCGCATAGCAACGGCTGTTCAAGACCACGAAGTGGGAATTCCACCCTGCACGGAACGCCGCGCGAGTCGCTTGCGAAACGGAAGACGATGCAGCGCCGCTACATGACTTCGATCAGATCTGTGGCGCCCATCCTGCTTATTATTCTGTCGATGTGCCTATGGTAGATGGCAGGACAGAACTCAGTTCGCATGGCAGTGACTGAGCCGTGCCGCCTGTCAGCATATCGAGAATTTTGCCTATGAAAGAAGGAGGATTCCGATGGCTATTCTTGGCCGACCTTGCACTTCCCGAATCGACATTTTCCTCGCTGGGAGGACCCTGTTCAAAGCGATGATCGGACTCGCGGCGATTACTCTCCCCGTTACTGCGTTAGCGCAGACGACGGCGGTACCTAATCCAGACTGTACGCTTATTGTGCCGCCCGCTCCATTGACGGCAGCAGGACTCGCGACGCCGTACCAGTTAGTGGCTACGGACCCGGCTAAGGGTCCGTGTCACGAATTAGACGCTAATCAGTCCGCATTTGTGCAGGCGGCGATACTCGATCCAGCTACGGGCAAAATTGCAATCTATAACCCGCTGGTCATTGATCAGGGCACGGTGCCTGCTGCGCCCCCTGTTGTTCCGATATATCCAGCCAACGCCGTAGTGGGGATTTGGTTCGGGTACAACGGCGACAACCTGACGCTGCGACCGACCGTTGACGCCCTGGCGGACAACAGTTGCGTAAACGGTGTACCGGGCAGCATCTTCGGACAGTATGCGTACTGTAATGCACCGGCTTTCTTTGCCGCGGCCCACGTGGCTATCAATGCCGGCACCTTGACTATTCCGCTGTTGGGAACAGCCCGCGACAATCGCCCTTGCCCGTCGTCACGCGATTTCATGGTTATCGACCAGGATCCGAGCGATAACGTGACGGCGACCTACCTGGCGACCGCGCAGGGACTCGTTGCTCAGAATACACAGCAAAACCGCATGCTGCTTCCCGGCGCAAAAGTATTCGCCAATCCCAGTGATGAACGCCTTCTTGATGTGTTCATCGATCCCGCATTGGGTTGTGCGCCAATGATGGCGCCTGATTTGGCAGATGGAGGGAACCTGGTGCCCGCCCTGGCGCTCAATGAACTCCAGGCTGGAGCGCACCAATTGAGTCCAGTTGCGCTCGTTCCTCTTTTGGATCCCATGGTCCTCGTCGATGGGAACGTTAGCCTGCCGAAGCTGAATGCGTACCGTATCGGTGTCGATCAACCGCAGGTTCGCACCACGGGCGAGGCCAATCCGGTATCTTACTGCGCCCATTTGTGGAAAATAGCGCCGACTAAGCTTCTGCTGGATCGGCTTTATCTTACGGCCTTTCGTTCCCCCTTCCCGGACGTCGCCAATTCCCTCTTCACGTTCCTGGCGCAACGCTTTGTGGCCAGCTATGAGATTCTCGATTGCCAGGCACTACTGAATCAACCGGACCCTATAACTCTTTTTACGGATCCGAACGGTGTCGTCATCGACGCAACGATTAACTGACACTGCCGCATGACGCGCTACCCCAACTTACGAAAGTGAGCGCGGAGCCAAGCACCACGCTCCCGATATGCGGGGCATTCTTGGAGATCTGTGAGCATTTTGTGAGCATTGGAAAGGAAATCAATTCTGTGCTCGAACGTGTTGAACATCGCTCATCTCCCCAGGTGCAACAAAAAGGGCCATCCTGCGATGGCGCGATTTGGTGGTTTGAAATTGCGGGGGAAGGATTTGAACCTCCGACCTTTGGGTTATTGAGCCAAAAATTTGATTGGACGCTCTTGTCATTTCAACCAACTGACTGTCGTCTATTTCGGTCTATTCACCATAAAATTGCCGTTCGGCAACATAATCGTTTATCGTCTTCTTCTTCTGGTTGCGGAGCGAAAGCCTTGGTCCATGCGCCGATCAGTGGATGCCCGCGCTGTTCGCGCGTGATGTGGCCGGGTGGGAGAAGCGGCATGCTGATCGATTTCCTTGAAAAGGCCGTGGCAACGGGTTGCGACTCGATCGAGATCGAGTACAAGGATGGCAAGGAGTGGGTCACGGCCTTCTGGGACTGCGTAGGTTATGGCATCGGGCATCTGGATCCTGACGAAGCGAAACCCATGTTCAAAGAGATGGATGACTTGAAGAGAAAGAAAGAAGTGACTATTAGCGGCGTCAGGTACGGGTTGGCATGGGACTTGATGACATCCAATTGATCCAGCAGCCGCCGGCCAGAAGTGATTTTCGCCAAATGCTGCGCTTCGTCGATCATGACCGCTGCCGGACGGCGAAAACGAAAAGCCTGTTCAACGCCATATCGGTAATCGCCCGTAGTCGGCTGCGGCCTGGCCGGAGATCGCAGAGAGACAGAACCCGTCTGTAACTCCCGCTTGTGCTCCATCAGCGGCTCATCGATTTCCTGCAGGAGCCGCTTGAAATGGTCCCGCCAGGAAAAGCTGCCCGACTCTGGCGCTACGGCTTCAACACTCGCGACGGCCGGGCGCCCTCGATCCTGTTCCAACCTGGCACAGCTCCGCGGTCAGGATCTGTTCGGTTTTCAGACGCAGCGTCGTCTTTCCAACGCCGGTCGGCCCGAAAACAAATACCAGCGAATTCGGCTCCGAGTTTTGAATGGTCACAACCAGTCTCTCTTTGGCCTCAAGCAGCTTCGGGTGCGCCACCGTATAACGTTGGAAATAAGTCAGCCTCGCACTCCACGGCTCGCCCAGCAGGCTGCGAGGAAATCCCGGCGGCGGCGATGCCATTCAGAATTCTCCGTAGATCTCGTCGATCTCGGCGCAGTCCGTGTCGCAGACCATGTCGTTATCCTCCGCGGGATCGATTCTGAATTTGCCTGAATGCGGTGGCGGGGCTGGTGCAATAGCAGCGGGCGCTCTTCGTGTGGCTTGTGCCTCCTGGTCGCGCAGCCGCTGTGTCATGACCAGTTCATCGGCCTCGACCGATTGCAGGAAGTCCGCCAGTTTCCTCGCCGTTATCGCGACACCCTGCGAATCGCATTGCCGGCGGCGGTGGAGCTCCTTACTGGCGATCATCAGCTCTTTTTCAGAATGGCCATGGAAGATCGTGTGGTATTCCGAATGACACTGCACCCAATGCCCCTGGGCCGCAATCTGTGAGCCGAGAAACGTCAGGGCAATGATGAACGTTCTAAGACAAGAGCTTCAAACATTCATTTACTTTCCGGCTTGCGTCCTCACGGGGCGCCATTAGTTGGTCAACTGAAGTGTCGGGGCGGCCGAGGTAAGGTCGGATATTCCTTCGTCTGCAAAGATGACTGTGATTGCGCGGAAACGATCGGGCCTCCAGTGATCCTCCTTGAGAAGCCACCGCCGGACGAACTCGGCCACTGTCTTGCGGGCGGTTTCGCGCACGAGGTTCAGGTGGCGCGGATCGGAGGCGTATTCCACTAGCGTCGGAGTGATCGCTTTTTCAAGATCGGCCATCTGCCGTTCGGCATCGAATCGGAACCAGCCTCGCTCGATTCTTTTTTCCATGGTGTCGGTATGAATGGCAGGAGGCAGGCTTGGACGCAGCGCAGGTGCCTTGACCATACAGGTGTGATCCGACACGTCGATGTCCCAGGGGTCGTTGAAGCTGACGTAGTAGCGGTATGTCACGCCGGCCCGGATTTCGGCCACCGTCTCGCCGAGAGAAACCCAATCCCACAGGATTCGCCGTTCCTCCGAGCGGGTGAACGTCTCCGTGGCGGACGCCGTCGCCACCTCAAGGTTGCCGCTTCCCGTGGAAGTGAGTTCCGGAATAGCGGCAAGGAACGCGGTGGTGATTTTTCCGGTCCGAAATCGTTCGGCGATACCACCGATAGATTGGCCGATATCTGCAGCCGTTTGCGCACCTTTGCTCACAGTCCAGATGTACGCGAGCAACATGATTGCGCAAACGGCTACGAAAACCAGAGGCCACCGAAAGGTGACCACCACGTGTGTCCAACCAGTCCTGTTATTCGTGGACGGCGGAACGGGCATGATTCTGTAATTATACCTCTCCGCGCGGTCGAACATGTTTCCACCGCAAAGGCGACTGGACAGGTCGGTGTGATATGCCATTCATTCGGCGATCACAGCGGCGACACACTTCGTCGAAAATGGCCGCGTGTTGTTGTAAAGTATGCCGAGCCGCGGGCCGACTTTCATGTTTCGTAGAGCGCGGTCATGAAGAGTTGTTTCTCGTACCCTTTGGCTTGAGGCACGATCAGAACGGAAGAGGCCTTCACCGTTCGCCAACTTCGCACGGCGACAAAAAGTATGTCTTCGTACACAAGCGTGCTAACTTGTTACAAATAAAAGTGCACATAGGAGCGAACATGGGTATACGAACTTGGCTTGCCGGGTCAGTAGCTGCTGTCCTTTTGATGTGTGCTGAAGCGCCAGCAGCCGGAATGGTGACATTCTATAAAGATGTCCTGCCGATTCTGGAACGGAATTGTCAAACTTGTCATCGGCCGGGGAATATTGCGCCGATGTCATTCCTGACTTACGAGACCACGCGTCCGTGGGCCAAAGCCATGAAAGCGGCGGTCATTACGCGGAAGATGCCGCCCTGGTTCGCCGATCCCCAGTATGGTCATTTTTTGAACGACCGTTCGCTGAAGCAGCAAGAGATCGACACAATCGTGCAATGGGCGGACAACGGGGCTCCGCAGGGCGATCCCAAGGAAGCACCGCCAGCGGCCCAGTGGCCCGAGAATGGATGGACGACGAACCCGGATCTCGTACTGAAGGGAGTTCCATTTACCGTCCAGGCTGCGCCCTCCAAGAACGTGATTGAGTGGATGACACTGGTAACGCCGACGGGTTTCACCAAAGACACGTGGGTAACTTCTGTCGAGATCAAGCCGAGCGAGTTGGGTATCACGCATCACATTTGTGTCTCTTTTGTTCCGCACAGACCGGACACGGTCTACAACACATTCCTCTGGGTGGACAAGCAGCGCGACGGCACGGGTGCCGAGGTCGCTCCAACAGCTCGCAGAATCCTGGCTCCCACCTCTGATGGAAAAGGCCGCGAGTTGGCGGGTCGCGCTGCAGACGGGGTTAATCCCAATACTGGAACCGACACTAATATCGAGCAGAACATTAGCTGTTACGTGCCGGGACGTGCCCTCTCTGATTTTCGGCCTTACAACGCAGCACTGTTGGTCCCGGCAGGCTACGATGTCTCATGGAGCATCCATTACACTCCGAACGGTGCCGTAGCCACTGATCGGCCGGAGGTGGGTCTCACGATTGCTAAAGAACCGCCACAACGCTGGTTGATTGAGACCGGCAATACGACAGATCCCGCGCATTTTGCGGTTCCGCCCAACGCCTCTAACTATGCGCCGGAACCGGCCGAATTTACCTTCCTCGTGGACGCGGAGTTACATTGGATGTCGCCGCATATGCATGTGCGCGGCAAGGATATGCAATACAAGCTGGTCTTCCCCGACGGGACGGAACGGGTTGTGTTGAACGTCCCCCACTACGATTTCAATTGGCAGCTCGGTTACGACCTGGCGGAATCGATTAAGGTGCCGAAAGGTACCAAAATGATCGTCGTCGCGCACTACGACAATTCGGCAAACAACAAGTTCAATCCCGATCCGAACACGACCGTTTATTTCGGCAACATGACCTGGGAGGAGATGTTTACGCCTTTCTTTGCGATCACCGTCGACAAGAGTGTGGATCCAAAGAAGGCCGTGAAGTCTCCCCGGAATATTGGAAACGGCGCCTGAGAGGACCGGTTAGAGAGGCTCATCTGTGAACACGACTCGCCGCGGTTTTTTGACTGCTGCGATGGCAGCGGCTGCGCACGGTCAACTCGGTGCGCAGGAGTCAGGTCACGATCATCAGGAGGTCCCTTCAGACCTGACGCTTCGCGTTAAGGCGCTGGAATCTCTACTGGTCGAAAAGGGAATAGTTGACTCTGCGGCACTCGACGCCCTGGTCGACACGTTCGAGCACAAGGTTGGACCACGCAACGGAGCTCGTGTGGTTGCGCGCGCCTGGGCCGATCCATCTTATAAAAAACGCCTGCTATCGAATGCTCCTGAAGCGATTGCCGAATTGGGTTACACCAGTGGGCAGGGGGAGCATATGCTGGTCGTTGAAAACGGCCCGAAAACCCACAATCTGGTCGTCTGTACGCTCTGCTCATGTTATCCCTGGCCGGTTCTCGGCCTGCCTCCGGTTTGGTATAAATCGGCGCCCTATCGATCCCGAGCCGTAATCGATCCACGCGGCGTGCTCGCCGAATTCGGACTGCAACTCGCCGAAGATGTCGAATTGCACGTTTGGGACAGCACGGCAGAACTGAGGTACCTGGTCCTTCCGGAGCGTCCTTCGGGCACGGAAAACATGACGGAGGACCAACTGGCCGTGCTTGTTACGCGGGATGCAATGGTGGGCGTCGCCAAGGTACCGGCGCCGCGTCCGGGAGGGAACGAATGAACGGCGTGCACGACATGGGCGGCATGCAGGGCATGGGCCCTGTTCAGTATGAGAAAAACGAGCCTGTCTTCCATGCGGTCTGGGAGGGGCGGGTATACTCGCTGAACCGCGCGATACGTGCCTGGCGCAAGTGGAACCTCGACACCGACCGGCACGGGATCGAACTCCTGCCTCCGGCCGACTATCTGCGAATGAGCTATTACGAGCGCTGGTTCACCCGGCTGCTGACGAACCTCGTCCAATTCGGTTTCGTCACAAAAGAGGAAATGGAAAGCGGTAAGCCTGCGCCAGGCTCTTCCAGGGCGACCCCCGCACTGACGGCGACGATGTCTTCAGGTTTTCTCAGCCGGGGCATTCCTTCGAGCAATGATCCCAAAGTACGGCCACTTTTCAAGGTGGGCCAGCGGGTGCGCGCTCGCAACATCAACCCGAGCGGCCACACGCGCCTGCCACGCTATGCCCGAGGTAAGACCGGAACGATCATGATAGACCACGGCGTTTATAGTTTTCCGGACACCAGCGCACACTTCCTGGGCGAGAAGCGCCAGCATGTTTACTCTGTCCGTTTTACGGCGCGTGAACTGTGGGGCGAAAGCGCTTCGCCGCGCCACTTTGTTCACATCGATATGTGGGACGATTACCTTGAGCGAGCTTGAATCCTTACCATCTATGCCTCGCGACGAAGAGGGACCGGTCTTTGCGGAGCCCTGGCAGGCCCAGGCGTTCGCCCTTGCAGTGAAGCTTTCCGAACAGGGGCATTTCACATGGAAAGAATGGTCGGCTGCGTTGGCGGAAGAGCTCCGGGCCGCCGCGGATCGGGGAGAACCCGACGACGGCTCCCACTACTACGAACATTGGGTGACAGCGCTCGAACGTCTCGTAACCGCGAAAAGTCTCGCCGATCGAACTGCACTTCTCACGCGAAAAGAGGCGTGGGCCGACGCGTATCGTCACACGCCCCATGGCAAGCCCGTCGAACTGGTGAGGCAGCCGGATAAGCCAGGCTCAACATAGCCTTATAAAGATTACGGAGCGATTGCCGCGACAAGCGGCCCCCACCCATCCATTGGTTCCGGCCGTGCTACTGTGAAAGAAGGTCATTCGCTTCGAGGCGGGACCTTCCTTAGTTGCAGGAGTTTAGGCAAAGTGTTTCGGTTTTTCTATTCACCTCTCCTTCTCTTTCTGTGTTTTTTCTTCACGCCCTCACTGCTCACTGCGTCGGTTTTGACCGCGCTCGATCCGGCCGTCGGACGGCAAGGCGCGACAATCACCTTGACCATCAGAGGCAGCGGTTTTGATTCGGTGTCGGAGTTGATTCCGGATGACCCGGGCATCATTGTCACTTCGGTCGTCGTGGGGTCGTCAACGCAGTTGCGTGCCACGATTGTCTGGAATGCAAGTCCGGGATTGCACTCACTGGTCGTACGTGGCCGGTCCGGCGACAGCAATTCGGCGCCGTTTGAAATCCTGCCAAGCCTTTTACAACCGGCGCTGGAGTTCGACGATCCCGCGTTCGCCGGCCCCGCCGGGCGAATGGGTGCGCCGGATGCCGTCGGGTTGAGCGCGTTCGTTTTCGCGCCGAGCCAGATTTGGGGCAATCGCGACAGCGTTTACTTCACTGATGGTCTTGGCATCCGGCGAATCGATCGCTCCACCAATGAAGTCACCACCGTGCCGCTGCTCTCATCGGTGCCCAGCGGCCGCGTGTGGTCCGATGGTGAGCGGGCTTATTCTGCGGAAGTCCGATCCGGCGCCGTGACCATCCGCGAAGTCCTGCTCCGCAGCGGCGAGATTTCGACTCTTGTTTCCATTCCGACAACTCGATCCGGTGTAACTTTGGCCCCTTTGGCCGAAGCGTTGTGGGGCGACAGCCAAATCATTTATGTCACCGACGCCATTGCGGGAAAGATTCACAAATTCAATCGTGCGACCGGCCAATCGATCGTTCTCACTGATTTCGGCCAAAGCATGGTGAGCTATTCAAGCCGCGGACTCCCCTTCACCAATTTTGGGAAAATTTGGGGTAACGGGACTTTCCTCTACATCCCCGTTGCAGGAACTCTCGTACGGATCTCCACTGAAACCGGTGAAAGAACGACCGTCATGAGCCAACTTCCCGGCGGATTCTACGGATTGATTTGGGGTAGCGGATCGAAGCTGTTTGTCATCGGCGGCGACGTCGTTCGCGCTGTAGATCTCGTCAGCAATGAAACAAGCATTCTCGCAGGGACAGCGGGACAGGTTGGCTGGGCGGATGGCATCGGTGGAGCTGCAAGGCTCAATACTCCCGCTGACGTCTGGGGCGACGACAGGTTCTTGTTCCTCGCAGAAGCACAGAACAGGACGATTCGCAAAATTGAGATCTCGACGCAGATTGTGACTACCATCGCGGGTTCGCCGCCCCTCGTGTTTGCCGGCGGATTCGGCGAGGCCGCGCGTCTGCCATCCATCGCCGGAATATGGGGCGATCGGAACGACCTTTACCTGACGATGGGCGAGGCGATCCGCCGCGTCAACAAGCGCACCGGCGAAGTCACCACATTCTTGGCGGACAACAGTCCAACAGTGCTCGTCGGCCTGGCAGGGTCGCTCTGGGGTGACGGCAGGTTTTTGTATATTGGCACTCAGACACTTCGACGACTCGATCTTGCAACAAAAGAAAGCTCCGTCATCGCGGGGTTCGGTGAAATCGGCGGAATGTGGGGCGATGGGAAGAGTCTGTTCGTTACCGACACCCGTTATCAGATCGTAAGCAGAGTCGAATTGTCCACGGGACGCGTGACACTGCTTGCCGGAAATCCGGCATTCGGTCAAAACGGCGTCATTGAGCCCGTTGATGGGACCGGCCGTGAGGCCAGGTTTGTCGGCCTACGCGGCGCGATCTGGGGACGCGGGAGTGAACTCTTTGTCGCCGATGCGGTTAGCCTGCGAAGGGTTTCAATCTCTACAGGGCTGGTAACGACGATACTGACAAGAGATCTGCGGCTGCCGAGTTCTACCGACGGTTCGCTAAACGAAGCAGCTGGGTTCTGCGGTACGGATTCGTTGTGGGGCGACGGCAGTTTTCTCTACTTCGCCGATTGCCGCGGATTACGTCGCATTCGACTATCGGATCTCACCTCTTCCACCCTGCTCGTCGGCAATCCCCGCTCGGGATTCGGACCTTTTGACATTCCGGGATCCCGACTTTATGACGGCTCGCTTGGACATCTGTGGGGCGACGGCGAATACTTCTTCGCCGCAGACTGGAAAAGCAATGCGCTGCGCCGGCTCAGTCCAGTATTTGAACCTGGCGTCCTGCCGGTTTCGCTTCCCGTTCAAGCCGCCAGGATCCTGTCGGCACAGGCTGGTCCCTCTTTGCAAATCACTCAAGCACGAATGCGGGCGAACCTGGGAAGCACGGCGCCCTCCGGCGTTGCGCTCTTTGCCTATCGCCAAAATGGCGTGCTGGTGAGTGAGACCGCCGTTCCGGCATCGCCGCCGATTCGCAGTGGCCGTTTGAACGTCCACGTTGATGGTCCTCTCAATACTGGAATCGCGGTCTCAAATCCGAACGATCAAGCCGCAATCCTGTCGTTCTTCTTCACCGATTCTCTCGGCCGGAACTTCGGGTATGGAAGCACACGAATCCCTGCGCGCAGCCAATTGGCGCGATTCCTCAGTGAAAGTCCATTCAACGGAATTCCCATCACCGATGCGACGTTCACGTTCGCATCCTCCGTTCCCGTAGCTGCTGTCGCGATCCGCGGGTTCGTCAACGAGCGAGGGGAATTTCTGATGTCGACGCTGCCCGTTGTGAGCGTGATCGCTTCAAATGAACAGCCGCTCATCTTTCCCCACGTTGTAAACGGCGGCGGATGGACAACAGAAATCATTTTGACCAATTCCACCGATGGCCTCCTGTCCGGCCAACTCAACCTGGCTATGGAAACCGGCCGGGCCGAACTTCTCACGTACTCCATTCCGGCGCGAAGTTCCCGATCG
>Ga0137361_10003274_pt1 | contig 10471 bp, 14 predicted proteins | sample Mad1_80_16metaG_FD_104923 | JGI IMG/M metagenome (GOLD analysis project Ga0137361, IMG submission 104923) | Vadose zone soil microbial communities from Angelo Coast Range Reserve, California, USA - Mad1_80_16 metaG | ecosystem: Environmental > Terrestrial > Soil > Vadose zone | place: USA... | reverse complement strand
GGAGTGGGCCTCGAATTTCTGGACATTGATCGAGACTCCAATGCAACACTGCTCGCCTGGATCGAAAGTCTTCGCAAGTCGCGCTAAAGCTTCCGTCACCCCAGGAAGTGTGCACGACACGACCGACGAGGCCATTCCTCCGAAGCGCAGATACCTGCGCATCTCATTGCCCAGGGGTATGCGGGTGGCCTGGCATGGTGGCGACCTGCAACTTTTTTCGCGTGTCCGGACGCTCGGCATGGGAGGCCTGTTCATTTCCGTGCCCGATCCACCTCCAGTAGGCACGAAGCTGAGACTTTCGTTCGAAGTGCCCGGGGGAAACGTGCAGGCAGAGGCAATCGTGCGAAATATTTTCCCTGGCGAGGGGATGGGTGTCGAGTTCACGAGGTTAGGGCTGAAAGACCGAATTCTGCTGGAAAACTTGGTGAAGCGATTGTTACGATGACACAAAAAGTCTCGGCGCTCTTGTTCCGACGGCGCAACGGATTGCCAGAGAGTATGACTGTCTTAGAGTCCAGGTTATACAACAGCCACGTCGTGCTCCAAGGCCGTTGCCATTTTTCGGATGTGGATACACAATTCGCCTAGAAGGTCCGCAAAGACGGAATACTTTGGATTAAACATGCCTGATGACTCTTCCAAGCCCACGAGTCTACCTGCCTCGCCAAGCGGGCTGTCGAATAGCGAGCGACGCGAAGCCCCTCGTCATCCGTTCATAACTAGTGCAGAAGAGACCGACCTGGCTTCAGGCGCCCGACTGTCAGCGCGTGTTTCCGAACTGAGTCTGAAAGGCTGTTACCTGGATACGCTAAATCCTTTTCCAAAGGGCACGCAGTTCGGGTTGTGATTTTTCACGGCGGTGCTACTTTCGCCGCGCATGCTACTGTGATCTACCCGCAACCAAACATGGGGATGGGGGTTGAGTTCTCATCTGTGGAACCGGAACAGTTGGAAGTCTTGCTGAAGTGGCTCAAGAAGTTGAGTGCAAAATAGTAGTGCAGGATCCAAGCAGGAACCTTACGGAGCGGGAAGTACGAACTGAATTCGCAAAGATGGGGCGCGCCGAAGCGGAAATCAATTCTCTGATTCAAGAGGCGACAAACAATCTCCGATAGCTGGAAGCGAAGTGAGCCACTGGAGTTAGTCCGGTTTGCGACCTGCGATAATGGAGACTCGTTCTCCCGTTGCCCGGCTAGAAATGATGTACTCGCCGGGCCATAATTCGGCGAGTTTTTGTACGCGCGCTCTTGCATCGGCGAGGCTTTGCGCTTCCTCGACGAAATGCAGAGTCCCATCCGTTCGCGTCCTGAAGATGGAAAAGGGCAAACGCATCCAGATTCCATATTATGGGGGCGACTGACGAGGACAGTGAATTAAATTATCGCATCAAATTGCTGTGTTGAGTGCCGCCCGTGATCAGCGTGCGCGTGATCAGCGCGGGCTACTTTCCATCGATTCCGGTGGAAGGAGGATTATGGGACCGCATCAAGGAAATGACCGGACGTGCCCGCATAATTGCAAATGAAACACCGAAAACAATACGGGCCCGCTCCGCCGACGCATCTATCTGCGTTGGCAGTGCCTTCGTATCATCGCATTCTGGTTAAGCATGGCCTGATTGAAAAGACTCTTTCCATCCCCGATGCGTATAGGGTGTTTTTGCAAGTGGGCGCCGATCCAGAAGTACAGAAACTCAGTCGCAAGGCAGAACGCGGCCGCAAAATGAAACACGTTCCCGCTTTATATCTGGCCACAGCGATGGCCCTGCAAGGCATGACCAAGCAGGAGCTTGAAGCTCTGAAATTACGAATTGAAGAGAAGCGAGTATGAGCGCCAGGAATTATGCGCTAGGGCTTTCGAGTCTCCGAAACTGTTTGTCTCGCACCGCCACACTGGTTGTGTCGTTTTTCCATCACCATGACGTTCTCGGCAAACGCCTGGTCCTTGACTCTACGGACAGAGAAAATCACTTTTTGTCCCAGTTCGAGAACACGACGATTCATAACGTCGGACGAAATGAAGGGAACTTTGGAACCGTCCCGGCCATCAATAATTCCAAACCCCTGTACGTCAATTTTCTTCACCATTCCAGTCATTGTGTCGGTCCAGAATCTCTATGTTGTTGAACTCACCGTAGCGCTGTCTCCTCCGAGCACGCTAGCGGCAAGCCAGCCTCTACGCGTAGTAGGAGGCCAGCATCGTTCTTCCCCTCACGGGGAAGTATTCGTCGTCTCTGCAGATCTCGGAGAACTTCCGCACCACGGACGCATCGAGCCAGCCGTTCTGGGCTTCGGTATAGAGAGTCTGCAAGGCTTCTTCGGGAGGGAGAGCTCCCCGGTAAGGGCGATTGGTAGTCAATGCATCGTAGATGTCCGCGATCTGCAAAATTCGCGCTTTCAGCGGAATGGCTTCTCCGCGAAGGCCATCCGGATACCCACTCCCGTCCATTTTTTCATGATGATGTCGGATCACCGGCAGGATTCTGCGAAGCGACTTGAGAGGCGCGCAGATTTTTTCTCCAATAATCGGATGCTCCTGCATGATTCTTCTTTCTTCCGCGTCCAGAGGACCGGGTTTAAGAAGAATGCTTTCTGGCACGTTAATTTTTCCAATGTCGTGGAGCCAACTGGCGATGCGGAGTTCGTGCAGGTCGTCGTCTCCCAGACCGAGGCCTTCTCCCAATTGCTCTGCATATGCCACCAGACGCTCCGAGTGGCCATTCCGCAAGTTTTGTTTCGAGTCCACGCCGCGCGCCAGCGCAAACACTGCGGACTTCGCCTGCTCATCCATGTATTTCTTGAGTCGCAAGAGCGTCTGAATGCGTCCGAGGAAATCCCAGAGCGATGAAGGAGTAGCCCAAGTATCCGTCGCCCCGGCTTCGCGCCCACGCTGGATGTCCCATAGACCCAGGGACGCTCTCAGCAAAACGACTGGCGTGAGTTGATTGAGAGGATCCTTCTTGATCTGATGGCAAAGTTCGAAACTGCCGATGTCCGGCAAACGATCGTAGAGGAGAACCAAGTCAGGCTGCATCTCCAGGCAGCATCTGACCGCGGATATGCCATCTGCGGCCGTATCTACATGGCACTTCTGGTTCTGCAGGAAAGATTTCAGTCCTTCGCGATTCGCCGAAGCAACATCTACGAGCATGATGGCCGGGTTCATGCTTCCCTCGCTATTTGTCCGCGCAAGGAGGGTAAACACACCACTCCCCGCGCGATACCGTAAGATTTTGAAGGATTGGTCTTGCCTGCGATCTCCAATCCCAGTTCTCGGAGGACCCCTGCCTCCGCTTCCCGGGGACGAGAAGGAATTAAGTGGCTCGGCAGATTTGGCTTATGCTCTTGAAATGCCAAAACGGGAATCCATATAAGCCACTAATAATCTACGCTTTGCGGGGCACCTGGCAGGGCTGGGAGGGTACTGAGACGAGGAATAATTTTCCTTGCGCCTACCGTATTTACCCGATGCCACGCGTCCTCCACTCGCCTTTCGCTCTTCCTTCGCCATCTCTAAATAATTGACTCTTTCCGTTCGGAGGCGAGAATCTGCGCCCCCAAGATCGCAGACAGCCTGCAACGCACAACGCCCGCACGTCAGAACGCTCATAGGCGTTGCATCCGGTACTAAGGCATTCAGCCGATGAAGTATTAAGGTGTTGACTTGATTGTTAAAGGTCCGGACGCATGGTATCCAAATGCAGACGCGAGGTGGCGGATGACAATTGTGCGAGCCTAATTAGGATCCATCGCCCTCCACACGCGAACTATCGGCGCACGAAATCAAATCTCTCCCAGCCGAAGATCATAGTGTACGCGTCCTAGCCTAATCGGAGCGCCGCAACGCCTCAGTCCGCCCAGTCAAGGTCTGAGCGAAATGCCTTTGGACCACACGTTCAGTGGCAGAATGGAAAGGCGGCTCCCCATCATCGTGGTGGTACGCCTTGCACAGGCGGAATGCGCGGTCGCCGATGGAGAAGAGCGTACGTACACCGATAACATCAGTTCACGCGGCGCTCGCGTCTACTCCAATCGCCCCTGGCAGCTTGGCGATGCGGTACAGGTTACTCCGCGGAACGAAGATCCGGCATGCGGGACCGTAGTTTACTGCCAGACGCTACCAGACAGCCGTTATATCATCGGAGTGAAGTTTCAAGATCGCCCCGTCACCTGGACCGCCATGAGCAGATATGACGGCTTACAAAGCCTCCCGGCCAAATCAAGGTCCAGCTAAGGAACGTATCATCGGGGCACTGCCCAAACGTACCATTGAAAATGCAGTACCAAGATAGTTTGATTTCCTTGTTCAACGACTCAGCCCTATTGACAGCACCGCGTGTCCCCTCTGGTGAAGGCAACGCGATGACAACCGGGCCGCGTTCAACTCGTACGGAAATCCGCACCCCCTTGAAGGTGCTTGTGGAACTGTGCAGCTTCGAGAATGTCACTTACGAACTCGCCTACACCGTCGACGTGAGTTCTCGCGGTGCCCGCGTCCTGACGAAAAACCCGTGGGAATCGAACCAGTACCTTACCGTAAGAGCAGTCCATGGGAACCTGTATTCGCGCGCGCGCGTCGCGTACTGCCAATCTGTTGACGGAAGTTCCTTTGCCATCGGCGTGGAATTGCGTCAACCAACAGTGGATTGGACGGAACCTCAAAAGTATTCGGCTTAGCTCTGGGAACGTTGGCTTGCCATTCGTGCTTCCAATAGGAGTTTAGCGCTAGAAGGTTTGCCATCCCCGAGCGCCAGATCGAGGATTCCGATGGAGAGAGACTACGACTTGTTCGAGCGCTCGCAGGACAGCTCACTGATTTGGCGCGGTTCTGTTCACGGTTTAGAGAACGCGCGTCGCAAGCTCCAAGAACTCGCGAAAAGAACAACCAACGAATGCTTCGCAGTATACACACCAACCCGCCAGATTGTTGCTCTCCTGAATGTAGCCCAGGTTGGTCAGTTGCGTGGGAAACGCGTTGTGTTTCAGATCGCCTACGACGAACACCGCCTTGCCACCAGAACCGAACTGTTGAAACAGAACGGCTATGAAGTCGTTTCGGTAGTTGGCAATGATGCCGCAAAAATTATTCTAAGCTCGACGCAACACTGCGATCTCTTTATCGTCGGCCACGCAGCGCCGGAACAGACCAGAAGAGAAATGGTTGAATGGCTCAAGGCAAGGTACCCGCACGTCAAAATCCTCGCTTTAAACTCGGCTGATCATCGGCAACTCGCCAGCGCTGATTACAACGCCATTTTGAATGGTTCTGATGAATGGCTACCAATGGTCACCGCGGCACTGAGTTGATTTCACGAAGAACTGCTCTTCGGAGACATGCCGACCGTCCTAGCCTCCTCTGGCTCTGGGGTACCTGCTCCGTGGTACGGAATGTCCATTCCCGATTTGGGACAAAGATGCTAGCTTACAAGACTAACGACCTTGACAAGCAAACTCCAGGCGAACTAATTCACTCGTCTTCGCGCGAGACGAATCCTGGAAGCCCTGTTGGGGCCGCACTGACGGGAGGCAACCTATTCATTTCACTAAGGTTAGCTATGTTTTTAAGGCCCTCCTTAAAACCCACAACGACCTGAGATTGCGCTCCAAATTGTTGTTGTGGCTGGTGTTGTTTACGGCTGCGCTCACTTCCGCCACTCTGCTTGTGGTGCGTCACTCGGCTCAAGCCCAGGTCCAGAGGCAAATCGAGCAGGACGCCCGCAATGCCCTCCTAACGATCCAAGCGGTTCAGCACCAGCGAGAGATGTTGCTGACTCGCAAGGCCGACCTTCTCGCGACGTTGGCTTACATGAGAAACGGAGACCCGACAACGATCCGGGATGCCAGCCAAGATCCATGGCAGTTCGGCGATTGCGACCTGTTTGCGTTGGCGGATCGAAAAGGCAAGATTGTCGCCCTGCAGACAACTACCTCAATGCTTTCCACCGCTACGACTGAAAAACTCCTTCGACGCTCCTTCAAAGAAGGCACGGGCCCCGGATGGTGGTTTGACGACGGGCATCTTTATCAGGTGGTGCTTCAACCGTATTACGAGGATGAGCCAGGGAAGAGCCGCCTCTTGGGTACTGTAGTTGTCGGGCGTGAACTTGACTCCAGGGGAGCGAGCGACCTAGGGCGCATTTCATCGAGTCATCTGATCTTCCGTTACGGCAACAATTTTGTGATGAGCACGTTTTCACTCGCCAAGGAGGAAGGGCTCGAAGGGCAGCTGTTGGACCGCCCTAGAGGGGAAGAAATTCAAATTGGCAATGAGAGGTTCTTCGCCAGTTCCCTGGCACTGGAGACTGGCGCCCAACCGGCCCTACGCCTCACAGTTCTAAAGTCTTATGACGAGGCAGCCGCATCCCTGAAGAGATTGAATCGCCTACTGGTTGGGCTGGGTCTAGCCGCCGTGTTAGGGGGAGGCGTATTGGTGTTTGTGATTTCGGACAGGTCCACGCGTCCGCTGGCGTACCTCGCGGAGGGAGTGCGCGCGCTCGAACAGGGTGATTTTGTCTATCCCCTGAAATCGCATGGTGGTGATGAGGTAGCACAGGTCACCCGGGCTTTCGAGGACATGCGCAACACATTGCAGAGGAACGAAGTACAAAGGCGACAGCTCGAGGTACAGAGACAACAGCTTGAAGGACAACTCCGCCAAGCACAAAAGATGGATGCTATGGGGAGGCTGGCAGGCGGCGTGGCCCATGATTTCAACAATCTCCTAACGGTCATCAAGGGGAACAGCAGTTTATTGGTTGAGTGTCTGCAATCCGACGACCGGCTCCTCGGACGCACGCAGCAAATAGAGAGCGCTGCGGACCGCGCTGCTTCGCTGACTCGCCAGTTGTTGGCCTTCTGTCGTATGCAAGTATTGCAGCCGAAAATCCTGGACTTGAACATGCTGGTCTCGGAAATGTGCAAATTACTTAGAAGGCTGATTCGCGAAGACATTGCATTCACATTCCACGCTAGCGAGTCTCTTGGGCAAGTGAAGGCAGATCCCGGACAGATCGAGCAAGTCATCATGAATCTTGCAGTGAATGCCGGCGACGCTATGCTGACGGGCGGCAGTCTAACCATCGAAACGCGTAACGTGACAGTGGATGACCAATACACCCTGGCTCGGCCCCCGATTCTACCCGGCGAGTATGTTCTACTCGCGGTTGCGGACACTGGTCATGGAATGGATGCCGAAACGAAGTCCCGGATTTTCGAGCCATTCTTCACCACTAAGGAACAGGGCAAAGGAACTGGGTTGGGGCTCGCTACTGTTTACGGCATCGTTAAGCAGAGCGGCGGCTGCGTTTGGGTGGAGTCTGAGCCGGAGAAAGGGGCGCGATTCGAAGTCTACCTCCCACGAGTCGACGAGGCTGCGGAGTCTTCTGCGTGTGAGGACATTGCGGTCTCTGCTGTTCGGCGACGCAAGACCGTGCTAGTTGTGGAGGACGAAGAGGGGGTCAGAGAGCTTGCTTCCGAATTTTTAGAGTCGGCTGGCTACACAGTGCTTACCGCCAAGGATGGCACAGAAGCCCTGGTGATCGCCGAACAGTCGGACGAGCCAATCCATCTGCTGCTCACCGATGTCGTGATGCCCAAGATGCGAGGACCGGAGCTCGCCAAACGACTAAAGGGCCACCGGACCAGGTTGAGGATCGTTTACATGTCCGGCTACCTCGAATACAACAGAGGCAACGATGACTTCTTGGAGGAAGGTTTTTTCCTTCAAAAGCCCTTCTCGCGCGATACGCTGGTGCTCAAGGTGGGCGAGGCCCTGCGGAACAGCTCTAAATCGAGAACCTGATCTCATTTCTTCTGTCTTGAATTTGTCCCTGTGTTGCCGGGCCGGCCCGGGTTGCCTTTGGCTTCAGGACTTCGAGTTGTCCGATCAGGTGGAGCGAAGGAGATGCGCCAAAACCGAGGACAAGGTTCCATGAAGTCGACGCCTAGTTGGCTCTTCTCCGATTCATGAGGGCTCCCATAGACCACGCGACAAGCGACCTCTTCTCCCGTTCTCGAATTGCGCAGAGTGAGCAATTGTCCGATCGAGATCTCTAAGCCTAGGAGGACCATTGCACCCTGCGCGTTTACCGTGACTGTCCGCATTTCTTCCGAGATGAACTTCTGGTCAGATCCCTCCGCTAGAACCATCACGGAAACCTTTACCATGACACGCTGACTGCGCCGCTGAGCGTTACTATCCCCACTGGTTGGCGGAGGGGCACTACCCGTACGCCAAGCTAGCACCGTTGCCAGCGGATTCTTACTCTATATTAGCGGTCGTCGGCTTTGCCTCAATAAGGCTATCCTTCTTGCGCACCGTGCCAATAGTCTATGAACAGCAAGCTGGCCTCTGGTCATCAGTGCTGCGCGAGTTCACGATTGTTTCCGAGCACTCGGAATCGGGTAGCGCGTTACGCGGCCAAGTGAGAGACACTGATTTGTTGTGACTCCGGCTTCTGAGGAACTGGCAATCGGCTCGGTTCACACTGGAGAATCAGAGGGCGTTAGATTCCGCAACACAGGCAACGGGACTACCGGCTCTCAAAATGGAAGATGTCCACAATAATATTGGTCTTGCGATTTAGCAGAACAAGGTGTGCGCCGATCACCACATGAGCGCAGTCAGGCGGCGGAGGAGGTAGCTGCCGTTCGAGCTCTTCAGGACAAGGCTGGAGGCGCTTCTCGAGCCCTGGCGGGAGCGTCCCGCGGCGAACGAGTTGCCTTTCCAGCCCGGGCGGTAAACGATCCTTCTTTGCAAGGCCGGGCGGCAGTTGGTCCCGATGCTCGTCGTACCATCCGCGCAGAACCTCACGGTCATGATCTTTATAAAACTGGGCATCCTGGTCATCGTCGCCGTGTTTGTCATGGCCCTTGGCATGTCCCTTTCCCTGTGCGAACGCGATGCCGCCGCTGGAAAGAAGCATCGTTGCTGCGATGGCAGCAATCCATTTTCCAATTTTCATGAGAACTCCTATGTCACGAGAAGAATGGCCCGTCGTTCTATGATGGCTTTGAAGCCGATTATGGCTTCTCGGGCTTTTGCTGTTTCTGCCGTTCCTGTTGTTGTTTCTGCTGGAGCTTTTGTTGTTGCTGCTCGTGTCTACGGTCCAATTGCTGAAGTTGCTGCTGCTGTTTGCGCTGAATCTCTTGTTGCTTGCGATCATCGGCGGCGCGCTGTTGCAGTTTTTGTTGTTCCTGCTGATGTTTTTGCTCAATGCGCTGCCTCTCCTGGCCTTGTTGCTGGCGGAGCCGATCGAGCTGCTGCTGTTGTTTCTGGTCCAGCGCCGGATTGGGGCGGGCGGTGTTCGGCGGTCTTAACGAAGGGGGACGGTCCGGGTTGGAGCGCACGCCATTCGCCGGCGGATTCCCCGGACGATTCGTTTCCCTCGGGTTTTCGGTACGGCGAGTCGGCGGGTCAGGTCTGCCAGGGGGCACAGCGCCACGACCGCCAAATTGACCAGGCCGCGGAGTGGCTGCGACATCTGGACGACCGTGATTCGCGGAAGCCAGCAGAGTCCGGTGGGAACTGGCAGTTTGCTGATGGTGCGTTTGCTCGGAGGTCATTGAGATATGACGTTGGCGAACTGCTGCCATTTCCTGAGACGTCGGACTGGCGGTGGTTCCGCCTCGCCCGCCGTTGAAACTGGTCCGATTGATCGTGGTGTCATTATTGATGACTTTCGTGTTGTAGGTATTGCGCACGACAGTGACATCCACATTGGTCACCGCGCGGTTGTAGTAGTAGGTTCCACCTCTCCAGTAGCCGCCGAAAAAGCCAACTCCGGTGTAGCCGAAACCGTAGTTAATGCCGCCATAGAAGCCGACCTCAGGTCCCCAATAGCCCGGAGACCAAACGTACAAGCCGTCTTCGAAGGCCCAATACCCTGGAGTCCAGAGGAGACCGACTTCCGGCGGTTCCACCCACGTGCCCGGAACCCAGAAGTAGCCGTCCGGACCATAAGCCCAATAGCCAGGGACCCAAATGAAGCCAGGTTCCGGACAAATAGGTTGTACGTACACTGGCAACACGGGAGGACCAAACTGAACGGAGATGCCGACAGCAACTTGCGCTCGGGATTGAACCGGGATCGCCAATAATCCAACTGCGAGCAACAACGAACAAATCAAACGAGTGACGCGCATGACTCTCACCTTTCTGGCGCTCGCTGGGTGTTCTTGAGTATCGAGGAGTGCGGCCGATTGCCACATCGGCCGCGCCTCATGGTGCTAGTCGTTCTTGCTGGCATTAGTCCAAGCCGGTTCCAAGGAGAATTGCTAACGCTTGAGCTGCGGAGAGGAGTTTTGCAGAGCCGCGATTAGGTCATGCGCCGCATTTGGAGCAGGGACCTCCGATTCCAGAATAATTTTTGCGGCGCTCGTGGATTTGCCGTAGAGCTTGCGATTGGCGTCCTCATCGGGCCGGAGCGTCGAGCCATCGAGAGATATGCCGGCAAACACGCCTCGTGCGCGGG
>Ga0137361_10003268_pt1 | contig 10489 bp, 10 predicted proteins | sample Mad1_80_16metaG_FD_104923 | JGI IMG/M metagenome (GOLD analysis project Ga0137361, IMG submission 104923) | Vadose zone soil microbial communities from Angelo Coast Range Reserve, California, USA - Mad1_80_16 metaG | ecosystem: Environmental > Terrestrial > Soil > Vadose zone | place: USA... | reverse complement strand
TTCGGTTCGCTTCGCGGGCTTTCTTTAAGGTAGCTTCGCGACGTTGATCGACCGCCCCGCCGCTCGCTTCTAACGAACTATTTAATCGCTCGCGGCACCCCTCCTAATCTAGGAGGGGAGTTCTCCAAGCCGCGCACAAATGGCCAATCTCCAGACGCGGGCTAAAGCCCGCGACTACATTTGGGGCGCTCCGTTCGGGTAATGGCGTAATTCGCGGATCAACGTTCGGCCTGAATGTAGTCGCGGGCTTTAGCCCGCGTTCGTGTAGACATTCTCGGTGTTTGAGCGTAAATTAACGAGTTTCGAATGAAATTTCTTCCGCTTATCCTCAGGAACACCTTCCGAAATCGCAGGCGCACCGTACTCACGATTTTGAGCATCAGCATGTCGCTGTTTCTTATCAGCACATTGCGCACATTGCTCGATTCGCTCGAGAGTCCGGCGCTGACTCCGGACTCCGCGACAAGGGTTCTGACCCGGCATCAGACATCGCTCGCGAACACCATGCCGATCGCCTATCGGGAGAGAATCCGGCACATGCCCGGCGTCAAGGAGATCAGTGCCTACCAGTGGGTTGGCGCCATCTATAAGGATCCCGCGTACTTCTTCGCTCAATTTGCCGTGGATGCCGACCGCTTTTTCGACATCTACACCGATATTCACGTCGTCGCGCCCGAACAGAAGGAAGCTTTCCTGAAGGAGCGGCGTGCCGGCCTGGCCGGTGTGAGCCTTGCCAAACGTTACGGCTGGAACATCGGAGACACTGTCACACTGCGGGGAACTTTCATTTCAGGCGACATTCCGGTGATCATCTGCGGCTTCATCAAGGACGGCGGCAGTGAAAACGTCCTGTTCCTGCGGTTCGACTACCTGAACGAGTTATGGAATAACTTCGACCAGACATCTACGTTCGTTATCAAGGTGAACTCAGCCGAGGAGATTCCCGCTGTCATCGACACCATTGACGGCAGTTTCATAAACAGCACTGCGCCGACCAAGACGGAAACCGAGAAGGCTTTCGTGCTTGGTTTCGTCTCCATGATCGGGAATGTTCGGAGCCTGGTTGTCAGCATCTCGACCGTGCTGATTTTCACGATCATTCTGGTGGCGGCCAACACGATGGCGATGTCCATACGCGAGCGAAAAGGTGAGATTGCCATTCTAAAGACGCTCGGCTTTTCACAGGGACACGTCTTGATGGTGTTGATACTGGAGTCTGCGTTCATCGCGGTTGCCGGTGGGCTTCTTGGCTCTCTTAGCGCCCGGTATCTCCTGGGCGGAATAGACGTGAGCGCGATGACTACAGGTTTCATTTCGGCGCTGGACGTCAAATGGGAAACCGTGGCGATGGCCGCTGGGATTGCTCTCGTCGTTGCGTTTGCGAGCACATTCGTTCCCGCCTGGAACGCTTCCCGTATTCCAATTGCGGATGCGATTCGCCGCAGGGGAGAGTAAGAGGAAAGTGATCCCCATTCGATACAACTTACGGAGCTTGATCGTCAGGCGTGTGGGAACAGTGATGACGGTCCTCGGGGTCGCGCTGACCGTGGGGGTTTTCGTGTCGGTGCTGGCCATGGTGAATGGACTGGTCGGCACTTTCGTTGATTCCGGCGAACCGCTCAACCTGATCATGATCCGGCAGTCGTCGCAGGCCGAAACCAACAGCTTTTTCAACCGTGACATCAAGCCGATCGTCGAATCCACCGAAGGAGTGACGGCCGTCGCAGGCGAAATCATCGTTCTGATCAATCACCCTCGGATTACCGGAGAGACGGCAAATGTCATCGTTCGTGGTGTTTCAGATAAATCATTGGGGCTTCGCCCGCGCCTGAAAATTGTCGAGGGCCGCATGTTTCGTCCGGGCCTGCGCGAGGTCATTGTCAGCCGTTCCATCTCCCGGCGATTCAGAGGCGCGAAAGTTGGTGATAGCATCAAGATCGGCAGGTCCACCTGGAGTGTCGTGGGCATTCTCGATGCCGCACGCACGGCTTACGACTCCGAAATCTGGGCGGACTACAACGAGATCTCCGGCGAGTTCGAGCGGCCGATTTACAGCTCACTGCTCGTGCAATGCGCCGACGGCGCCGCAATGTCCGCCATCCGCGAGAAACTCGCAGGCGACCGCAGAATTCAACTCGATGTGTTCGGTCAGAAGGAATATTTCGAGACACAAGCCGGCAGCGCGGCGCCGATCAAGGTGCTCGGCTACCTGATTGCCGCGATCATGGCGGTCGGATCGTCCTTTGCCGTCATGAATACGATGTATGCAGCCACGGCATATCGCACCCGCGAGATTGCCACGCTGAGGGTGCTGGGATTCAAGAGACGGAATATCATGCTTTCTTTCATGTTCGAGTCTCTGCTTCTGGCGCTCCTCGGCGGGGTGGTGGGCTGCCTTATGGCGTTGCCAATGAATGGAGTTTCGAGCGGCACCAGCAACTTCAATACTTTTTCGGAGGTTGCGTTCGATTTCAGAGTTACGCCTCAACTCATGTTGGAAGGAATCGTTTTTGCCGCGATCATGGGAACCCTGGGGGGATTGCTTCCAGCGAGACTCGCGGCGAAGCTCACGATCGTGCGGGCCTTGAGAACTGAGGTATGAAAAATGCACGTAGCCGTGGGCTTTATGCCCGCGTTCAAATTCCGAAAAAGAATTCTCTGTTTGATCTTGAACGCGGGCATAAAGCCCACGGCTACGTGCCTGAGCCAAAGTGATTCATGGATAACCTGTCGAGTGAGCTGAACAAGCTGAAAATAGATAAATCGAAACGAAACGAAGTAGGTCCGAGAAATAAACCGGCACTCTTCATCATCGTGCTCATTCTCCTGGCCGGCGCCTTGTTCGCTTTCGTTACTCTTCGCAACCCCGGCGCGGCGCCGGTCGTGCAAACCATCCGGCCTCGTTCCGAAGCCTCGTCCCAGTCCGCGGTTCTCGTCGCGACTGGCTACGTCGTTGCACATCACAAGATACAGGTCGGATCGAAGATTACAGGCCGGGTGGCCTGGATCGGTGTGGAGAAAGGCAACCGCGTTCGGCGCGATCAGGTCGTGGTTCGCCTGGAGGATCGCGAGTACCGCGCACAATTCGAGCAGGCGCGGTCGTCTTATGAAGCCGCTCAGGCACGGCTCGCGGAACTGGAGCGCGGCTCCCGGCCCGAAGAGATCGATCGCGCAAAGGCCGATGTCGATCGCGCACAAGCACAATTGCGTACCGACGAAGCCCAGTACAAACGGATCGAAGGCCTGGCCAAAGAAGGCGTGGCCGCGGCGCAACTCCTCGATGAAGCGAAGGGCCGTTATGACAGTTCGCGCGCCAACCTGGCCGCTTTAACCAAGACGTATGAACTGATCCGGCAGGGGCCACGCAAGGAACAGATCGACAACGCCCGCTTCGAAGCCGCGCGCGACAAGGCCGCCATGGACTATGCCAGGACGATACTCGACGCAACGGAGATTCGCGTTCCCAGCGACGGCACCATCCTCGAAAGGAACGTCGAACAGGGCGAGATGGTCACCACATCCTTCGTCGGCGATCGCGGCGCGAAGTCATTCGTCGTCACGCTGGCGGACCTGAACGATATCCAGGTGGAACTGGACATCAATCAGAACGACTTCAATCGCATCGGTCCCCGTCAACCCTGCACGGTCGTCACCGACGCGTATCCGGACCGCGTCTACAACTGCCGTGTGGACGAGATCGCGCCGGAAGCGAATCGGCAGAAAGCCACTGTCCAGGTGAAGGTCAAATTTACAGAGCCCGACGAATATATCCGGCCTGAAATGAATGCTCGCGTCACTTTCCTCGAGAACGAAAAGACCGTCCAGAGTCCGAAGGCCGAAGAAAGCAAGCTGTACGTCGTACCGAAGCGAGCCGTTCTGGATCGCGAGTCCGGCAAGGCCGTTTTCGTCGTCGCGGATGGAAAGGTTCAGGTCAAGCCGATTACGGTTGCGAAGGAATTGGGAACGGATGTGTTCGTCTCCGCTGGTCTCGTGGGAAACGAAGCAATCATCGTAGGCGAGCTGCTCAACCAGCTCAAAGCCGGCGACCGGGTGGAAGTGAAACAATGAGTGCAGTCGAAATCAAAAACGTAACGAAGATATTCAAGAAAGAGGCGGCCGAGATCGTCGCCCTCGGTGAAACCAGCCTGAATATAGATGCCGCCGAGTTCCTCTGTTTGATGGGACCGTCCGGTTCGGGCAAGTCGACACTGTTGAACCTCGTCGCAGGAATTGACCGGCCTTCCAGAGGCCAGATCATTGTGGGCGGCACGGACATTTCGCAGATGAACGAGAGCCAGCTCGCTGTCTGGCGGAATCACACTATTGGCTTCGTGTTTCAAACGTTCAACCTGATTCCCGTTCTGACGGCGTTTGAGAACGTCGAGTTACCACTGCTATTGACGAAGCTTTCGAAGGCCGAACGACGCGAGCACGTCGAGACGGCGCTTTCGCTGGTGGGATTGAAGGACCGGATGACGCACTATCCCCGCCAGCTTTCCGGTGGACAGGAACAGCGCGTAGCGATTGCCCGTGCGATCGTGACCGATCCCGCCTTGATCCTTGCCGATGAGCCCACGGGCGACCTCGATGCGCAATCGGCAGACGAAGTGCTGGCTATTCTGGAGAGACTTAATAGAGAATTCAAAAAGACCGTGGTCATGGTGACGCACGATCCCCGTGCGGCGCATCACGCCACTGTCACCCGACATCTCGATAAAGGGATTCTCCTTCCGGAAGGAGTTACCGCGTGAGACATACTGCATGGATCGTTTTTGCATTGTTGGCGCTGAGCACAGCCGCCGCTGCCCAATCGGGCTCGAAGAGGCTCGGTGTCGTTAATGGTCAGGCCATCACCGAAGATGAGGTGAGCAAGGCGGCCGCAAAGGATCTGGACAACGTTGAACTCAAGCGCTTGCAGAACGAAGCCAACTACAGGCGCGAGAAGCAGGACGCTCTGGAGAAAGCGTTCAATGCTCTCATGGAGGAGAAGGTACTCGATGCGGAAGCGGCGAAGCGAAAGATCTCCAAGGAAGCGCTCGTTCAACAGGAAGTAGATGGGAATGTCAAAGCCCCAACGACTGAGGAAATCGAAAAGTTTTACGAGGAGAACAAGGCGCGCATTCCCGTAAGCCGCGAGCAGGCGATCCCACAGATCGGCCCATACCTCATGGACCAGCGAAGGGATGCCGCGTTTGCAGCATTGATCACCAGGTTGAAGAAGGACTATGGCGTAACGTCCTATCTCGAACCGCTGCGGACCGAAATTCCGACCGCGGGCTTTCCAACGCTTGGGCCGGCGAGCGCTCCGATCACTATCGTTGAGTTTTCCGACTTTGAGTGTCCGTACTGTGGCGGGTTGTTTCCGACGTTAAAGGAAATCGAGACAAAATACGCGGACAAGATACGCGTCGTTTACCGGCAGTATCCGCTGACCAGCCTCCATCCGCACGCCCAGAAGGCCGCTGAAGCTTCATTGTGCGCAGATGAGCAGAAGCGTTTCTGGGATTTCCACGACTCTTTGTTCGGCAACCAGCAGGATCTGACCGTGGACTCGCTGAAGCGCAGAGCGGTCGAACTGAAACTCGACGCGCCGGCTTTCAATATGTGTTTGGATTCGGGCAAGCATGCCGAGACCATCAAGAAGGACATTGTGGAAGGTTCGCGTGCCGGCGTGTCCGGTACACCGGCCATATTCATCAATGGCCGTTTGCTTTCGGGCAACCAGCCTTACACGAGTATCGCTCAGGTGATTGAGGACGAATTGCAGCGAAAGAGCGGCGCGAAGTAGGAATTTTTCCCTATTCCTATGTGGCACATGGGGTTGCAACCCTCATGCAACCCCCGCCACATCAAATATTTGACACATTTCCCCCACGGCCCACTGATTGCACCTGTAAGTGTGTTCAATCCCAAATTTCGTAAGGAGTTTGTTTATGGCTATCGACCCGGTCTGTGGAATGGAAGTCGACGAGCGCTCCACCAAGGACAAATCAACGTATCTTGGAGTGGCCTACTTCTTCTGTAGCAAGGACTGCAAAGAGGAGTTCGATGCCGAACCGGCAGAGTACGTTGGGGACGACAGGAAGACGGGGACCTAAAAAAGGTGTCGGGAATTCGGGGTCAGACCGGTGAATTCCCTTTTTCCGATCCAGTTTCTTTGGTGGAAAAAGGGAATTCACCGGTCTGACCCCGAATTCCCCATTTTTCGGAGGGTTTATGAATAAAACAGTCTATTGCCTGGCTTCATCGGAACCGCAAGCGGACGCCATACTCACTCACCTGCGGAACCTGGGTTTTACACATCACGAAGTCTCGGTGGTCATGAGGAACAAAAAAGACACCCGAGATATTTCGATGAGAGAGGACGCGATTCGCGGGGCTGAGAAGGGAGCCCTGGTGGGCGGCGCGCTGAGCGCGATCGCAACCACTGTTATTGCGCTTCCCATTCTCGGGCCTTTAGCCGTGGCTGGGCCTATTCTGGCAGCTATCGGTGGCGCCGTTGCGGGAGGCGTCGTCGGAGGGCTTGCGGGTGGCACCGGCGCCGTGACGAATATCGGAATTCCCGAAAACGAAGTTCCGCGGTTACGAGACAGGCTCGAAAAGGGCGCTATCCTGATTGCGGTCCATTCGGAGGACCCGGCGCGGCTCGATACGGCTCTGCGCGTATTCAAATCGGAAGGCGCCGACGAAATCTCTTCGATAGAAGACCGGGCCGCGTGACTTCGTTACGGCGCCAACGAGGGCGCGACGTATGCGTAGAACATGACGACCAGCCCGATCATGAGCGTCAAGAAAATACTGTGCTTCAGCGTGAATCCAAACAGCCTGCCTTCATCTTCGCGCTTCATTGATGTAGCGGCCGCAGCCACGGCGATGGAGGTCAGGCTGATCATTTTCCCCATCACTCCACCAGCCGAATTTCCAGAGGCCATGAGCACGGCATTCATGCCGAGCCTGTTGGCTGTTACTTCCTGAAGAGTTCCAAAGAGCGCATTGGCCGATGTGTCGCTTCCAGTCAGAAAAACACCCAGCGAGCCCAGCACGGCGCTGAACATCGGGAATAAGACTCCGGTGGCGGCGAAAGCGAGACCTAACGTTCCGGTGGCTCCCGAGTAGTTCATCACGAAGGCCAGCGCCAGAACGGCCGCGAGTGTGAGTTCCGCCAGCACCAGTTGTCTGCACGTGTCTTTGAAGGCTTTCGCGAACTTTGCCGGGCTCAAGCCGACCACAAACGAAGCCAGGATGGCGGCAATCAGGCACGAGGTTCCAGCTGCTGAAAGCCAGTTGAAGTTGAATACGGCGGCATACCCGGAAGCCTTCTCGACAACAGGCGGCACCCGCTGGACGAGGTTATGCAATCCGGGCCACTGAATGGGGATGTTGACGGAGTTCAATTGCCTCTGGATCGGCGGGTACCCCCACAGCAGGACCATAATCACGAGAAGAATGTAAGGCGCCCAGGCGAGTACGAGTTCGCGCTTGCTGTGAACCACCTTGCTCGGCGGCAAATGCCCGAAATCGAATTTGTCGCGCGGTTTCCAGAACCGGAAAAGAACGATCAGTGCGCCAATCGCTGCCATGGATGCCAGGATGTCGGTGAGCTGCGGGCCGATGAAATTCGAGACAAAGAATTGCGTCGCGGCAAACGCTGCCCCACACACTGCCGCAGCCGGCAGGACGCCACGCAAGCCAGTCCACCCGCACATGACGGCAATCATATAAGCAGGAATAAATAACGAGATCGGAGCACAGATACGGCCAACGCCGGCGCTTAAGCGCTCTATAGGAAGGCCGGTCGTAACGGCCAGGGTAGTGATCGGCACAGCGATGGAGCCAAAAGCCACAGGGGCCGTATTGGCCAGCAGACAAACGGCGGCAGACATGAATGGCGAAAATCCCAGGCCAATGAGCATCGTGGCGGCTACTGCCACGGGTGTTCCGAATCCGGCGCAGCCTTCGATGAAAGCGCCAAAAGCAAATGCCACGAGCATCATCTGAAGGCGCCCGTCGTCGGTCAGGTGACCGACGGAGTCTTTCAGCATACCGAATCTTCCGCTTTCCACCGTCACACGGTAGAGCAGAATGGCGGAGAACACGACCCAGCCAATCGGAAAGAGCCCAAACGCCGCGCCATAGAATATGGACGAGAACAGCATGCCGAACGGCATCCGGTAAACCGCCCCGGCGAGAAGCAAGGTTGCTGCCAGGCCGGCCAGGGCGGCCATCCATGCGGGCTTACGCTTGATGCCGATCAGGTATAACAGGACGAAAATCGGGACTGCTGCTATCAACGCCGATAAGGCGAGACTATTTCCTATGGGGGTGTAGTTTTGTTGCCACATGGGCGGGAACGATACTCACGCCCGCCATTTCGCGCAAGAGGAAATTTCAGGGCATCGGGAATGCACGTGGTGGCGCGCCGGAGGCGCATCCTTATTACAGCCGCGGAGCGGCGTGAGAGTGTAGCCCCGGGTTTGGAAGGTGTGAACGAATTGCCAGTTGCGCGTCTTTAAAATTCCCCTCCTAAGTTAGGAGGGGTGGCTGCGCCATTAATGAAATGTCGCGAAGCCACCGAAGCGGGCGCAGACGGGGTGGTTCCCGAGCAGAATCCTGCAACTAGCAGCTTCGGAACCACCCCGCCTGCTCGGCCTTTCTGGAATTTGATGGCCTCGCAGGCACCCCTCCTAACTCAGGAGGGGAATTTCAAAACGCGCCCCGCCAATTCATTCACACCTTCTTGCGCCCGGGTCTACACTCTCACGCCGTTCCGCGGCTGTAATTCGGATGCGCTTCGCGCGATAACCGATTATTCCACGGCTGATTTTTTAAGACGGTAGCCGACCGACCGGACAGTTTCGATGTAGCGGGGACTCCTGGCATCGTCACCCAGCTTCTTTCTCAATGAAGAGACATGCACATCGATGGACCGATCGAAGACCTCAAAGTCACGATCCGCAACCTCGAGAAGAAGCTGTTCACGGCTTTTGACTCGCCCGGCGGAGCGCGCCAGCGAGAGCAGGATTTCGTATTCGACGGGCGTCAGAGCCAGTGGGTTTCCGCCTATTGAGGCGATTCTGGCGGAAGGATCGATCCAGAGTTCGCCGACAGCCAGAGTGGCTTCGCGCGATTCCTGTTGCGCGTGTTTCGTCAGCAGGGATCTTCTTAAAACGGCTCGCAGACGTGCCAGAAGTTCTCTTGTCGAGAAGGTTTTGGGGACATAGTCATCGGCACCGACTTCGAGTCCGACGATACGATCCGGCTCATCGCCCAGGGCCGTGAGCATGAGAACAGGCACCGAGGATTGTTTCCGGATCTCGCGCAACACATCGAAACCGTTCATGCCGGGCAGCATCACATCGAGAAAGACGGCGTCATAGCCGCCTTGCACCGCCTGCTGCAGGCCATCTCTGCCGTTGTGGATCATATCGACGGAGTAGCCCAGCGGCTCGAGGTAATCGCGCAAAAGCCCGGCCAGTTTCACATCATCGTCGATGATCAGGAGCCGCGTCGGGGTTTCATTGGGTGCGCTAGTCATACAACGTTCCCGATTTTACCTTCTCTTAACAATTCTGCCGATCCATACACACACTTCCTTTACCTGGGGGCGATCCAATAATGAATCAACGAAAGGAGATTCCACGTGACTCATAAAGAAAATCATCTTTCAAGCCGGCGCCGATTCTTCAAAACAGCGGCCGCTGCGGGTGTCGGCAGCCTGTTCCTGGATGTTCCCGGACTGTTCGCAGAGCAACTCGTTGCGACGCCGGACCAGACGGAGGGTCCCTACTACCCACCCACGCTCCCGTTGGACACGGATAACGATCTGGTGGTAATCAACAGCAACCTGACTTCTGCCGTGGGTCAGATCACGTATATCAGCGGCCGCATTCTGAATTCGAGCGGCGACCCGATCCGCAACGCCTACATGGAAATCTGGCACGCGGACAACACGGGCGCCTACATCCATCCGTCGAGCAACGGTTATGCGAATCGCGATGTGAACTTCCAGGGTTTTGGCCGCTTTCTAACGGGCTCGACGGGCGAGTACCTTTTCAGAACGATTAAACCGGGCCTGTACACAGGACGAACGCGTCACATCCATTTCAAAGTCAAGGCAGGAGGGCAGACCTTGACCTCTCAGCTTTATTTCCTGGGTGAGTCGCAAAATGCATCGGACTCCGTCCTGCAAGGAATTCGCGACACAACCGCTCGAAATTCTGTCATCGTGCCGTTCGCTTCAATTGAAGGCTCGTCCGTGGGTGCCATTGCAGCCAGGTTCGATATCGTGCTTTCGGTCATTCCGAGCGTGGTCCCTGTGTTAACGATGACGAACCTGACCAATCCCACCCGAACCGGCTACCTGGCAGGCGATTCCTGGCGAGTGGATTTGAAGAATGCGTCGGCTGGATCTCGTGTATATCTTCATCTCTGGAAGGACAATGTGGATCTCGGTGTTTCGGGTCCCTACGGGAGCTTGACGGATGGCTCC
>Ga0137361_10003266_pt1 | contig 10492 bp, 13 predicted proteins | sample Mad1_80_16metaG_FD_104923 | JGI IMG/M metagenome (GOLD analysis project Ga0137361, IMG submission 104923) | Vadose zone soil microbial communities from Angelo Coast Range Reserve, California, USA - Mad1_80_16 metaG | ecosystem: Environmental > Terrestrial > Soil > Vadose zone | place: USA... | reverse complement strand
TGATCAGAAATTTCCCGGCCCGGATTTTCTCGCGAATGTAGTTGCGCACCTCCGCGGAGTTCTCGCCCTGGGACATTAAATCCTTATATGTATTGCTGATGCGCAAATGCGGAATGTGATCGTTATTGGTGGTCACGACGAAGTCCCCATCGGCGCGATGAACGAAGACTTCCGGCAGGATGTATTGATCGTTGTCGGCCAGGAAGGCGCGGCCCGGGCGTGGCTCCAGGCGCGCGATTCGTTCCAGCGCCTCCTGCACGTCCTCGACGTCATGTTTAGTGCCGCGGGCAATTTCCGGGATTCGCCGCTTGCCGAGCGCCTCCATGAACTCATTGACGATGCGATATTCCAAGGTGTTTTGCTGGCCCGAACGCTCCATTTGCAGCAGCAGACATTCGCGCAAATCACGCGCGCCGACACCTGGGGGATCGAAACTTTGAATGGCCTTGAGCACCTCCTGAATCTTTTCCGCCGGCAAACCGGTGGACATGGCTAATTCCTCGATCGAGACCTTGAGATAACCGTAGTCGTCGATGTTGCCGATCAACATCTCGGCCACTGGCCGCAAATCGTCCGGCAAGGCCGATTCGCGCACCTGCTCGATGAGCATCTCCTGGAGGGAGGTAGCCGCCACGAGCGAATCAAACATAAACTGGCGCTTTTCTTCCTCCTCCGCTGAGGCTCGCGTGGGAAGATTGGTCTGGGCAAAATGGTCGCGCCATTCCTGGTCGAGCTGAACCAGGCGCTCGAACTCGGCTTGGAAATCGTCCACCGGCTCGTTTGCGGGCTTTTCCGTGGCCGGATCGAAATTCAGGTCGGCGGGCGGTTCGCTCGGGTCAACGGCCTCCGCGGCCCGGTCAGTCTCGTCGCGCTCCTTCTCCTCGGCCTCCATTTCCGTGCCTGGGGCTTCCTCAAGCACGGGATTTTGTTGTAATTCCTGTTCGACGAGCGCTTTGAGCTCGAGCGTAGGTGCCTGCAGCAGTGCGAGCGACTGTTGCAGTTGCGGTGCCAGCACTAATGATTGCGTCAACCGCTGGGACAGTTGTAAACCTTGCGCCATGAGGGCATCTTAAGCCTCAATGGTTTTCTGACAAGAGAAAAGTGGCACGGATTTCGCTTGAGGGGTGTTCAATCGCAGCCGAATAGCAGCTCTGCGGATGCTCTCGGCGTGGCGCAGGTGGAAAAGTGGAAATTAAAAATTGCAAATTGCCCCGGGTGCTTTCCACTGAGGCGGTGAACCAGAGTTTGTCTCCAGAGCCGATGCGTGACCGAGCAGGTCCCGACGGCAGCGCCGGTGAGTTTCGCCGCGCGAAGCTGCTCAGGCGGCTGTGGAGCATCCCTGCGACCCGGGCGGTCGTGGCGCTGGCTTTTGTGATGGGGAGCGGGTGCCTCTTTAATGCCGATGGCGCGTTTTTTAATGCGGGAACCCATCGCGATGCGCTACGACAAGCTTCGGTGTTCGGCATTCTGGCTTGTGGACTAACGCTGGTAATTATCAGTGGCGGCATTGACTTGGCAGTGGGCAGCGTCCTGGCGCTAGTCGCGGTAGCGTTCTCCTTGATGAGCATTCATTGGGGGTGGCCTGCCTGGCTTTCGATTCCGGTTTGCGGGCTGCTCGGCATGGCGTGCGGGGCAGTTTCCGGCGGTCTGACTGCCTGGTTTGGCATCCAGCCATTCATCGCAACGCTGGCCATGATGGTGTTCGCCCGTGGCCTTGCCAAAACAGTCTCCGGTGGGATGAAAATCTCCACGGCCATCACCAATCCCAATGGCACGTACCGCCAAGTCGATGTGCCGGGCATTTTCCGCTTTATCGATAGCCGGATTCTCGGTGGCCATGTTTCGGTCGTCACGCTGATCTTTGTCGTTTGCGCCATCGTGAGTTGGATTGTTTTGTCGCGCCATTTTTTGGGCCGGCAACTCTACGCCATCGGCGGTAACGAAGAGGCGGCCCGGCTCTCAGGCGTGCCGGTGAAATTCACGAAAGTGTTCGCCTATGCCGCCAGCGGGCTGCTCGCGGCGGTCGCGGGCATTTGCCAGGCAGCTCAGGAGCAGCAGGGTGATCCGGAAACGGGTATCGGTTATGAACTAACAGCGATCGCTATCGTCGTGATCGGTGGCACCACGTTGAGTGGTGGTCGTGGCGGCATCGGCTTGACTTTGCTGGGAACCTTGACGATTGGCTACCTGGAAAAGATTCTTAGCATTAATGCCGTGCCCGAAGCCAGCCGGCTCATGCTGACGGGCGCCATTATTGTCATTGCCGTTTTGGCGCAGAAACGGCGCCGCGCGTGATGCCCAAATCGCTGCGGGCGGAGCGCAGAGCTCTAGTTCGAAAGCATAGTGAATCCGGGCAGTGCAGAGGACGGAGTTCGGAGTGCGGAGTGGGGAACTGAGAGAGATAACGCATTGGAGGCGGAACTTCTTAACCGCCGGGGTGCTTGAATGCGTGAAGCATAAGAACTGATCACCTCTCGGATAGTTTCTGCACCAAATACTCGGCAAGGCGCTTGCCCCAGAGCCCTGGATTAATCTGCTCTTCCTCGCCCTCATAGGATGGGAATTTGTTGGACCGGAACTCGACCTGCGTTTTCATTGCGCTTCCACCGAACGCTGGAGCTGAGCCTTGCCGGAGAGCGCCGCCAGCGACGGCCGACTGGAAGCAGCGCGTGATCGGCGCTCTCCGACATTGGCTCCAGCGGTTTTGTTCGGCTTTCTGCTCACAGGTCTTCGGGGTTCAGCCCGGTCCGACGAGCTATTCGCGCAAGCATGCGCGGCCCAATCTCCTCCCCCTCGTGGAAAGCGAATACGTAGTCCGGCCAGTTCTCCCGGGCCAACACGCGATGAGATCCACCAGATTGACGCTTGATCCGCCAGCCGATGCGGAGCAAGGCTGCCAAAACGAGCCGGGCCTTTCTGGAGCCCCATTGGCTCATGCCGCCACCGAGAAAACTTGCATCAGCTCGGGAATTGTCTCTCCATGCTCCAACCGATCAGCCAGCACCCGAAGCGCCAACGCTTTTACTCGTGCCACAGCCTCGTCGCGCGTCGCGCCGTAAACCATGACTCCTGGTAAATCCGGAATTTCCGTTAGCCAGCGCCCATCCGCTTCCTGTTCGATCTCAATTTGCATAACGATGGAGCAAGCATATCAGTCATCTGCCACCAGGTCGAACCGAATTCGCGTCAGTCACGTCTTCCAGGCGCATCATGCCGAACGCTCGTGCTCAGGCAGGGCGGGCCTGGCGCGTTCGACTGTTAACAGAGACGGAATCCCGCCCTTGCCTGCAGCACGCTCGTTAGGCCACGTCTTCATGTCATCACTCTATATCTGTAAACTCTGCCGCCCTCGGCCTGTGCGAAACCATCCGGCTCGTAACCCATGCCGAGAATCTTATCGAGTATCACTGCCATCGCAACATCCGCACGTGCGGTCTGCCCACGCAAAGTCAGATGCTGTGGAATCCAAAGCTCGAAGCTCTGACTCTCCGCCGTCGGAATCGCGTCGAGCTGTGAAAGAACTGCCTCGACTGTGCTCTGTGATGGTTGGCTCATGGTCATGGCGTGCGAAGTGGCCTAACGCCAGAGGTGAGCGACCGCCGCCGACAGTGGCGGTGGAGCGCACGAGGCGCTCTCGAATTGCCGCCCGGCATAGAACGGAAAAGCGCGCGCTCGACCGCTTTCGTTCGGCATCGGGGTCGAAACAACATCCGGCCAGCACGACGTTTCTGATTGCTCCAGCAAGAGGGTGCGCCGCGGCAACCTTTCGGAGTCAACGGAGCGTGTTATTGATCTTGGTTTCATTCGTGACGAAGAAGAGATTGCCTGTAAAAAACTCCCGCTCATTGTGTGTGATTTCGCCAAACAGTTCCCGCATCTGCTCAATGAATCTCCTCGGGCCGGCGGCACGCTGCTGAAATTTGATTACAACGCGCAATGGCTCATTCGTCGTGTCTACGCTGATGGCGTAGGCCAGGCCCCACGACTCCTTTCTCCCCCAGGTAAAGTATCCTCTTTCTTGGGTGGCGCCACTTTGGTCGCCGTGGGCAGCGGCGCGGACGGAGTGTAGAGTGACAGCTACTTTGGGTGGATTGGTCAACGCAAATAACGCTTCAACGCCAGCACCTGAATTCGTGAAGCCGATGAAAGCGAGATTCACAACCGGCGTCGAGTGCGGATGTGGCAGCCTTAATATGCTGATCAGAAGAGCCAAAACTGCAGCCACAACCAACGGCCATTTCATTCTCCGAGCGCTCTTGTTATTCATGGCGTGACGCAGCCGCAGCCGAACAGTACAAATAGGAAAAAGTCGCCTGTGCAAAGACAAAGTCGAAAGACAAAGTCATTTGGCCTCGTTTTGTGTCCCTGGAAGCGAGAATTCGCGCAGATGGTTCTGATGCCTTACAAAAGTTTGTCTTTGCATAGTTTTTAAAGATGCGCAAAGACAAAGCCGGACAAGTGGGAATCTGGCGGGAAAACCTGGCAAGAACGCCGGGACGTGGGTGGCGCGTCGTGAGTCCATGACACTATGATCGCGCCGGTGAGTGGGTTTGGCAAGGGTGATCCGGGGGCGGGCGGCTGCGCCGAAGTAGAGGATGGAAAATAGCGGATAGAAAATGGCGAGGCGCGCAAAAGGCGAGGGGTGGGACCGCGCCGGCAGGATTAAGATTAAGATCACGATTATGATTAAGATTAAGAGTACGATTAAGATTATGATTATGAGGCGGCGGTGGGCGTTGAAACGAAAGCGCCAGAAAAGCTAGGCGCCAACTCCAATATCGATCTTGCGACGGCGGCTTAAATCGCTATTCAAGATGGGACCTATGCGGCACCTCAGGCATTTTTTGAGCTCGGTTCTAGCCATCGGATTATTAAACGCTGGTCTTTTCGTCACCGGGTGCAGCAAATCCGAACCAGCCAGCCAGACCGGCGCCGGCGGCGACAAAAAGACAAAATCCACTTACACCATCGGCATGAGCCAGTGCAACTTGGGCGAACCGTGGCGGGTTGAGATGAACGCGCAAATCAAAGCCGCCGCAGATAAGCATCCCAATCTCAAAGTCATTTTTAAGGACGCACAGAATGACACCCTGAAACAACGCGCGCATGTGGAGGAGTTTGTCGGTGCGGGCGTGGATTTGATTATTATCAGTCCAAAGGAAGCTCAACCCTTGACCGAACCGGTGGCCAAAGCGATGGACGCGCGGATTCCAGTGATCGTGCTCGACCGCAGCCTGCTTCGTGAGAAATATACGTGCTTCATCGGCGCGGATAACAAGAAGATCGGCCGTGCTGCCGGGGAATGGATGGTGAAGAAACTCGGCGGCAAAGGCAAAGTGGTGGAGCTAAAAGGGCTGATGACCTCCACGCCAGGCCAGGACCGTAATCGCGGGTTTCGCGATGCCATATCCGGAACGGGAATCGAAGTTATCTTCGAAGCCGACATGAAATGGCTTGAACCGGACGCGCGCAAAGAAATGGAGTCAGCGCTTTCCCGTTTCAATAAGATTGACTGTGTGTATGCCCACAACGATCCCGGCGCGCACGGAGCGTTCCTTGCGGCGCAGGCCGCTGGTCGCGCCAAGGAGATGGTGTTCGTTGGAATCGATGCTTTGCCGCATGAAGGAGTGGCGTATGTGAAGCAGGGCATCCTGGATGCCACATTTCAATATCCCACCGGTGGCGCGGAGGCGATTGATACCGCTTTGAAAATTCTTCAGGGCGAATCGGTCCCCAAACAAATGACACTCGGTTCGCGCGTATTTGACAAAGAAAACGTGGCGGCAGGAGGCATGGAACTCAAATAATTGTTGCAGTACTCAGGCTATCCCGTTCTTTTGGCCAGCGCTTAGATAATTGAGGTAATCGATCAGGCGGGACTTCATTTCTTTGCGCGAGACGATGGCATCGATAAGACCATGGTCGAGCAGGAATTCCGTGGTCTGGAAACCGGGGGGTAATTCGGCCTGAGTGGTATCCTTGATCACGCGCGGACCGGCAAAACCGATCATAGCGCCCGGTTCAGCCAAGATAATATCTCCCACGGTGGCAAAGCTGGCCATCACTCCAGCCATGGTGGGGTCCGTGAGCACGCTGATGTACGGCAGCCGCGCCTGCGCATGATAGGCCAGAGCACCGCAGGTCTTGGCCATTTGCATCAGGCTGAACATCCCTTCATACATTCGTGCTCCGCCGCTGGTAGAAATGAGAATGATGGGCAGGGCCTTGTCCGTCGCGTTCTCAATTAACCGGGTAAGTTTCTCACCGACGACCGAACCCATCGAGCCGCCCAAAAATGTGAAGTCCATCACGCCCAGCGCGCTGCGGTGCTCCCCGATCTTACCGATACCCGTGATCACCGCATCCTTCAGGCCGGTTGATTTCTGATATTTCTCCAGCTTGGATGTATAGGAAGCAGCGCCCGTGAAGTTCAGGACATCGACACTGGTCATGTTGGCATCCATCTCCTCGAAGGTGCAAGTCTCGACCAACGAATGGATGCGCTCGCGCGCGCTGACCGGGAAATGATACTGGCAATGCGTGCAGACCTTGAGATTTTCGTCGAGCTCCTTATCGAAAACCATCGTGCTGCATTTCGGGCATTTGGTCCACAGCCCTTCCGGAATTTCACGCTTCTTGGATTTGGAGGAAGATAACTTGGGCTTCTTTGCAAAGGTGGTATTACCGGTGCTAGGCGGAGGTGTAACTGCCGGCTCAATGGTTTCGGTTCCAAGTGATTTCTTCGTGAACGAGGTAGTAGCCATGATCAGCACGTTTGCAGTTTGAAAGTTAAAACTCGAGGGTGGTCTCGCCACCAACCGCTTTTTACGTTCACACCAAGATTCATCTTACTCTTTCGCCATATCATAATCAAATTCCACGGGCGGCTGTCCAGACACAAACTTCACCGGCTCCGGCGCGGCGCAGGGCTCCGGCGCAGGCGCTGGTCGTCGCCCCGGTAGTGAATACATCATCGACCAGGATAATGCGCTCGCCATTCAAGCGCGCGCCAGCGGGGAGAGCAAAGGCCCGGCGGACATTGGCCCGGCGCTCCGTTCGATTCAGTTGCGTTTGTGTCCGCGTGGCAACGACGCGATGCACCAGGCGTGCGTTGGCCGGAATTCGCGTCGCGGCGCTAAGCCGGTCGGCCAGACGCTCAGCCTGGTTGAATTCGCGTTCGCGCAGTTTCGTGGGATGCAACGGCACAGGAACGATGCAGTCCCATTGCTGCGTGGCCAAGTGTGGGCCAGCCGCCTGAATGAGCAACTCGGCCAGGAACGGTTCGAACCAAAGCGCGCGTTGATACTTGTATCGATGGATGATCTCGAGAACCGGATCGCGGGCCACCACGGCAGCGCGGGCCCAACAGAACTGCGGTTCTTCATCCCGGCAATTCGGGCAATCAAACGCAGTCGTGATTGCGCCTTCAAAGGGAAGGCCACAGCGCTGGCAGTAGGGGGGCTGAATCCAACGTACCTGTGCGCGGCACAAGGCACAAATGAACCCTTCATCCGGAGTGGCTCGCTGATTGCCGCAGGTTTGGCAGATCTCCGGATACAAAAAGCTCAGGCCCGCATTGACCCACGCTCTTAATGGTTCCACCAATGATCTCATACCTTTGCAAGCGGACGCTTGGCAGCGGCCGGTGACGCCGGGGAGGTCGATCGAAGCGACAGGCGTAAAAATGCCAGCAGTGTTGAGGATAAAACGAGCAGAGCCATCCAACCATCGATCAGTTTGGCTCCGCCCCAAAACCCCGCATTTGCGCCGGGAACCTCACGGGTGAAGATGCCGTAGGACTTGAGCCAGAAAATCCAGCCGGCGTGCAGTCCGATCGAGAAATATAGATTTCCTGTGCGCTGATATGCCAGAGCCAGCAAAGCGCCGGCCAGCGTGAGATTGAGAAATCCGGGAATCAACTGCTGCCAATTTCCCAGCCCACGCAACATGCGGGGCAATAGGTCGAAACCAGAGTGCCACAACACTGGACCAGTTTGCCGGGCGCTTTCCATGAAATGCACCAGCGCGTAGATCATGCTGCTGGCTACCAGCGCCAGGGCCCAATCCATGACTTTGCGCAGGGTGCCGAAAAGTGCGCCGCGAAACAGGATTTCTTCCAGCACGGCCACCGCCACCGCAGTCAATGCGACGCCGAGAAGATTTCGAGCGATGTGAGCTTGATTTTGTGTCAGCACGCGCGCTCCCGTCCCCAATGCGGTCAAGGCCACGATCGCTAGCGAACCAAAACCCAGAGCGAAACCTGTGCCGAGCTTTTTCCCCTGGCGGGTGGGATTAACCAAACCCAAATCGCGCCAGGACCTGGCGCCTAAGCTCCGGAGCAACGGCCACAAACCAATCAGCGCCAAGCCAAGCAAGGAGCGGTTAACAAAGCGATGAAATGGACTGGCGGCCAAATGCGGAAAGGTCTGGGCGAATGATTGCGTCAGCCAATAAAGCCAAGGTGCTATCAATGCGCCTCCGAGAAAAACGATAATGATGTAAATGCCCAAAGCAGGCAGTGGCCGCATGGGGGAACGATAGGAGCTCCTTCTGTCCGAGCCAAGCCCACATTCCAACATTCGACTTTTCCTCTCAACGCTCTGACGCTTTACGCAGCAGGCCCTTTGCGCGGCGAACCCAAACGCGGTCGCGTTTGCGTTGAAACCCAGGCGCATGCGCATCGTCGGCTAGAACTTCCTTTAATTCAGCGCGTGCCAAATCAGGCTGATTCCTAGCCAGATACAGTTCGGCCAATTGCACTTTTGCGCGCGGATAGGAATGATTCTCAGTCACCTGCTTCCAAATATTCAGCGCTGCGTCCTTTTCGCCCACAGCATTGAGAGTTTCGGCCAAGGCCATGAGCGAGTAGCCGTAGTCGTGTTTCGGGTTTTCGGCGATCACCCCTTCAAGCAGGGGGCGCGCCTCGGCTGGCCTTTTCTGGCGCAGCAAGCTTTGGCCAAGATGCGCGCGCGTATCGATGTCCTGTGGGTCGCGTTCCAGCGCCGCGCGATAGCAGCTTTCGGCCTGTGGCAGTTTGCCTTGTTGAAAATAAATATCGCCAAGTTGGAAATGGTGGTGAGGCTTATCGAGATGGTGAATTTTTGCTTCCAGCTCTTTGATTCTGCGCCGGTCATGAGCTCCGGGCAACTCAAAGCCTCGAGTCGCTGACGGCGCCGCCCGATAAACTGCAAAGTAGTAGAACAGCGCAGAAAATCCGAAACCCACAAAGATGAAAAATGCCCAAACCCATTCCCGTCGCCGGACGGCATCAATGAACATCCACAAGCTAAACAGCGACACTAGCGGGAGCCAGGGATTAGTAAACCAGTACTCGACATTGACCAGGTTGGAGACCAGCGAAGCCAGCATGAAAGAAAGTTAGATCAGGCACTAAGCGCTGGCAATGAAATTGGGCGGAGCGCAGAGTTCCGGCCCTGCGGATCAATAGAACTGGGGCCGCACAGAGCTGGAGCTGTGCGCTCCGAATCAAACTTCCTCTAATGGCGCCGATGCATCGCCAAACTTCGGCAACCGGACATTCATCTTGTCCATCATTGAGAGGTAGAGCCGGCACATCTGGCGTTCGGGCTTGGCGGCGTAGTCGATGATGCGGCCGCCTTTGATCCGTCCGCCCGCCCCGCCCAGCAAAATCACTGGAAGTTGGTCGGCATTGTGGTTGCCGGTCAACATGCTCGAACAGAAAAGCAGCATGGAATTGTCGAGCAAGGTGCGCGGTCCTTCCTGGATGGAATCGAGCTTGCGCGCGATATACGCGACCTGTTCGAGGAAAAACTTGTTCACCTTCAGCCAGTCGGCCGTGTCCGAATGCGAGAGCAGATGGTGAATCATGTAATCCACGCCAAGATTCGGGAAGCGCAGCGAGGAATGGTCGTTGTTGAGTTTCAGCGTGGTGATGCGCGTCGTGTCGGTTTGAAATCCCAGCACGAGGATATCCGCCATCAAGCGCATGTGCTCGCCAATGTCCTGCGGTATTCCGTCCGGAGGACGCGGGATGTTGGGCTTGGCCAGGGTGGGCCGCCAGCCTTGCAGCTCGCCTTTCTTGCCCGCGTTTTCAATGCGTTGCTCGACGTCGCGCACCGACTCCAGATATTCATCGAGTTTTCGCTGGTCGGACGTGCAAATGCGACGGCGCAGGTCGTTGGCATCGGCGAGGACCGCATCGAGCACGCTCTTGTCGCCGCGGCTCTCCTCGTCCTTGAACAACCGGTCGAATGCAAGTGCAGGATAAATTTCCAGCGGCGTCGGTGTCGTCGGCGAGCTCCACGAGATGTGCGAGCTGTAGAGCATCGAATAATTCTTGTGCACCGAAGGGTTCGACTTTTCGCAACCGAGCACCAGGCTGGACACCTTGGTCGAGTTTCCGTAGCGCTGCGCCATCAACTGATCAATGCTGGTTCCGGAGCGGATTTCTCCGCCCGAGGCCAGCGGCGCGCCGGAGAGCAAGTTGCCCGTCTGCGAACTGTGGATGTTG
>Ga0137361_10003263_pt1 | contig 10493 bp, 9 predicted proteins | sample Mad1_80_16metaG_FD_104923 | JGI IMG/M metagenome (GOLD analysis project Ga0137361, IMG submission 104923) | Vadose zone soil microbial communities from Angelo Coast Range Reserve, California, USA - Mad1_80_16 metaG | ecosystem: Environmental > Terrestrial > Soil > Vadose zone | place: USA... | reverse complement strand
GCTTCTCTTGCTAGAATGAGCCGCTTCTCTAGCCGCGCCCGGGGGCAGCCAATGTCCGATATGCGGGATGCCATCGTCGTACTCCTTGCTGGAGGCCAGGGCGAACGCCTCTGGCCCCTCACTCGCGATCGCGCCAAGCCCGCCGTGCCTTTTGGCGCTCTGTATCGCATCATTGACATCACGCTCTCAAACTGCATCAATTCGAATCTCCGCCGCGTATTCATCCTCACGCAATACAAAGCGCTCAGCTTGAACCGCCACATCCGCGCCGGCTGGTCGCCTCTCGCCGGCCTCGGCGATTATATCGAGGTCCTTCCACCGCAGATGCGCGTCTCTCAGCAGTGGTATCAAGGCACCGCTGACGCCGTATACCAGAACATTTATTCCATCGGCAGCGAGCGCTCTAAATTCGTTTTCATTCTCTCCGGGGATCACATCTACAAGATGAACTACGCCAAGATGTTCCAGCAGCACATGGACTCCGGCGCCGATGTCACCGTCGGTATCATCCAGATTCCCGTGGAGCAAGCCGCCAAGCAGTTCGGCGTGATCGAGGTCGATAAGGATTGGCGCATCATTGGCTTTGAGGAAAAGCCGGCCGTGCCGAAAGAGTCGCCGCACCACGCCGGGCACTGCAACGCCTCCATGGGCATTTACATTTTCAACACGCAGCTGATGATTCCCATTCTTCTCGCCGATTCCGAGGATCCCAAATCGCATCACGATTTCGGCAAGGACATTCTTCCGCGCATCATTTCGAAGCACCGCGTATTCGCATACAATTTCGTCGACGAAAACAGCAAGGATGCCTTGTACTGGCGCGACGTCGGCACCATTGACGCCTACTACGAAGCCAACATGGATCTGGTCAGCGTGTCGCCGGTCTTCAACCTGTACGACAGCGCCTGGCCGCTGCGCACGTGGCAGCATCAATATCCGCCCGCAAAGTTCGTCTTCGCCGACCCGGAGCGCATGGGCGTGGCCCTCGACTCCATCGTTGCCGGCGGCTCGGTGATCTCCGGCGGCCGTGTGCAGACGTCCGTTATCGGCAACGACGTGCGCGTCAACAGCTACTCGGAAGTCTCGCAATCCATCATCTACAACCACGTGAATATCGGCCGCCACTCACGCATTCGCCGCGCCATTATCGACCGCCACGTCAGTCTTCCTGAACGCACCGAGATCGGCTACGACCTCGAAGCCGACCGCCGCCGCTTCCACGTCACTGATTCCGGCATCGTCGTCGTCGTCCGCCAGGAATCCCTCATCGAAGAGCCCGAATCGGCCTAAAGCGAACCGCTCCATCAAATTCCTCATAAACTGATTCACTCCGCCCTGCCCCTGTGACTCCGTGGCATTCTTCTGTAAAATTGTCGGTTCGCATCCACTCAGGAGAACAGACCGACATGTCCACCAAGATCACCCGCATCCATGCCCGCCAGATCATTGATTCCCGCGGCAATCCCACTGTCGAAGCCGACGTCGTCCTCGAAGGCGGAGCGCTGGGCCGCGCCGCGGTCCCTTCTGGAGCTTCCACCGGCGAACACGAAGCCCTCGAGCTTCGCGACGGCGACAAATCGAAATATCTTGGCAAGGGCGTGCTTAAGGCCGTCGCCAACGCCAACAACGAAATCGCCAAGTCCATCGCCGGTCTCGACGCTGCTGAGCAGCGCGCCCTCGACCACAAAATGATTTTGCTCGATGGCACGCCCACCAAGTCCCGCCTCGGCGCCAACGCCATCCTTGCCGTCTCCATGGCTGCCGCGCGCGCTGCCGCCATCGCCCTCAAGCAGCCGCTCTACAAATATCTTTCGCGCTATTCCACGGATTTGTCCGCGAATCTTCTCCCCTGCCCGATGATGAACATCCTCAACGGCGGCGCGCACGCCGACAGTTCCGTGGACTTTCAGGAATTCATGGTCATGCCCGTCGGCGCTCCGAACTTTTCCGAAGGCCTCCGCTGGGGCGTCGAAATCTTTCACGCCCTCAAGACCGCGCTCAAGAAGCATGGTTACTCCACGGCCGTCGGTGATGAAGGCGGCTTTGCTCCCAGTTGCAAATCGAACGAAGAAGCTATCCAGATTGTGCTCGAAGCGATCGCCGCTGCCGGATACAAGCCCGGCGAGCAAGTGAGCATCGCGCTGGACCCCGCATCCAGCGAGTTCTATGACAAGGCCAGCGGCAAGTATGTTTTCAAGAAGTCAGACAAATCGGCGCATACTTCCGCGCAGATGGCCGCCTATTGGACCAGCTGGACTGAAAAGTATCCCATCGTTTCCATCGAGGATGGCATGGCCGAGGACGACTGGGCCGGGTGGAAGTCCCTGACGCAAGGCATCGGCAGCAAAACGTCGAAGAAAAAAATCCAGCTTGTGGGCGACGACCTCTTCGTGACCAACACGATGCGCCTTTCCCGCGGCATCAACGAAGGCATCGCCAACGCCATTCTCATCAAGCTCAATCAAATTGGAACCGTCACCGAAACCATCGATGCCATCGAGCTCGCCCGCAAAGCAGGCTACAACTCCATCATTTCTCATCGCTCCGGCGAAACGGAAGACACTTTCATCGCCGATTTGGCTGTCGCTACCGCCGCGGGCCAGATCAAGACCGGCTCCGCAAGCCGCACCGATCGTATCGCCAAATACAACCAGCTCCTTCGCATCGAGGAAGAACTTGGCAAGGCCGCTCGCTTCAACGGCAAAGCCGCGCTATCGTAGCGGCGGCCCTCAGGGCACTTTTTTCTGGATTCCCCAATGGTTGGCTATGGCGCGGACGGTCCGAAATAGCGGTAGTGCCCCCTAATCTTCCAATGGAACAAGACATCTTCGACCTTCGGCCCTTGCCCGATGTTGTGCTCAATCATGTAGCGCCCACTCGCGCGTGATCTTTGATCCACCACAATTCCAATGTGCGGCACATTTCCGCCCAGGTCCCACGTGACCAGGTCGCCCGGCGCGTAGTCCTCCGCGCGCTCTGTAATCGACAGCGTTTCTCCTTTGCGGCTGAAAAACACCATCAGGTTCGGCACGCGCCGGTGATCGATATTCGTATCCGTATGTGACGACAACCATCGCCATTTCCTCGGATAGTCGGAAAAATTCCGCTCCATATCTTCATGTACTTCTTTTTGTAGATCGACGGCCACCGCCCGGTAGGCTCGAATAATCTCATCCGTGCACACACCCGTGTCCGCGGGCACGTCCCCGCCCGGGTAAGGAATCCGCACGTATGCCGGATCGTAGCGCACCGCGTGATGCGTCCTCTCCACTGCCGCTTCGACCAGTTTCTTCAAGAACTCCTGTCTTGCTCCCAAATCCCCGGGCTTTAGCTGCGCAGTCGATGTCTTCGAAGCCAGCAGAAATACCGCGCAAATAGCGACGCGCAAGACGAGCCACCGCTTCCCAGGCGTGAAAGTTCGCATTCCTTGAATCCTAACATCGCTTTCAAATCAGGATGGATGAAGAGTCTTCTTTCCCTGGCAGAATGCCGTCGAGGGGGCGCGACTGAGCGGCGACCTTAGTCCCGTGCGTCGGAGGCCGGGCGGGGTAGAATGAAGTTGGCATGAGCGAAGCTGCCAAATCATTCGCTAAGTCGGATTTCTTGCGCTTCCGCAAAGCGGACATTGTCGATGTTGAGTCCCTCGCCGGTTTGATCAATGCTGCTTTCCGCGTCGAGCAACCGTACATCGCGGGCGATCGCATTGACGCCGCTGGCGTTCGCTCTTACATGGCAAACGGAAGATTCCTCGTCGCCGAAGATTCCACTGGCCTGGCCGGTTGCGTCTACGTTCAGATTGACGGCGACGGAGGCTACCTGGGCCTGCTTGGTGTGGATCCTCCGCGGCAAGGAACCGGGCTCGGCCGCAAAATGATGGATGCCGCTGAGAATTACTTTCGGGAAGCCGGCTGCAGAGCCGTCAACCTTCGCGTCATCAGCGCACGCACGCCGCTTCCTTCCTTTTATCGTCACCTTGGCTACCACGAAACCGGCACTGCGCCTTTCGCTCCCGATGTGCCCGTCAAAGTGCCTTGCCACTACATTTTCATGTCCAAATCTCTCGCCTGACAGGTCCCCCGACCGCCTTAGAATCCGCCAAATCCAGTCTTGCAGGCAGTTATGGTTAACTAAGATTCCCTCATTTTCAATTCTTCGTTCTTCAGGCAGAATACCTCCTCTATTTCAGGGGGAATTCATGAACCGCCGTGCCGTCCTTGCTTCATTTCTCTTTGTCTGCCTCTCAATTGCTCCCATAGGCAGCCATGTCATCGCCGACGAGCAGCCTCTCTTCGGCTACTCCGCCGAATCTTCCCGCACCGAACGCCAGTGGGAAGAGAAACTCCGCGCCATTCCCAGCCCGGACAATCTCCGCGCTTATATGGAGCGCCTCTCCGCACATCCGCACCATGTCGGCTCTCCCTACGATAAGCAGAACGCCGAATGGATCGCTGCCAAATTCAAGGAGTTCGGCCTCGACACGCACATCGAACAGTTTGACGTTCTTTTTCCCATGCCCAAGGAACGCGCCGTGGAACTGGTCGAAGGCGGTCCAAAATTCGTCGCCAAGCTCCAGGAACCCGCGCTTCCGCAGGACCCCACGTCGAATCAGCAGGCTGAGCAGCTCCCCACCTACAACGCATACTCGATCGACGGTGACGTCACCGCTCCTCTCGTCTACGTGAACTATGGAATCCCTGAAGACTACGAGCAACTCGATCGCATGGGCATCTCCGTGAAGGGCAAGATCGTCATCGCGCGTTATTACCACTCCTGGCGAGGCATCAAGCCCAAGGTTGCCGCCGAGCACGGCGCCGTCGGCTGCCTGATATTCTCCGATCCGCACGAAGACGGATTCGTGCAAGGCAAAACTTTTCCCGCCGGCGCTTTCCGCCCGCCTGATGGAGTCCAGCGCGGCAGCGTTGCCGACATGCCTTTTTATCCGGGCGATCCGCTAACCCCCGGAGTGGGCGCCACCAAAGACGCCAAGCGTCTGAAGGTGGAAGAAGCTCCGACGATTACCAAAATCCCAGTGCTGCCGATTTCTTATGCTGACGCCCAGCCATTGCTTGCGGCGCTGACCGGCCGCGTGGCTCCCGAAGGATGGCGCGGCGGACTGGGCATCACTTATCACGTCGGCCCAGGCGCCGCGAAAGTTCACCTGAAGGTGAAGTCCAACTGGGAGCCGCTGAAGCCGTTGTACGACGTGATTGCGAAAATTCCTGGCTCTACGTTTCCCGATGAATGGGTGATTCGCGGAAACCATCACGATGGCTGGGTGAACGGCGCGGAGGATCCCATTTCCGGCCAGGTCGCCATTTTGGAAGAAGCTCGGGCGCTTGGTGAGCTGGTCAAGTCCGGATGGAAGCCGAAGCGCACCATTATCTATTGTGCGTGGGACGGCGAAGAGCCGGGGCTGCTGGGCTCGACCGAATGGGCCGAGCAGCACTATGACGAATTGCGCGCGCATGGCGTCGCGTACATCAATTCGGACGGCAATGGCCGCGGTTATCTCCGAATCGAAGGGTCGCACACGCTCGAAAAATTCAGCAACGATATCGCGCGCGATATATCCGATCCGGAAACGAAACTAAGCGCGTGGAAGCGCCAGCATCTCCGGGAAATTGCCAACGCCAAATCAGCGGAGCAGCGCGAAGAAATTCGTAAGCGCGCCGATCTGCGCATTCCCGCGCTCGGCTCTGGTTCCGATTACACTGCTTTCCTGCAGCACGACGGCCTCGCCTCGCTCAATATCGGTTTCGGCGGCGAAGACCAGGGCGGCATCTACCATTCCATCTACGACGATTTCTACTGGTTTACGCACTTCAGCGACACGGAATTTGTTTACGAACGTGCGCTGGCGCAGACCGGCGGCACCGCGATCATGCGTCTTGCCGATGCGGATTTGCTTCCTTTCGAATTCGGGGATTTTGCGGACACCGTGCAGATCTACTTGAAGGAATTGAAAGCCCTATCGCAAAAAATGCAGGACGATATTAGTGAACGCAACCGCGAAATCGAAGAAGGCGTTTTCAAGGCGACCGATGATCCCAAGCGCCCTCTGGTTCCGCCCGCGGTGGAAGCCGTCCCACCGCACCTCAATTTCGCGCCTATGGAAAATGCCATGGAGGCGCTCTCGCGCAGCGCCGGTGAATATCGCAAAGCGTTGGAACATGCGAACACCGATGGCGGTGCTGCGCTGGCTTCCGCTTCGCTCGCCGAAGTCAACAAGATGCTTATCGAAAGCGAGCGCAAACTCACCAATGCCGAGGGATTACCCAATCGTCCGTGGTTCAAACACCAGCTCTATGCGCCGGGTTTTTACACCGGCTATGGGGTCAAGACGGTGCCGGCGGTCCGCGAAGCCATCGAGCTAAAAAAATGGCAGCAGGCCGACGAAGCGATTGTCGTTGTCGCGCGCGTTTTGCAGGAGGAAGCCGCGCTGATTTCTTCCGCCGCGCAAAAACTCTTAGGAGCGAAATAAGACTTATCGAACACGCTGGCGTAAATTCTAACCGGCGCGCGTGCCATTTGGCACGGATCGTTCCGGGACCGAGAGAATCGGAATGATTCCGTCTGCGTAGCCGATATCGAATAGCATTCCTTGCGAGAGTTCGCCGGCCATTTTGCGCGGCTCCAGATTCACGACGAAGAGAGCCTGGCGCCCTTCGATGTCCCGCGGGTTTTCGCGTTCTTTTTTGATCCCCGCGAGAATCGTTCGCGTATGGTCGCCGAAATTTACAGTGAGCTTCATGAGCTTGTCGGAACGTGGAATTTCTTCGACGCGTTCAATCGTTCCGACGCGAATGTCCAATGCTTTGAGCGCAGCGATGCCCACGACGGGCCTTATCGGTGCGGGAGTGAATTCGCTCATGGCTCTCACCGCTGGTAGTGCGCCGCGTATGCGGGCGTGGGGATGGAAGCATCGCATTTCTCATCACGGATTGGCGCGCCCGGAGTAAGGGCAAGCGGAATCACGCCGGCCCAGACCGGCAGCGCGTAATCCGGGGCGTCATCCTCCGGCGGGCCGACGCGCATCTTTGCGGAGACTTCCGTGAGCAGCAGGCGAAGAATGCTGGTGGCTTTCAATTCTTTTTCATTGGGCTGGCGCGCATCGTTCCAGCGGCCGAGAATTATTTTCTCCGTGAATGCCTGCAGCGCTTTGAGTTTTTCTTCCGGTGCGTCGAGGAGGACGGCTTTTCCGAGTGCGACCACGGAGCGGTAATTCATGGAGTGATTAAAAACAGAACGGGCGAGAACGAAGCCATCCGTAAGCGTCACGGTAACGCAAACGGGAATTCCGCCGCTGACGTTGCGGAGCATGCGGCTCGCCGCGGAACCATGGAAATAAATCGCGTCGCCAACGCGCGCAAACAACGTGGGGATAACGTAAGGCTGACCGTCAACAAAGAATCCCACGTGACACACGAAGCCCTCATCGAGAATCTTATAAATGGTTTCGCAATCGTAAGCGCCGCGATGCGATTCGCGCACAACGCGCGTGCGCTCGGTCGGCGGAGTAGTTTCCGGCACGATTCACCTCATTGAGAAACGTGGCGCGAAGCCGGCCAGTTGATGACCGCTCATTTGATTTGTAGCCGGCGCCAAAGCGGCATGAGTGAGGAGCAACTATAAGTATCGTATCACGCGGGAACCGAGGCAATTCGGGAGTCGCGATATACGCGGGACAATGTGGTCCCAATTTGGATGCCATGCCTTACAACCGCTGTGTCACGTATGAGAAACTAGCGGCCTGAGTTCACATTCATTCGCGGCCGGGAAAGGAACGATGAGCACACCAGCAATGCAGGGAACGGAGGAAAAGGCATTCGACATTGCGTGGGTGAGGGAGCAGTTTCCTTCGCTAAAATTGCAAGCGAATGGGCATCCAGCGGCGTTCTTGGACGGGCCGGCGGGGACGCAAGTTCCAAAGCAGGTGATGGACGCGGTGCAGAATTATTTCTTGACCGCGAATGCGAATACTTACGGCGCATTCCTGACGAGCCGTCGAAACGACGAAATGATCCTGGCAGCGCGGGCGGCGATGGCGGATTTCTTTAACTGTGATGGCAGCGAAGTGGTTTTCGGACAGAACATGACGACGATCACGTTTGCGCTGGCGCGAGCGATCGCGCGCGAACTGGAAGCTGGCGATGAAATCGTGGTGACGACGCTGGATCATGACGCGAACGTGGCGCCATGGCGCGCGCTGGAAGAAAGAGGCATGGTCGTCCGGCAGGCGGACATTCGCGAAGAAGACTGCACGCTGGACTTGGAGGATTTGAAGCGAAAGATTTCGGAGAAAACGAAGCTTGTCGCCGTAGGATACGCCTCGAACATCGTGGGAACCATCAATCCTGTCGCGGAAATAACGAAGCTCGCGCACGCGGCGGGCGCGCTGATGTTTGTCGACGCCGTGCACTACGCTCCGCACGGGCTGATTGACGTGAAGGGCCTGGATTGCGATTTTCTGGCTTGCTCCCTCTACAAATTTTTCGGGCCGCATATGGGAACGCTGTTCGGCAAGCGCGAACACTTGCAGCGTTTCAAGCCATATAAGGTGCGGCCAGCGACAAACGTTCCACCGGAGTGCTGGGAAACGGGAACGCAAGTGCAAGAACTAATCGCGGGAATTGGCGCAGCCGTGGACTATATTGCGGAGTTGGGACGGCACTGTGATCCCAGTGCGAAGAGCCGCCGCGAAGCGTTGCAGGCGGCGTACCGCGCGACGCATGCGTACGAAACCAGCTTGCTGACGCGGTTGATCGCGGGCCTGCGGACAATTCCTGGGATGCGCATCTTCGGCATCACCGACGAAAAACGATTTGACGAGCGCTGCGCGACGCTGTCGTTCCGGCTAGGCGATCGCCACCCAACGAAAATAGCAGAGTTTCTGGGTGACCGCGGGATTTTCACCTGGGACGGAAATTTCTACGCGCTGAATCTCTCCGAGCGGCTCGGCGTCGAGCAACTTGGTGGTGTCCTGCGCGTCGGCCTTGTGCATTACAACACCGCCGACGAAGTGGATCGTCTGCTCGGGGCGCTTCGGGAGTTCGCTGCCGCTTGAAATTACATCGGGGAAATGGCCCAAACTCGAGATGAGAATTATCAGGCGACGCAAGACCGATGGAGGGCGGATTCCGTTTACGCTCAAGCCACGCAAGAAGTACCCATTTAGGACACCCATTCCGCCCCGGTCAATAGTTAAGCTAAAGAGTTCACCATCGAAGGTATGGCGGAAAAACATCCGTCGCCACTTTAGAGTCGGTTACTACAGTCGGAAGGACGGTCTCGATTGCATCTGGCTTGTGGACGAAAAGCGAAAGTACGAGCACACGATCGACCATGATTTTTTGCATAAATATTTCGAGATCGAAACCGTCTCCAAAGAACGCAGTCTCTATGGCAGAAACCGGCCGCAATTTAACGCCATAGATTGAAAAGATTTTGACTCCGCAGCTTATTTGCAGGCCTGCAAGCTAGACTATCTGCCTGTTCGATTGTCCCCGTCCGCGGAACCAGGAAGAATCGGAAAGCCAAGTTTTTGCAAATCTTTGCGCAATTGCGCGACGGATTCAAAGAGAATTCCGTGAATCCCCGCGGCGCGAGCCGCCTGGATGTTTTCTTCGCGGTCATCGACGAAGAGCGTTTCCGAGGGCGCAGTGCTCAGCAGAGACAGAGAATGCCGGTAGATGACAGGGTCCGGCTTGATAGCGCGCAGCTCGCACGAAAAAATCTGGTGATCGAAGTGGCTCAGCCAGGCGAAGTTCTTCCTCACGTGAGCGGCCATATCCGTTTGCATGTTGGAAAGAATAGCGGTCTTGATGCCACGCGAGTGGACGCGCGCCAGCCATTCCGTCATTTCCTGATTGACGTTGCTCCACATCTGCACATCCAGCCGGCGAAGGCTTTCAATCTTATTGGCATGAATCGTGACGCTGGCCTGGCGCGCAAACTCGACCCAATAATCATGTCCATTGAAGTCGCCGCGATCGTACGGATTGCGCGAGGAGCGATAGATGGGGAGAAATGTGTCTTCGTCGATGCCGAAGATGCCGGCCATTTCGGCGAGGGCTTCAGTGGAAGGACGCGAGCAAAGGACTTCGCCATAGTCGAGGATGACGCCGCTAATTGTTTGCGGAGAGGCAAGACGCGAGTCCTTTTCATCAGTCATGGAACGCTCCACTAAATAGCGTGACGGAAACAAAGTGATTCGTCCAATAAATCCATGTATTCTGACGCGCTATGGCAAAACGACCAAAACCGATTGTGCTGACGGTGCTGGATGGATGGGGATACCGCGCGGAGACCAAGGGGAACGCGGTCGCGCTGGCGCGGAAACCGGCATACGACGAACTGCTCAAGAACTTTCCCAACACTTTGATTCATACGTCAGGGCCGTTTGTCGGACTGCCCGAAGGGCAAATGGGCAACAGCGAAGTGGGGCACATGAACATGGGCGCGGGGCGGATCGTGCACATGGACATCACGCGCAT
>Ga0137361_10003262_pt1 | contig 10494 bp, 9 predicted proteins | sample Mad1_80_16metaG_FD_104923 | JGI IMG/M metagenome (GOLD analysis project Ga0137361, IMG submission 104923) | Vadose zone soil microbial communities from Angelo Coast Range Reserve, California, USA - Mad1_80_16 metaG | ecosystem: Environmental > Terrestrial > Soil > Vadose zone | place: USA... | reverse complement strand
CGCGGGCCGGCAAATTCGGGCAGCGAAAATAGGCCGCGATCGCCAAGCGCGCCTGCTCCAGCGGGACATCCCGGTGAAAACGGCTGTCTAAGGCTTCCATCTGCTAAAGTTCCGAAACTGCTGGCACAGGGCACACAAACTTGCGTTTACAGGGTTTCCGACGCATCATTTTGTTCCGATTACGTTGTCTTTCTTTAGCTGCTTGACGAGCGCTCGGGCATATTCCCTAGCCAATTTTCCGAAGTCCTTGGTATAGACAGTGTCGGTTTCTCCGCTCCAGAGGAGCTTTTCATCCTTAAGGTTGTAGAGCTTGAATTCTGTGCCGACGTAAGTGTCTTCCTTAACATAGGAACTCGTCGCGTTGGCATTCCCCCAAGCCATGTTCCAGTACGGCCAGAAATTGGAGTAGGCCGCAGGAGGCACACATAAAGGGGGCCGGCGAGACTTGTGACTACTTCTTTGGTTTCTTTGCGCATGGCCTTTGGCCGGATGACAAGGACGCCATCGTAGTCGCCTTCTTTGATGCGCTCTTTGATTTCACCTTCCATCAGTTCTTTGCGCGGAGGCAGGACCATGTGGCTTCTGATGCCTTGGGCGCCAGATTTGGCGAGCAGTCTCTCCATCTCATCTTCAAGTTCCTGGCGTATGAGGTAATTTTCGATGACTCCGATAACCAGGATCTTCTGGAGCTTCGGCAGGGTTTGGTCGGAGAGAACCCAACGGTGAATTATTTTTGTACCGGCCCGTAGCGGGAACGCGGATAGGATAAGGATAAATGCCAGAAAAAGAAGGCGCGTTCTGGTCGCATATATCCGCATGGGACGGGTAAGAGGTGGTTCGGCTTCCGGCAAATTAAATGGCACGGTCATTGCTTTCGTTGAGCACTACCCCGGTTAATACGGTTGCCGGTGGCGGCGCTAGTCTGCGCGTTAGCGGTCCGGCTTCCCCAATGAATGCGCGGCTCGGGAAAGCGCTATTCCGTGTACCGAGTTAGGAGGACACCAAGAATGATCAAGAGTGCCGGCCAAGCCGTCCTGAAGAAGTGCTGCCACTTTTGTGGCGTCTTGGTGAGTGCAGCTACGCCCTTGCTTAGTGCGATTCCTAAGCCCGTAGCTGCGAACCAACGATGCTGGATCTGAATTCGGGCCATGCTCTCCATAGCGTGGGGTGCCTGCATATCGCCGCTGTGAACGTGAAACAGCAACAGAATCGCGCCGGCGGCACCGACTAGGGGAAAAAACCAGTTGGCCCAGGGCGACTTCAATCGTCCCCGTACTCTCTGGAATTCAACGTATCCAAGGGCTAAGAGAATGATAGAGAAGATTTTGTGCTGTAGGTCCTCGATATTGTGCGTGATTGCATACCAAGGAGTTTGAGGACCGAAGGGCCAGATCTCTGTATCGCTATAGATCAGGACGAAAAGGCCTGCCGCAAGAAAGCACATAGGCCACGCAAAACGCACAACAGGCCAACGCTTGGCGAGATGGCTCTCCGCGAGGATGAATATTCCCGCGAAGATAACGAACAATCCGGCTAGGTGATGATTAAATTCGCTCTCTTGCTTGTCCGCTAGCCGTTTGGCCGCTTGCGCCGGGTCTTCTGGAGGAGCAGGCACATTCATTTTCATCCCTGGCATGTTGTCCATGTCGTGCTGCCGTGGCTGAGCCAAGGGCGTCAGCAGCAACAAGAGCGAGATAGAAAACATAAACAGCCTCACGGACTTGCGAATTCGTGATAGGGAAGCATCTTGTAAGGGCAACATTGCATTGTCCTCGTCGATTCTGGTCAAGGTTTTAGGGTCGGCGGGTGAGACCTTAAGCCGCGTGGACTTATAACGTGTCGTAGGAATAGTTGCCACTGTCAAAATTGACAGGTCTTGATTTCATGAGGCATGTGGGGCAAGAAACTGCTAGAACGCCTCTCCGACGCCCATGCTCCAGGTATGACTATCCTTACCTTGAGCGAAATCAACACGAAGGTTCACATGATACTTCTTGCTCAACTCAAACCTGACACCACCACCGCCGCTTGGCAGGAAGTTTTTAGTCCTAAACGGCTGATTGCCACCGGGCACTACTTCTCCCAACCCTCCAAACCCAACTACGCCAAACCTTTTGGGTAAGGCCAGGCGATATTCCAACTGCGTGGCAACCAAGTAACGATCGAGATAGCGTCCCGCAACATATCCCCGCAATTCACTATCTGTTCCGTAGATACAGTTTCCGTAGAACGGAGGTTGCCCTCCCGTAGCGCAAGCGAACCCGTTGTAGGCAAGAACCTGCTGCTTCGCCAAGCTCCAGTATTTGTTAAACGTGAATTTGTAACTCTGAAACGAGTATTTGCTACCCAAGCCTTGAGAAAAGAAGTCCGAAGTAAAGTCCAGCAGAGTTCCGGTGGTCGGATAAAAACGGTTAGGGCGAGTATCGCGCTGCAGTCGAAAACCTACAGCTGTCAAAGCAGTATGGAGGCCAACGTCGGGTGGCAATGGAACGGTTCCGAGATTTGCAGGTCGGACGGTGATGAGCGAGTTGCCCCAGAGAAACCGTGGACCCAGGAAGAACTTCCATCCAATACGACGGAGGAACTCCGCGAATAATACCTGACCGGTCTGGTTAAGAGGCAACTTGGGCTGTGACGCGCCGGCGCCTAGGCCGTATAAATTGTAGTTCAGATTCCCTCGGGCGAAAGCCGCAGTCGTCCGATAAGTGTTTTCCTTGAAGTACAGTTCGCCAGCAGCAACAAAACCCCGGGTGCCGTTGTCAGTTACCAGCCCAGCCGCCCCAATTAGCGAGGGGGGAGAAGTCTTGTCACTTCTGTCGAGCGGAAAAATGTACGCAAGAACGGGAACGATTCCCGAACCTAGAGCCGGGCTGGAAATTGGAAGAGGAGCAATGACGAACGCTCCGCCGTCTTGCTTGTTCTCCGGAGATGCGTTTTGCTGGGAGGACGCGTTTGGGTCCTGATTGTCATCTTCGGTTACGTGTGATCGAGAGGATGTGCTCTCGCTGACCACGGCCTCTTGTGCCGCAAACTCCGCTGCTGCCAGCGTTCCGTACAATCCGCTAGCCAGGAGGAATAACAGCGCCCTCCAAAACTGCTGTGAATTAAAAAACGAACCGATCAAGGGGAACCTCGAACTAATCTTCAAGAGCGCGGCTCGCCCTGGGTTTTGCAGAGCGGGCCGCGTTAGGGGGGCACTGAGGAACTCAGGAACGGTGCTCTTTGAAACTGCTACTTGTCACGTTCGACTACACTGCGTGCTGGTTTTGGTCTTTGCCAAAGGATTTCTGAATCCGCAGCTTGGTTAGGATAAAAACGAACGGATTCAGCATTTGTTGGAAGCAAAACGATATCCACGCGGCGATTGTAAGCGAGCCAAGTTGCGCGGAAGTTGCGTATGCGGGTTTCTTGTGGCTGATTCGGATTCCGTGCTTGCAAGTCAATAACCGTCGCCTTGTCGAGCGGATTCTCGTCGCCATTAGCTGACGTGGAGATCTTATCTGCGGCGATGCCTTGTGAGACCAGGAATTCCTTGACGCGCCTGGCCCGCAATTCGGACAGCCCTTGATTATATTCTTCTTCGCCGCGTTCATCCGCGTATGCGCCCAGCGACAGTTTGGCTTCGGGGTCATACTCCAGATACTGCGTGAATCCAGCAGCAAGGCTGGTCAATGCTTCTTGCTGGCTGCGAACGAGTCCAAGCTCCGGATATTTCTTTGAAGGATAATCGGTTGGGAAGAAGACGCTGCGAAGCAGCACTGTAGGAATCGGCTCTATGGAGCCTTTCAAATGCACTGCGACCGTCTTGGTGTCGGAGCCGCCGCACACATTTGTCGCGGTCAATGTGTACTTGAATTCCTCGTCGACGGGGCCATTGGCAGTCTGAGTTGGGCTGAGGGTTACGGACTTGGTGCCGCTAGCATCTACTGATCCGAGGGCGCCAAGAGAGGCTGTGTCCGCGTTGGATAATGACCAGTTCACCGTGGTGTTCCCCTGTTCGATGACCTTGTCACCGATACGCCGGTATCGGATCTCCGTGGGCGATGCGGTAAGGGAGGATTGCACAACAGGATTCACTTCGACGGTGGCGCTCGCCTTGGTAACACCGCCAGGGCCGGTAGCCGTGAGTTCGTACGCAGTCGTTTGCCGAGGTGAGATCGCCCTCTCGCCTGTGGTAGGAACCGGGCTCATTCCACTCATATCAGCGTCAATGGTCTCGCTGGATGTCCACGCCAGCTGAGTATTTTGGTTGCAGTCAATTTTGGCGGGGTTGGCTGAGACCGTTCCAGCCACGGGGGCCACAGCAACTGTGGCGCTTGCAATGCCCGCGTGAAACCTTGGGACGGTTGTGCCTAGTTTACTGGAGCCACGCGGCCAAGCCTTGGTTACTTGCTTTCCATTCGAAATATCCAAGATTACGCGCTGGTCGGCCGCGACCGTGACCGAACCGGACCAGAGTTCGTTGCCATATCTCGTGATCGTTACTTCATGGGTGCCGGGCGGAACGAGGAGTTCTTGGTGTGAGCCGATTTCATTATTGAACTCATCTACATGTCCGACAAAGTACAGGGGTTTCTTACCGTTTAGCAAAACGGCAGCATCACCTGCGCGCCTCATGCCCACTTCGATCTGGATGCGTCCGCGCGGGCCCGCTATGTCTCCGGCAACAGGGTCAAGATTTATTTCCAATGGTATGGTCCGATTCGAATCGATCGAGAAGTCCTGCTCTACAAATTTGAAACCATAATTAGCCACAACGAGATGGTGCGTTCCCACTTCGAGCTTAATCGTTCGATTGCCAGGGCCAATCGCCTTGCCGTCGACGAATGTGTACGCTTCTTTGGGAGAGACCGAGATCTTCAGTTTTCCCCCTTTAGGTTCTTGAGCAACAGCGGCCGAACTGAGCAAGACTATTGCTCCCAAGACTCCGCAAAATATTTTGCCTTTTTGATATCTCATAAGTCCGCCTCCCAATACAGGCAATCGCATGCCCAGGTACATCCAAACGTTAGTTCCACAGCGCGACCTGCGATACTGTCAATAGTGACAGCGCCAACGGCGTCGGCGTGCCCGCGGTACCGGCCGAGGCCCGGTGTGGCGGGAAGTTCTAGTTGGGGCTCCGATTCAGGGGCAATTTTGCGCATTTTTGGGATCTCAACGTTTCGAGGGGGCTCCGATGAACCGGCTTATTCAATTGAAAAGGGTCCGGTCAAGATGGAAGGAGCACTTGAAGCATCTCTGCCTCGCCTCATAAGGAGGAGGTATCTCGGACCGGACCCTTCTCTGAGGTTCCAGGGAGTAAACAGACGATAACTTTCCGGTGATCCTTGCGGGAACTGTCAAAAATACCAGCGACTAGAACCTACTCTATTAGTCGATGGCCGGGAAAACTCTCATGCAGTTCGACCAAATGCCCTTCAGAAGGAAAAGAAGACTGCGGACCGACGCTTTGTGCGTTCCTTCCGCAGTCCCCTGCAGCTGGTTGAATGAATTTTGGCTTTTGTTCTTGGGTTAGAACCGAAATACGATGCCGGCGTTGTAGCGGAAGTTGCTCTGGTTGTTGTTGCCCTTGGTAAAGCTATTGCCAAACCGCGTCAGCACAAAATCAAACTGTGCCGGCCGGATGGCGATGGATTTTGTCACGGGAATGTCGAACCCTCCACCTATGACGAAATCGAAGGCGTTGTTGCTGGGGTTCTGCGTAGTGACGCAGGTCGCCTGACAAGCCTTAAGCAGGTTTTGGTAAGTGTTAGAGTGGGCTCCGCCAAACACCGTCTCTACGAAAGGCTCGAAATGTTCAGAGCGATATTTCAAAACGGGGCCTACGTTATAGGTGAAGAGGTTGCCGTCCGCCTTCACAGTGCACCCCGCTGGGCATGGGCTATTCGCAGTCGCAGGGAAAGTAAAGGTTCTCGAGAGGCTGCCGTAGCCATTGAATTCCGCGGTGATCCCAAACGTATGGTTAACGAATACAGTAACGCCGCCGCCACCGCCGTTCAGTGAAAGGCCGCTGACGATGTTGCTGTTCTCCGGGTTGAATCGCATGTAGGAGTAGCCCAAAGGAACTTCCACCTTGGCATAATCTTGAGCAAGGGCAGCCGTTCCAAACAGCAAAAGAATCCCTAGCATGAATGCACTTCTCGTTCTCATTTTTTTCTCCTCAACCCGAGATTGCGTTTCTCAGGTAATCCCAGGGTTTAATGTTCCTCGACGAGCACTAAGTTAGCTCGCTCATTCCCTCCCAGAAACTGTCAAAAGTGACAGACCTTAACTCGGAGTCGCGATGATACAAGCCTGTTACGGTGTGCCAGAAAGCATGCGAAAACTGCGGGCCGAGGGAAAGAGCAAACAAAGTATTCTCTGCAGAACCGTCTTGGTCGGAAGCCGAACAGCTCAGGACTCAAGGCACGAGGATCCGTGATTTGAGTGCGAAGTGAATTAATTCGGCCGTCGTCTTGATATTTAGTTCTTCCATTACGCGGTACTTGTGGAATGCCACAGTCCGTGGAGTCACGTTCAACACGCTGGCGACTTCCTTCATGGATTTTCCCTCTGCCAGCAGGTGTACGACTTCACGTTGCCGAGGTGTCAACGTTTTGTCTCCGGTCTTTGGTCGCGGATTGTTAATGAACGCCTTCTCCATTCCACTAGCTATCTGCGGTGTGACGTAGGATTTTCCTTTGAGTGACATCTGAATAGCGCGAGTCAGTTCCGAACCTGCAGAACTCTTCAATAGATAGCCGGATGCTCCGCAGCGCATCGCTTCCATCGCCAACTCAGGATCTTCGTTCATGGTAAGGAAGATGAGCTTTACTGCAGGCATGAGTTTTTTTAGTCGCAATCCAGCTTCTAAGCCGTTCATTAGCGGCATAGCGATGTCCACAATGACTACGTCCGGCTTGAACCGTGGCGCAGTTTCCAGTAACACCCGCCCATCGGATGCTGTGCCCACGATCTCGCACTGAGATTCGAGGAGTTTGCGGAATGCCTCGACAAGCATGGTGTGGTCATCAGCCAGCATGACTCGAGGAAGTGTCATGGATCCTCTTAGGACCGGGATAGTAGAAAAGCGACCGGATTGCGTAAACTGTCATTACTGACAGGGCCCAACACCTAAAATGAACTTCCCAAATTCATGAGCCGGAACAAGCGACCGCTCCGTCTGTCAGTATTGACAGTCTGGTTCTCAGCGCCTCGCATGTAAGTCTCCTCTTGGCGTCAGTTCTTTGTTGTCCGTCTCCATATTGGGACGGGTGAATCGAGCATGCTCATATGCGTTTCACCAGTGCGGCATTTCTGGTGGTTGTGCTGCTCACCGGCTGCGATCTGTCCTTTTTGCCAAACCCCCACGCAACGGGCCTGGGAGATTCTTCAGAAAGAACACCACAGTCACAGCACGAAGGAGCGCGTCAACGCTGTTCGTGCCCTCGGGCAATTGCCGGGGAATTTCCACGCCGTTCAGCTTTCGGAACAGACGATCGCCGACAACAAACCCGACGTACGCGCGGCAGCGGCACTAACCCTGGGACGACTCGGCTCGCGTCGTTCCATTCTCTTATTGAAAGAAGCGCTGAAGGATAAGAACACTAAAGTAGCTCTTGCCGCTTCTAGTGCGTTGGTTTCTGTTGGCGATTCAAGCGGATATGCCATTTATCGCGACGTGCCAGTAGGGAAGCGCAAGAGTGGGGAAGGGGCCGTCGAAGAGGAAAAACGGCTAGTCAAAGACCCCAAGGCGATGACCCTGATGATGGTTGGAGTGGCCGCCGGATTTGGTCCTTATACCGGGTACGCGTGGGCGACGTTTGCGGTCTTGTCCAAGGACTACGCTGGGCCAGTTCTTGTGGAAGCGGCCATGAAACTGGCGACCGACCGCGATCCGGAAACAGAGCTAGCGCTGGTGAAAGCAGCTGCCAATCCGAACTGGAAGGTGCGCGTCGCGGCGCTGGATGCGTTGGCGCAGCAGGTCGATCCGCGTCTAATAGACACGATAGCGACCCATCTGTCAGATAAGAAGCAAGCTGTGAGATGCGCTGCAGCTGCAGGCATTATTCGAATGTCGAGTGCTAAAGAATTAGAAATCCAGCAGCAGTCAAGAATGCTTCGTTAGGAACGAGACGGCGGGACGTTCAAGTTACCCCGCTCACGTGGTTCATCCAGGAATGTTTCATGCTCGCTGACTTTGCGAAGACCAAAAACTGGTTCCTTATAGCTCTGCGGTATGTATTCGTCGGGAATTGCGATACGGTTGCCGTCACGCAGGGAAGTGAAATGTGGCGAATTGATCTCGATTCCGGCGTCGTTGAATTGATCTTGTATATTCTGATGGAGGTCGGAATAGATTATCTGCATATTCTCCGGTACAGCAGTGAAGGCGTTCAATTCATATGAGACGTAGAAGTCGTCTAGAGAGGATTGCAAAACAAAAGGCTGGGGGTCCTTCAAAACATCTTTCGTCGATAAAGCCGCGTTGATGAGCAGTTGGTGCACTTTCTTCCAGGGCGAGTTGTACCCGATCGAAACGCGCGTGTAAAAAATCACGCCGCTTTTCCGCGCTTCCGCACTGTAATTCATGACCACTCCACCGAGGACGCTTCCATTGGGTATTGTAACAATCTCTTTTTTTTGCGTGCAGATACGCGTCACCAAGAGATTTCTTTCCACCACCTCGCCGACGGTGTCCCCGATTCTCACGAAATCCCCCACGCTAAAAGAACGCATGTACGTCAGTATGGTGCCGGCAACCCCATGAGAAACAGCCGAAGTTGATCCGAGCGAAAGAAGGACACCCAGGAATACGCTAATGCCACGAAATGCAGGGCTGTTAGAGCCAGGGAGGTAAGGAAAAATGACCACAGCAGTTGCCGAAAGGATCAAAAGACGCACGAGCTTACCCGTCGGTGCTCCCCAGTCTGGATAAAACCCATGCAGAGTTAGTCTTCCTTCCTGAATTTCCGCGAACACGAAATTGTCCAATCGGACGAGGTAACGCGCAATCATAAGAATTACGAAAACGATCACCAAGTTTGGGATATAGCTCCAGATCGCATTTCCTAAGCCCGCCAATTCCGAAACGGTCCACCTGTTCATTCTGATCGACGTGTATCTGGTGGATGGGAAAGAGGACAGAATGAAAGCGACGTAGACTTCGAGCAGGGCCAAAGCTGCGGACATCACCACAATGACACCAGTTCCGAGCAGCGGCAATAGAAGATAGCGCGCGATGCGTGGGCGAACTGATTTCGAAGAATAGCCATCCGCGGTTTTGCGAATCCAAATTTCCAACCTGCTCCGAATCGCGCGGCGCACATGGAGCAACAACAGAACGGAGAGCAACAGACCGACGGTGGCAATCGCGCAAGCGATTACACCTCGCAGTACGGCGCGCCAAGTATGCTCCTGGCGGTAGGTTCCGACGGTTCTGCGGATGATCTCAGCGTATTCGGCGCTGAGTTGAGAGCGGGGACGTTCCGCGGATCTCGCATCGCTCTCCGTAATCCCCATGATCACGTCATTGCCCGCTAGAATTTCTGTCCAGGCACCACGATCTTGGGCGTGAATCTCTTCAATCCTGATCTCGTTTTTCTTCGCTATCTTGAGAATCCTCTGCTCAATATTCCCAGCACGCTCTTCAGGCGAAAGTCCACCGATTGAAGAATGGACTAGGAGGATCGACCTGCCATCGATCTCTACCGGCGCGCCTTTGGTTTCGGGAGGGCTGCTGGATACGGCCGCTGTTTGTGTGTCGTCGCTGTCAAGTTTGAGGCTCGGGTGCTGAGCGAAAGAGCTGACGCTCAGAGCACTCACGAATGCGTAACTCAAGAGGAGCCTAACAATCATCCCCGCCGATGAGAGAGTGCAACCATTCGTTCGCTGAGGAATCTGTTCTTGACGCATGAGTGTTTCGCTTATTGCACAAAATAGCCGCGCGCGCCCATGCGGGAGGAAAGCCACGCTTAAAGATGTCCAGACTCTGGGAGCGGCGGCATTTGCTGTTGCGCGACTGCACTAGCGCCACGCGAGTTGACCATGCAGAAGACGCCGTCAGCACTTTGATTGGGTTGTTAGCGTTCAGCACCTGATAAAAGTGACAGTTTATTTAGATAGCGTCCCATTCCACCATGAAATCAGTGAAATGCGAGTCCCGTTGCGCTGTCCCTGTTACCAAGCGCAGTTTTGCAAAGCATGGAACCAATGGTGGCGGCTCAGGGAAACGCATATGGGAGTTCCAGAAACATGACCTGGAAGATCGAGGCAATCCTGCCCGCCTTAGTAAGCATCACCCCGACCAACCGACTTAGCCTGTACTTGGCGGAGGAAGCCTTCATCGTGCTCGTGGTTGTCGCCGCGATGCTAATGGTTGCATTACTTCTTGCCATCGGCTTCGTTTTGTTTTCGGAAGGGGCGCGTTTCGGTTTTCTTTGGCTAAAGGATAAAGTTGCACGGATTGCCGGAATGGGTCACGACCAACTCGCTCATCGAGAAGCAGTCGCCAAT
>Ga0137361_10003260_pt1 | contig 10499 bp, 10 predicted proteins | sample Mad1_80_16metaG_FD_104923 | JGI IMG/M metagenome (GOLD analysis project Ga0137361, IMG submission 104923) | Vadose zone soil microbial communities from Angelo Coast Range Reserve, California, USA - Mad1_80_16 metaG | ecosystem: Environmental > Terrestrial > Soil > Vadose zone | place: USA... | reverse complement strand
CGACTGGACCCGCGAAATGCCTACTTCCAGATGCGTCATCACGTATGTCGGCATTGTCCTTCAGGCATACGCTGTCTACGCCAATGCTGATGTGGGCATTCGTGTTGCCAAAGGGGTTGGCTATCTATCTTCTGGCAGTACCGAAAGGGCCGGTCGGCTATGTCTCGGCGGTCGTCGTATCTTCCATAGACATCTGCATCCAAAATGGAATGCTGACTTCAGAATTTGTTCGCAAGACACAACTTGAAACCGACCAGATAGCTGCACTTGCTCACCAACTTGTACTCGCCGACGGCCGTGAGAATGGGACTTAGGACGCGGTGGCTATCAAACCAGTTCGCGATCAGTTCGATGTATTCGAGCTTTGTTCCTTTCGGAAGTATTTTCGACATTTCGGGAGATTCGGTGTGAACGAGCTTCTTGTTCTTAGGCTCCAGCTCAAACAAACGACGCAAGTCACTCTTAAATTTCTTTACAATCGCATTCTCGCGCTGCTTATTCGTCGCTAACGGATTGTTTTCGAGGCCATAGCAGCAGTATCCATGCTTTCCACCGTGCGAAAATCCATCTAGTCCTGCATCTCCCTGCGGCTTAGACGGAACCGTTTGAAATCCAAGAATGCTGTGGTACAGACGTGCGCAGACCTCGTCCTGAAACTCGATGCCACTTAGCTCCGCAAGTCGTTCAGCGTATTCCTCAAAGAGGGACATACTAAGAATCTACAGTTACTCACTCTAAAAGTACTATGAGCAAAACTAGGATATGTTCGAATCATAATCACCCCCTCGCAAAAGCCAGTGACGGCTGCATTTTAACATATTCGCTTTTTATTCGCTACGAGATGAGCCGCTGGCGCCCGAACCATCGCGGAATTGACCGGGCAAGTGGACGACTTTGGAGAAAAAATGGAGGTCCGCCGGTAAAGGCAGCGTCGGGGCAACGGTTGTGCCTCACTGGAGTTCGTAACCTTCTGGGTTCGGCCCGTCCCATGCCATGCTTTCTCGCATCGCATCCTCAAGAGACGCGAACCAGGAAGAGTCCATTCCAATGCTCATGCGCGAGCCCGACAAAGAGACGAGTCCCCATGGATAAGAGGGACCGAATCCCTGCAAACAATATGCGATGCCCGTGTTCGAGGAGTGGTGCTCCAAAACAGTCCAGCAAACAAAATGCTCATCGCGTGACCCATAATTCCACGCTCGCTCGACCGGGTGCGGTGTCACGAGCAGTTCTCGAATCCTATTTACAAGCTTGCTGTCAGATATTTGTTTAAGCTCTTGCTCCACACGGCTCGAAATATCTTTGACATCTTGCACGGTCGGCCACCCAGATGTGAAATAAGTTCCGGAAGTTTAAGCATTGGCAAGTGAATATCACAGGCTTAATTCACCAATCATTGCTGGTGTGTGGAAATGCTGCCACAAAATTACTGAGGAAAGTTCTGAAATCGTCCCCAAGTGCGCGCCACTTTTCTTTAGCGTTCTCAAATGCTTACGGCAACTTCTTTGATTCACCGGATATGCCATACTGGAAATCCAACAGAGGAAGGTATATTAATAAGCAAGAAAGAATGAGAGCACGAATCGATTCCCGGTTTGCCACGGCCAAAGAGGGGGCAGGGTTGCGAGAACTCAAGAGCGAACTCGTCGATGAAAGTTCTAAGATCGTCCCCTTGGGCGCACCAGCTTTACTTCCGCGGGCACCGATACTCCACGGATTGATACCCGTTTTCTGGACGTCTCAGCGGATACCGATAAAGGGATTCTCGATAACAATTCCGGCAATCCGTTGCCCAGCATTTAAGTATTCCGACAAAATCCGAGTCGCGCCGCATTGCGAGGCAGACGAAACAATCAGGGCATCCCAGAAACCGATTCGCGATTCGTCCTCTATTCGAAATGCCGAGGCAATTTCGGCCGGTGTGGTTTTCGTACACCAGATTGCATAGCTGCTCACCACTAGGCGTGCCAAATCCTTTGACAACGGAGATGAGATCTTTCGTGTGGCGTTGACATAGAATTCCTGGAGTACCTGGATGCTAAGAACGCCTGTCCGCTCGCTCCAAAGCCCACGCACAACTGTCTTTGCGATTTGGTGCTTGGCGCCTGCGTCTATGTCGTGCGCATAGATCAAGACGTTCGTATCGATGAACGTCTTACCGTTCATGGAGTTCATCTCGGCCAACTCGAATTACGCCGCCCAGGTGAAACCCCTGATCGAGTAAGGTCATTGCCTGCCGCTCGGCACGTTCGTAGGCCTCCTCCTCACCTACGAGTACCTCAATTTGGTAGTCTCTGGCGAATGTCGGCGGGGGTTGGTATGCTGAAGAGCAGCGACTTCTTCCAAAGCACCCGTCAGATCAGTCGTTTCAGTACCGCAGGGAGCTCAATCCGCAGCAAGGATGCCGCGAAATCGTTCAAAAAAGTTCTAAGATCGCCCCCTTGGGCGCGCCATTTTTTCCTATTCCGATAAAACTTCGCGCCTTCGTGCAATTGAACTATCGTGCTCGCGCTATTTTTCCGCGGGTGTGATCACGATGTTGCGAAACTGTACGTGCCCTTTTTCGCTGCCCTGCAAATAAATCGGGCCTGGCAGTCCTTCATGGCTGTCCAGCGCGCCGCCCGTAATACCAGGAATTTCCTTGTTATCAATAACCGTCTGTCCGTTCTGCACCACGGTTACGCGCCGCCCGATCAACGTAATGTCGTAGGTTTGCCATTCGCCCGACTTGCGCGGCAATTCCGGCGACGGAGTAATAAATCCATACACGCTGCCGGTATGATGCAGCGGCCCTTCGTCGCCCGAATCCGTTTCGATCTGCACTTCGTAACGCCCGCGCAAATACACGCCGCTGTTCGAAGTCGGTCCGCAGTTGAACTCCACATGTAACTTAAAATCTTCGAATTTCGAATCGTTGATCAACTCCGGGCCTTCTCCCGGAGTGATCAGAATTCCGTTCTCCACTTTCCACTCGGAATTTCCCTTCCCGCTCATTTTCCATCCGCTCAAATCTTTCCCGTTAAACAAAGCGACGGGCTTGCCCCACTTCGGAGAGGTTTTTCTTTCCAGCGATGGCGCCCGTTCACCTGACCATTCCCAGGTCGCGCCGTTCGGCCCGTTCACTTTTCCTGACAGCGTCTTTCCGGTTAGCAACCCTTCAAACACCATGTCCACGGGCAAGCCTTCCTCCGCCTTGGGCGAAACGAACGTCAATATTCCGTTCGATAATTCCACCTTGGGAAGCGGCCGTGCGTTTCCCCATCGCCCTACAAACTCCGCTTTCAATTGCCCGCCTTCTTCGCGCAGCTCCAACCACGAAGGATACTCGCGATCCCGCGCGCGCAGCGTCAAATCCCAGCGCCCTAGATATGGCTTGGCGGATTCCGCCGCATGCGCTGAAGTTTCTATCTTCGATTTCCCTGCGTACAAATACGCACTGGCGCACACCAATAAAGATCCCAGCATCAGTACGAATACGATTCTGTAAGGTTTCATTGTTTAACGGACCTTTTCCCTTCGAAGTGCAAGCTGTGCCTGCCGCGCGTGATTGTACTCGCCTCCGGTTCTTCCACCAATCACAGAAACCGGTCTACGCTTCAAAAAAAACGGTCTCCCGTTCACCTTGTAAATGAATGTCCCACGATAATTCACTTGCGCTCTCGTCCGCAGGCTCTGCCAGCAATGTTCGCCGCCGCTCAGGTGGAACAAGTTTCAACACCGCATCCTCGTTATTCGCAGCTTCGCCGGCAAAATAGACTCTGGTCAACAGATGCCGCAACAGCCCGCGCATCAGCACCACTACAGCTAGATGCGGCGCATGCATCAATTTATTCTCATCGCGCCGCGACGCGGGCTTTATGGTGCTGAATCGGAATTCGCCCCGCTCGTTCGTGGCGATCCTGCCAAATCCGGCAGGAATTTTTTCCCGACGTCCGTCCGCATCTTCAGCGACGCTTACCCGCGTCGCTTCATCGGCTTGCCAGATTTCCAGCAATGCATCCGGCACAGGCTGGCCGTCGCCATCCAAAACCCGCCCACGAATTACTACGCGCTTCCCTTCTCCGGACTCGAACTCAATCTGTTCCCGGCACAGTGCGGAAAGCCCGATCGAGAAAAAAGGCCCAACTGTTTGTGAGGGCAGCGGCACGTAAGTCATTTTACTTTTCCATCAGCGTCGCGTCGCGCCCGCGCAGCACAATATCGAATCGATAGCCCAGCGCAAATTCCGGCGTCGTCGTCGCCAGGTCAAATGACGAAATCAATCGTTGCTTGGCTTTTTCGTCGGAGACGCAATTGTAGATTGGATCGAGCGCCAGCAGCGGATCACCCGGGAAATACATTTGCGTCACCAAGCGGCTTAACAAGCCGTCGCCAAAAATCGAAAAATGAATGTGCGCAGGCCTCCAAGCGTTGGCATGATTTCCCCAGGGATACGCGCCCGGCTTGATCGTAAGAAACTGGTAGCGGCCATCCGCATCAGTCAGCGTGCGTCCACATCCGCTGAAATTCGGGTCAAGCGGCGCGTTGTGCTGATCCATTTTATGCAAATAACGCCCAGCGGCATTCGCCTGCCATACTTCGATCAACGCTCCGCGCACTGGCCTGCCGCCTTCGTCCAGCAGCCGCCCACAGACCGCAATTCTTTCTCCGAGTGGCGCGCCCGCATGCTGCGCGGTTAAATCGCCGTCCGTGGCACGCACGCAGTCCTGCCCGAAGACGGGCCCAGTCCTTTCTGAAAGTGAATGTGGCAGCAAGACCAGCGGCCGTGTCGGCGCTCGCTTCACCGACGAACGATAATCCGGATGCAGATATTCCGGTTGCGTTCCTGCAATCACTTTTACAAAAACCGGCAACTTCGCCATTCGCCATTTCTCCAAATTCACCGTGCAGTCTTGACATCGCCGCCAAAACTTTTGGATCCGCGCGGGACACGTCCGTTAGTCTACTGCTAATCGCGGCCTAAAGTGCGCCAGACCTGCCATTTTCCGATATTCTTATGTGCGCAGTTGTATTGACAAAAAGAATCCATTCTCATATCGTCACCACGTTCGGCAACCGACTACATTCAAAACACAATTCTATCGCTTCGGCTGACCACTGATGCTTCTCCCCAAACTCCGCGAAGAAGTTCTTGAAGCCAATCTCGAGCTGGTTCGTCGCGGACTGGTTCTCTACACCTTTGGCAACTCCAGCGGCATTTCCCGCGAAGATTCGCTGGTAGTTATCAAGCCCAGCGGCGTCCCGTATGAAACCATGAAGCCCGAACATCTGGTAGTGACCGATCTGCACGGCAAAATCATCGAAGGCCGTCTTCGCCCGTCTTCCGATCTCGCAACTCACATCGTTCTTTATAAGGCCTTTCCGAAAATCGGTGGCGTCAGCCACACCCACTCCGAATACGCGACTGCGTGGGCACAGGCACGGAAGCCCATACCCTGTCTCGGCACCACGCATGCCGACTATTTCCGCGGCGCAATTCCGGTAACTGCCACTATCGCTGACAGCGACATCGCCGGAGCTTACGAAGAGAATACCGGGCACGCCATCGTCCGTTTGTTCAAACATCTCGACCCCGGCGAAATTCCCGCCGCGCTCGTCGCGAATCACGCGCCGTTTACCTGGGGTGCGACTCCCGCTGAAGCGTCGCAAAATGCCGTGCTGCTCGAAACTGTCGCCAAGCTCGCCTACTTCGCAATGCAAATTCACTCCGAGGCTGCACCGGCGCCGCGCTCGCTCGTTGATAAACACTTTTTGCGCAAGCACGGAAGCGCCGCATCCTACGGCCAGCCGAATGAAACGAAGTGATCGTTTCGTTCGATCTTAGCGGCGAAATCACAGGATCCATTTATGGCCATTATTGCTGGCGTTGATTTCGGTACATTAAACGTTCGCGTCTCGATCGTTGATAGCGTGCACGGACTACTGGCATCGGCGATCGCCGAATATCCACTCCATCGCCGCCGCGAAGATCCCGAATACGCCACGCAATCCCACGCGGATCACATGAACGCTGTTGCCAGCGCCTCGCGCGCCGCCTTGCAGAAAGCCGGTGTTCCCGGCAGCGAGATTCAAGCCATCGCGCTCGATACCACCGGTTCTTCGGTCATTCCCGTTGATAAAAATCTGCAGCCTCTCGACGACTACTATCTCTGGTGCGATCACCGCGCCAAGTCTGAAGCCGCCGAAATCACCGCCGTCGCACGTAGCGAAAAACTTCCGGCCATCGAATGGTGCGGCGGCGTTTATTCCTCCGAATGGGGCTTCGCCAAACTTCTTCACTGGCTACGGCACAATCCGGCAAAACGCCAAGCCTTCGCCTCCGCGTTTGAACACTGCGACATGGTCGCCGCAACGCTTTGCGGCATCACCGATCCTGGCAATACGAAGCGCAGCATCTGCGCCATGGGCCACAAATGGCTTTGGAATGCGTCTCTCGGCGGCCTTCCGCCCGAAGATTTCCTGGTCAAAGTAGATCCTCTTCTCGCTGGAGTCCGCGAAAAACTCGCTGGCCACTATGCGACCTCCGACCAGATCGCCGGAAATCTTTTTCCATATTGGGCGGAAAAACTTGGCTTGCGCGCAGGCATCCCTATTCCCGTCGGCGCTTTTGACGCGCACTGGGACGCGATCGGCGCCGGCTGCCGTTGCGAGGACGTCGTTAATGTAATTGGTACGTCCACCTGCATCATCGGCATCACTCCCTCCATCAATCTCGTGCCCGGAGTCTGCGGCGTTGTCGCCGGCAGCGTCCATCCCAAACAAACCGGCATCGAGGCAGGACTCTCCGCAGTGGGCGATATTTTCAACGCCATCGCCACGCGCGCGGGCACGGACGTGCAAACTCTATCGCAAGGACTCGATTCCTATCGCGCCGGACAAACTGGTTTACTCCGCATGACCTGGGACAACGGCGATCGCACTGTCCTCGTCAATCCCAACTTGCGCGGGGTCACGCTTGGCTGGAATCTGCAGACTACCGCGCAGGACGAACTCTTCGCCGCCATCGAGGGCACTGCCTTCCACACTCGCGTCATTCTCGACCGCATGTCCGAGCACGGCGTCACCATTCGCCGCGTCATCAATGCCGGCGGTATTCCGCAAAAAAACGAAATGCTCAATCAAGTTTACGCAAACGTCCTTGGCCGTCCTGTGCTGGTCCCAAGTTCCAGCGTCACCAGCCTCGGCTCCGCAATCTTCGCCTTTCTTGCCGCAGGCACTTTCTCTACGGTAGAAGAGGCGCAAAACAAAATCTGCCCGTCGCACAAAATCTTTCAGCCCGATCCAGCGGCTCAATCCGTGTACGACAAGCTCTATCCTCTATACCGCGAGTTATACTTTGCGATGGGCCAGCCGTCTCAATCGCCACTCGGCAAAATTCTTCCTGAATTGATTCACATTTCGGAATCGGTGAACCGGGCCAGGACCGTTTCTCACTAGCATAGCCACGAAGAACTTTTTGCAAGCTGACGGAGGCTTCGAACATGTCAAACATTCCCAGAAGGCGTTTTCTGCAAAACACTTTCAGCGCAACCGCGGGATGCTCCGCAACGTTCATACTCGGAAAATCGCTTTTCACTCAAGCACCTGCCACCTCCACCACGCGCGTCTATCTCGATTCTCGCCGTACCATGCCCCCGCTCGATCGCAACATCTTCGGCTCTTTCCTCGAACATCTCGGCCGCGCCATCTACGAAGGCATTTACGATCCAGGGTCTAGACTTGCCGATTCGAACGGTTTCCGCACCGACGTCGCCGACGAAATCAAGCATCTCGGCGTTCCCATCGTTCGCTATCCCGGCGGAAATTTCGTCTCCGGCTACAACTGGCTCGACGGCGTCGGCCCGAAAAGAGATCGTCCGCGCAAATTGGAAAAGGCCTGGGACTCCATCGAGACCAATCAATTCGGCACCAACGAATTCATGGCCTGGTGCAAACTCACCGGCGCAAAACCGCTCATGGGACTCAATCTCGGCACTGGCACGCCTGAACAAGCCGCCGCTCTCGTCGAATATTGCAACGTAGAAAAAGGCACCAAGTGGAGCGACCTGCGCCGCGAGCATGGCATCGCCGAACCTCACAACGTCAAGCACTGGTGCCTCGGCAACGAAATGGACGGCCCATGGCAGATCGGCCACATGACAGCGAGCGAGTACGGAACGAAAGCAGCCGACGCCGGCCGCCAGATGCATTACGTGGATTCTTCGCTCAAGTTGATCGCTTGCGGTTCCAGCAGCGTCTTCATGCCCACTTTTCTCGAATGGGATCGCCAGGTTCTCGAACAATGTTTCGACTACGTTGACGGTCTTTCCCTTCATCGCTACTACGGCAATTCGCAGGAAACCGGCGGTGACAGCGCGAAATACATGGCGCTGAATCTCACTATGGATCGCCAAATCGCACAAATCGGTGCCGTCTGTGATTACGTGCAGGGCCGCATGCACTCCGCAAAAAAATTATGGCTCTCTTTCGACGAGTGGAATGTCTGGTTCCGCAAGAATTCAGGCGCCGATGTGGACGGGAACAAACAAGTCGCGCCGCATCTCCTCGAGGAAGTCTACAATCTCGAAGACGCCCTGCTCGTCGGCGGCCTCATCAACACACTCATTCGCAATTCCGATCGCGTTAAAATCGCCTGCCTCGCGCAACTCATCAACGTCATCGCACCCATCATGACCAACCCCACAGGACTGTATCGTCAGACGATATATTATCCGTACGCGTGGGCTCTGCAATATGCACACGGCGCTGCCATGAACATCGTCGTCGAATCGCCCACCTATGAAGTCACGTTGCCTGTCTCTGTTTGGAATCGCGCCAGTTCCCTCTCCGAAGCCGTTCCGTATGTAGACATATCCAGCACTTTCGACAAGGCCGCCGGAAAGTTTTCTGTCTTTCTTTTCAATCGCGATCTAGCAAACACCCGCGAAGTAGAATTGCTGTGGGAAGATGTGGCTCCGTCACGCGTACTCGATTCACTGACGCTCACCGGCAACGACCTGAAAGCTCACAACGGTTTCGACGCTCCGCAAAACGTAGCTGCAAAACCCTTCGATAAGCCGGCCACATCGAACAATCGCACGCGCCTCGAACTTCCCGCGCGCTCTTACACCATCATCCAATTCGCAGCCTGATTTAACCGACATCGTTCGCCTCCCTCCATCGGGAGTTGACTGATTTGTGTCGAACCGTTACTTAGTCGTCGAGTCGGAAGGATACTCACTACATCAAAACAGCCAGACGCGGCGTGAGCATTAATCAAGCCTTGTCCTAAGACCAGCAGATTAACGAAGGCGCTTTCCTCTAGGCCAGAACATCATCTACAGAAGACGATCATATTGCTGCGCGGCGAAGCCGGTTCACCCGACTCCGCCACGTGATTGCACTCTAGGATGATTATTGCTGTGCGTCAGCCGAGGCTTCTTTTTCCGCCTGCTTTGCGGCCGCCTTGCTCTCCGTCGAACTCATCGTGGGCTTAAGCGTCTGAATCGCCTGCCCGAGGTGTGAACCTTTCGTCGGGACAGTCATGCCTGGGCAAGCGTCCGCCGTCGCCAACTCCTTGCATTTCAACTGATCGAACGGAATCCCCAGATTGTGCGACACGTGCACCGCCGCCACGAATTGTCCCAGGTTGCGGAAGCCGCTGGCAGCAGTCTGCAGGTTCGTCCCGGCTGGCAGAAGCGAGCTTAGTTTCGAGGAAAGCTGTGTGTTCTGCGTCAGCAACTGGCCAGGTGCGCGCGGACCGGAGGTCCCGGAGGCGTCCGCTCCATGTCCTGCATCCATTGCATGCCCTCCGCCCATCGAACCGGCCGCGGCCGACCCACCGCCATGGCTCGGGCTGCGCCCCTGGGCCGCAGCGGGAATCGCCACGATCAAAGCCGCTGCAACCGCTAACGTAATCATCACGCATTTGCCTTTCATGTGTTGCCTCCTTGAAGGAACCACACCGACACCGAGGAACCGAAACAGCACTTCATTTACAAAACTAAAAACCCGAACGGCTCAAAAGCGCGCGCATGTTCACGGTGATCCCAAAAGAGAATATATTGAGGTCGTAATGCGTGCTTCGGCTGCAGCCGGCACTGAAATCAATCGCTCTCATCGGCGAAAGACTTATGCCAGCGCTAAATCCATTGTCCGCCGCCAGGCTCGAACCACCGGTTGTCTGGTGGCCTTGCAAAAACGAAGGGCCGTGACTCTTGGACCCGCCAGATCCTTTCCCAACAATCCGGCTGTCGATCGTCTGCGATCCCCATGGCGCGACATCGAACGCCGACGCCGCCACGCTTAGCCAATTCACAACGCGATACGCGGCGCCGGCCTGGAAGTGGGCCAGCTCTCCGTAGGACGCAAACGGCCGACGGTAGACGAACGCATCCGGTATAGAGTTCGCGATGCCCACCTCAAGGAATGGAGTCCACTGGCCGAAGTCACGATCGATTCGATTCGTCCAGTCGTAGGTTGCGTGCCCGGTGGAGATTCCGTCGGAGGTGCTGCCGGTG
>Ga0137361_10003253_pt1 | contig 10503 bp, 9 predicted proteins | sample Mad1_80_16metaG_FD_104923 | JGI IMG/M metagenome (GOLD analysis project Ga0137361, IMG submission 104923) | Vadose zone soil microbial communities from Angelo Coast Range Reserve, California, USA - Mad1_80_16 metaG | ecosystem: Environmental > Terrestrial > Soil > Vadose zone | place: USA... | reverse complement strand
TCCTGCGCTACAAACGCGAGCGCCGCCAGGGCGGGAGCCAGGCATCGAACTCTCGAGCGCAAGCCGTAGGTGGAGCGTCGACAAGCGCCGCCTTGGTCGGCAGGGGGCGCTGACATTGCAAGGCCCGCGTCCAGGAACTGCCCGGCGCGGGCGAACCCTTTGACCCTCTTGGCGGGCCTCGCAGACGGTCCCGATCCGCTGCGCGGTATCTGTAGTCAGAAGCCGAGGGCCATGATCACGACGAACGAGAAGCCGTAGGCCACCTCGAGCATCCCGACCACCTGAGGCCGTGCGCGCCGATGGGGTGGGACAGACCGTAGGCGGCGCGGGCCAGGAGAAGGACAAAGGCCGGAGCGGTCAGCCACGGTATGAGGCCCGCGCGGGCGAGGGCCATCGCGAGAAAGAGGCCTCCAGCCTGTGAGCCCACCGCGGCGGTGCGGTCGGGGCCCAAGCCGCGGTCGAGGCGCAGCTGCGTGCGCACGTAGAGGACGGCGCTCACGGCCTTGGCGGCGAACACTGCCCAGGCCGCAAGGCAAAGGCCGAACGGCAAGCCGGCGGCCCGCATCTCTGCGGCGACCACCGAGCTGAGGGCCACGCTTCCTAGCAGCTCCGGGAGAAGCTGACGGCTCTGGTGGCGGACCTCGTAGGCGAGCTGGGCCAGCGCGAAAGGTGCGGCTGCGGCCAAGGGGAGCCACCAACCCGGCTGACCCCTGCCGGCGAGAGCGAGGCCGGTCGCGCCCACCACGCCATAAAGTAAGGATGAAGCCCAGAGCCGCCACCGTCCGGGGTTGGGCCGACCGCCGGCGCCAGTCGGCGAGGGCGAGCTTGAGGGGATGGTGGACGAGGAAGGCGCCGAGAGACGCCAGGGCCACGCCCAGCCCCGCCCAGGACGGCGTGACGAGCAGGCCCAGGAGCAGCGGTATCGCTGGTAGCGCGGCGCCCGAAATGCCCTGATGTCGGGGCCGGCCGCGGCAAGGGTAGCTGCCGCGGGCCGGCCCTTCGTTGTATGGTGCGAGCCGAGAGACTATTCCGGGATCGGGAAGTCACGACACGCGCGGTGGGCGCGGGCGGGTCGTTCAGAACCTCATCGCCGCGCCGGCGCATACGGTCCGCACCCTATTCGACACCACGGCCGCATCGAGTCGTGATCCGGACACCAGCACGAGAGACGCCCCGCTGTGCTCCTCGCAGGCCGAGGCGCTGCGCGGCCGCGTGAGCCGCGGCGGGGGGGCGGTCCGCCGCCCCGTCCGTCCTCCACCGAGCCGCCGGCAGCAGTGACCTCAGCGACTCGAGCCAGAGTATCCTCTTGAGGAGATGCCGGAAGGTGAAATCCTGCAGCCGGGCCTGATCGAGACCCTCGCGGCGGGCGTCGCCCACGAGGTCCGCAATCCGCTGAACTCGCTGCAGATCAACGTCGGCATCCTGGAGCAGGAGCTGTTGGAGCTGCTGCCCGACCGCGATGCTCACCTATTCACGGTCCTCCGGAAGATCGCCGGAGAGATCAAACGCCTCGACGACTTCGTCTCGGAGTTCCTGAGGTTCGCCCGACCCCCGAGGCTGAACGTCGAGCGGTTGCCAGTGCGTCCCCTCCTCACGGACCTCGCCGCCTTCATCACGCCCGAGTGTTCGAAGAAGGGAGTGGCGCTGGATGTTGACCTTCGCGGCCCCGACACGGCGTGGGTCGACGGTTTCCAGCTCAAGCAGGCGATCCTCAACCTGGTCCTGAACGCCCTCCAGGCGACGCCGACGGGCGGACACGTGGTCGTTCGGACGTCGGGGGACAAGCGGCGTCTCGTGGTTGCCGTCAGCGACGACGGCGAGGGTATGAGCGCGGAGACGCGGGAGAAGGCGTTCACGCCTTTCTTCACGACGCGCGAAGAAGGAACCGGCCTCGGACTGCCGCTGGTCCGCCGCATCGTCGAGCAGCACGGGGGTTCGGTCGAGATCTCCAGCACGCCGGCCAAGGGGACCACCGTCGCGCTCGTGTTCCCCGCGCCGCGGGGGTCCTAGCGATGGCCGGCGGCCGGTCGATCCTGCTCGTGGAGGATCACGCCGAGAGCCGCGCGAGCCTCGCCTATGTCCTCGAGAAGCGGGGGGAGGTCGTCCACCAGGCGTCCAACGGTCGGGCCGCGCTCGCCGTAGCCCGCCGGGAGCGCCTTCATGCGCTCATTCTGGACCTGAAGCTCCCCGACATGGACGGCCTATCGGTGCTCGAGGCAGTGCTGGCCGAAGCTCCCGGGCTCCCCGCGATCGTTGTCACCGGCTTCGGCACAATCGACTCGGCGGTCGAGGGGATGAAGCGTGGCGCGTCGGACTTCTTGACCAAGCCGATCCAGGTCGACAACCTGCTCAAGGTCCTCGACCGATGCATCGAGCGGGCGGGCGCGAGCGGCGCGGTTTCCACGCCGCCGACGGTGGCCGCCGCCGAGATGCAGAAGCTCGGGTTTGTGGGGGCGTCGAGGGCGATGCGGGAGCTGTTCGACGCTTTGAAGCGCGTCGCACCGCACGACTCCACCGTGCTCATCCTGGGAGAAAGCGGAACCGGCAAGGAGCTGATCGCCCGCGCCCTCCACACCCTCGGACCACGCGCGTCGGGTCCCTTCGTCCCGATCAACTGCGCGACGCTGTCGGACCAGATCCTGGAGAGCGAGCTGTTCGGCCACGAGAGGGGCGCCTTCACGAGCGCGGACCGGCCGAAGCCCGGCGTAATGGAGACCGCGGACGGAGGGACGCTCTTCCTGGACGAGCTCAACGAGATGGGCCTAGGCTGCCAGGCTAAGCTGTTGCGCGCGATCGAGCGGCGTGAGTTCCGGCGGGTGGGCGGCACGCGGAAGATCAAGGTGAACCTTCGCGTGACCGCTGCCTCCAACGTCAACCTCGAGGATTGCGTGTCTGCTGGCCGCTTCCGGCCGGACCTGTACTACCGCCTGAAGGTCTTGAGCCTCGAGGTGCCGCCGCTGCGGGACCGCAAGGAAGCGATCCCGGTGCTCGCCCAGCGCTTCCTGGACGACGTGACCGCCAAAGCGCACCTCCCGGCCCGGCGTCTCACGCCGGAGGCGCTGGCCCAGCTCGCGCGCTATGAGTGGCCCGGCAACGTGCGCGAGCTGCGCAACGTGATGGAGAGCGTCGCCTTGATGGGCCCGAAGGCCACGATCGACATCGAGGACTTGCCGACGAACGTCCGCAAGGTCGGGGAGGGCGCCATCCACATCACGGTGGGCACGACGTTGGACGACGCGGAGCGAGACATCATCCAGCGGACGCTCGACTCGTACCCCACGGTGAAGGAGAGCGCTCGCATCCTCGGGATCGGCCTTCGGACGCTGCACAGCAAGATCCGGCGTTACGGCCTTCGCGGCCGGCGCTCCTGAGCCGGGGGCAGCGCGCCACTTCGGCGTTCCGGAAGGCCACGTCGAGGCGCGGGAGCGCCAGAACGGCACTGCCGGAGAGCGAAACCGGACTGCGTGTGCTGAATCGGCACATCTCGGGTGTCTAGGCCCTCCGCCTCGGCTGAAGCGGCTGCCGGATTATCTATTCCTGATCAGAAAGATAGAGAGGATCCGCAAGTCCCGGCACGCTCCTCGCAACTGTGGGGCTCCGTGAAGCCCCAGAGGCGTTTGGCGGGGTCGGCTGGAACCGAGATCGACGCTGCGCCGAAGGTCGTCCTCTTGGTCGGGGACGGACGGGACTGGCCACAGGAGCTGGAGTCCTTCCTGACGCGGGAGGGCTACGCCACCGACCGCATCGCGGAGTTCGACGCGGTGGTTCCCCTCCTCGAGAACGCGGCCGTCCGTGCGCTTCTCGTCGTCGCGCGCCCCCTCGGAGCGAGCGATCTCCTCGTCCTACGGCGCATCCGCCAGGCTTCGCCGCAAACCGGCATCGTCGTCGTGACGAAGACGCCCACGAGCCCTGACCTCAAGCGCGCCTTCGAGAGCGGGGCAACCGCGTTCCTGTCCTGGCCCGCATCGACGGAAGCCTTACGGCAGGCCGTGGAGAGCGGCGGAGTGCCCGCGTCAACCGGAGCCCGCCCACGCCCGTGAAGCCGCTGAAGAACGACGCGCGCCCATCGGAACTCCATGCTCCCGAGGCAGCACTGACTCTTCACAACCGCCTGCCGCCGAAGCATCCACAGCGTCTCGCCCTGGAGGCCGCGATTCGAAGCGCCCTGGCGGGACTCAAGGGCAGTTGGGACGTCGTCCTCGAAGCCCCTGAAGGGCTCTCGCTTGTGATCGCGGTGGTCGGTCCCGAGGGGTCCGCGTGGACCATGAGCTGCTGCAACCCTGCGTACCGGGATCCCGAGTCCATCGCGGAAACCGTCAGAGCGGCCTGCAGTCGCCGTCGCTGGCTCGACCCGGCAGGCGCGGCTAGCGAGAACGCCAAAGGTGGGGCGGAGTGCCCCGCCGCGCCGGCCGCATCGAAGAGCGTGGCGCCGCCAACGCCGAGTCGGGAACCAGGGCAGGTGAGCTTCGTAGCGTCCGGCGGAACGACGCCGATGCCGCCGCGGGGCCAAGGCTCCGGAGGCAAACGCGCATGAGGATCGAGGCGACGGTCCGGGAGATCCGTGCCCTCCTGAAGCTCGCGGAGCTTGACGCGCACGCGCAGGAGTTGCCGCCCGAAACACACCAGAGCCGCCGCGAAGCGAGTCGGAGGCGTGTGGCGAGGGCGCTCCTCGAGCGCTACCAGATCCTGCTCGATGCCGGCCGCTGCCCCGTGATCACCGCGGTCGAGCGGGGAACTTGCTCGGGCTGTCACCTTCGCCTCCCCACGATGCTCGAGTCTCAAGTCCGCCGCTCGCCCGCGGTCCACACATGTCCGCACTGCCGGCGCATGGTCTATGCGCCCGAACTGCTCACTGCGGAGGACTCGCGCGAGGCGGGCTCTCAGATCAAGGCGCCCACGGACCGCGCCGCGCGCGGCTCCGCCAGGGACCTTTCCTGATGGCCTCTACAGCCGGCAACGGGCGCGGGCGGCGTCAAGGAGACGGACTGCCCGCGACGCCGCCGAGTCGACACGAGGCCGGAGGGCAGATGCGCGGGCGGCCAGCCCCGATCCGGATCCGCTGGTATCGCACACGCGCGCTCCCGAATGGAACGAGCGATCGGGGGCTCAGCTGCTGGACGCCCGTGGTGGCTCTGCCCAAGCCCACCGAGGGGCGGCGCCAGGCGGTCGCGAACCCGCGACCCCGCCTGGGCCCCGCGCTCCGGGTGGTTCAGGCCGCCGTCCGGCAGGCTCTCGCCGGACTGGATGGTCCTTGGAGCGCTCGGATAGCGCCACTGGAGGCGTTCTGCGTGGAGATCGCGGCTCCGGACGGATTCCGGTGGCTGGCCTTCATTCCGGATCCGCGGCGCCAGGGCGCTAAGGCCGTGGCCCGGCGCCTGAAGGATGCGTGCCGCCAGCGGCCCTCGCCTTCCCGGCTCGCTCGTTGGAAAAAGGCTTGGATCATCGTCACGGAGGGGTTGTCATGATCAGCACACGTCGTCTCTTTGGAGGCCAACCGAAGCCCCTGTTCACGCTGCTCGCCGTGGCGGCGGCGCTCGCTGCCGGCTGTTCCAAAGCACCGGCCATGGCCGCGCTGAAGGCCGCGGACCAGGGGGTCGCGTCGGCGAGCCGGGAGGGCGAGAAGTTCGCTCCGGCGCAGCTCAGGGCTCTGATGGACGCAGCGAAGTCGGCCCACGAGAGATTCGACCGGGGCGACTACGCCGCTGCCAAGGCCTCCGCCGAAGCCGTCGTCACCGATGCCCGGGACGTCGTGAAGGCCGCCGCCGCCAAGAAAGCGGAAGTCACCAAGGCCTGGGGCGACCTGCAAGTCCGAGTGCCCGCGATGGGAGACGCGATCCGCGCCAAGGTCGACGAGCTGGCGGCGATGAAGAAGCGGCCGAAGGGGTTCGACGCGGCGCGACTGGAAGAGGCAAAGGCCGGGCTGGCCGCCTTCGACCAAGCCTGGGGAAGCGCCAGCGCGGCGGCCCAGTCGGGCGACATCATGTCGGCCGCCGAGAGAGGCCGAGTCGCCCGCTGGAAGGCGCATGAGCTCATCAATGCTCTCGGTCTTCCCTCTCCCGCGGAGGTCGCATCCGAACCACAGCCCCCTGCCAGGAAGTAGAGGAGGGTCGATTGGAAGACACCGTGCCGGACCGCTCGGCCTCCCAAGAGAGCGTCCCCGCCGAAGGACGAGGAGCGCGGGCGACACGCCTCGACGCGAGTCCAGCCGGCGACGGTCGCGCGGTCGCCGCCCTCGCCGAGATCGACTCACGTCTCCGCGAGCGCGAAACCGCGTGGAAGGTAGTGGTCCGGCAACTCGACACCCGCCGCCGGGAGTTGGCGGTGATCGCGGCCCGGCTCCAGAGAATGCGGTCCCTGGCTGCCCGGCAGTCCCGCGGTGAAAGCGAGGTGTCCGGCGGGCGCAAGCGGCCGGACCTCGCCCAGGATGAAGAGGCGCGCCACGCCCGCCTCCTCCAGGAGTTCGAGGCGGGGTTGAAGGAGACCGAAACGCGCCGGGTCGCGCTCCACGACGAGACCGAGCGTTTGAGGCATCGCAAGGAGGCGGCCCTGCGGCGGCTGTCCGCGCCCCTCCGCTTCGCGTACGAAGCGGCATTCCAAGCGGGGCGTGTTCCTGCCATCACGATCGTGGCGGGCGGACTCTGCAGCGGGTGCGGGTCTCGCTTGCCGTCGCTCGTCGTCGAGGCGGTCCGCCGCGGAGCGGTCGTGGTCTGCAGAGGCTGCGAGCGCCTGCTTTGCCTGACCGAGGCCAGGTGAACAACAGGCGAGAGTCCGTTGCCCGGCCGCCGCGTCCGGATCCGCCCGTCCGCGTGGACCAGGGCCCCGACCTGGATCACTCGGGGGGCTCGCCGACCGCGTCCCGAGTGGACGTGGTGGCGATCCACAAGGCCGACCCTTGAACGGAGCGCTGGACCCGGCGGCCTGGCTCCCGGCGGCCTTGGCGCTGAGGCTCGGGAGCATCGCGCTCGCGCTCGGCTTCGCCGGCAGACCCGCCGTCAGCCGGTGGGCCGCCCTCGCCGGCTCCTGCCTGGCGTCGCTCCTGACCGGGGGGCTGGCCTTCTCGGTCCTCGGGACCGGTCGCGCCACCGGGGGGAGCCTGCTCTCCCACACCGCGTCCGGGTTCGTTCTCGGCTACTGCGTCGATGCCCTCTCGGCCTGGTTCCTCCTGGTGCTGGCGGTCCTGGCGGTCCCGATCGCGGTCTACAGCCTTGGCTACCTCGGCCACGGCGTCCTGGCCCGGCGCTCTCCGTTCGTCGGCATCGGTTTCAGCGTCCTCGTGGGCGCGGTCGAGATGGTGTTCGCCGCCGACGGCGTGGTCGGGTTCTTGTTTGCGTGGGAGCTGATGACGCTCGCGAACGCGGCGCTGGTGGCGACCGAGCACGAGGTGCGCGAGACGCGCCGGGCCGCGTTCCTGTACCTCGCGATGTCGCACGTCGCCACGGGCTGCCTGTTCGCCGGCTTCCTGATCGTGTCCGCGGCGGCCGGATCGTTGAGCTTCGCGCACCTCCTCGCGGGGGCGCCGCTCTCCGGCGCGCGCCGTGACGCCACTTTCCTGCTCTTCCTCGCGGGCTTCGGCGTGAAGGCGGGAGTGATCCCGCTGCACGTGTGGCTGCCGGAGGCGCACCCCGCCGCGCCCAGCAGCATCTCCGCGCTGATGTCGGGCGTGGTGATCAAGACCGGAGTCTACGGCCTCTTCCGCGTGTGTGCTTTCGGCCTCGGGCCGCCCGCCCCGAGCTGGGGAGTCCTCGTCCTGGTCTGCGGCGGCGTCTCGGCCGTCCTCGGAGTCTTGTACGCGCTGATGCAGCACGATCTGAAGCGCCTCCTTGCCTACCACAGCATCGAGAACATCGGGATCATCCTGCTGGGGCTCGGGGCCGGGATGATGGCCCTGTCGTCGGGTCGGGCGGAGCTGGCGGCGGTGGGGATCGCGGCGAGCCTTTATCACGTGCTGAACCACGCCGCGTTCAAGGGACTGCTCTTCCTCGGCGCGGGCGGCGTGGTCATGACGACGGGGACGCGCCAGATCGAGGAGATGGGCGGCCTCGCGAAGCGGATGCCGTGGACGGCCCTCTTCTTCCTGGTCGGCTCGGCGGCCATTTCGGGCCTGCCCCTCTTGAATGGCTTCGTCAGCGAATGGCTCCTCTTCCAGGCGTTGCTCTTCGGCTTCCAACTGTCGCCGGAAGCTCTCGTGCGCTTCTTGTTCCCGGTGGCGGGGGCTCTTCTGGCGTTGACGAGCGCCCTGGCGGCGGCGTGTTTCGTGAAGGCGTTCGGGGTGACGTTCCTCGCCCTGCCGCGGGGGGAGGGGGCGGCGAAGGCCCACGAGTCCCCCTGGGTGATGCTGGTCCCGCAGGCGTTCCTGGCCTCGACGTGCGTGGTCCTGGGCCTGTTCCCCGGCTTCGTGCTCGAGGGGCTGCGCGGCGTGGTCGCGTCGCTGCCCGGAGTGCGGCCGGCGCCGGAGATGGTACGCGGGGTGTTCGCGATCGCGCCCGGCCCGGGACACTTCGATCACCTGACCCCGGCCCTGGTGGCGCTCGCGGTGCTGCTGGCGGCGGGGCTGGCGGGTGCGTTGTCACTCCTCGCCGGGTATCGGGTGAGGCGCGCACCGACCTGGGGCTGCGGAGGAGAGCTGAGCGCGCGGACGGAGTACACGGCGACCGCGTTCTCGAAGCCGCTGATGATGATCTTCAGCGCAATCTACCGGCCCACGCGCGAAGTACAAACGGTGGGAGAGGCGTACTTCCCGCAGGAGGTGAGGTACCGGGCTGAGATCGAGCCCACCTTCGAGCGGTTCTTCTACGGCCCCCTGACCCGGGGGGTCCTCGCGGTGGCGGAGCGCATGAAGGTCATCCAGGCCGGCAGCCTCCACGCCTACCTCGCCTACGTCATCGCACTCGTCGTGAGCCTCGTCCTGCTGCTGTGGTGGAGGGGCTGAGGTGACCGGCTGGGCGACGGCGGCGAGCGTCGTTCCTTTGGCCTTCGGGGTGCGCCTCGGCACCCTCGCCCTCTCCCTCGCCCTGGCCGCATGGCCGCGTTGGTGCCGGCGACTCGCCTTCGCGGGCTCGATCCTCGCGTCCGCGCTCACGGGAGGAGCGGCTCTGGCCGTGGTCCTCGGCGGCCCGCCTTTGCAGGGAGTCCTTCTCCGCCACGCGGCTTCGGGCTTCTCGTTTGGCTACACCCTCGCACCGCTGTCGGCCTGGTTCCTTATCGTCCTGGCCGCCCTTGCGATCCCCGCGGCGGTCTACAGCATCGGCTACCTCTCCCACTCCGTGCCCCCCGCGCGCGCGGCCTTCGTGGCCGGCGCCTTCAACCTCCTGCTCGGCGCCGTGGAAGCAGTCTTCGTCGCCGATGGCGTGTTCGGCTTCCTGATGGCGTGGGAGCTGATGACGCTGGCCACGGCGGCTCTGGTGGCGACCGAGCACGAGACCGCCGCGAACCGCCGCGCGGCATACGTCTATCTGGCGATGTCGCACGTGGGCACCGGGTGCCTCGTGGCCGGTTTCCTCGTTCTGACTTCTCTCGCGGGCTCCCCGTCGTTCTCGGCGGCGCTGAGCGGCTCCGTGGCGGGGGGAGGCCTCCGGAACGTCTTGTTCGTCCTCTTCTTCGTCGGCTTCGGGGTGAAGGCGGGCCTGGTCCCGTTGCACGGATGGCTGCCGGAGGCGCACCCGGCGGCGCCCAGCAGCGTCTCCGCCCTCATGTCGAGCGTGCTGATCACGACCGGGATGTACGGTCTCTTCCGCGTCTGTGTTTTCGGCCTTGGGGTCCCACGTTGGGACTGGGGCGTTGCCTTCATCCTGGTGGGCTCGCTCTCCGCCGTCCTCGGAGTCCTCTATGCGCTGGCGCAGAGCGATGTGAAGCGGTTGCTGGCCTACAGCACGATCGAGAACGCCGGGATCATCGCTTTGGGGCTGGGGTCGGGGATGACGGCCCTGTCCTCGGGCCGGGCGGAGCTGGCGGCGGTGGGGATCGCGGCGAGCCTCTACCACGTGCTGAACCACGCAGCGTTCAAGGGCCTTCTCTTCCTCGGCGCAGGGGGCGTGGTCATGACGACGGGCACGCGCCAGATCGAGGAGATGGGCGGCCTCGCGAAGCGGATGCCGTGGACGGCCCTCTTCTTCCTGATCGGTTCGGCCGCCATCTCGGGCCTGCCCCTCCTGAACGGCTTCGTTAGCGAATGGCTCCTCTTCCAGGCGCTGCTGCAGGGCTTCCAGGCGACGCCGACGTTGAGCCGGCTGATCTACCCCGTGGCGGGAGCTCTTCTGGCGTTGACGAGCGCGCTGGCGGCGGCCTGTTTCGTGAAGGCGTTCGGGGTGACGTTCCTGGCCCTGCCGCGGGGGGAGGGGGCGGCGAAGGCCCACGAGTCCCCCTGGGTGATGCTGGTCCCGCAGGCGTTCCTGGCCTCGACCTGCGTGGTCCTGGGCCTGTTCCCCGGCTTCGTGCTCGAGGGGCTGCGCGGCGTGGTCGCGTCGCTGCCCGGAGTGCGGCCGGCGCCGGAGATGGTACGCGGGG
>Ga0137361_10003251_pt1 | contig 10506 bp, 8 predicted proteins | sample Mad1_80_16metaG_FD_104923 | JGI IMG/M metagenome (GOLD analysis project Ga0137361, IMG submission 104923) | Vadose zone soil microbial communities from Angelo Coast Range Reserve, California, USA - Mad1_80_16 metaG | ecosystem: Environmental > Terrestrial > Soil > Vadose zone | place: USA... | reverse complement strand
GCTGGTTGGCTGAGCATGTGCCGGAGGGCCCGTGGCATTACCCTGCCGACCAAATCACCGATGCACCGCTGCGCCAACTGGCGTCCGAGATCACGCGCGAGAAGCTCTATTTGCGCCTGCATCAGGAATTGCCATATCAATCGACGGTCGAGACCGATACATGGAAGGAACTCAAGAACGGCTCGACCCGCATCGAGCAGACGATCTATGTCGAGCGCGAAAGCCAACGTAAGATCGTCCTCGGCAAGGGCGGGCAGACCATCAGGGCGATCGGCGCCGATGCACGCCGGGAGATCGCCGACATGGTCGAGGGTCCGGTGCACCTGTTTCTATTCGTCAAGGTGCGCGAGCGGTGGGGCGAGGACCCTGAACGCTACCGCGGGATGGGACTTGAGTTCCCGGGTGACTAGCGATGCAGTGGACCGACGAAGGCATAGTGCTCGGCAGCAAGCGCCACGGCGAGGGCAACGCGATCCTCGAGCTGATGACGCGGGCACACGGGCGCCATCTTGGCCTCGTGCGGGGCGGCGCGAACGCGCGGCTGCGCCCGGTGCTGCAGGCGGGCAATACCGTCAGCTGCACCTGGCGCGCGCGGCTCGACGAGCATCTCGGCCACTACGTGGTCGAGGGCCTCGATGCGCGCGCGGCCTCATTTCTACCCGTCCCGCACGCGCTTTACGGCACGACGCATCTCGCCGCGCTCTGCCGGCTGCTGCCCGAGCGCGATCCGCATCCGCAGATTCATGCCGCGCTCGCGCACCTGCTCGACGGGCTCCTCGATCCACGCCGCGCCGCGCCCGGCATGGTGCGCTTCGAGTTGAGGCTTCTGGCGGAGCTCGGCTTCGGACTCGATCTTTCGGTCTGCGCGGCGAGCGGAGTAGAGACTGACCTCGTCTATGTATCGCCGAAATCGGGACGTGCGGTATCGCGGCAGGCGGGCGAGGCATGGAAGGACAAGCTGTTGGTCCTGCCCGCATTTCTGCGCGAGGCGTGCGCCGGTGATCCTTCGCCTCAGGACATCGCCGACGGCTTTGAGTTGACCGGCTTTTTCCTCGCGCGTCGCGTGCTCGAGCCGCGCCGTGTTAGCCTCGCCGACGCGCGCGCAAGCTTCATCGCCGCTCTGCGGCGTGACGCTCGCCCTCCAGCGGACGGCTCCGAGGAGAGCGGGCCGGGATTTGGCCCGCCCTCCGGCGGTCTCACCACCAGCGATGATGCCAACGGTGCCGCCACCACCAATGCCGGTAGTGATAGCCGCGCCAGTGCGCTTGATCGACTGCCCGGTTGAGGTTGGCAGCCGTTTCCAGGGCACCGCCGAGGCCCGGCGCAGCCGAGCCCGGCGAGACGCCGAGGAGGACGATACCCACGCTCACCAGCGGCGCGACGAAGATTGCACGCATTTCATTCTCCTTAGTTTTCTCGAGAAGCGCCGACCGAGCGCTTCCATGTCTGGCGTCTGGCGACCGCGTGCTGCGGTCTTGAGAATCGGCCGGCGGCGCCGCGCGTTCATCCGTCGATCGGCTTCGCCGATCGCCCCGTACCGCGACGACAAACGCCATTGGCCTCAATCTACGCCTCGCAACCAGAACAGCGCGTGGCTAATTCATTCATCGCTTGTTCATGGCGTGCCTCGGCATTAACTCTTCCGCATGGGCAAGGAACTGATTCCCCCTCGCGAAGGCGAGATCGAGGAAATTGCGCTGCGCCAGGCGCTCGAAGAGCGCTACCTGCAATACGCTCTGTCCACGATCACCGGCCGCGCGCTGCCGGACGCGCGCGACGGGCTCAAGCCGGTGCACCGCCGGCTCTTGTATGCGATGCGGCAGTTGCGTCTCGACCCCGGCGCCGCATTCAAGAAATGCGCGCGCGTCGTCGGAGACGTCATCGGCAAGTTCCATCCGCACGGCGATCAGGCCGTGTACGACGCGCTAGTGCGCTTGGCCCAGGATTTTGCCCAGCGCTACCCCTTAATCGACGGACAGGGAAATTTCGGCAACGTCGACGGCGATAATCCCGCCGCCATGCGCTACACCGAGGCGCGGCTCACTGAGGTTGCGCACCGTTTGCTCGATGGCATCGAGGAGGACGCGGTCGACTTCAGGCCGACCTACGACGGCTCGGAGAACGAGCCGGTGGTGCTGCCGGGTGCGTTCCCAAATCTTCTCGCCAATGGCTCGCAGGGCATCGCGGTTGGGATGGCGACAGCGATCCCGCCCCACAACGCGGCCGAGCTCTGCGACGCGGCCCTTCACCTGATCGATACACCCAATGCCAGAAGCCGCACGCTGCTGAAATACGTGCCTGGTCCCGATTTCCCGACCGGAGGCATCATCGTCGATCCTCCCGCCGTCATCGTCGAGGCCTATACCACCGGCCGCGGGTCGTTTCGTGTCCGAGCGCGCTGGCACAAGGAAGACACCGGTCGCGGCACTTACCTAATCGTCGTTACTGAGATTCCCTGGCAGGTGCAGAAAGGCCGGCTGGTGGAAAAGCTCGCCGAGCTTGTCAACGAGAAGAAGCTTCCGCTCGTTGCCGACGTGCGCGACGAATCGGCTGATGACATCCGACTCGTGATCGAACCGCGCGCGCGTGCGGTCGATCCTGGCCTGCTCATGGAATCCTTATTCAAGCTGAGCGAACTCGAAACCCGCATTCCGCTCAACATGAATGTCCTGTTGCGGGGGCGCATCCCCAAGGTCATCGGCCTCGCGGAGGCGCTCAGCGAATGGCTTGCCCATCGCCGCGAGGTGCTGTTGCGGCGTTCGCAGTTCCGGCTCGGGCAGATCGAGCATCGGCTGCAAGTGCTGGGCGGTTACCTCGTCGCCTATCTCAACCTCGATAGGGTGATCAAGATCATCCGCAACGAAGATGAGCCGAAGCCGGTTCTGATGAGGACGTTCAGACTCTCCGATGTGCAGGCCGATGCCATCCTCAACATGCGGCTGCGAAACCTGCGCAGGCTCGAGGAGATCGAGATCAAGCAGGAGGACAAGCAGCTGCGTGCGGAGCGCAAGTCGCTCAAGGCGCTCATCGGCTCGGAGAAGGCGCAATGGAGAAAAGTCGCCGACGAGATCAGGGAGGTGCGTGCGAGGTTCTCTACGAAGACGCCGCTGGGCAAGCGCCGTACCACGTTCGCCGAGGCGCCCGAGCACGACGAGGCGGCGATCGAACAGGCGCTGGTCGAGCGCGAGCCGATCACAGTGGTCGTATCGGAAAAGGGCTGGATCCGGGCGCTGCGGGGCACGGTGGGCGATCTGTCGGGCATTGCATTCAAGGCGGATGACGGCCCGAAATTCGCATTCCCGGCAGAGACAACCTCCCGCTGCATGGTGTTCGCCAGCAACGGCCGCTTCTACACGCTCGATGCGGCGAAGCTCCCCGGTGGCCGCGGCCATGGCGAGCCGATTCGGCTGTTTATCGATCTGGAGCAGGAGGCTGATCTCGTAGCTGCTTTCCGCCATCAGGGCGGGCGCAAATTCCTTGTTGCAAGCGCACAGGGGCGCGGCTTCGTCGTTGCCGAGGACGAATGCCTCGCCAACACCCGCAAGGGTAAGCAGGTGCTCAACGTGGCCCCGCCCGACGCCGCGCGGGCGCTCGCGGTCGTGGAGGGCGAGCTCGTCGCATCGATCGGCGGGAATCGCAAGATGGTGATCTTCCCGCTCGATCAGGTTCCCGAAATGGCGCGCGGGCGCGGCGTACGGCTGCAACGGTACAAGGACGGAGGCCTCAGCGATCTCAAGACGTTCATGGCCCAGCAGGGTCTGTCGTGGACCGATACCGCCGGCCGCGCGTTCACGCTCACGCTCAACGAGCTTGCCGATTGGCGCGGCAATCGCGCCGACGCCGGACGATTGGCGCCGAAGGGCTTCCCGCGCTCCAATACGTTTGGCCAATTGCGCGGCAACGGCAACGCCGAGGGGAGATGACAGCATAGGGATCCCTTGCGCGGCATCTCGATGTGCAGGAAAACCCCCGTCGAGGGGAACCAACGCATTGCCTTATCGTTCAAGGCACCGAGGCGCTGAGAAGATCAGATGGACAAGATCGTAAAATTCAATCATCGCCTCAAAAAGCGAGGTTCGCGACAGAGCGCCGTGGTTCGACCCTCGCGCGCCGAGGCTGAAGAGGCGGTACGGGCGCTCATTCGTTGGGCCGGCGATGATCCCGACCGCGAAGGACTTGTCGGCACGCCGGCGCGCGTCGCGCGCGCATACGAGGAGTGGTTTGCAGGTTATTTCGAAAATCCGCGCGAGTACTTGAAGCGAACCTTCGAAGAAGTCGCCGGCTACGACGAGATCGTCCTGCTGCGCGACATCCGGTTCGAATCGCATTGCGAACACCACATTGCGCCGATCATCGGCCGCGTTCACATCGGCTATCTGCCGCGCCAGCGGGTTGTGGGAATTTCCAAACTCGTCCGTCTCGTCGACGTCTATTCGAAGCGGCTTCAAGTTCAGGAGAAAATGACCTCCGAGATCGCCGCGTGCCTGGACAGCGTGCTCAAGCCGTTCGGAGTGGGCGTGGTGGTGGAAGCCGCTCACGAATGCATGACCACTAGAGGCGTGCACAAATCCGACGTCACGATGGTGACCAGCTGTATGCTAGGAACCTTTCGAACCAAGGCAGCGACTCGCCAGGAGTTCTTGTCGGCCATCAACTTGAGAGGTGGCGCTTCCGGGGGCCATGCCGCCGTCTGAAAACTGCGGCTGCGGAGACCGTTTAGCTCGCAACGAATACGATCGACACCGGCGAGTTTTCGAGCACCGCCGCCGCAGTGTCACCGAAGAACAACTTGTCGCCGGGGCGGCGGCTCACGCCCATGATGATGAGATCATGGGCGCGTTTCTTCGCTTCCGCGAGAATCGCGTCACGTGCCGCCATGTCCGAGTGGACGACGGGCCTTACCGTTACGTCACGGTGGTCGGCCATCTCGACTATATCTCTCATGATGGCCTGCTCCTGCCGACGTGCGCGAAAGGCGCGACGCTTGCGTCCGTCGTTTGCCGCGCTGGTGGCAACGTAGAGCGCGGTCATCGTGCCGCCGCAGGCGCGTGCGATGGCGACAGCGGCGTCGGCCGCGCGGCGCGATACCTCGTTTCCCGTGACTGGAACGACGATGCGCAACGGGGTTCGCTGCGGCTCCCGCAGGTGATCGCCGTTCCCGGCCACGATGGCGAGCGGGCCCTCAAATGCCGCGGCGATCCGGCTGACGCCTTCATCAAAGAGGCCGCTTTTGCCGCGCGTATTCTCGATCCCGACAAACAGAAGGTCGTAGCCCTTTCTCGCCTCCTTCGCGATTGCTTCCCCGGCGCCGGTGTCTTGCTTGCGAACCGTCACGTCGACCGGCGAGGCGTCGTCGTCGCCGTTTTGCGCAGGTTTGGTCTCGTCGGCGGCCGCCTTGACGGTCTCCTCGGCGCGATTACCGGATTCCTTCTCCAGTTCCTCGTGGTGGCTGGACTTGCCCTTCTGCGACAGCGACATGACCGTGATGGGAATGCCCCGGCTGCCGGCCAAGAGCCCTGCGAGGTTGGCTGCGAACTTGCCGTTCGGGCTCTGGTCCACGGCGAGCAACAGGCGTTCCAAATTCGACACGAAGCCGCGCGCATCGAACTCCTCGCGCTCGAGCCGCTGCTTCTCCGCTCTGCCCATCGGCACCCGCGCCAAGGCCCAGCGCAGCATCGGCGGCATCGCCATGGTCGTCGCAAGGGCCATGGTGACGATCATGGTGAAGAGATCTTGGGTGAGTGCGCCCATCGACAATCCGATCGTGGCGATGATCACCTCGGTCGAGCCGCGTGCGTTCATGCCGCAAGCGAGCGCAAAGGCTTCGCGCCGGGTCAGTCCGCCGATTTCGCCGCCGATGAAGGCGCCGGCGAATTTGCCGAAGCTCGCAATCGCGATCAGGCCTAGGGTCATGAGCAACAGGGACAAATCTTTCAGCACGGTGAGATCGGCAGAAAGTCCGGCAATGCCAAAGAACACCGGCATGAAGAACGCGAGAATGAGACCGCGCAGTTGCTCGTCGATATGTTTGCTGAGAATTGGGGACTCCCCGATCAGCACGCCAGCGACGAAAGCACCGAGTACCGTGTGCACGCCGATGAAGTGCGTCAGTAGCGCCATGGCGCCCATGATCACGAGAATAGTCGTAATCACGGGGAATTCGCTTTCGAAATTGTCGTTCGTCCACCGAATCAGGAAATAGACGATCCGTCGGCCGACGGTGAAGCTCGCAAGGAGGAACGCGGCTGTCCCCAGCACGCTTCTGATCACGTTCATGACGTCGATCGTGCCTGCCTGGGCGAGGCCGAAGATGACGGCGATGATCACCCAGCCGATGGAGTCTTCGCAGATGGCGGAGGCGACGATGATCTGTCCAAGGTTACGGCGGGTAAATCCCATTTCGCGCACGATCGCCGCCACGATCTTGATCGAAGAAATGGACAAGGCAGTGCCGAGGAACAGCGAGGTGAGCAGCCGCTGATCCGGATGCGGAAGCAGCCATTCCGGCAGGAACTGACCGAGCACGAAGCCACAAATGAACGGAATTGCGACGCCGGTGACGGAGATGCTCAGCGCGGACTTGCCGACCGTTCGCACGAGCTTGAGGTCGGTCTCCATTCCAGTCAGCAGCAGCAGCAGGAGAATGCCGTACTGCGAGACGCCATCGAGCATGGCTTTCTGCTCGGCCGTGCGCGGAAAGAGGGCGTGCTGCAAGTCCGGCCACAGCACGCCAAGCAGCGAAGGTCCGAGCATGATGCCGCCGAGCAACATGCCCATCACCGACGGCTGCCCGATGCGATTCATGATCTCGCCCAAGAGGCGGCCAACCAGCATCAGCGTGATGAGCTGGGCGAGAAAAACGACCTCCGAGGCGCCGCTCTTGCCGGTGTCGGCCGCAAGGGACGCCGCTGTGCTCAGCGCCAGGACTGCGGCCGCGCAAAGGCTGGCGCGCGCGCCCTGGCGTGCGGCAGCGAAGATTGGGGTCGAGCAGGTCATGGAGAGGCCCGCGGCCCCTCAATCCGGCCCGGTCGCAATTGTTCCCGGCCGCCGCATTGAGGGATGACCGGCACCTGGCCCTGAATCGGCCACGCGGGCGAGCGGCGCTGCAATTGCAAATTATTTGCAAGAAGGCTATGCAGGCGGAAGCAGAACTTGATCATGGCCCTCTCGTCCGTGCCGCAAGAGCGATCGCCCCCCGCCTCCGCATATGCTGAAACCGGCTGGCGGCGCAGCCGCAGCACGCCCTCGCTGTCCGAGGTTTTTGGCTCGGTTTCGACGCGCCCGCGCGGACCTCTATGGAAGAGACTCCTGGCCTTTCTGGGACCCGGCTATCTGGTCGCCGTCGGTTACATGGATCCGGGCAATTGGGCCACCTCGCTCGCTGGCGGATCGAAGTTCGGCTACGCGCTGCTTGTCATCGCGCTGCTCTCGAACGTCATGGCGATCCTTCTGCAGGCGCTATGCGCGCGGCTGGGAATTGGGGCCGGCCGCGATCTTGCGCAGGCCTGCAGCGATGCGTTTCCGCGCGCCCTGTCTTGGCCGCTTTGGCTGCTCGCTGAAATCGCCATCTGCGCGACCGATCTCGCTGAAGTGATCGGCACCGCCATCGGCCTCAATCTTCTGTTCGGGATTCCGCTGGAAATCGGCGTCATCATTACGGCGCTCGACGTGTTTCTCATTCTCGGAATGCAGCATCTGGGCTTTCGCTGGGTCGAATCATTCGTGGTGGCTCTGCTCGGCGTCATCGCCACCTGTTTTGCCGTTCAGATCGCGCTCGCGCATCCCGATTGGCGCAAGGTCATCATCGGTTTTGCGCCAACGACGGAACTCGTAACCAATCCTGAAATGCTCTACCTCGCCATCGGCATCATTGGGGCGACGGTGATGCCGCACAATCTCTATCTGCATTCCGGAGTGGTACAAACGCGCCGGTTCGGCAGCACGGTCGAGGACAAACGCGAGGCGATCAAGCTCGCTACGCTGGACTCCACCATCGCGCTGATGTTCGCACTACTCATCAACGCGTCGATCCTGATCCTGGCGGCCGCAACGTTCAACAAGGCGGGCAAGACGGAGGTTGCCGAACTCGATCAGGCGCACGCGTTTCTGGCGCCGTTGCTCGGCTCCGCCATCGCCCCGACGCTGTTCGGGATCGCGCTCCTGTGTTGCGGAATCAATTCCACGGTGACCGCGACCTTGTCCGGTCAAATCGTCATGGAGGGTTTCATCGACATCCGGTTGCCGGCTTGGGCGCGGCGGCTCGCGACCCGCGCGCTTGCCATTGTTCCGGCCGCGATCGTCACGATCTGGTACGGGGAGGCCGGCACGGCAAAGCTTCTGATCTTCAGCCAAGTAGTCTTGGGCCTTGCCTTGCCATTCTCGATCGTGCCGCTGGTGATGTTCACCGCCGACCGCCGGAAGATGAACGCGCTGGTTTCCCCGCGCTGGCTCACGATGCTCGCGGCGCTCGTGGCCGCGCTCATCATCGCGCTCAACGTGAAATTGATTGCGGACCAAGTCCTGACGTAAGCCGCGCCGCCAACGCCGGCGCCCTAGCGTTCCACCCGCGTCCAACCGTGCGGCGTGAGCCGCTCCTGCGGCAGGAAGCGCCCCTTGTATCCCATTTTGCGCGAGCCCTCGACCCAATAGCCGAGATAAACATAGGCGAGCCGCATCTCGCGCGCACGCGCGATGTGGTCGAGAATCATGAAAGTACCAAGCGAGCGGGAGGCGTGATCGGAATCGAAGAAGGAGTAGACCATGGAGAGCCCGTCGCTGAGCACGTCGGTCAGCGCGACTGCCAGCAGCTCGCCGTTGCCGCGGTTCTCTCCGCGCCGCCGCCGTCGATATTCGACCATACGGGTTTCGACGTGGCTGTCTTCCACCATGATGGCGTAATCGAGCACCGTCATGTCTGCCATCCCGCCATCGCGGTGCCGTGCGTCGAGATAGGAGCGGAACACCGAATATTGTTCGGCGGTTGGCACGGAAGCGCGCATTTCGCCGGCGATATCGCGGTTGCGATCGAGGATGCGCCGCATGCTGCGCGTCGGCTGAAAATCCTCGGCCACCACCCTGACCGAGACGCAAGCGCGGCAGTGTTCGCAGGCGGGCCGATAGGCGATGGACTGGCTGCGCCGGAAACCGCCGTGCGTGAGCAAATCATTGAGCTCGGCGGCGCGCTCGCCGACGAGATGCGTAAACACCTTGCGCTCCTCGCGGCCCGGCAGGTAGGGACACGGCGAGGGCGCCGTCAGATAGAATTGCGGGGTGTTGCGCGAGTGCTGGGTCACGGCGCTCTCGGAGCCGGTACCATTTCCGTCTCGGAGTCTAGGATTGCGCGGGCGGGGCGTTTCGTCAAATGCCTTGTGGGCGGGACGTACGGCGCAACACCTGGGCACGAGCGCCGTTGTTGATGATGATAGTGCCGACCAGCATGTCGTGCAGCAGCCGGCGCCGGTGATTGAAAAACGCGACCAGAAGGATCAGGGGGGTCAAAAAAGAGATCGTGACCCAGTAGACGATGGCATGAACCGCGCCCAAGACGAAGTAGGCGGGAGCTCCGTACCAGGTCCGCATTTCGATATCCATCGCCCGCATGCCGATTGTCGCGGAGGCCGGGCTGCTGAAGGTCAGCCCGTAATAGCAGATCGCCCAGATCACGGCCGCGGGTGACAGCAACCAATACAGGATCCATCCGAGGCCGAGCGTGATGAGACCGACGATGAAAATGAAGGCCGCCGCAAACAGCACCGGAATGGCGATGATGATGACGTCAATCACGAAGGCGATACAGCGGCGCGCCAATACGCCTTCGAACAGTTCCGGGTTGGCGATCGGGTCGTAGGCATGGGGTTTGACCTCGATGGAGACGCCGATCTTTCTCGGTCCGTCGTCGCTCATGTGCAAATGTCCTCGCTGGGCATTCTGCTATCCTGCAAATCAGGCCGCATCCAGCATAGACGCTCTTTATGCAGGAGGCACGGTCATTTGTGACGCGAAGCTCAAGCGTGCCCCCGCTTGCGCGAGGCGGGCGCGCGGCATGCGGCGCCGCTCCCGCTGAGCAAGACCCGGGCACATCCCGCGGCCAGGAGTTGAAGGCATGGGTATCACCATTGCCGACGTGGAGGCGGCCCGCCGCACCATCGCAGGGCAGGTGCTGCGCACGCCCATGCTCCCGGCGCCCAAACTTTCAGCGCTGACCGGCGCCGAGGTCTACGTCAAATACGAAAATCTGCAGGTCACCAATTCGTTCAAGGATCGCGGCGCGCTCAATAAGCTCGCGTCATTGGGCGAAAGCGCCCGCGCCCGCGGCGTTATTGCGATGTCGGCCGGCAACCACGCCCAAGCGGTCGCCTATCATGCCGCGCGGTTGACAATCCCTGCCACCATCGTCATGCCGGTGACGACGCCGTTCGTGAAGGTGGAGGCGACGCAGGCACACGGCGCCGAGGTGGTGCTTCAAGGCGAGACGGTGGCGGAGGCCCAGATTCGCGCCGAGACGCT
>Ga0137361_10003250_pt1 | contig 10506 bp, 7 predicted proteins | sample Mad1_80_16metaG_FD_104923 | JGI IMG/M metagenome (GOLD analysis project Ga0137361, IMG submission 104923) | Vadose zone soil microbial communities from Angelo Coast Range Reserve, California, USA - Mad1_80_16 metaG | ecosystem: Environmental > Terrestrial > Soil > Vadose zone | place: USA... | reverse complement strand
CTGGAGCTGGCCCGGCAGGGCGCCAACATCGTCATCGACTACGTCGTCCATCCGGAGGCGACCGATGAGCTGGAGAAGAGCATCGCCGCCCTCGGGAACCGGGCCATCGGCGTCTCCGCTGACGTGAGCAAGGTCGCGGACCTCGAGAAGCTGATCGGCGCCGCCGTCAGGGCCTTCGGCCGTGTCGACATCATGGTCAACAACGCCGGCGTGGAAACGCGCACGTCGGTGCTCGACACGACCGAGGCCCAGTACGACAAGGTGATGCAGATCAATCTCAAGTCCGCGTTCTTCGGCACTCAGCTTGCGGCCCGGCAGATGATCAAGCAGGGAGGCGGCGGGCGGATCATCAACATCACCTCGGTGCACGAGGACTGGCCCATGCCCGGCAATACCGCGTATTGCCTCTCCAAGGGGGGCATGCGGATGCTCACTCGCACCGCGGGCGTCGAGCTGGCGCCCCACAACATCCGTGTGGTCGGACTGGGCCCGGGGGCGGTGGCGACACCCATCAACCTGGTCACCATGAAAGACCCGGCCCTGATGCACAAGCTGGATGCCGCCATCCCGATGGGGCGCATGGCCACGCCCGAGGAGATCGGCAGCGTGGTGGCCTTCCTCGCGGGCGACGGCGCCAGCTACATCACCGCCACCACCGTCTTCGCCGACGGCGGAATGATGCACCAGAGCCCGGGGCTGTAAAAGAGGATCCTAGTTTCGGCCCAGAGCGGAGTGGGCGCCCACCAGCGCCTGACGCGAGACCAGGCGCGCGTAGAAGCCGCCCGCCGCCAGCAGATCTTCGTGGCGGCCCGTCTCGGCGACACGGCCCTCGTGAAGGACCGCGATCAGGTCGGCGTTGCGGACCGTCGAGAGACGATGCGCGATCACGAGCGTCGTCCGGCCGCGCGCGAGCGCATCGAGCGCGTCGCGCACGACGGCCTCGTTCACCGCGTCGAGATGCGACGTCGCCTCGTCGAGGATCAGGACCGGCGCGTCCTTCAGGAACGCGCGCGCGATGGCCACGCGCTGGCGCTGGCCGCCCGAGAGCTGCAGGCCACGCTCGCCCACCACGGTGTCGCCGCCGTCCGGCATCGATTCGATCAGATCACCGAGCGACGCACGGTCGAGCGCCTCGCGCAGCTCAGCGTCGGAGGCCGTCGGGCGCGCCAGCAGCACGTTGGCGCGCAGCGTGTCGTTGAAGAGGTAGGTGTCCTGCGCGACGAGCGCGATCTCGCGCCGGAGATCGTCGAGCTGCCACGCCCGCACGTCGTGACCGGCCAGCCGGATCTCGCCCGCGTCGCAATCCCAGAAGCGCAGGCAGAGATGCGCGATCGTTGTCTTGCCCGCGCCCGAGGAGCCGACGAGTGCGACCGTGCTGCCGCTGGGCACGCTGAGTGACACGCCGGTCAGTGCCGGCCGGCGCCGGCCGGGATAGGTGAAGGTGACGTCGCGCAGCGTGAGCATGGTGTCGGTCGGGCGCGGCGCCGGGACGCCGGGGCCATCGCGCACGGGCACCGGCTCCGAGTCGATCGCGTGCGTGCGACGCGTGGCGCCGAGCGTGTCCGCGAGCTGCCGGCCCACCTGCCCGACTTCCCACAGCGGGATGAAGGCGGACAGGGCCAGCAGCGTCAGCAACGGCAGCATCGCTCCATCGAGCCGGCCCGCGGCCACCATCCATGCGCCGGCCGCGATGATCGCGAGGCCACCGAGGCCGGTCACCGCCTCGTGCAGCGCGTGCTCGCGCGTGAGGTCGGCGAGGAACGGCATCCGCGCCGCGAGATAGGCGCGGGCTCGCGCCGTCAGCTCCTCGCCCCTCGCACGCTCGCGTTGGAATGCGACGATCTCCGCCATCCCCTGGATCGAGTCCACCGTGTGGGCACTGAGATCCCCCGAGACTTCCCGGGCGCGCGAGCCGAGCTGATCGATGTGAGCCCGGCGCAGCAGGGGGCTCAGCGCGGCATAGAGAAGGAAGGGCAGGAGCGCGACGGCCAGCGGCCAGCCGAACACCGCCAGCGTGGCCAGCACGGCCAGCGGCACGATGACGGCGACGAGCACCGGCGTGACCGTGTGGGCGAAGAAGTACTCGATCAGCTCGACGTCGTGGGTGGCCACGGCGACGAGATCGCCGGTCCGGCGTCGCGTCAGGTACGCGGGAGCGAGCGCGTCGAGCTTCCTGAAGAGCGCGAGCCGCATGTCGTTGAGCAGCCGGTAGGCCATGTCGTGGGCGAGCCACGACTCGAGCCAGTGGAGCAGCCCGGCCAGCGGCGCCGCCACCGCGAGAGCGACCAGCAGCGCGCCGAACGGCGCGTCGTGCTTCACGGCGCGCACGACCAGCGCGCTCAGCACGCCGACCGCGATGATCGAGGCCACTCGCGCGATGCCGAGGCCGAACGTGGCGACGAGCCGGGCCCGATAGCCACGGATCATCCGGATGAGGATCGGCAGCGCCTGAGGCCAGCCCATCGTCTTCGAGCTGACGGCGCCGTCTTCGGCGACCGCTGCTCCCGCGCGCTCACCCTCCGCGGCGCTCGCCGCCGAGCTCGTGCCGTCGATGGCGATCAGGTGTTCCGAGCGCGCCGCCGACACCTGGGGGTTCATGAGCCGCCAGTACGGACCGCGTCGTGTCATCAGCTCAGCGTGCGTCCCCGACTCGGCGAGCCGGCCGCCGTCGAGCACCATGATCCGGTCGGCGCCGATCACGCTCGAGAGGCGATGGGCGAAGATCAGCGTGGTGCGGCCTTCCATCAGCCGATCGAGCGCCTGCTGGATGAGCGCCTCGCTCTCGGCGTCCACCGAGGAGAGCGCCTCGTCGAGGACGAGGATCGGCGCGTCGCGCAGGAGCGCACGCGCGATCGCGATACGCTGGCGCTGGCCGCCCGAGAGACGGATCCCCCGCTCGCCGACGATGGTGGCGTAGCCCTGGGGCAACCCCGTGATGAACTCGTGGGCGTCGGCGGCGCGCGCGGCGGCCTCGAGCTCGGCCGGCGTCGCGTCGGCCTTGCCCATCCTCAAGTTCTCCTCGACGGTGCCGTGGAAGAGGTAGGTGTCCTGGCTCACCACGGCGATGCGCCGGCGCAGGTCGTGGAGCGTCAGCTCGCGGATGTCGTGCCCGCCGACGAGCACGCGGCCAGCATCGGGATCGTAGAAGCGGAGGAGCAGGCGGACGACGGTGGACTTGCCGCTGCCACTCGGGCCGACGAAGGCGACCCGCTCGCCCGCGCTCACGTGGAAGTCGATGCCGTCGTGAGCGATGCGCCGCCCGCCCGGATACGCGAACGTCACGCCCTCGAAGGCGACGGTCGGCGTGGGCGACGTGCCGTTCGCCGGCTGCCCGTGATCGGCGACGGCCGGCCGGGCGGCGAGGATGTCGAGGATGCCGCGCGCCGCGGCGGTCCCGAGCATCCCCGCGTGCAGCAGCATGCGCAGCTCGCGGAGCGGCCGGAACACTTCGACGCCGAGCATCAGGATGACGAGCAGCGCGGCGAGGTCCATCTGGCCGGCGTGGACGCGCCACGCGCCAACCGCGAGCGCCGCGGCCGCGCCGATGGCCATGCCAGCGTCGGTGATGCCGCGGCCCATCGTGTTGGCGCCGAGGAGCCACATCGTGCTCTGGAACAGCTCCTGGCTCTTCTGCTCGAGCAGCCGCGCGCGCTCACCGCTCTGGCCGAACGCCTTCAACGTCGCCAGGCCCTGCAGCGCGTCGAGCAGCTCGGCCCCGAACGCCGAGTAGGCGCGGTTGCGAGCGTAGCTCGCGGCGCGGTCTCGCCGGTGCCAGAGCGCCGGCGCGATCAGCGTGACGAGCGCGGCGCCCACCAGCACCGCGGCCACCGGCAGGTCGACGAACGCGACGAACGCGAAGATGAGGACCGGCGTGGCGACGGCGACGACGAGCTGAGGCAGGAACTGGCCGAAGTAGACCTCGAGCTGCTGGACCCCTTCCACCATCGACGTGGCCACGGGCCCGGTCCGCGCGTGCGTGAGGTACGCGGGCCCCAGGCCCAGCAGGTGGTCGTAGAGCCGCTGGCGGAGCCGGGCCTGGACGCGGAAGGCGGTGCGGTGCGCGACCATCGTGCGCGCGTACTCGACGACCGATCGCGCCGCGATCACGGCCGCGACGGTGGCGATCGGCAGCGCGAGGTCGGAGAGGGTGGCGCCGGCGAACACGCGGGCGAGGAGCCAGCCGAGCAGCGCGAGCCGCCCGATGCCCAGCACGACGCCGACGAGGCCGAGCGCCGCCGAGGCGACGATGCGCGAGCGCAGCCCGGCCGTGAAGCCGAGGAGCGTGCGATCGAGGTACACGTCAGCGCGACGCGCCCATCACGACTTCAGGAAGTCCGCCACCATCCGGGCCACCGCCGCGGGCTGCTCCAAATGCGGAGCGTGCCCGGCGCCGTCGACGACCTGCACGCGCGCGCTCGGAATGCGCTGCGTGAACTCGTCGGCGTAGACCGGCGGCACCAGGCGGTCCTCCTTGCCCCACACGATCAGCGTGGGCGCCGTGATGCGGTGGACGCGCTTCTTCAGTCCCTTGTCGGGGATCGGCCAGATGAACTTGCCCGTGGTGCCCATGGCCCACATGAGACGCACGCGGGCGTCCGGGTCGTCGGCGCTGCCGAACATGCGCCTGGCGGCTTCGTCCTCGGGATCGCGGAAGACCTGGGCGCGCATGCGGGCGGGCTCCAGCATCATCCAGTTGACGACGCGCTCGGAGTCGCGCCAGAAACCGAGCGGAGCGATCAGGGCCAGACGGCGCGCGCGATCGGGATAGGCGGCGGCGAGCTCGCTCGCCACCATCCCACCGAACGAGTGGCCCAGGAACGCCGCGCTCTCGAGCCCGAGGGCCGTGAGCAGCTCGTCGTAGCAGAGGACGAGGTCCCAGAGGCCGTCGAGGTGGTAGACATCGTCGGGCGCATCCGGCGTCGTGCCCGGATGCTCGGGCGCGTACACGGTGAAGGTCCGCGCCAGCTCGTCGAGGAACGGGTCCCAGGTCAGGCCCCAGGGGCCGTGAAAGAACACGAGCGCCGGGCCGCTGCCCTTCGACAACACCCGAATGCGGACCTTGCCCTGCCAGACGGCGATCGTGTGTTCGCTCATGCGCGCGCCGCCGCCATGCCGGGGCCGCTCGACGCCGCCCTCGGCGCACGCAGCCGCTCCGGCCACCAGTGGTTCACCCAGCCCTCGTCCTCCCAGATCGGACGGAGATCGGGCAACACCTCGCGGGCGAAGCAATCGATGTTCTCGAGCGCGATCTCGTGCGGCATCGAGCCGATCTGGAGCAGCACCATGAGATTGCCGACGTGCAGGTTCTTGATGACTTCCTGCTTGATCCGATCGCGCACGGTGGCGGGGCTGCCCGCGATCACGTAGCCCTTCTCCACGAAGTCGCGATAGCGCAAATCTTTGGGGTTCTCCGGCCGGCGCACGGGATTCTTGCTGCTCGCCACGAGGCTCCGATAGTCCTGGTTGCCGGGCGGCGAGAACCAGATGGCAGGCACGTGCAGGCACTTGTGATAGAAGTACTCGACGTGCCGCGCGAACTTCTCCTCGGCGCGGGCATCACTCTCGGCGACGGCCACGAGCTGCAGGAACCCCGCGCGGTACGGATTGGGCTCGCGTCCCTTCTTGGCCACGACGTCCCAGTAGCTCTGCATCATCGTGGTCGCCGACTTCGCGCCCGAGTAGGAGAGGAAGCAGTAGCAGACGTCGTTCTCGACGGCGAAGTCGAACGTCGTGACGCTGCCCGAGCCCGGCACCCACACGGGCGGATGCGGCTGCTGGATCGGCCGCGGCCACAGGTTCACGTTGGCGAGCTGGTAGTAGTGACCGTTCCACGCGAAGATCTCGCGCGCCTGCCAGGCCTTGAGCGTCAGCGCGAAGGCCTCGCGATACCGCTCGCGGTGCTCCATCGGCGTGATGCCGTAGCAGAGATTCACGTCCATGGGGCTGCCCAGCGGAAGCCCGGCCACGAGCCGGCCGCCGCTGATGCAGTCGAGCATCGCGTATTCCTCGGCCACGCGGATCGGCGGATTCGACGTGGGGAGCGTCGCGCCCATCTGGACGATCGCGACATCCATCCCGTTCGTGAGCTTGGCCAGCACGCCGCCCATCAAGTTGGGGCTCGGCATGAAGCCGTACGCGTTCTGGTGGTGCTCGTTGGTGCACAGGCCGTCGAAGCCGGCGCGTGCGGCGTAGAGCAGCTCGTCGAGCGTCCAGTTGTAGTACTGCCCGACCCGGCTGGCATCGGCCAGCTCCCACCACGGCGGCGTCACCCACACGGATTCGTAGCGTTTCTCGAAATCGTCGGGCAGCTCGCGATGGGGCATCAGGTGGAACGCGCTGATCTTCATGGGGTCCCTCGCCGAGGCGATAACGTCATGGACCCGTATTGTAGGCCGGGTTCGGTACGAGAGCACGGGGCGCCGCGGATCGTCCCGCGGCGCTCCGCTCCAGCAGAGGCTAGTCGAGACCCCAGGTGAAGACGTGCGTGGGCGTCACCTCGATGACGACCGAGTCCGACGGCGCGATCGCCGCCTCTTTGCGGTACTGCGGATACTTCTGGTAGAGGCGGTCGCGCGCCTGCTTGAAGCGCGGCCCCCGCTCGATCAGCTTCGCGGTGCCCTGGACCATGACGCCGCGGATCTGCGCCCAGTCATCCGAGTAAAGATCGATGGTCACGGCGATCCGGGGGTTCTCGCGAAGGTTCTTCACCTTGCGGCCGTCGTCGCCGGAGCCGAAATAGATCTTGTCGCCGGCCAGCACGTGGCAGACGGGGACGAGGTGCGTCGTGCCGTCGCTGCCGGCCGTGGCCACCCGGCACACCCGCTCCTGGGCGATGAGCTTCGCGATTTTCCTGTTCAGTCTCACGTCGGCTCCTGGGCCGAACGCTGACTCCTACGCGGCAAGGAAGCCGCCGTCGACGACCAGCTCGGCCCCGGTGATGTACGAGGCCTCGTCCGACGCGAGGAAGAGCACGGCGTAGGCGACCTCTTCCACCCGGCCCTCCCGATTCATCGGGATGCCTCTCAGCAGCTTCGCCCGAGTCTCGGGATTCTGGTTGGACGTCAGCATCGGCGGCATCACGCCGGGATGCACGGAGTTGGCGCGAATACCCTGCGTCGCGTACTGCACGGCCGCCGACTTGGTCATGACCCGCACCGCGCCCTTCGAGGCGTTGTAGCCCATGTGGACGACGGTCTGGCCCGCGATGCCGGAGATGGACGAGATGTTGACGATCGAGCCGCCGCCGGCCTTCTGCATCGCCGGGATCGCGTGCTTCATGCCGAGGAAGACGCCCTTGGCGTTGATCTCCATCAGCTTGTCGTAGGCCGTCGTGCTCATGAGGTCGGCGTCGATCCCGCCGCTGATGCCGGCGTTGTTGACCAGGACGTCGAGCTTGCCAAACGTGCTGACCGCGAACGCCACCGCCTGCTGCCACTCCGCCTCGCGCGTGACGTCGAGGTGGACGAAGCGCGCCTGGCCGCCGGCGCTCGTGATCTGATCGATGACGGCCTTGCCGTCGCCGTCACGGACGTCGGCGACGACGACCCTGGCGCCTTCCTTGGCGAAGAGCTTGGCCTCGGCCGCGCCCATGCCGTGGGCGCCACCGGTGACGAGCGCGACTTTTTCCTTCAGTCTCATGGCTGCCTCCTCACGCCGCTACGCGTTGATCCCGAGCAGCTTCGCCGCTGTGCCACCGAGCATCGCGGCGCGCTCGGCGTCGCTCAGCCCCGGCGTGGCGAGGACGAGATCCACGGCCGTCTTCGTCCACGGGTATGGAAAGTCCGTGCCGACGACGATCTGGCCCGAGCCCACCTCGGCGACGAGGTGGCGCATCGCTTCGGGCGTGAACATGATGTTGTCGTAATAGAGCTGCTTGAGATATTCGGTCGGCTTTTTCTTGAGTGGCCCGTCCTTGGTCCCGGGGCATCGGTCCGGGAACGTCAGGCAGCCCTGGTCCGAGCGGCCCGCGTAGGACGGCAGGTAGCCGCCGCCGTGCGCCGCGCAGATCTTCAGCCCCGGGAAGCGGTCGAGCGTGCCCTCGAAGATGAGGTGCGAGAGGGCGATCGTCGTCTCGAGCGGGTTGCCGATGACGTTCGCCAGCAAGCCGTTGCCCTTGAGCCGTCCGGGGATCTCCGCCGCCACACCGGAGCCCTGCGGGTGAATGAAGACCAGCACGCCGAGCTGCTCGGCCTTGGCCCAGAACGGGTGGAACTTCGGATCGCTCAGCTCCTCGCCGTTGACGCTGCCGCCGATGGCGGCGCCGCGCAGCCCGTACTTCTTCACGCCGTCCTCGAGCTGCTGGGCGGCGAGGTCCGGGTACTGCAGCGCCACCGAGGCGAACGCGACGAAGCGATCGGGGTTGGCCGCGCAGGCGGCGGCCAGCTTCTCGTTCTGGATCTTGATGAGCTGGCTCGCGAGGTCGCGCTCCGCCTTGTACCAGTACGCATTGATGCTGAGCGCTTCGACGTCGATCCCCTGCTCGTCCATGGCGCGGATCCGGTCCGACGCCTGCGTCGCCATGTCCAGGATCGGCGGCAACGTCGATCCCGGCGTGGCCAGCTTCATCCCCATCAGGGCCATCGCCTCCGGCACCTGGCAGTGGGCGTGAACGTCCACCACCTTCACGCGCCGGCCGCTCACCACCACCTCGCGGCGGCGCGCTTGCGCCCGCGCGGGCGCTGCGGCCAGGAGATCGCAGCCGACGAAGGCGAGGCCGGCCAGCGCGCCGGCGGCGTTCTCGAGAAATTCTCGGCGAGTGTTCATCGTGTCGCCTCCCGTCACATCGCCTTCACGGCGTCGTAGACGCCGCCTCGGGGGCCTGGTCGAGGGCGTGCACGCCACCCTTGTCGGTCGCTGCCATCGCAACTTCCGCCTGCCGGGACGAGAATGCGCAGACCGATGCGGCAGCAGCGATGGCGTCCCCCTTCACTACATCTCGGCGACTGTCTAGCGTCGACATATGCCTGATCCTCCCGGTGCGGCCCACTCCGTATCCCGGCGCGGGGCACTCCGTCTGGTGGCGGGAGAATCGCGCTTCCCGGCGACCAAAGTCAATTGCGTTGCGGCGCGAGCTCTGTTTCAGTAGTGCCCCACGCGGGCAGTGCCCCGCGCCGGCGCGGCACATGGAGGGTTCGATCATGGCGAAAGGCACGTTGATCGCGGCGATGAACATGGCGCGGGCCGCCGAGGACGAGTTCCACGACTGGTACGACACCGAGCACTTGCCCGAGCGCGTGCGCGTGCCGGGCTTCCTCGTGTGCCAGCGCTGGATCGGCACCCAGGACCGCAAGATCTCCGTCGCCACGTACGATCTCGACAGCCTCGCCGTGCTGACGAGCCCGGCCTACCAGGCCATCGGCGGTCAGAATCTGTCACCGTGGTCGAAGCGCGTGACCGCTCAGGTGGAGCGCCTGATGCGCTTCGAGGGCGATCAGATCCTGCCGGGCGATCAGCTCCCACCCGATAAGGCCGAGGGGCTCCTGCTGAACGCGATGAACATCGCACCGGAGCTCGAGGCCGAGTTCAACGAGTGGTACGACAAGGAGCACATCCCGGCGCTCAGTGCCGTCCCGGGTGTCCTCGGCGCCCGCCGCTTCCGCGGGACCAGCGGCAACCGCAAGTACGTGGCGCTCTACCACCTGGCCACGTCCGAGGTTCAGGAGTCGGCCGAGTGGAAGCAGGCGCGGCAGAGCGACTGGACGAGCCGCCTGCAGCCGCACTTCCGCGATCACCTGCGCCTCGTCCTGCGCCGGTACGTTCGCGGCCGCTGACGCGGCGGCGGATCACGCGTTCCGCCGGCGAGGGCGAGCGAGCCAGAAGCACGCCGACCCTACCGCGCAGAAGCTCACCGCGATCAGGAACGCGGCGCGATAGCTGCCGGTCACGTCGTGCACGACGCCGCCGAACCACGGCGCGATGCCACCGCCGATGCCGTTGCCCACGCTCAGGGCGCCGTAGATTGCGCCGAAGCGCCGGCCCGGGAAGAGCTGAGACGCCATCGCGGTGATGATGGGGCCGCGGGCGCCGAAGCCGAGGCCGAAGAAGATCGCGTAGGCGTAGAGGCCCGCCGCCTGCGGCCACACGTCGAGCGAGAGCAAGCAGAGCGTCCCCACCGCCGTGCAGCCGTAGGAAATGGTCGCCGAGGTGGCGCGGCCGATCCAGTCCGCCACGAAGCCGAACACGATCCTGCCGACGGTCGAGAGCAGGCCGGTGAGCCCGAAGATGCCCGCGACGAACAGCGCTGGAAACCCGTGGTCGATCGCGAACGCGACCTGATGGGTAACGACCGAGAAGACCGCGAGCGGCGTGCAGAGGTACGCGAAGAAGAGCGCCCAGAACGCTCGCGTTCTCACGGCGTCGCCGACGTTCCAGCCCGCGCTCGCGCGCTCGGCATCGGGCGCCGACAGGTCGCCTCGCAGCGGAGGCGCCGCCGCGGTCGGCTCTCGCACACCGAGCGAGATGAGCGGAACGAGCACGATCAGCGTGCCAAGCCCGAGGACAAGGTAG
>Ga0137361_10003248_pt1 | contig 10510 bp, 10 predicted proteins | sample Mad1_80_16metaG_FD_104923 | JGI IMG/M metagenome (GOLD analysis project Ga0137361, IMG submission 104923) | Vadose zone soil microbial communities from Angelo Coast Range Reserve, California, USA - Mad1_80_16 metaG | ecosystem: Environmental > Terrestrial > Soil > Vadose zone | place: USA... | reverse complement strand
CTCAAAAGAGGCATGAAATCTCCTCTTTTTGAGGTCTTTTACATACCAGAGTATGGCATATCACCAAAGAGCTTCAGAAGAGCTACTACGCTACCTGGCTTGACATCCGGTAAAACATAACATCCATTACGTAGATGGGCACTCCAACCTGGCTAACCTCTCTTCACTCAAAGAGATGGAGTGTATTGAAAGCTGAGCTGCTCTCAGTCTAGGCGTGCCGATGGCAAAAAAGCTCACTTCTTTTTGTTTCTGGTCTAGGAGAGAGAACTGTTACACTCTGGATGAGTAGGAAGGATGGTTCTCGTGCGGGAACTTGATCGCTTATGTGTAGGTGAACGGGGCAGACGCAGTGCCATTCGGTGTTGTGACGGTCACGTTGACTGTCCCGCTACCTCCGGGGCTGGTAGCCGTGATCTGGGTATCGCTAACTACTATCACATTGCTTGCCGCTGTCCCGCCGAATGAGACACTGGTCGAACCCATGATGAAGCCAGTACCCATAATAGTGACATTGGTGCCACCTGCTGCTGGCCCACTTGCCGGGCTGATGCTTGATATTGTTGGACCAGCCACAGCAGTGTCATAAGTGAATTCATCACTTGCGCCAGTGTCCGAAGTGCCGTTTGGCGTTGTGACCTGCACATCGACAGTACCGTTACCAGGGGGGCTGACAACCGTGATCTCGGTAGCGCCGTTGACAGTAGGATTATTAACCACTGCCGAACCAAATGAGACAGCCGTTGCTCCAGTGAATCCGGAGCCTGCAATAGTTACAGTAGTGCCTCCTGCCGCCGGTCCGTGGATTGGGCTGATACTCGTCACTGCTGGAAGAACCAGAAGCGACACCGAGACTGCTTTATCATCGTCCGGATTCGTACAATAACTCTGGGGATTTGGTGGACTAAACTCAATGCACCCTGTATACGTACCCGCTGGCATATCTTTCGAGACTGTCACTGTGATCTGCTAGTCTTTCGATGTCTTTAGTGGCAATTTACCACTACCAGGTGAAAAGCTGAGCCAGCCTCTCCCATTGTCCAGTTTTATTGAGACAGACCAGTCGATAACACCGGTTTGATCACTATTTGTTAAAGTGATCGACTGTGTTCGTACACTCGTTTGACCAGCCGGTACGCTAGGGGTAAACTGTCGTATACTCACACTGAAGGAGCTAGGGTCTGCTACAGGCACTACCGTGGGACCAGTGGTCGGCCCTGTCGTTGGTCCTGTTGTAGGACCAGTGGTCGGCCCTGCAGTAGTGGTAGATGCAGTGGTTGAGCCTGGAGCACTTGTAGTGGAAGGAGTATTAGGTTGAGAAGTGGGATTAGAGGTTGGGGAAGCAGGACCATTGTCTGAAGTAGCAGCATTACCACATGCAATCAATTGTAAGCCCAACACTAAAAGAGCGATTAGTGCTAATCCAAAGAGACGTTTGCCCCTCGCTTTAGACAGCCTTCCTCCCGACCAATGGTTCAAACTTGGACGTATCTTAAATACAGGAGAACTACTCACAACATCGTTGACATCTGGCTTAGAAAATGGTGCCTGAGACATAGCTTCCTCCTTGTCTCCTTAGTGTGGCAGCTTACGAGCCAATACTACAAGCTTGTGTCAACTCGATAGACGACGAAAGTCGGGAATTTTAGGGGACGACATTCAGAACAAAGATCGCTCTTTAGTAAAGAAGTTTGCACTTCAAAGGCAATAGTGTCGGACAAAAAAGTTAGTAAAGAAGATACATCTATTATGCGACTAAGGATCATTATATCATAAAATATATATTCCTCCAAATCGACATTACTCGATATGCAATTGCCACACCTGCACTGTATTATCACCACTACCAGAAGCAATATACGTGCTGTTGGGCGACCACGCCACGGCTTTTACCGAATCAGAATGTCCGGAATACTTGGTGATAAGGTCTCCACTATCAGGATTCCATACCTGCACTGATTTGTCATGGCTCCCTGAGGCGATATACTTACCGTTTGGCGACCATGCTACAGCAATTACCCAATCTGTGTGTTTACGATAAGTAATGAGTTTATTTTGACCTAGGTCTATACCTGCAGAATCAGAAGGCCAAACCTGAACAGTCTTATCCTCGCTTGCAGACGCAATACGATAGCCATCTGGAGACCATGTCACAGAAGGCACTCCACCATGATTCTGGTGTCCGGTATAGGTGAAGATTTGAAGCCCCGTATTAGCCAGCCACACCTGTACCGTAGTATCTGCTCCTGCCGAAGCAATACGTGCGCCATCATGAGACCATGCCGCACACCATACCGGTGCAGAATGACCAAGATAGATTTTGATCGGGAGAATGGTATATTTTGGTTGCAAAGATTTCCATACCACGTAAGCACTTCCACTACCAGCAGCAGTCAGCCCTAGCCCTGCTAAACCTACTACAACCCTTCGCCGTGTAATGACTGCCCTGTGTTCATAAACTTTCCGCAGCTGTTCTTCCTGCTCTTGTCGTTCCCGGCTGGCTTGCACGAAGTCTCGCTCGACCTGGCTCAAGTCGCCAGAGCGGTCAACTAACCACTTTAACGCCACATTCAAGTCAGGCCCTCCAAAAAGCTTGTACTCATCACGGCCGGTCGGATGCTCAGGATTTGTTTCTACCCATGCACGAACTCGCGTCTCAAGCTCTTGATGCCAGATCAGGAAGCTGCGATCCTCTTGCAACCAATCTTTCAGCATCCCCCACTTTAGCAGAAGAGCATCATGAATAATTTCTACCATTTCTTGCTTGTTTTGTATGTCGTAAGAGGTTACTAACAAGCGTGCGCTCGCCAGTTGTTGTACAACCTGGTGGACTTCCTCTACCTCGCGTTCATCCCGGCAGAGCAGATCCAGAGGCATTCTTCGCCGACTATCAGGAAGACTTTGCTCTTCGTCACCTATATGTACGAGGTCGGTGAAAATACGGCGGGCTTTCCGCTGTTTCTCCTTATTCTCGAGACCAAAGAAGACATCATCAGCCCATTGGGTCAACCCTCCAGTAACCCCTCCAATAGCGGCGTAGACATTGCGGATCAACATCCCATTCTCACGTCGTTCCCAGAGTTGTGTCAGTGCGAACTCAAGCAATGGGAGATTGGAACTGCGAGTAACAACCCCTTCATCAGAGGTCGAAGCAGTGGCTTCCATTGCATCTTTCACTATGATCTCAATCAGACCATCCTCAAATCTCAATCCAACAGCCTCGGCAGGTTTTTGCACAATAGCGATCACTTCAGCCCGCCTGAGCGTTTGCGGAACATTGACCGGCCCCTGACTTCGCTCCAGCCACTCCACTAACGTTTCCTGTCGAACGAACTGGTCGTAAAAATCGTCTCGCATCACGAGGACAATCGTGATAGGCAAAGGAGCTGCTAAAAGGCTCGTTAACTGCGATACAAATTCCTGGCGCAATGCTTCTGGACAGGCGGTTAGCAGTTCTTCAAACTGGTCGAGGACAAGAACCAGACGTGTCCGTCCAGGATGTTGAGCCAGCCATGCCCGCACACTCCCTGCGAGGTTCTGTAACCCAACTTCAAATCCCTTTGCGGCCAATTGCTTGAAAGGATCATCAGCAGGGCGGGTAACAATCAGTCCCCAGCGATCACTATCCGGTATTGCTCCTTGCCGGAGTCGAGGTATCAGTCCTGCCTGAACAAGGGATGACTTGCCGCTACCCGATGGCCCCAGTACAGCCAGAAAGCGCACATCTTGCTTCAGCCTGCTGACTAACCTGTCAATAATGTGTTCGCGTCCAAAGAAAAACTCAGCGTGATCCTCGGTAAACGCATCCAGTCCACGAAACGGGCACACCTCAGCAGGTTGTAGAAGAGGATAAATTTTCACCAGTGTCTCTACAGGGGTTGCAAAGGCTGTTTCAGTCTGCCGCCAACCCGAATCAAAGGGAATGAGCAGTTCTGTACTTGCGATTTTGATCCTTCGCGTTGCGACGATGCTGGTTACCATTCCAATCACAACATGACGGCTGTCATCCCATACCGGCGCACCGCTAAAACCTTTGGATACCTGATTACTGCTCAGTTGGAGGAGAGAGATGCTGTCTTCGGAGACAAACCCGAGGACCCGACATTCACCTAACATACCATCGTCAGGCTTAGCTTCAGGGAAACCGAACGAGCGAAAGGTTTGCCCCTGGGTGTTGAAGGAACTCCCCAGCGGCAAAGGCACAGCCCCTTTGGGAAGTGATCCCTCAAGACGCAAGAAGGCAACATCTTCAGCCGCTGTATCACGCCAATAATCAGGCTCAACTCTTGCGACTCTGACCTCACGCTTTTCTTTCGCAGAGCTGGGGTCGTAGAAGATAAGATGGATGGAATCATCCGACCTTGCAACATCGACAACATGCGCACACGTCACGATAAGTCCATCGGATGTGACAACGAAGCCGGTGCCGACTGTTTTTCCGCCAGTATCGATGACGTGGACGACACCGGCTTTGAAATCAGTGTTCATCCTGTGGCGTCCCCTTTGTTTCTCGTTTCCAGGTTAATCTAATCGTGTAGTTCGTTTCGCCACCAGCCTTCCCTACCGCAACATTTCCTATCTCACCAGTTATCTTGAGACCAAAAGTGATCTCTGCTTCGCTAGGCAATATTGGTAGACTGACGACGGACTGGAGAAAGACTTGAGCATTGTACCGCATTGCTTGCTGTATGGCATGCTCAAAGGATGTTTGAGCCACCGCCACCGATTTACCTGCCATCTCGCGTAGTCCAGCTTTCTGTATGCCTTGCTGAGAAGAAACCTCGCCTTCGTCTACTTCCACAAGCAGTGAGTTTCCGTCCGCTGAAGTGAACTGAATGTAGTCTGCCATCTGTTTCCTCCATGCACTTGCAGCTTCGTCTTACTTGTCAGACGCTCTACTATGTAAGGAATACTAAGGGATCAAACCAGATACTTATGTATAAGCGGATCGTAAATAAGAAGAACATCGAACTACCATTGTTGATACTGCCTGGTTACTTTGTCCTCAGAGAATCACCGAGGTTTATAGATGCCCAGTGGTGGTCTAAGTAAGTCTTCTCTAAACAAACTCATCAATAGATTTGTAATACTTATTCATCTCGTGTTAAGAAGTATACGATCATTTACAATTTATTATAGCATCTATTTCTACTTGTATAGCTACTCTTGGAAGTGAGGCTTTTTCATCCTGGCACAATTAGAGTGAGACTGGGACAGTTTGCATCAGGGAGTGAAGCTTTTTTTCGCATTGATGTATTTTAGAATCAGATGCAGCAGTTCACGTCAGCTGCCCATCAACAACGAAGCCGCTCCTTTAGGCTCTACGCGCCTTCCATATCCCATATTTCAGGCACAGCGATCAACTTTAACGACCTGCTCAACTCCATGGAGCACCATGTCGTGGGCACCACAAGTATCATCGGCACGTTTAAATTACCGAGCTAAACACTTTCACCCTGCATTCACGAGACCCTGCGAGGTATAATAAAACACAGTTTAAATGAAACACAGTTTACCTGAGCGATGCAAACGAAAAAGGTGACACATCAATGGATAGGAATAGATATGATAGGTTCACCGAGCAGGCCAGGAAGGTTTTGAGTCTCGCTCGGGAAGAAGCCCAGCGCTTCCAACATAATTATATCGGGACAGAACATCTCTTGCTCGGTCTTGTACGCGAGGGAGAAGGGGTCGCTGCCAAAGTATTGAGCAACCTCGGCGTGGACCTGAACAAGGTCCGTTCTAGCATCGAGTTTATCGTTGGACGTGGAGATCGCATTGTTCTTGGTGAAATTGGCCTCACTCCACGCGCCAAAGAAGTGATCGAACTCGCTGTGGATGAAGCTCATCGCCTGAACCATCATTACATTGGAACAGAACATCTGCTGTTAGGCCTGGTGCGCGAAGGTGAAGGGATCGCCGTCGGGGCGCTAGAAAGCCTGGGGGTTAACCAGGAGAAAGTACGCACACAAACCATCCAGGCCCTCAGCCAACCTGGTCTATCTCAGACGATGCAAGTACCACCACAGCTAAAAGCTGTGCAAATGGAAGTGGAAGGACTAAAGCAGCTAAAAGATGCACTACAGGCGCTGGAAGCAATACTCCGTGAAAAGGAAGTGGCTATTCAAAGGCAAGAGTATGAGCTGCTGGCTGCTGAACTACGCGATCGTGAGGTGAAACAGCGTGACCTCATCGCCAGGCTAGAGTTTGAGTGGCATCGCGAGCGTGAAAACAAGGAGCGCGGGCAGGAACCAGGTGAAGAGAAGACGGAACCTGTCCAAGATGACGACGATAAAGCACAGGAGCTCAGCCAAGAGGAAAAGGACTTCATTCAGACGCTTGGTAATCTCAGCCAGGATGAGAGGGACAGGTTTGATACGTTCACCGTGCGTGCCCGAAGGGTCTTGAAATTTTCTCGGGAAGAGGCTCAGCGCTTCCAGCACAATTACATCGGCACTGAACACCTCTTGCTCGGCCTTGTACGTGAGAACGGAGGCACTGCGGCCGCGGTGCTGCGTAACCTTGGCGTAGAGATCAATAAGGTCAGTTCTGCTGTTGAGTTTATTATCGGTCGTGGAGATCGTATTGTTCTTGGTGAGCTTGGCCTCACCCCGCGCGCTAAAAAAGTGCTCGAACTCGCCGCTGATGAAGCCCGTCGCCTGAATCATGACTATATCGGGACAGGGCACCTTCTATTGGGGTTGGTGCGAGAAGGGGAGGGCATTGCCGCAGGTGTCCTGGAAAGCCTGGGGGTGAACCTGGAGAAGGTGCGTACGCAAACGATCAGGGTGCTCAATCAGCAGAAAGATTCCTGATCAAAAATGAGAGAACGCTTCTTGAAGACGGCCGCTCCAGGCTGAGAAGAAGATTTCTCATCAAACATTTTTCGCTTTAACTCCTTCGCTATCCCGATTTTCTTTTGTTTCTCCCACTTCATTCCGGGAGAAGAAAGAATGTTCATGCGCTAGCTCTTTCTATTTTGTCTTGCCTCACCACATGTACTGGCCCCCATCCACCACAATCTTTTGTCCATTGATGAAGCTGGCTTCGTCGGAAAGCAGTAACGACACCGCATTGGCAACATCTTCAGGAGTGCCTATACGTTGGAGTGGGATGGTTTCTGTTCTTGCACGAAGCACAGCAGGATCGTCCAAGTGAAAGCGTTTTTCGGTCTCTTCTGTTCGTGTCAATCCGGGAATGATCGTGTTGACACGAATCTTAGGACCTAACTCTAATGCCAGACATTGGGTCATTATCATGATACCAGCTTTAGAGGCACACGTATTGATTCCATTCTTCCTACCTCGTATGCCCGTTGACGCCCCGATATTCAGAATAATGCCTCCATCCTCTTGCTGGAGCATATAGGTGGAGGCAATTTGAGAACACAAAAATACCCCTTTCATATTCGTATCGATAACCTGGTCCCAATCTCCCTCTGTGAGTTCGCGCAAGGGCTTATCAATCGCACGTGCGGCATTATTAATCAAGACATCTAGCGAGTGAAACACTCGGGTACTTTCTTGCATGAGGGTTTCTACTGCCTGTTTGTTGGATACATCTGCTTTGACCAACAGCACATATGGAGTTTCTTGCTGGCAAAGGCGCAAGGTTTCTTGTGCCTTTATATCATCAGAGGCATAATTTAAGACTACGTTATAATGCTGCCTGACTAACCTGAGAGCAATCGCCTTCCCAATCCCCCTGGTGCTTCCTGTAATGATAACGGTTTTTCTCCCCGCCTGCTCCATCGCTGCCTCCAGAGAACTGAAAATACATACACTAAACTATTGCCTTTTACTCATTCATTAAGAATAGATCCGCCAACTCTTTGATCCGTGAGTCATTCGACCATACCACCCGTGCCTGTTTGTACGTCTCGACTGCTTCTCGCCGCCGCTGCTTACTACTCAAGGTATTAGCTCCCCTTATTCCTTTCTCAAGGTAGGTGCGAAATAGTTCTTGATTCTTCAATGCCAGGGCGGTTTCCGCCTGGTGATTGATAATTTCAAAGCGAATACGCTCAGGAACAATGCTCTTTGGTTGAGGGACCTCAACCCTGGCAAAACTATCCCACGCCTTCTGACCATACTCGTGATCAGGATAATATTGAGTAAGAGCAAGGAAAGTCAATCCTTCTTCCAAGTACATCGATGATGGAGTAAATTCTGCGTATAGGAAACTGGGATCATTTTCGGGATGCTCAGGAAACAGATTATGAGCAAGGTCCAGATAGGCCAGCGCTTCTTGTTCACGCCTCATCTGGGCACACACTACAGCCAGTTCAGCATACAGGCGAGCTAGTTGTAATGGGGGAATCTCTTTTTTATAGGTCAAAGCTTTTTGGTAGATGAGTGCAGCCTTGGTTGGGTCCTGGCTATAGTAGAAGGTACTTGCTAGCGATATCAGTGCGGAGACTAGTAGGCTCGGATGCTCTGCTATCTCGCTGTAGTATAACGCCTGCTGACAGCACATCTCCCTTGCTCTGAGATCGTTCTGATGAAGCGCTACTATACCTCTTAGTCGATATCCTTGCGTAACGAGGTTTGCTGCTGTTCTCTGGTACTTGGAAGACTGTTGTGTTAGCGTAACAAGTGCCGGCAAATATGTTGAAAGCATTCGTTCTACGGTATATAATTCACTTCCTTTGAGCAGATGCCAGCCTGCTGTAATACTTGCAGCACAACGCGATAGGAGTTCTTCTATCATTAACGCAGAAGCCTGCCCTTGCTGGATCGAGGAGAGCAGTGCCACAGGTAGGGCAGCAATAGCTACGAGAGCCTGACGCCTTGAGAGAGTATACGCTTGGCTGTCGTCCTGCGGTTTCACTTCGTCGAACATTGAGATCTCCTGATCTAGCATGGCTTGCAGTTGATCATAAGATATAGCTTGTTTCATCCACTGATCGATCTTGTCATTAAGATAGGCTATCTTCGCACCGAACCACGTTGCATAGTCTACCACCCCTGTCTCCATTGGGATCGCCGGCATGAACGAAGAAGGAGTGAGTACACCACCTGTTGATGATTCGGAAAATAATGACGGTGTAATCGGTACTTGTCGCTGTGGAGATTGTTCTATGCTCAACGACAACTGGCTCGTTGCGTATCTGCTCCGCCAGCTCCCGCGTCCGTGCCAAAGGCTGCACCTGTTGTTCGTTCAGCAAGACACGCTTTGTGCGTTCATAGCAGGCAAGCGCCTCTCTCGCTCTGCCCTGGCTGGCCAGTACACGCATCAGGCGGTAGAGCACATCCTCATCTGCCGGGTCTTTCTTCAGTGCGGTGTACAACAAGGTTTCGGCCCTCCCGGACAGTCCCCGCTGCTCGTAGAGATCGGCCAGCCAGTGCAGGCAGCGATGACGCGCCGCGTTGACGCTCTGCCGCAGCTGGTCCGCCCAGGCATGGTAGAGATCCTCGACCAGAAATTCACCGTGTGCTAATTCCTGGGCTTTTTCCAGCCACGGCAGCGGATCGTGCCCCTCTCGTTCGGCTTGCTCAGCCTCTGCCAGCAGGTCTAGAAAGGCGTCAGCGTCTACCCACAACTGCTCTTGATCCGCCAGTTCGTAAATCGTTAGATCGTTACCCGGTCGCAGTGTGCTCAGCAGGCTGCTCCCACCTGGCGTTCGCAGCACCCGCCGTAAGACCCAGGCGGCGGAGTTCAAATAGCGGTCGGCATGTCTCTTCTCGGCATCCGGCCAGAGCATCTCCAGCAGTACATCCCTGGGCGCACGGCGGCAGTCGCTGCACACTAATAGTTTGAGCAGGTTGCGCCCGTGATTGCGCCCGCCCCATTCCTCGTCCTCTACGCGCGTGTACTGCGGCGATGCTGTCTCCTGTCCTGGCACGGTACTGAGGCGCTCCACGACGAACTTGCCAAAGGTAGAGATACGTATCATTGGGTACTGATAGGTCACGACAACGCTCCTCGGCAGCCCTCTAACGATGAACACTCCCTAGTGTCTGGGCCACGCATATTGTACCATACGTCGCTGGCCTCTCCTACCTTTTATCCGCTTAGTGCATATCTGTGCGCATATATCCGCATAGTGTTATGCCATTGCTCGAGGTGCCTGTACGCACACCAACTGCTGAGTCATGGACAGTGTGACGTCCCGTATGCTTTTCCATGACATCAACCAGAGAACCCATACCGGAGAAATGAACGCAGCAGAAAGGATTTCATCTATGAACGATGCTGACAACGGCAGCGATATCGCCCGATTACGGCGGCGGATTGCCCTGGAAGAGGATGCCGCCCGACTGGGACTTACAGGCCTGGCAATCGTAGCAAGCCATGAGATCATCACGGCCCGCATGGAGAGAGGCGCAGAGCGCATCCTCCAACTTATCGAGGAGGGTAAGCACACAGAGGCAGTCGCGCTTATGAATACGGAGACATGGGGCATAGAAGAGCAGGGGGAACCTGGCGAGCAAGAGACATTCATTGAATGAAGCAGGAGTAAGCACATGAAAAGATCTGGCTTCATGTTTCAGGAGGAGGCCCACTTTCACTG
>Ga0137361_10003245_pt1 | contig 10512 bp, 10 predicted proteins | sample Mad1_80_16metaG_FD_104923 | JGI IMG/M metagenome (GOLD analysis project Ga0137361, IMG submission 104923) | Vadose zone soil microbial communities from Angelo Coast Range Reserve, California, USA - Mad1_80_16 metaG | ecosystem: Environmental > Terrestrial > Soil > Vadose zone | place: USA... | reverse complement strand
CGCCGACTTGCTTTGATGTTCGCCGCCCTCGGTGGGCCACGAATACCCACCACGGGCCGCCCTTCACCTTCCGCCGAACGCGCACGCCCATCGGTATAATTCCTCTCTACCACGCCCGGTGCAGGCCGAGGTAGCGGTTTTCGACAACATTCAACAGATCCTGAATCCGCGCGGCGTGCGTGTGTTGGGCCGCGCGGTGCTGTTGGAGCAGGAGCCCGATCTCCGCGAGGATAGGCTCGGCGCGAGTTGCATCAGGGATCGGCCGCCCCAAGAGATCCTGTGCTGGGTCGCAGAGTCGACACGTCATGCCCTCCTCCTCCTTCCTCGGTATGTTGATACGTGGGAAGCGTCGGGGTCGGACACGAGGGAAGTTGAGATCCATAAAGAAAGTCGCTCTGGCCCAGAGGGCCCGGGCGATGCGCTCAAGGGTCTCGGAGGAAGGCGAGGTCCGCTCGCCCAGTTCAAGCTTCTTGATGTAAATGACGCTAAGACATGTTTGCCCGTGTGCCTAAGGACGGCAGAGTTCAGCTCAAGGTAGCTTGTCGAAAAAGAGATAAAGGGCGGCAATCCGGCTTCAAACTCGTCGGCGTTGCGGCGGACCGTAACGTCCCCGAACTTCAGAAAGTTCGTCAAGTCGTTCAGCACGGCTACGCCGCTCCGGTCGTTGAAATAGCTCCCAAACGCGTCGAGTTCGGCTTCCATGGGTCAAGTCCTAACGGTGCTGGATAATCGAAGGGGGACGCACTCGGTTTTGAACCAAGAGCTCGGTTTCGGGGAATGGGAAGATAGCGGCACCCCTTGAGATCGTCCCTCTGAAGCCAAATGCGCGATCGCGTTTTCTTCACCACCATGCTCAGCCTCGAAGTTTACGGGTCGTGGTAGTCGCGGTGGCCGCGACAGCCGGCGCGGTGCGCTGCTCATGAGCGCGATCGAGTTCCGCGCGAATCGCCTTTTATATGCTGCTGTGCAAGGGGCACATGGGCAGCGAAGATGTGTTCAAGCCAGGCGTCGTCATGGCGGATTGGGATGTGTTCGGGGACTACGTCGGACGATTCAGTCTAGCCGAGGCAGTTGAGAGGCTGGCCGCGTACGACTATCTGCCGGTCGAGGGGAAGGATTTTACGGTCGACATCACCCGCCCCCAGTTCGGTGAGTGGGTGCTCGGGTGGAAGCAGTTCCATGCTCCTGAGCTGCCCCCGGACACCGAGACTGAGGCGCTCGAGGCGTTGTATCGCACCGCCTACAAGTTCTTCCCGCGGGAGCGGTGATTTTGGTGGGGGCGTAGCTGTCGTAGCGAGCTTGTGGGCGGGCTCGGAAATCCCCGAGCACCACCGGATTGGCGGTGATGCTTCTCCATTCTTCGGGCCAACGACCGTCCAAGACCTGTCCCGGTCGAGAATGTCATCGGAGGACCTACTGGCGGGCTACTTGATCGCGCGGATCTGAGGATCTGAACGGAGCCCGCTGTCTGGGCGGCAAACGCGCGGGGCTTGATCCCGGGGAGGACTCCTCGGCGACGCGCTGGTAGCGGTGGTGGAGGCCGGCGACCAACGGGAGACAGTCAGGTCGAGTGACGAGACCGGCGAATTCTCGCTGTTCGCTGACCCCAGCGAGGGGCGAGACTCGCGCTGCGGCGTCGGCGCCTACTCCGGGTGCAGCCGGGGTGGAGTCGCCCACCGGGCCCATCAAATCGTCATGGACGGGCCGAGCCTCCGCGCCGCCCACGCGCCGAGCGCCCGCCGCCGACGCGGCGACACGGCTCGCTGAGAGGGGATTTCCAGGTATGGGTCGACACGAGATCGGGGCTCCTGGCGGCGCTCAGGCCCTCGCGCTTTCGGCGGCCCGCTGCGCCAGCCACTTGCAACAGGGACGCGTGATGCCGTAAACACGGAACAGCGCCGCGCCCGCGAGTGGCGGAATGATCCTGAAAAACCGCTGGCGGAAGGATTCAGAAAACTGACAGAGCCTGACGCCGACGTCTCGAGTCAGCGACCCGACGCACCACCTGCGGCACCTGAATGTTGTATTCTTGCGGAAAAGCGATGACGCGGCATCCCGCGTCCCGAAAGCGTCCCTCGTAAGTCATACAGGGGATGATGCGAGAACCCGCTCCGGCCGGTCGCGCGCCTCACGATCTTGTTCGGTGGCAGCGGCAGAGTCTGACAAAGAGAAGGCATCCGGCAATGGTTGGCACTGCCTCGTTAGCATGGCCGCTCCGATCGGGACGGGACTCGGCCTGAGTGTCTTTCCGTCAGGTAGTTGCCAGCGAACGACGTCCCCTCGACGGCCGCCATAGCGATTGCCCTCTGCCCAGCTCGGTGTGAACCCCAGATGACTTCTGTGGAGACAACAACCTTCGTGCTCGAGGCACCCGGCGGCATATCGCTCTTTGTCTATCGCTGGTATCCGGACAAGCCGGAGAGGGCGATGGTGCGATGGGTCGTCGCTCACGCCGTGACGCCGCCATCGCTGGCGGTACCTACGCGATGATCCCAATTCGGACGCCCAGCATCTTTGCGCCGGCGTCTACCCCGGCGTTCGCCATCCGCGAGCTGTCGTTTCTGGTGCTCGCGCTCGTCATGTTCATTTTCGTCGTCGTCGCCGGCCTCACGGTCTACGCGATCGTTCGCTTCCGGCGCCGCCCGGGGGATGACGGTCGCGAGCCGCCTCAGGTGTACGGGAGCACTCAGATCGAGCTGGCCTGGACGCTCGTGCCGTTTCTCATCGTGGTGGTCCTCTTCCTCACCACGACCCGCTACATCTTCGCCATCGAGACACGCGCGCGGGCGGCGAACGCACTCGAGGTCACCGTCGTCGGGAACCAGTGGTGGTGGGAGATCCGCTACCCGGCGCTCGGGATCGTGACGGCCAACGAGCTGCACGTCCCGGTCAGCGATCCGGCCGAGCCGAGACCTACCTTTATCACGCTGCAGTCCGCCGACGTGATCCACAGTTTCTGGATCCCCCAACTCGCGGGCAAGACGGATGTCATCCCGGGGAAGACGAACCGGATGTGGATTGACCCGAGGACGCCGGGGACCTACGTCGGGCAGTGCGCCGAGTTCTGCGGAGTGCAGCACGCGGGCATGCTCCTCACCGTGACCGTGCACCCGAAGGAGGAGTTCGCGCGCTGGGTGGCGGCGCAGCAGGCCGCGGCCGTCGACGTCCCCGAGGCGCGGGCCGGGCGTGACGTCTTCACGTCGGTCGCGTGCGTAAACTGCCACACCGTCCGGGGCACGCCCGCGAACGGCGTGTTCGGCCCCGACCTCACACACCTCATGAGCCGCGCGACACTCGGTGCGGGAGTGGCGCCGAACACGCCGAAGAATCTGCGGGCTTGGGTGAACGATCCCGCCTCGCTGAAGCCCGGAGCGCTCATGCCGGCGATGAAGGTCTCCGGCGACGAGCTGGACCGGCTCGTCGCCTACCTCGTGACGCTTCGCTGAGGGAACAGAGCGCGATGAGCGTTCTTAGCCCGCCGTTTGCGACACCGGCACCGGCGACCGTCCGGACCGGTGGGCTCGCGCGCCTCCACGAGTGGGTGGTCACGGTCGACCACAAGCGCCTCGGAGTCATGTACGTCGTCGCGGGCCTGGCGTTCTTCGTGATCGCGGGCCTCGAGGCCAGCGTGATCCGCTGGCAGCTCGCGGTGGCCGGCAACAGCGTCGTCTCGCCGCAGGTCTTCAACCGGCTCTTCACCGTGCACGGGACCACCATGGTGTTCATGGTCGGCATCCCGATCGTGTTCGGGTTCGCCAACTACCTGGTGCCGCTCATGATCGGCGCCCGCGATCTGGCCTTTCCCAGGCTGAACGCCTTTGGGTTCTGGGCGTTCCTGTTCGGGGGGCTCCTGCTCTACTTCAGCTTTCTGGGCGGGGACGGGCTCTACGGCGCCGGCTCCGCTCCCGATGTGGGCTGGTTCGCCTACGCCCCGCTCACCGAGCGGGCCTTCTCTCCGGGCAATAGCACCGACTACTGGAACTTGTCCATCCTCGTGATGGGCTTCGGGACGGTTGCAACCTCCATCAACCTCATCGCCACGACCCTCGTGATGCGCTGCCGCGGGATGAGCCTCGGCCGCATGCCGCTCTATGTCTGGATGATGTTGGTCGTCTCGGGCATGACGGTGCTGGCCCTGCCGCCGCTCTCGGCCGCGCAGATCATGCTGCTCCTGGACCGCTTCCTGGGTGCCCACTTCTTCGACACGCAAGCCGGGGGCTCGGCCGTCATGTGGCAGCACTTCTTCTGGTTCTTCGGCCACCCCGAGGTCTACATCCTCATGGTCCCCGGCTTCGCCATGGTCTCCGAAATCATCCCCGTGTTCTCGCGGAAGGTAATCTTCGGCTACCCGATGGTCGTCGCAGCGTCGCTCGCCATTGGCTTCCTGGCGATGACCGTCTGGGCCCACCACATGTTCGCGGTGGGCATGGGCGCCCCGCTGAACTCCGCCTTCGCGGCGTCGACCATGCTGATCTCCGTTCCCACCGGGATCAAGATCTTCAACTGGGTGGCCACGATGTACGGCGGTCGGATCCGCTTCGCGACGCCGATGCTCTTCGCCTGCGGGTTCCTCTTCCAGTTCCTGTGCGCCGGCCTCACCGGCATCATGCTCTCGGTGGTGCCCTTCAACTGGCAGCTCACCGACTCCTACTTCGTGGTGGCCCACTTCCACTTCGTGCTGGTGGGCGGCCTGATCTTCACGGTTTTTGGCGCGATCTATTACTGGTTCCCGAAGGTGACCGGGCGTCTCCTGAGCGAGCGGCTGGGTCGGTGGCACTTCTGGCTCTTCGTCGTCGGGTTCAACCTGACGTTCCTCCCCCTGCACTGGGCCGGGATGCTCGGCATGCCGCGCCGGATCTACACGTATCCCGCCGACCGCGGTTGGGATCTGTGGAACCTCATCGCCTCGCTCGGCGTGCCGTTTCAGGCCGCCGCGGTCGTCGTCTTCCTCATCAACGTCGGGATCTCGTTGCGGCGAGGCCAGCGCGCCGGTGACGACCCGTGGGACGCGTGGACGCTCGAGTGGGCGACGGCCTCGCCGCCGCCGCCTTACAACTTCGAGACCGCTCCCGTCGTGGCCAGTCGCCGGCCGCTGTGGGATCTCAAGCACCCCGACGATCCTGACGGGCCACACGAATGAAGGCACGCGCATCTCGACCAGCCCACCCACGGTCCACGCCGGCCGGGGGCTGCGATAAATGAGCTCGCGCGGGCGTGTGGGCATGATCTGCCTGATCACCGCCGAGGCGTCGCTCTTCGCGGTCTTCGTCGTCGCCTACCTCTACGATCTCGGAAAGAGTCTCAGCGGTCCGTCCCCGGGAGAGGTCCTGTCCGTACCCGTCCTCGGCACCATCTGCCTGCTCTCGAGCAGTGTGACCGTGGCGCTGGCCGTGCGCGCGCTCGGCCGTGGCGCGGTCCGCCGCTCCGGCGCCTGGCTCCTGGCGACGGTTCTCCTGGCGATCGCGTTCCTGACCGGTACCGCCACCGAGTGGTTCCGGCTCATCACGCGGGAGGGGCTGACGATCTGCCCGAACCTGTTCGGGATGACGTTCTACGCGCTGGTGGGCTTGCACGCCTCCCACGTGGTGGTCGGGCTTGTCATGCTGGCGCTCATCAGCGTGTTCGCCTGGTCGCGGGCCCTCAGGCCCTCCCACGCCGAGCGCGTGGAGCTCGTCTCCTGGTACTGGCACTTCGTGGACGCGGTCTGGGTCGTTGTGCTCACCGTCGTCTACGTGATCGGCCGCTGAGCATGGCGAAGAGAGTATGAGGCAGGTCTCCTCCGAGGTTGCTCGCGACCGCTGTCAGGTCGCGTCGGATCTCGCGGCGCTGACGAAGCCGCGGGTGGTCGCCATGGTCCTCGTCACGACGCTCGTGGGTTACGACGTGGGGCTGACCGGGTCACCCGACTATGTCCGCATGATTCACCTTCTGATCGGCACCCTGCTGGCCGCAGGTGGCACGATGGCTCTGAATCAGTACTGGGAGCGGGAGGTCGACGCGCGGATGGATCGCACCCGCGCCCGGCCGCTGCCCGCCGGCCGTCTCCAGCCGCTGGAGGCGCTGGGGTTCGGCGTCGCGCTCACGATGCTCGGCACGGCGTTCCTTGCGGCGCTGGTCGGGGCCGTCGCCGCTCTGGTCACCACGGCGACAGCGGTCCTCTATCTGTTTGCCTATACGCCACTCAAGGGGCGGACGGCGCTCTGCACGCTGGTCGGCGCGGTGCCTGGCGCGCTCCCGCCCGTGGCGGGGTGGGCGGCGGCACGCGGCGACGTCGCGGCCGGCGCCTGGGTGCTCTTTGGCATCCTCTTCCTCTGGCAACTGCCTCACACGCTCTCGATCGCCCGTCTGTACCGCGAGGACTATGCCCGTGCGGGCGTGCGTGTGCTGCCGGTGGTCGATCCGAACGGCGCCAGCACGGAGCGCCAGATCCTCCTGGCGTGCCTGGGGCTTCTCGCCGTGAGCCTGCTGCCGACGGTGATCGGCTGGACCGGCCCGATCTACCTCGCGGGCGCCCTGGTGCTGGGGCTCGCGTTCGCCGCCATCGGAATGGCGCAGACGCTGGTGCCGTCGGCGCGCTCCGCCCGACGGGTGTTGCTCGCCTCCCTCCTCTATCTACCGCTCCTCCTCGGGCTCTTGGCGTTCGACAGGCTATGACGCCCACGCCCGACGACCACGTGCAGGCTCCCGAGAGGATGGAGCTTCCGGCGCCGACGGCGTCGCCGATGGTCGTCGCCCTGGGCGTCACACTGTCCTTCGCCGGCCTCGTCACGCACGCCGCGGTGAGTCTCGTCGGCATCGCCCTCGCGCTGATCGGGGGGGTCGGCTGGTGGCGCGAGGTCCTTCCCGAGGAGCGGGTGGAGCCCATCACTCTGCGCCCGCTGGAGCTGCGCGCGAGGGCGGTCGTGCCATCGAGCACGGCGGTCGAGCACCCCAGCATCGGCGAGGGCGGACATCGAACCCGGGTCCCCGTCGAGGTCCAGCCATATTCGGCCGGAATCAGGGGCGGGGTCGTCGGCGGGATCGCGATGGCCATCCTCGCCCTCGCCTACGGGCTGATCGTCCAGCGAAGTCTCTGGTACCCGATCAATCTCCTCTCGGCCGGGGCGATGCCGGCCCTGGCGCACGCGACCCTCGCCGAGCTTCGCGCGTTCAACCTGTCGGCCCTCGTGATCGGCACGATCGTTCACGGACTGATCTCGGTGCTCGTCGGCCTGCTGTATGCCGTCATCCTGCCGATGCTGCCGCGCCGCCACCTGCTCTGGGGCGGCGTCATCGCGCCGCTCCTGTGGACGGGCCTCGTCTGGGCCGTGGTCGGCGTCGTCAATCCGACGCTCGGCGCGCGTGTGGACTGGCCATGGTTCGTCGTCTCCCAGATCGCCTTCGGACTCGCCGTGGGGGTCGTCGTGGCGCGGGCGCAGCCGCTCGCCACGTTGCAGACCTGGCCGCTCGCGGCGCGGGCCGGTGTCGAGGCGTCAGGGGTGCGCTCGGAGCCGGAGCGGGACCGATGACACCGGCAGCCGTCGCGGTGGCAATGCTGCTCGCCCTGAGCCTGGCCGGGTGCGACATCCTGCCTGGCGGCGCCGGCGCGCGAGACCAGCACGAGACCGCGCCCACGCAGGTCGCGACCTTTCACGCGCTCTACAGCCAACAGTGCGCGGGCTGCCATGGTCGCGATGGCCGCCTCGGCGCGGCGCGCCCCCTGAACGATGCGGTCTATCTCGCCCTCGTTCCGGCGCCGCGGCTCCGCCAGGTCATCGCCGAGGGCGTGCCGGGCACAGCGCAGCCCGCCTTCGCGATCAGCGCGGGCGGGGCCCTGACCGACGAGCAGATCGACGCGCTGGTTCAGGGACTCCTGGCCACGTGGGCGCGTCCCGATGCGACCCAGGGTGGGAGCGTCCCGCCGTATGCCGCGAAGCTCGGAGATCCGGAGCGAGGGAGGGCCGTCTACGCCGCGGCCTGTGCGGGCTGCCATGGCGCGGGCGGGCGGGGCGGGCCGACGGCGCGCTCGGTCGTGGACCCGTCGTATCTCGCCCTCGTGAGCGATCAGCATCTGCGCACGACCGTGATCGCGGGGCGAGCCGACCTCGGCATGCCCGGTTGGCGCGGGTACATCGCGGGCCGCGCGCTCTCGCCGAAGGAGATCTCGGACGTGGTCGCCTGGCTCGTCACGAAGCGGCCGCCGGTTCCAGGCCGTCCGGTTGTGCGGGCGTATTCGCAAGGCTCAGGACGCTGAAGGAGGTTGTGACGCCATGTGTGCGGACCACGGTTCGCTGCCGTCGCCAACGGCGCGACGGGGATTCCTGTTCACGCTCGGCCTTGCGCTGAGCGCCGCCGCCGCCACTCTCGCGGGGATCCCGATCATCGGATACATTTTCGGACCGGTCCGCGGGCGCGCGGGGCAAACGTGGATCAAGCTCGGCTCGGTCGGGAACTTCCCCGAGGGCCAGACGCGCTTGGCGAGGTACGAGAACCCGTTCCGCGTGGCCTGGGATGGGCCAACGGCGAAGATCGCGTGCTGGGTGCGGCGGATCGGCGGCGACCAGTTCCAGGTGTTTGCGATCAACTGCGCTCACCTCGGCTGCCCCGTGCGGTGGTTCCCGCAGTCGCGCCTGTTCATGTGCCCCTGCCACGGCGGCGCGTACTACGAGGACGGCACGCGCGCCTCCGGCCCGCCGCCCCGGGGCCTCTTCGAGTACGAGTACGAGATCCGGGAGGGGCAGCTCTGGGTGCGCGGTGGCCAGCTCCCAACGCTGGCGGGACCGGTCTGATGGCGACGCTCACGGGCACGCTCCGCGCGGTCTTCGGGTGGCTCGAGGTCCGAACGGGGCTCGCCGAGGCGCTCACGTCCGCCGCCACGCATCCGGTTCCACGGAGAACCGCAAGCTGGTGGTACGTGTTCGGGAGCGCCACGCTCGCGCTCTTCGCGCTCCAGATCGCCACCGGCATCTGCCTGGCTCTCGTGTACGTCCCCGCGGCCGACCAGGCCTACCAGAGCCTTCAATATCTGAACGATCAGGCGGCGTTCGGCCGCTATCTCCGCGCCGTCCACTTCTGGGGCTCCAATGGGATGGTGCTCGTGATGACGCTGCACATGCTCCAGGTCTTCCTCTGGGGTGCCTACAAGTACCCGCGCGAACTTACCTGGATCGCCGGAGTCCTCCTGTTCCTGTGCACCCTGGGGATGGCCTTCACCGGGCAGATCCTCAGGTGGGACCAGGACGCCTATTGGGGGCTCGGGATCGGCGCGTCGATCGCCGCCCGCGCGCCCGTCGTCGGATCGGCGCTGGTCCACGTGCTCCTAGGCGGACCGATCATCGCCGGGCGGACGCTGTCGCGGTTCTTCACGCTCCACGTCTTCGTGATCCCGGGGATCCTCATCGCGCTCACCAGTCTGCACCTCTGGCTGGTCCTGAGACTCGGGGTCAACGAGTGGCCGATGCCGGGACGGGTGGTCGATCGGGACACATACCGCAAGCGTTACGAGGACGAGGTCCATCGGGACGGCGTGCCGTTCTTCCCCGTGGCCGCGCGGAAAGATATGGTGGGGATGGCTGTCGTCGTCCTCGCCGTACTGGCGTGCGCCGCGATCTTCGGCCCCAACGGGCCCCACGGCGTACCGGACCCGACGGTCACCGATGCGTCCCCGCGGCCGGATTTCTACTTCCTCTCCCTCTTTGCGCTGCTGGCACTGCTGCCGCCGTGGACGGAGACAGTGATCCTGCTCGTGGGGATGCCGTTCGCGATCGCGCTGCTGCTGGCGCTGCCATTGTTCGCCGGCACCGGCGAGAAGAGTTGGCGCCGCCGGCCGGTCGCGGTGCTGAGCGTCGTCCTGATCGTCCTGGTCGTGACGACGCTCGCGGCCCTAGGAGTGCTGTCTCCATGGTCTCCCGTCATGGACGCCGGGACCGCGGTCGCGACACCGGTGCCTTACGTGCAAGGGCGGGCGCCGCTCGAGCTGCAGGGCGCGCTCGTGGTACAGAACAAGCAATGCCGGAACTGTCACAGCCTCGGCGGCGAAGGGGGGAGGCGCGGCCCGGCCCTGGACGGGGTGGCCACGCGGCTTACCCGTGATCAGCTGATCCGGCAGGTGCTCCAGGGCGGGGGTAACATGCCGGCCTACGGCAAGAATCTCGCGCCCGCCGAGGTGAACGCGCTGGTGGCGTTTCTCGAGACGCTGCGTCCACCGAATCAACCACCGGCGCGTGCGTCCGTGGCGCCGCGACCGGTGGCGCGCCAGAACTTATGACGCACGGTGGGGAAGCGTGGCCGCAGGTTGGACCGATGCTTGGCGCGGTCGTCGCCACAGGAGCGATCTACGCGGCAGGTTGGCGGAACGTCTCGCGTCGAACGCCCGAGCGCTTCGGCCCAGGCCGCCTCGCGGCGTTTCTCGGCGGCCTCGGCGCGATCGCGCTCGCCATCGCCTCGCCGCTGGACGCGCTCGCCGGGCAACTCCTCGCGGCGCACATGACGCAGCACCTGCTGCTGATGATGGTGGCTCCGCCGCTTCTCTGG